>WNFL01129476.1_pt1 | contig 10552 bp, 9 predicted proteins | sample 5400361 | NCBI WGS metagenome assembly WNFL01 (sample SAMN13153351, study PRJNA577476) | soil metagenome | isolation source: 40 cm soil on Douglas fir-dominated hillslope | place: USA:California | collected 2013-09-17 | reverse complement strand
GGGTAAAGGTTCCCGAGCTTGTGAACGGGGTCGAGACGCCGTTGACGCTCACCGTTCCGCTCAGGTTCACATTCGCGCTGAAGCCGTTGGTCACCATTTTGGCGATGCCGGCCTGTAAATCGAAATTGGCGGACGACGGGGCGGCAGTGTCATGGCCGCCGCCGCACGCAGATACGAGGATTGCGAAAAATGCGGCCGTGTACGTTCTAAAAACTCTCTGCATGACCTGACTCCTTGGTCGCGAGGATTTGACGGCGGATGACTGCTCTATGGATTGCCTCGACGTCCATTCTAGGGCGACCGACGGATGATGACAAAGGGGTCTTCGTGAGCGTCGCAGCTCGCCGACAAACAGAAGTGTTATGCCCCACAGCAGACGGCCGCGATAGGCGGCTATGGGCCCGGCGAGAGACCATCAACCCTCGACCGCATTGACAGACCGGACCGTGACCCCTCAGATTCCGCATCAAGAACATCAAGACGGGGATCAGTGCGATGAGGCTGCTAACTACAATTCTCCTCGCCGGTTTGGCTGCAGGCGCGATGGATATCACGTACGCGTTCGTCGTTTATGGGCCACTCAGCTACCAGATGTCCCCCGTTCAAGTATTGCAGTCGGTGGCGGCCGGGTGGCTGGGGAAAGACGCAGCCAATGCCGGGGGGGCCACGACCGCGCTGCTCGGATTGGCTACGCATTTTATGATCGCAACCGTCATGGCGGCGGTGTTTGTTGTTGTTGCCACGCGGTGGCCGGCGTTGAAGCGCAACGCGGTGACGTGGGCCCTGATCTACGGATTTGGGCTTTACGTGGTCATGAGCTATGTTGTCGTACCCCTATCCGCAGCACATCGCTCGCAGCATTTTGCGGCCGATGCACAGGAGATAATGAGTCGCCTGCAGGTCTCGTTCAGCTCCATCAGACCCAAGGATCGTTGGCAGTTGTTAGGAACGCTCTTTACGCACATGGTGTTCGTCGGGTTGCCAATTTCACTGTTGAATAGACGCAGGGCCTGATCGCTGGCGTCGAAGCGAGCCCAACGAACGGCAAGATGCCTCCGTTAGCAGACACTCGTGGCAGGCCTTGGTCAGAGGCCTTCCTTCCTGCAGACCGCCCGCGGCACGAGGCGGGCCAAAATCGGCCCTGAGACGGCAACCCATCGAGCGAGGGCCCCCACAGGTGTGTTTTGTTAAATATACATATACTTGACTGTAAATGGCCATTACAGTAAATTATATGTTATGACTAAAGCATCAACCGCACTCACCCAGATGCCGCCATCGACTCTCGCGGCACTGGAACAGCTTGGAGCAGACCTCGCGGTCGCCCGTCTTCGTCGCAAAGAGTCACTCAAGACCTGGGCGAAACGCCTCGGGGTGAGTGTCCCGACCTTGCTACGACTCGAAGCCGGTGAACCCGGCGTCAGCCTGGGCGTGCTTGCGACCGCGCTCTGGCTGATTGGCCGCGATGCGGCACTGGGGGCCCTGGCCACGCCCAAGGAAGACCGGGGTGCACTGGAGCTGGACGTGCGCCAAGCCGAAACATTGGGCAAGGAACGCGTGCGTGCAACGGCGCAAGCGAAGTTGAAAAGAGCGACCCAGCGGCAGGGTCAGAAACCGGACGCCGCTCGAGCTCATGAGACGGAGAAGCCGGTGCAGGGATCATGAGATACGACGACCTGTATCTATGGTTCCTGGCCGACCCCGCTGTGCCGCGCTACGTTGGCCAGTTGCGCCTCGTCGACGCGGGCAAGGGTGTTTCCCTGCGGTATGGAGCCGACTGGCTGGCCGGTGGCTTCCCGTTGAGCGAAGACCTGGTGCTCACGGACGTGGAACAGCTGCCGCGTTGGAAGGGCATGGCCGTCGGTGCCGTTGACGATGCTCGCCCGGATCGCTGGGGTGAGCGTGTCATTCAGTACCTTGATAAGCCCGCTCGCCTCTCCCTCATGGAGTATTTGTACTATGCGGGCGACGACCGCTTTGGTGCGCTCGGTGTATCGACATCGGAGGCCGCTTACGCTCCGCGTGCCAAGAGTCCGCTGCCACGGTTGAAGCAAGCGCAGGAACTCAGCGAAGTCGTCCACAAGGTCAGCGCCAGGGCACCGGTCAGTGGCCTCGAACGCCAGATGCTCAAGGCCGGCGGCAGTTTCGGCGGGGCCAAGCCGAAGGCGCTCATCGACAGTGGCGGAGCGCAGTGGGTCATCAAGTTCTTCGATGATGAGCCCATCGACGTACCGCTCATTGAGCACGCGTCGATGACGCTCGCCAAGTTGGCCGGCATCACAGTGGCCGAAACGCGAATCGTCCCGCTTGCCGGTGAGAACGCGCTGGCGGTGCGCCGATACGATCGAGACAGCGCCCGGCGCATTCATTGCATTTCAGCCGGAACCGCGCTACGCGCGCAGGCCGTCGCCGGGCAGGAGCCGGAGCTGGGCTACCCGAGCCTGGCTCAGCTGCTGCGCCGCGCCGGAGTGACGGACGAGGACGTGAATCTGCGCGACATGCAGGAGCTGTTCCGCCGCATGGTGTTCAACATTCTCATCGACAACACCGACGACCATGAGAAGAACCACGCGCTTCAAGTGGTCGCGCCGACGCGGCAGGGCCGGTATCGGCTGGCACCTGCCTACGACATCCTGACCACGAACTCAGGTCAAGGCTATCAGGAGTTCATTGTCGGTGCCGATCAGCGAGATTCAACGCTTTCCAACGCCATGTCGCAATGCGAGCTCTTTGGCTACACGCCGGCGCAGGCGGCTGCCGAAGTCGTTCGCGTCATTACGACGGTCGACGGATGGCGGGAGCACTTCGCAGCGTGCGGCGTCACGAACTCGGATCTCGAGAGCCTGGCCGTGCGCATCGACGGCGACCCGCTGCAGGGTCAGAGACGGGCGTTCAACCCCGCTGACTATGCGACGGCGCGCGCGTCAAAACGCCGAAGCCCCTTTGCCAGATAACGCCTCTTCACAGGGGTCGCGAATGAAGATGCTGCTAGCCCGGCCGCGGCGAGCGTGACCAGGCAATGGAGTGGCTCGAGAAGCCATACGTAGCGCGCGACCCGGACTCTCCATTGGGGGGCCTGGGGCAGCAGCGCCATCTCCATCGCTGAAGAGCTCAGGAGATGGCGCAACCTCCTTCAAGGCAGGGCATTCGCAAGATCATGAACAAACGAATACGCCTTTGGACTGCCCCGGCCTGTGGCCAGATCGTATCCCGAAGTGACTGCCATGCCCGCAATTCCAGACCCGAATTGGCTGTTATCGCCGAGCGTGACGGCACCCGGCCCAAAAGTCTGCGGCAGGATGTCGACGAAATCGGACGGCGGCAGCAGGTACAAATGCGGATTCAGATAACCCACGTGCGCTTTGTGACCCGCATCCGCCAATTGGTTTGTGAGCGCGATCAATGCAGCCAGCTGCGGCGAAGAGGCGCTCGTTCCGCCGATGATGTGCCAGCCGACCCGCGCGCCGGGAAAGCTGGTGTAAACGAGCACGCCGCCATCGACCGCCGCGTTCCAGGAGAAATCCGGTAACCCGCGTGCGCCCTCCAACACCGACGCGGGAATCGCGGCCTGGAAACCAGGCGTCGAAAACAGCACGCTGCGACCACCGCCGGTTGCCGCGCCGATAAATGGCTCATTCCAAACCACCTCGGTTCGCGACCCGGGGGTGTTCATGAAGCTCGGATCCGCCGGCGACACCGGATTCCAGGTCCAGCCGAACTGCAGCCACGTTCCACCGGCGGAGGTGACCAACGGATCGGACGATGGCCAATTGACGGTCGGAAATGGAAAGATCCTGCCCTGCTTGTCCCCGTTCGCGGTTCCCGAGTCGCCGCTCGACCCCAACACGGTCACATGATTGCTGACCGCCTGTTGATAGATGGAATCGAATCGCGCGACCTGTGCATCTGCCGCAGAGTGGAACGATTGCTCGGTGGCTGCAAAGCTTTGACTCAACACGGCGCCGGGAAAACGACTAATCGCCATTTGCTCGCCGATGAACATGCCGGGGAACCCTTGCACGCCTTGTGTCTCCGCGGGGTTGCTCGCGACGAGAACGATGTGAGCATTCGGTGCAATGGCATGTGCCCACTGCACGTCCAGACTGGTCTCGACGGCCCAGCCCACTTGCGCGCCTCTCACGCTGTTGTTGAACGTGGGTGTTCCGTCCGGATGGATAATCTCAACGGTCGTGCGGGGCAGGCTGAAGGTATCGCTGAATCGGTCCAGATCTTGCTGCACCGTGGGACTGCCGTACGCATCCACGAGCACGATGGTCTGACCGGTGCCGTTCGTGCCCTCGGCGTGTAGCGCATCTACTCCGTACGCCGCATAAATCTCGGCGGGCGTATAGCAGTGAAAGACGGTGGAACGGGGTTTTCCATCCGGGTCGACGCAAGCGTAAGGTGCGGGCGCGCTTGGTGTTTGGCTGTCATCGGGCGCCAAGACTACCAGCGGGATGAATTCGATATTTGCAGCGGCCGTATGCGGCGCGGTGTGCACCGCACCGAAACCAGTGAACAGCAGGCCAAATCCAACCGCGACGATCAATGCGCGAAATACGATTCGATTGTTCATTGTGGACTCCCCCGTGTGGCTTTGAACTCGTTTTTTAGTCGATCCGACGCCGATTTGACGCAAGATAATTAGTGACCAAACGCTCGGCGCTTTAGAAACAAAAGTCAATAATTAAAAAGCTATCGGTGACGTCAGCTATGGGTGACGTCAGCTATCGGTGACGCCGTTGCTCACATTTGACATAACGAACCCACACGAAAATCCTAAAACTCCCTTCAAGATCCGATTGCTGTGGTCGCAATCGACCGGCACGTGTGACTAGCGTGTGAAACGGGTTATTTCAAAATGGCGTCTATTTCCAGCAAGTTACTGCGCCTTTCGAACCCAACCCCCGACGAGTCCGACCAAAGGCGCGTAAGATCGCGCAGCCTCGAGTTCTGCTTCAAGTCGCTCGGCCAATGTGCCGAAGTCGCCGACCGCGTCGCTCGTAATGCCGAGTTCCTCAAATCGCGGTCGTATCGTCACGAGCAGGTCGTAGACCCACCGGCGACCTTCCGAATCGCTCGCTATCGGAATCTCGACGCGCAACTGCGGTGCCTCAAACCCGTTTTCAATCAAGCCGCGGAAGAGAGTGAGTTCCATATTGGGCCTCGCTCTGGTTCTGCGAAAGGCTTCGCACAACAGCTCCCCACAGGCGGTTCGGAGCGGCAAGTGTTGGGTCTGACTAAAAAAACCGTTCCAGCTCGGCTCCTGGAACACCATGACGCCACCTGGGTGCAGGCGGCGTGCCAGTGAGCGCAAGGTGGCAATCGGGTCCGGCAGGAACATCAGTATGAAACGTCCAACGATCGCGTCAAATTTACCGTCAATCTGTAAGTCTGTGAGATCGGTTTCGACAAAGCGCACGTTCGGCGCCTTGGCCAAGGCAATCCCATCTCGATCGACGCCGACCACTTTGCCCGTCTCGCCGACCAGGGAGGCCGCCAGCAATGCTACGTCACCGACACCGGACCCGACGTCGAGCACCCGCTGCCCTCGGACGAGGCCCGCATCGCGGAAGAGACGTTCCGTGTAGGGTTCAAGCGTCTTAGCCTGTCTTGTCAATCGCTCATGCTCTGCGTCGGTGCTGCCGAGTACGTAGTCTGTTACGGCTAACGCGGTGTCCATGAGAACCTCTGATCAGAAATGAGTAGACAGCTGCGGTTGAGTCTAGCGGTCACTCGTAGACCGGCTTCGGCGCAACCCACGTGGTGTCGCGATACCATTGCGCCAAGAGCAGCGCGCTGCTAAGCAATAGAGCAACGGCGACTAGCCGAAAGCCCCCAGCCAGATCCCCGGTTCGGGTGGCAATCGATCCGATGGCCGAGAGGCCGACGAAACCGCCGAGGTTGCCGATCGAGCAGATCGATGCCAGGGCCGTCGCCGCCGCACGTCCGGTGAGGAATTGTCCCGGCATCGCCCAAAATGGGCCGATGAATCCATACAGCCCTGCTGCCGCGAGGGACCACAGAGCGATACAAGCCGGAACTGACCCTACCGAGCCGACAAAATAAAATGCCGTGGCGGCGGCGACCAGTGACATTGCTGCATGCCAATGGTGTTCGGAGCGGTGGGTCGAACTCCCGGATACCATTACCATCACGCAAAGGCCGATCACATTGGGAATCATCACCAGCAGACCAATTGATGCGTGATCGAGCCCACGGCCGACCGCCTTGATGGATTGCGGCATCCAGAACCCTGTCGCGTAGAGTCCTATCATGAACAGGAAGGCCACGGCTGACAGGTGGAGGACTCGAGGATTCCCGATGGTGCGCAGCACGGAGCAGCGTGCCGACGCCACCTTGGTTTCTGCCTCGGCTCGAAGCGCAGACTGAAGACTCGCCTTATGCTCTGAAGTGAGGAAGGTGGCGTCGCCGGGACCATCTGGTAGGAGCAGGTACGTCATCACGCCGCCAAGGATGGCCGGCAGCGCCTCGAGTATCAGCACCCAGCGCCAACTGCTCAAGCCGAAGGCGTGCAAGTGACCGAGGATCCAACCGGAAATCGGGCCACCGACGATGCTTGCGGCAGGCAGGGCCGTCATGAACAGTCCGATCGTGTGGGCGAGATCTCGCTGCCTAAACCAATACGTCAGGTAGAGCATTATGCCCGGGAAGAATCCCGCTTCCGCAATCCCCAGCAAGAATCGGGCGACGTAGAGCTGCATCGCGCTCTGCGCAAAGCCTGTCGCGAGCGACACGACGCCCCACGTGATCAGAATCCGCGCGATCCATACGCGAGCCCCCATCCGCTCCAGAATCAGGTTGCTGGGCACTTCGAACAGGAAGTATCCCCAGAAAAAAATGCCCGACAGCAAACCGTACTGCTGGCTCGTGAGCCCCAGTTCATGATTCATCGTCAGGGCCGCAAACCCGACGTTGATCCGGTCAAGGTAAGCGATCGTGTAGAGCATAAATAGAAACGGGAGCAGATGGCGGCGGATCTTCCGGCTGACGGCACCGCTGACATCGAGAGATGCTCCCAGCGGGGCCGCGCACAACGTTCCTGAGGAGCTTTCATTCTCGTGACGTTTTTGGTTTGACACGTCTGCTTCCTGCGATGTGGAACCGGTTGATGCGTTGGGGAGCAGCATAGGAGCCCGCAAGCGTTCCGAAAAGCAGAGAATTTCGATCGTCCTGTTGCCTAAATCGCAACGCCTCAACGACGGGCGCGCGGCCTGTTCACCTCGGTATCTATAGCCGTGAATTGCCGCTGCAGCGCGATCAGGAATGCCTGCGCCGGCAGCGTCGGTACACGGGATTTGTGTCGGCACAGTACGAAGCGCGTGCTCGATAGACTCGGGTAGTCGATCAACGCCGTCTTAAGCACTCCCGCCTTAACCTCTTCTCGAACAATGTGGCGCGGGGCATACGTCATGGCCAACCCGGTGCGGGCAAACGAGACCGCAAGGCTGACCTGATTGGTGGTGAGCACGGATTGCAGGGAGACGCCCTCCAATGCGAGCGCCTTGTCCATGCGCAGCCGCGTAACGTGCGAATCGTCGAGCAGCGCGACCCGCTGATTGGCGAGGTCGCGCAACTTGAGCTTCGTCCGAGACGCCAGTGGATGCGTCGGATGCATGATCGCTACGATCGGATCTCGGAAAGCTTGTACCTCAGCAACGTCGTGGTGTGGCTCGGGCTCAAAGGTGATGGCAATGTCGCACTCTTCCTGCGTGAGCGCGGCCAGCGCTTTGGCACTTCCGGCTACCCGGACTTCGTAGGTGATCCCCGGATAATCACGCCCGAACTCTTCCACCGTGCGATACAGAAGACCCGCAACAGTGGCCTCGACGCTGAATATCTTCACCAGACCACGGCGCAGTTGCTGCAGATCATCGATCTCCGACTGCAGACGATCGAAGTCCCGCACCGTCGCGTGCGCCTGCCGCGCGAACACCTCACCGGCAGCCGTCAAGCGTACGCCGGTCGCATGTCTCTCGAACAGAGGCGCGCCGAAATTCTGTTCGAGCAGCGCGATCTGCCGGCTGACCGCAGATGGAGCGACGTATAACACCTCGGCCGCACGACGAATCGAGCCCAACCGGGCGCTCTCGAGGAAGTAACGAAGCGCCGAGAACTGCATGACCCTGGTTCTACCTCCCTGCGACAGCGGCTCACCCGCGGTGTATCTGCCGCCGGCTTTCGCCCGCATAAGCTTACGCTGAGTCTAGGTGTGTGAGCGCTGGGCGTCGTCATGTATTTAGACTCTCGCCTGACTGCGAAGGGCTCTGTAGCCGAGTTGATGGGTCGGCGCGTATGTGCGAAATTAGCCTCCTACTCGGAGGGTCGAACATGCGCAACCCAACCTTCGTCATCCTCGCTTCGCTGATCACGCTTATGTCGGGTGCGGCCCGCGCAGCCCCCGACCCGACCTGGTGGAACAAGTATCAGCACATCCAAAATGGCAACGGTATTCTGCCGGGCTCCAGTTCGCACTCGGCGAGCATCGGCGGCAACGTAGATGTCTCTAACGAGTGCGGCCCACAGAGCGAGACGTTCATCGCAATGAAGGACGGCGGCACGATCGCGGGCGGTTCGAATGAGATCTTCCGCCTGCCAATGCGCGCCTACTTCTCGAGCGATGGCGGCAAGACGTGGGGTGCGGACGACGTGCCGCTGCCGCCGGCGAAAGGCGCGAACGGTCTCGACTTTGGCTCCGATCCGAGCCTCGCCTTCGACACTCGGGGCAACCTCTTCTACGGCTCCATCGTAGTATTTTTCGGTGCCGGCTCGGGCATCAACGGCACCGAGCTCTCGGTGGCGCGCTCGACCGACGGCGGCCAAACGTGGGCGCCGAGCTTCTTCGGCTTCTCTGGCGGTAGCAACCATTTCAACGACAAGCCGATGATCACCACTGACCGGTCTCAAGGCTCGCTGTTCCGCGATCACGTCTACCTCGCCTGGGATGCAGCCAGCGGTGGTTCCGCGACCGGTGGCGGCGTGTTGGTGGCAACTTCGAAAGACACGGGAGCGAGTTTCAGCACTGTCCGCGCCGACGACCCAAACGGACCGGGTCGCGCGATCGGGGCCGTCCCGTTCACCGGCCCAAACGGCGAGTTGTATGTGGCGTGGAACGACTTCCAGGCGAACACAATCGCGTTTGGCGCTTCGCACGACGGCGGTTCCACCTTCGTGGTCCATTCGATCATCTCGGGCAAGAGCCTGGCATTTGACGTGGGCATTCCAGCGGAGTTCAGCCGCCGCGCCCTGGTATACCCGGCCTGCGACGCCGATCGGACCAGCGGTGTTCACCGTGGTCGTCTTTACTGCTCGTGGATGGACGTCGGCACCATGGGAACCGGCATCTTTCTCTCGACTTCCGATAATGGCGGCGTGAATTGGTCGATGCCTCGCCCAGTCGGCGATCGCCTGGCCTACTCGGTGGATCGCTTCAATCAGTGGCTCGCGGTTGACCCGGTCACGGCCGACGTCGTCATATCCTTCTACGATACGCGCAACGATATGACTGGCCAGCGCTTCGGCACGGATATCTATCTGGCTCGGTCGACCGATGGCGGTGCCACTTTCGCTGCCGACGTACGGGTATCAACGGCAACCTCGAACGAGCACGACTGCAATGGGGTCTTCCCTTGCAGCGCCATCGACTACGGCAACCAGCAAGGCGATTACTCGGGCGTCGCGTCGTACGGCGGCGTTGCGCATCCGCTCTGGACCGATTCCCGGGTGAACCAGGAGCCCGTTGCCGGGTGTGCAGTCCCGGCGATGGAAGAAGTCTTCACCTCGGCGGTTAAATAGCACATCGCTGCTGCGGTTGGTGCTTGACCCGAACGTCCGAACCGATAACAAAGCGATTCTTTCTTGAGGCCGGAATCGTGCCGGGCATGCGTGTCCTCGATATGGGCAGCGGCATGGGCGACGTTGCCTTTCTGGTTTCTGACTTGGTAGGTCCAAGAGGTGAGGTTGTTGGAGCAGATCTCGCACCCGCGACTGTCGCCACAGCGTCCGATCGAGCAAGGGAATTGTCGAGGACGAACGTTACCTTTGTGGAGGGCGATCCATCGGAAATGTCGTTCGATCGACCTTTCGATGCCGTTGTCGGGCGATACGTATTGATGTATCAACAAGACCCTATGAGGACCTTGCGCGCATTGAGCGCCCGAATACGGCCCGGCGGTGTCATTGTTTTTCATGAACTCGATTGGGGAGGCGCCAGGTCATTCCCCCAAGCACCTATATATGATCAATGCTGTCGATGGGTGGTCGAAGCGCTTCGATGCGGTGGTGCTGACGCCTACATGGGAAGCAAACTCTACTCGGCATTCAAGCGGGCGGGGCTGCCGGCACCCGTCATGCGGTTGGAAGCGATTGTCGGTGGCGCCGACGATCCATCAAGCGCGGTCGCAGATCTTCTTGCGACTGTATTTCCGGCGTCCGTTGTTTCGACTCTGGAGCGTCACGGCGTCGCACAATCGGCTGACATCGACGCCGCAACACTTCCAGACAGAATGTCTGCTCAAATCCCAAGCTCCAC
>WNFL01043702.1_pt1 | contig 10552 bp, 7 predicted proteins | sample 5400361 | NCBI WGS metagenome assembly WNFL01 (sample SAMN13153351, study PRJNA577476) | soil metagenome | isolation source: 40 cm soil on Douglas fir-dominated hillslope | place: USA:California | collected 2013-09-17 | reverse complement strand
AGATTGGACAGAACCAGAAGTTCAATCATTTCAAAAATCAAACCAGTTGGACGCATTTTTCGTATTGGACATATTGCCCCCGTAGCTCAATGGATAGAGTAACAGGCTTCGAATCTGGTGGTTGCGCGTTCGACCCGCGCCGGGGGCACTTGATCTTTTAATATGGACGAAAACGCGTTCTTTCTCATCCAAATCTTGCCTGCCCGCCTGGAAAGAATCTCCGCTGATTCAGTTTGGGCGCATCGCGCCAGCGGAGTGCGTGGGTCATTGCTCAGGGTAACGGAAAAGCTCGAGGGTCACTGACCAGTTTCAGCTTCAGAATTGAAGCCGCTAATTAACGCTGGTTTTGAGGTCCTAGGCAAAGCCACGTGGAAATAAGCGCGGTAGCAAAATCATTTGATTTCGAGCGGGGCTAATAAATGCCAACCAGCGGGATCTAATCCACCAAAAGCTAAATTAATCGGCTTCCTTGTCCGCATATCAATCACGGATATGCCTGCAAAATAATTACCCACTGGAAAACTGAAAGGTAAATTCACAATATACGAAACCGGGTAAAACTGAGGTGAAGTGCTTGAAGATTCTGATGGCAGCCATTGGTACACATTCGCAGGTACAAGCTCTTTATGTACAATTACCCCACTTGAATCAATCAGGTAAAAGTAAAGCTGAAAATCTTGCCCTATTTTCGGATAACTTGGAGCCGTCCCAAGATTTTGCCAATCCATTTGAAGCGCAATCGTACGGCCTTCAACCTGAAGTATTGCGTCTTTCAGAAAGTAGCGATAGCCAACATTTTTCAAAAGACTTTTCAAGGTATCGCGGCCATATTGCCAGGTATTATCATGAACAATACTGCCGTGACCGTTCTCCAAAAGCAGCCTTGCATCGTTAACGTCAATTTGTTCTGGTTTGCAAAATTCAAATACAACAGGTGCTGTCTCCCAAACTTTCAGGATTAGATTTCCGACTTTATTTAATATATACTCGCTGTCCCTACCCAAACAATCATAGCGAAATCCTATATCGCGCCGGCGTGAGAAGACATATTGTGAAGACTGGACAATCCCCGCAAAAGGCATTACTAACTGGGATTTTTGAAAACCTGGGTACGAATAACTGATATTGGAAATTTCCCCACTAGCTAAACGACATTGGTGCTTATCAAATGAGCCCCCGATAAACATATCAGCCAGTCTACGCCTTGCCTGGCCGTCCAGCGTTTCAAACAAATCCGAGGCAGCCATACCACTCAGATATCCCTTCTCCCAAGCGGCATCCCATTCAGTTTGCTGATCCTGCCAGCTCCACTCGTTAAAGTTACCATATCCAGAAATATCAATAAAAGCAATATTCTGGTTGCCATCATAGCGCTTGACCAGTTCATTGACAAAATTTCCCCACTCCTCCTGGTACACACAATTTGAATAATCCGGCTCACCAGTAGACAGGAGGATCGCCCCTTTTTCCAAGACCCAATTAGGAACCATGTGGTGATTAAAATCTTCCCCTACCATTGTATACACTCGAAAAGAGAATTGTTTTCCTTCTGCCGTTGCATCCCCCATTTGTTTATCCAAAGCCGACCAGTCATATACACCCTCTGCGGGATTCAGAATAGACCATGCAACCTCACGCCTTTTGGCATACGCTACACTCTCTGGTAGCTCCAATGAACTTGGAGCTTCAGATCTGGCCTGCCAGCCAATTCCAGGATTCTGCAAATAATCATCAATAAGTTTGGGTTCCACCTTGAAACTATTGGCATCCATCTGAGTTATCGGACCAGGAAGTTCGGGCGGCACGAAAGGGACGGGTGTAGCCGTAGCAGGCACGAGTTCAGAGTTAAATGCCCCACATGCGCTGTTCCCGAAAATAATGAGGCACACAGCAGAAAAAAAATAGAACCGGATTTTAGATTTCCTAACCAATATTAGCCAATACCTTTACGACTAAAGAAATTGCTTAAAGCTATTTGAAATAAAATTATTTTGCCACAGCAGTTTTCAGGGAAACCTTGCTGACTCGTCTTCGCCTGTCAAACAGGTTGCCTATGTTCGCGAGACACCCCACACCTTTGCAATGGGCGACGATTGCAAGATCGTCAGTCAGGCCATAGCCCGAGATATCTCGTCCAAGATCTCAAGCAGTCGCGCAGCATGTTTTTCAAAATTATATTGCTCCAGAACAACTTCGCGGGAGTGTTGGCAGATTCGATCGATTTCTGCCTTATTTGCAGGATCGAATACCCTCCGGATCGCGCGCACATAAGATCCGGGTGTTCCATCTACGACGAAGGCTGTTTCGCCATCCTTGATGTGGTCCCTCACCCCTAGGGCCTGTGTAACAATGGTCGGCTTTCCAAGCATCATCGCGTTCAGATAGGTCTGCTGACCGACCGCTCGAATCAATCCCATTTTCATTGGCACAACCACAGCCTTGGAGGCACGCATCAAACGAATGAACTCATCTCGGGACACGGGCCCAGCCTGAACATTCGGAGGAAGCGTACGGCTACCCAATAAATGCGCGGCAATCACAAACTTGTATTCCCGTAGCGCATCGATCGCCTCAAGATAGGGCAGATAATCTCTGTGAGAATTTCCGCCTGCAAAAACAAAGTCCCCGCTAGCGGGTGCAGGTGAAGCGAGATCGTTTTTTGTGAAAGTGTAAAAATACGGGACGAAACGTAATTTTGATTCAGAGATCCGCCAAGTGGAAGAAAACAACGGGATTTCATCAGTGGATTGAACAGCGTAACATGCAATAGCTTTGTCGGCCAGTTGCAACAGCAGCTTTTGAAATGCCCCTTTGAGCCCATCATCCTTTTGCCACATGGCTCCCATAAAAACAATGACCGGGCGACGCGACCACGGCAGGAACTGGATCAGGATCGTCGCCAAAACATCTGGATGAATTTTGCCAGAGGTGCTATCCAGTAAAAACAATTTTGCCTGACCAATCGCTTTAATGAGTTGTGGAATAAATTTTATTTCACCCAGCAATGATGTATCTGGCTTTGAAAGCACAATCGAACGATTGGCATAATCAGGATAATCCTTATAGTTCACCGTCGTAACAAACTTCTCTTTTAAGATTACCATGCTGTTTAGACCAAACCTTCTCCACAAATTATCGATCAATAATTGTAGCCTTTATACAAGTCACCGAGAATATTAATTATATTCTAAAAAGACCTTGTATATCAATTCATGGTATCATAAAATCAAAACATCGTTAAATTGGTTTATCTGTCTTCACACAAGCACAATATCCAACAATAAAGAGGATACTGGAATGGCAAACTGGCAGAAGATCAAAAGATATCCATCAAAGATAATTAGAGCTGTAGAGGATTATTACAGCGCCATATTTGGGCACCAAGAATACACGCGACTCGTTGTTGTCGGATATGCCCGAACCGGATCAAATTATCTACTAGATAGTATTACAAGTTCAAATTCTGTTCGGATGTACCATGAGATATTTGCAGAACATAACCGGGAACCCGGAAAGGATTTTGATAAGATTTTCTCTAGACTTCTTCGAAAACACAAAAAATCGATCAAACTAGTCGGCTTTAAGTTGTTTTATTATCATCTAACCGAGGACGAATGGGAAAAATTCCTACGTCACGATGAGTTCAAAATCATCCACCTGACGAGAAGGAACCGCTTGAGGACAATCTTGTCATTTGAGATTGCTATGAAAACAGACAAATGGAAAATCAGAGCCAATTCAAATACAGCACCCAGAGACAAGAAAGTTCGGATCAACACAGATAATCTTCTCGAGAGGCTTGAAACTATAAAGAAACTTGAAATGAAAGCAAGGGAACGATTTGAGAATAGGCAAATATTGGAAGTCATATACGAAGATTTGGCAGCCAACCCCACCTCTGAGTTCCGCAGGATCGGCGAGTTTCTAGGTTTGGCTGATATTGACCCAAGTAAAAATATTCTCAAAAAACAAAACCCGGAAAAATCAAGGGACCTGATAATCAATTTTGACAAAGTGGCTCAAACCCTTGCAGCAACGCAATATGAGGAATATTTGTACACTTAGTGCAGGCGAAATACACCTCGTGAAAAGATAAACATCAACTGGATTATTTATCCATATAAATACTCAGATCAGGAAATTGGCAAATGTCATCAGAAAATCTTCAAATACCTGGCAAATCAAAACCATTCAAGCAAGGCCTCACCAAACCCACGCACCCTGCCGGGATTCTCTTTAATACTCAACAAATCCCTTGGATGCCCTTTTTAGTAATCGGCTTACTGTTATCACTTGTTATCGCCGTTGCGATTAACTATGCCAAGACATCCCCCATCTTAATTGTTTTAGGGGGAATGCTTGGTTTGATCCTGGCAGTGATCATCCTGCAAAAACCTGAAATTGGCGCATACCTAATCATCTTTACTGTTTTCACAAACCTATCAGACCTCTTTACGGAAAAAGGCCTACCCAGCATTAACAAACCACTGATTGTCATTATCACTCTCGGCATCTTTGCAAATTTTATTTTAAGAACTGGGAAACTTTCACCAGCCCCAAAATTTACACGCCACGAAACCTTATTGTTGGTTTATTTCCTGGTTGTGATCGCATCCTCTTTTGTAGCCGTAAACCAGTCAAAATCCATGAATTCCATCCTTGATCTGGCAAAGGATATTGCCGTTGGGATCTGTATTTATATTACACTTAATACCAAGGAGAAGTGGAAAAGCGGAGTCAACGTTCTACTTTTTGCCGTTACACTCACCGCGATATTGGGTATCATTCAAAACCTCACCGGTTCAGCCCAAACCTTTTGGGGCTTAGCCCAGCTAAGCGCTTTTGGTCAGACAGACGCAAGCGGGCAATTAAGATACGGCGGGCCCATTGCGGAATCTAATATTTGGGGACAAGTATTGGTATCCATTCTTCCTATAGCGCTATACCACATCGCTAAGGAACGTACCTCCCTGGTAAGGATGTTATCTGTTGCATCAGCCATATTCATCTTTTTTGCCATGCTCTTAACGCAAAGTCGCGGAGCCTTCGTTGCCTTGGTTGTTGTGCTGGTCTTAATCGCGATTGATTTGCGAATAAAAAGCACCACCCTGCTTGCAATAACAATCATTGGGGTTTTGCTACTATTATTTGGTCCATCCAAATATACGGAAAGAATCAAGACCCTCGATATCTTTTTTCAGTCGAACCCAGATGGGCTGACACAGGACGAATCTGTGCAAGGAAGACGTGAAAAAATGTTGATCGGGCTGGCAATGTTCAAAGAAAATCCGTTTTTGGGCATCGGTTTTGCCAATTATACTGATAACTATTGGAACTACGCAGGAAACCTTGGCTTGGAAGCCTCCAACACAAATGTAAATTCCGATACACAACGCCAACCGCATTCTCTATATATTGAGATCATGGCTGAAACCGGGGTATTCGGTATCACAAGTTTCCTGGCGTTCTTGGGTCTTCTACTCTACGGGCTATACCGGGCGCGCATAAAGATCAACGCGAATGAGAAAAAACCGGATAAAGATTGGCCTGCCTGGATATCGTCTTTAATGATGTCGATTCTCACATTCCTGGTAGCTGGTTTTTTCCTCCACGGCATTGGCTTTCGGTTTATTTGGGTGATGGTTGGACTCGCGTTGGCAGCCATTCGCCTCGCCCCAGCCCCCACTTATTCCATCAAACGCAAATGACATTATCAGACCTACCACAGCCTACAACAACACACGAGATCGGGAAAATGGTCGCCCGCAACGCGGGTTGGAACTATCTATCGTTCGGATTAAGCAAAGCGCTAAATCTTGTCACCATCTCGATCCTTGCCCATCTGCTTACCCCTGAACTATTCGGCATTGTGGCCCTGGCTACACTCGCAATCGATTATCTTTCAATATTAAATGACTTCGGATTGGGCGCGGCTTTAGTTCACCGAAGAGATTACATCGAGGAAGCATCCAATGTGGTTTTTACTTACAATTTTCTCATTGCCGTTTCCTTGACTTGTATTGTCTTGGTGGTTTCACCTTATATAGCCATGCTTTTCCATGAACCTGCCCTCACCCCGATTCTAAGGTGGCTTGGATTTTCTTTCACCATTAACTCGCTCGGGTCTGTGCATAAAGCCCGGCTACAAAGGGATATGGGGTTTAGCAAAAAGCTCATTCCAGACATGGGAAGTACCCTCATCAAAGGTGGGCTCTCCATCGGGTTTGCGATCATGGGTTTTGGCGCCTGGTCACTTGTATATGGCCAATTAGCTGGCATCATAGTTGCCACAATTTTATTATGGGTCGTGGTTCCATGGCGGCCTCACCTCATGGTTGATCGCGGCCTCGCCAGACAACTCTTTCGATATGGCCTCTCAGTCATGACTGACAGAGCCTTTACCATCTTTGGCGACAGTTTTGATTATTTGTTAATCGGTCTGTACTACAATAATACATCACTGGGGATCTACACGCTCGCTTACCGGCTCCCAGACCTGCTCATTATCAACACCTTATCAGTGCTAGCGATGGTCTTCTTCCCGGCATTCTCATCTATTCAAACCCAGCAGGAAGTATTACGGAAAAGTTTCTTATCATCTCTCCGGTATGTTCAGTTGCTCATCACACCATTATGCCTGGGTATTTTGGTCGCAGCAGAACCGATTATCCGAGTGATTTTTGGCGAACAGTGGCTACAATCCATACCCTTGATGCAAATCTTAAGCCTTTACGCGTTGGTTCTCTCCATTGGCTTCCACGTTGGGGATATTTATAAAGCCATTGGGCGTCCCGATATTCTACTCAAACTCGCCATACCTGTTTTTGTGATAAGGCTCACCGCACTTTATATTGGGTCGCGCTATAGTCTGCTCGGCATCGCCACCGCGCATCTGGTCGCCACTTCCATCGAACTCGTGATCCGAGCAATCATTACCACCCGGGTCATTAAAGTAACACTGCTTGAAATGCTGAAACAATTAACCGCATTTATCGCTGGAATAGTTTTGCTGGTATTCGCCATCCCTGCTCTATACCTCACACATAATGCCACATCAATCATCCAACTAATCATGGTTTCGATCTCCGGTGCGGTTGGATATCTCGGAGCGGTCTGGTTCCTCGAACGCGATGCGGTTCTAAGGGGATTAAAGCTCCTACGCATCGCACCCAAAACCACGCCCAAGATCAGCGAATTGTAGAATGGACAAACAACGACCAATTATATGGATGATCGACGGGTTGGGACCTGGCGGGGCCGAACAACTGATGCCAACCATCCTAAAACATCTCAAAGAGGCTCGCAACGGGAATCCCATTGCTGATGAATTGAAGCGCCTTGGACTCCCTGTAGATCTGGTTCTCACACCCAATCTACGTCACCCCCTCAACCTTTTTCGGATCCTGCGCTATCTGCGCACTCATCGCCCGCAGATCCTTCACACGCAACTAGAATTCTCCGACATCTTGGGAACGATTGCTGCCAGCCTATTGGGCATCCCCAGCGTATCTACATTGCACACGCTGGATACCTTCGAAGAAAAAAAATCCGCCACTTGGCGCCTCAAACTTAGATGGTTTGTGCTTCGAAATTTTTGCGACAAGATTATCGCAGTCTCGGAAAAAACGCGTATGCATCATTTGCAATCGGGTAGGCTTGGGGAAAAGAAAGTTATCACTCTGTATAACGGTGTTGAGATTTCACGCTTCAAAAACATAGAAGAGTCTGTTCAACGCCAGCTCAAGCAATCCCTGAAACTGCCATCGAATAGTCAAATCATTGTCACAGTGGCTGTTTTGAGAGAACCCAAGGGCATTCAATACATGCTTAATGCCCTGCCAGCACTTCTGGATAAAAATCCAAATATACATTACCTGATCGTAGGAGATGGGGCTTACGGCGCTTCCCTGCGGGAACTAGCGGCTGATCTCGCCATACAAGAACATGTGACATTCGCAGGTCATCGCGCCGATATCCCTGCACTCCTTTCGATCAGTGATATCTTCGTTCTGCCGACCCTCGGAGATGCACTGCCCACTGTCCTCATTGAGGCGCTCGCTGCGGAAATTCCGATCGTGGCATCCAATGTTGGCGGAGTGCCGGAGATCGTGGAGAACGAAGTGAATGGATTGCTCGTTCCACCTGGAGACTCTTCTGAATTAACGCAAGCATGTCTGCAATTTCTGCAGAACAGAGAGCTTGCATCGCAAATCGTTCAAGTTGGAAACGCGATCGTTCAACAACGATTCAATATCAGTGTTCAAATAGAGAAGCTGAGCCATATCTACGAGGAAGTTTCGTCGTCGCATGGAAAACAACAATAAAAACACACCTTTACACATCATGGTCGTGGAACCGCGTGGCTCTGGAGGAATGATCCACTACGCATATCAATTATGCACCGCCCTCTCAAACACCGGGGCAAAGGTCACACTGGTGACCACGCACGAATACGAGATGGAAAATTTCCCGCACAACTTCGCGGTGCGAAAGCAGATGGAACTCTGGTCGCCCACCGAAACATCACAAACAGAATCAACTTTCGGCCGGATGGGAAGCATAGCAGGAAAGTTATATCGTGCGCTGCGGCGTGTTGGGCGGGGTGTCCGGCTTGTAATCGAATGGGTCCATCTGTCCAATTATCTCATTCAGGAAAAACCCGATATTATCGGTTTGGCCTTGAGCCAGATCTGTCATGAATTCGAATTACGCGAACAAGGGAACAATCCGCTGATTACGATTTCCAATAAAATGTATCGCTGGGTATACAAGTCGTTCTCGATCCTGTTTTTTCATGGGGAAAGCAATCGGCAGAGATTCCTGGAGTTGTTTGACGCGTCACCTGAAAACCTGCATCTCATCGAGCACGGGAACGAGCAGTTGTTTCTCTCGGTTCGGTCAAAGACGACATCGTCAAAGCAGATGCGGGAAAGGTATGGAATCGATTCCGATGCACCTGTGGTTCTATTTTTTGGAAACCTGACTCCCAGCAAGGGATTGCCTGATCTGTTGAAAGCGTTCGCCATCGTTCACAAAAGAGAAGATCGCGCCAAACTGATTGTGGTAGGGAAACCATCCAAATTTCTCGATATGACTGCGCTAAAAAAATTGGTCAGAGAACTTGATATTTCGAAATCTGCCATCTTCGATGCGCAGTATCTCCCGATGGAAGCTGTGGGACCTTTGATGGAGATGGCCATGGTGGTTATCTATCCTTACCTGAACAGCACACAGAGCGGAGCGCTTCAGGTGGCGTACACTTTTGGAAAGCCGGTGATTGCAACAAATGTCGGTGGTCTACCAGAAGCTGTTGAAGACGGCAAAAGCGGATTCATCGTTCCCCCATCCGCGCCAGGCGAATTATCAAACGCAATCATGAAATTGATCGAAAACCCAGAGCTTGCCCAGGAAATGGGCACTTACGGAAGGTCTCTCTCAGAGACACGCTTTTCATGGGATACGATCGCGAAAAATATTGTTGCGATCTATTCTGAAGCTGTGAAAAAATAAGTGAAGGAAGCCAGATCCATCTGCAAGACAAATACAATCGCTACATGGGTTTGACCCTACTGATACCTGCCAACTTGGCAACGAATCTCGAAAACGAATCCTTATAGGTTAGGAAGATTCGACGAATGGCAAAGGGATTCTGCATTACAGTAGAATATCTTGTCGGTCCAGAAAGAAGCGTGAAGGCGATCTCAAATCCAGCATCCCGAACAAGAGTTATTAAATCTGCGTTGAAGTCACTAGCTTGTCCGTTGGGATAAGCAAAACTCAAGACGCGTTTTCCTATAGCATCTTCAATCTGTTGTTTGGATCTCGCAAGTTCTGAGCTGGCCTCATACGGCGAAATACGAGTCAGGATGGGATGACTTGCGGTATGTCCACCCATTTCAATGCCATGCTCGCTTAATTCTCTTGCATTTGACCACGACATCATCAAATTCGCAAAGGCATCCTGCGGTACAGTGATTTCCAATGTCTCCGGTAATTTTTCAACAAGACTCTGCTTTTCGGCCTCCGGCAGTTTTTTGAGAACAGCTATCCAATTTTGCATCACTTTGTTACGCGAGGTATCATCTATCCAGCTTTGCAAACCGATGTGAGGAAATTCAGTCTTGTCTCTTTTCGTGTGGTAAAAACAAAATGCGATCAAATCCCAGTAGAAGGGCTTTTTCTCTCCGATATAATCGGTCGCCAGGAAAATAATGGCGGGGAGATTCCGCTCTTTCAGAACAGGATAAGCATTTGTGTAATTGTCGTAATATCCATCGTCAAAGGTGATCATCGCTGAACGAGGGGGGAGTTTACGACGTTTCTTCACGTAATCCACAAGCTCTGTGCCGGAGATGACATTGTATCTTTGGGCAACATAATCCATCTGTCTGGCAAAATCTGAAGGCGTGGCACTGACATTGGAGCGAAAGGTATCAAATCCATCCCGAAGCGGATCATCAATCCTATGATAATTCAGCACCGTAAGAAAATTGCGGGATAGTTTGTGTGCGATTTCAAAAATCCCTGCGTTTTGCAAAAGGTCTAATCCCTG
>WNFL01135012.1_pt1 | contig 10553 bp, 16 predicted proteins | sample 5400361 | NCBI WGS metagenome assembly WNFL01 (sample SAMN13153351, study PRJNA577476) | soil metagenome | isolation source: 40 cm soil on Douglas fir-dominated hillslope | place: USA:California | collected 2013-09-17 | reverse complement strand
CGTGCTTTTTGTTTTTGCTTACGTTTTTCTTTACGCGCGGCTTTTCCTGTCTTCTTACCACCCGCTCCATTTGGCCTCGGCAGACTCTGCACAGGCATATCGGGCATACCTGCCATTCCAGGTAGACCGGCACTCCCACCAAATTGCCGTGCCATTTTCGCCCACGGACCTTTGCCGCTGCTGACCTGGCGTATCATCGTGCGCATCTCACCGAATTGAGAAAGCAACTGGTTCACATCCTGCGGCGTCATGCCGCTGCCACGAGCGATACGCTTCCGTCGGCTACCATTGATGATATCGGGGTTGTGTCGTTCCTCTCGTGTCATCGAGAGGACGATTGCTTCAATGTGCTTGAGTTGATCCCCTTCCAGCGCCTCCTCCATCTCCGGCATATCGGCCATCTTATTGAAACCCGGAAGCATCTCCATCACCTGTCTCAACGGCCCCATCCGTTTCAACTGGCGCATAGCAGTGAGAAAATCTTCCAGGTCAAATTTGCCTTGCTGCAGTTTGGCCTGCGCCTTCATTGCCTCTTCCTGGTCGATGGTCTCTTGTGCCCGTTCGATCAGCGAAAGCACATCTCCCATTCCTAGTATACGCGAGGCCAAACGATCAGGATAGAATGGCTCCAATGCATCCGTTTTTTCGCCCACCCCCATGAATTTGATCGGCACACCCGTTACCGAACGGATCGAGAGTGCCGCACCACCACGGGCATCACCATCCATCTTTGTTAAAATCATACCCGTCAACGAGACGGCCCTATTAAAGTCATCAGCTACCCGCACCGCTTCCTGACCTCGCGTGGATGCACGCGGTTACGAATATTGGTAACCTCCTGCATCATGCGCTCGTCAATATTCAGACGGCCCGCCGTATCCAGGATGACGACGGTTGCGGCCTGCTCGCGAGCAAATTCAAGCGAATGCACGCAGATATCAACCGGGTTGGCTCCCATCGGCTCAGCATAGACCGGTATCGAGAGTTGTTTCCCCAGCGTTTGTAACTGGTGAACGGCTGCGGGACGATACATGTCAGCTGCGACCAGCAGCGGTCGCTGCCCCTGTTGCTTGCGCAGATAATTGCCCAGCTTAGCAGCTGTCGTCGTTTTACCTGAACCTTGCAGACCTACCAGCATAATTACATTTGGTGGCGCTCCGCCAAGGTCCAACTGGGTATGGCCTTCGGATCCACCCAGCATCTCTATCAGTTCATCATTGACTATCTGAAGTACCTGCTGCGCTGGCGAGAAACTGCCCAATACATCCGCGCCGACCGCTTTTGCCTTCACACGCTCAACAAATTGACGCACGAGCTTAAGACTGACATCCGCTTCGAGCAGTGCCAGCCTCACCTCACGCATAGCCTCATCGACATCTGCTTCGGTCAGTTTGCCCTTGCCACTAAGATTGGTGAATACTCCTTCAAGACGTTTTGATAAGCTTTCAAACATAGCCATAATTGCGTTTTCCTCTCTCGCCAGGTAAAAAAGTTTTCCCCTATTATATCACGATTCACTGCCCCATTTGATCTCATAAAAAGGCAAATATTTCCCCAAATTCATACCGTCAGGCCAGCATTGCATATGTTGAGAGCCTTAACTATGAGATAGTTCACATTCTGCCAGTATCAGGGCCTGCCATGATAAAATAAGTTGCATAGATTCCTTACTTAATTTCTTCGGCGAGTTAAAGAGAAAGTAAGAGCCATGCAGAGACAAAACATAGCCACAGGCACACCCTGGGAACCCATCGTCGGCTATTCTCGAGCCGTCCGCGTAGGTAACACCATCCACGTGGCAGGCACAACCGCGACCAACACCAATGGTGAAATCGTTGGCATCGGTGATCCCTATGCCCAGACCATTCAAATCCTGAATAACATCAGCGCCGCCCTGGAGATGGCAGGTGCGAGTCTGAAAGATGTCGTGCGCACACGTATCTTCGTCATCAATATCGACGATTGGCAGGATATCGGCAAAGCCCACGGCAAGTTCTTCAGCGAAATTCGACCGGCCACGAGTATGGTAGAGGTGCGACGCTTGATTTCGCCTGAGATGCTGGTGGAGATAGAAGCTGAGGCTTTGATTGTGTAGGAGATCATCATTTCTTATACAATCAGCATCGCATCCCCAAAACTGAAAAATCGATAACGCTCGCGTATCGCTTCCTGGTAGGCTTCCTCGATCAACTGCTTGCGTGCGAATGCGCTGACCAGCAGCAGCAGCGTTGAACGGGGCAGGTGAAAATTGGTAATCATGGCATCCACCACCTGAAAGCGATAACCGGGCGTGATAAACAGGTGCGTAGAACCTGAATATGGTTGTATCTCACCATCGGAAAAACTCGCTACGCTCTCCAAAACGCGCACGGCCGTAGTACCAACCGCTACAACCCGTCCACCTGCTTTGCGCGTCTCCCGAATCAACTCCGCTGTGGGTGCATCCAGGTCAATCATATCGCTGTGCATTTTATGCTCTCGATAATCCTCACTCTCAACAGGTCGGAAAGTATCCAGCCCCACGTGCAGCGTGACGAAACCGACGCGCACTCCTTGCCTGCGTAGATCTTCCAACAGGTGTGGCGTAAAATGCAGTCCAGCGGTAGGAGCCGCCGCCGAACCGCTGATCCGGGCATAGACCGTCTGATAACGCTCTGGATCAGCCAGCGTCTCGTGAATATATGGTGGTAGGGGCATACGTCCCAGGCGTTCAATGAGATCACGCACCGCTATATTAGATGCATTACCGGTCCAGAAACGTACAATCCGTCCCCCTGCATCGGTGCGGTGAAGAATTTCTGCCTGTAACATTGGGTCCTGGCTATGTTCATCACCGAAACCGATACGCGTTCCCTCACGCAGGCGACGGCCTGGGCGCACCAGCGTTTCCCAATGATCCGGCCCAAGATCAGGGCGCTCGGCCAGCAGCAGGATTTCTACCGCTCCCCCCGTCTCTAGTCGCTGTCCCAGCAGGCGTGCCGGAATCACGCGGCTCTGATTGGCTATCAGCAAGTCACCGGGGCGCAGGTAATCTCCGATATCGTGGAAATAGCGATGATCGAGCGTGCCTGATGAGCGATTGACTATCAATAAACGCGAGGAATCGCGTGGTTCAATTGGTGTCTGAGCGATCAGTTCCTGGGGTAAATCGTAATCAAAATCGCTCATTCGCCAGGTGTTGCTGTCGCTGTTGTCCACAGTCCCGGTCCTACTCCATTTCCACCTTGTGGCGCAGCCAATCCCAGGTGCGCATAGGCAAAACGCGTGGCAATGCGACCGCGAGGCGTGCGCGCAATAAAGCCCAGTTGCAGCAGGTATGGCTCGTACACATCTTCAATCGTCTCCGTGTCCTCGCTCGTACTCGCGGCAAGTGTATCCAACCCCACCGGCCCGCCATCGAACTTCTGTATAATGGTGAGCAGCAGGTTTCTATCAGTCTGGTCAAGTCCGATCTGATCTATCTCCAGCGCATCGAGCGCCGCCTTTGCCACGTCGCGGGTAATCACGCCATCGGCCCTCACCTGCGCATAGTCGCGCACCCGTTTGAGCAGGCGGTTGACGATACGCGGCGTGCCCCGGGCGCGGCCCGCGATTTCCTCGATGCCCTCCACATCCGCCGGCGCTTTAAGAATCCGCGCCGAACGAACCAGGATCTGCTTCAGGGCGGCAGTATCATAGTATTCCATACGATAGATGGCACCGAAGCGATCACGCAGTGGTGCCGTCAATGCACCCACTCGCGTTGTTGCTCCCACGACGGTGAAAGGTGGCAGCGAGAGTCGCAGCGCCCTGGCACTTGGCCCCTTCCCAATCATCACATCCAGCGCAAAGTCCTCCATAGCCGAATAGAGGCGTTCTTCAACGGCTCGTGCGAGGCGGTGTATCTCATCGATGAAAAGTACTTCCCCTGGCTGCAGTGCGGTGAGAATAGAGGCCAGGTCGCCCGCATGCTCGATAGCCGGGCCGGACGTGGTCTTCATACTGACTCCCATCTCGACGGAGATGATATTACAGAGGGTGGTTTTCCCCAGTCCCGGAGGGCCGTACAACAACACGTGATCGACTGATTCATTACGACGGCGAGCAGCCTCCAGTAGTATGCTCAGGTTTTCCTTGATTTTCTCCTGCCCAATATATTCCGCCAGGCGTCGGGGCCGCAAACTGCCCTCGATGGCCTGTTCCTCCTCTGTCATCTTCGGTGTAACGAGCCGGTCGCTCATGATTCGTATACTCCTGCCTGCATGAGTGAAACTGGTGTTCTATTTTAACTGGTACCATTATATCAGACTTGAGGAGGAACGTCGAGTGGGGAAAGCTTTCACCGACCAGCCAGGATATTGAAGTTGAGGTACGCCAGCCTTGATAACCATCTCATTTTGAGGGAAATGCTATGCTACTGGCCTGTTTTATGACCCTCTTCTTTGTGATGTTTCATCACTGTACGAGCAGCGACCTCTTCAGCTCGATCGCCATAGCGACCACTCTTCTTAGAAGACTCTTTAATATGCTCATACATTCTTTCTTCTTTTTCGCTTACTCCGCTCAAGGGCTTATTTTTCTTTTTCCCCGGCATGAATGGAACTCCTTTCTCAATAACTTAGCCCAATTACCGGGCTACTCCTCTACATATCACACGATTACATAAATCAAAAAGTTCCTGATCTCTTCCCCTACCCCCGAATAGCCCGCAACATCACTATCGGCACCATCCGTCCCCCAAGGTCACGCCGGTACTCAATTTGAAAACCGGCATCTGCCACCATGTGTTCCGTATTGCGGTTCCAGTGACAATTACCGGCCAGCCGCGTCGTGAACGGCACCAGCATATCCTGAATGCGCCCGGTAATAGCTCCTTGAGAACGCACATGCTCCACCAGCAACAGTTTGCCGCCAGGCTTCAACACCCGCCGGATTTCTTGTAAACCACCTGCTGGATTGTTGACAGAGCAAAAGACAAGCGTTGCCACAGCACAATCAAACGTCTCATCAGCAAAAGGTAGAGACTCCACCGGAACCTGTGTGAGCGTCACAGGCACAGGTGCCGTCGCTGCACGCTCGCGTGCGTGACGTAGCATAGCCGTATCAGGTTCAATAGCTTCTACCCGCTCGACCTGTTCAGAGTTATAAAAAGCGAAGTTGACCCGCCCCTATCTCCAGCACGATGCCAGTAGCCTGTCCAACAATCTCCTTGCGTAAGGGTTCCATGAAGTTGCGTTCCGATTCACTGCGTGAGAGGCGTTCATAGTAGGCGGCAAATAAGCGGTGGGATGTTGTACCTGATTTGCCTGTATCATTGGATGCTGTCGAATTCATAGTCTGCTCAAGCTCGCTTTCTTTGATTTCCTCTGGATATTCTGCTTAGACATATTATAGGAGTATTTCCTTCCGATCGCCCTGGTTAGTTAAAACTAACCTTGCACGTTATGGTATTAAAAGGTATTGTAAGGAATTACAAGTATCCTCTCCACGAATATTATAAGGAGCATATATTTACGTGAGTTTACAAGATGAAATGATTACCTTGTTGATTTCGTGTCCCGACCAGCCAGGTATTGTCGCAAATGTGTCCCAATTTATCTTTGAGCATCACGGCAATATCTTTCAATCTGATCAGCATTCCACAAGCCTTCACCATGGAACATTCTTTATGAGAATCAGCTTTACCGAGGACAGCTTTACCCTTTCTGAGTCCGAGTTGATCAGGGCTTTTAGCCCCATAGCCAATGCTTTCCATATGGACTGGAGCATCCACTATTCTCGAAACCGCCAGCGAGCCGGAATCCTGACATCAAAGCTCGACCATTGTCTTACAGATCTGCTCTGGCGTTGGAAAAGCGGCGAACTGGCGATGGATATTGCGTACGTGATCAGTAATCACTCCGACCTGGAACCCCTCGCTCAAATGTATGGTATTCCCTACTACTACTTTCCCATCCGTAAAGAACACCGGAAAGCAGATCAAATGCGTATGCTCGACTTCCTGCAAGGGAGGGTAGATTTCCTTGTACTTGCCCGCTATATGCAGATTTTGGAGCCGTTCTTCGTCGCAGCCTACGGGCATCAGAGGCGCCAGACCATATGAGCAGGCGTTTGAACGTGGGGTAAAGCTAATCGGCGCTACTGCTCATTATGTGACAGATAACCTGGATGAAGGACCCATTATCTCCCAGGATGTAATCCATTGTAACCACCGTGATACCGTTGAAGACCTGGTCCGCAAGGGCAGAGATGTGGAGCGCAGGGTACTTGCTGAGGCAGTGCGGTTACATATAGAGGATCGAGTACTGGTCTATAAAAATAAGACCGTAGTCTTTAGTTGAACCTTTTTCTCTTTCTTCGCCAGATACAAAAGGGCTGACTGAATACAAGCTACTCGCTTGCACCCAGATGCCATCTCTATTAAAATGAAGATAGCATAAAAACATCCCCGTGCTATCAGAAACGCACGCAAAAGAAGAGATGAAACTATGTCGCGTATACCACCCGACAATGATATAGAGATTCCCGAGGGAGAAGCGATATCTTTCAGCACCATGTCTACCCTCTTTCGTACTATGGCTCACCGGCCTGAACTGATGCAGCAGAGCATACAATTGCTGGAAACTGCCATGCGTACGGGAACCGTCGATCCTGCTCTGAAAGAACTGATCGCAGTGCGCGTCTCCCAGGTCAACCACTGCTTTTACTGAATGGCGGCTCATACTGCTTTGGCAAAGCAGCTGGGTGTCACTGAAGAGCTACTCGACGCACTCTATCACATTGACCAGCATAGCCACCTTTTCACAGATCGCGAACTGGTGGCGCTGCGTTTCGCCGAGATCATGACCACGAGCGCTCGCGATGTAGATGAAGAGCTATGGGATGCGCTACAGGCATACTTTGATGATGGCGAGATCGTCGAGATTGCCACCGTGATTGGATTGTTCAACTTCTTTAACCGCTACGCGGATGCATTACAGATTCTGCCACCACAGAATCACGATTCGTAGGGGCCGGGCAGCCCTGCCTGGGGGCAGGCATACCGCCCCCACCGCCTCAGCGGAGCGAAGCGCGTTTCAATCTCTCGGCCCCCGCAGTCGGATGAATTTGTCAAATCCCATCACCGGCCTGCTAACAGAAAAGGAATAAAAATCATGCCAACAAGCGAAGAGAAACTAACAGCTCTGCTCGAAGATTTAAAGCAACTGTCAACCTACCTGCATGACCAGGGGAACAAAAAGCTAGCACTTGCCCGGAAATTCGAGGATAACGCGAGGAAAGACCCATCCAACAGGGAGTTCGATCAACGCCAGGCAGTCATGCTGGATTACCAGCACCACATCTGGCACGAAATCGGCAACATGGTCGATAAGCTGATAAAACAACACGAACATGAGGGGTAGTAAAAGAGAGATGCCATGTTACGACCGCTCGGTCGTAACATGGCATCTCTCTTTTACTACCCCTCATGTTTTATAATTCGCCGCTCCTGGCCTTGCTATAGCGATCCGTCAACTCGCCTTTGGTGCGGCTATACATCTCCATACCCTGCGAGAGCGCATCAGTAGCACGAGCGCGAATCTCATCAGTAAGCCCGCTGGAACGGTCGCGCAGCATGATCCCCTGCTCACCAAGTTGTGCTCGTGTAGTCTCTCCAGGCTGGGGAGCAAGCACTAAACCGGCTGCTATGCCCAACGCGAACCCAATAAGTAACCCAAAAATAAACTTCATTGTCCCTGTCCTTTCTAGATAGCTAAAAACTATCCACTAGAAATTCACCTGTTCCCAGGCTATACTACAATACAAAAATAACCGGACTCCTTTCCGGTCAGTATCTCATGATAGTATGATAGTCAACTGACAGGCTCGTGCAGCGCCTGTTGCACCAGGATGAGCAGGTTCTCTAATTCAAATGGTTTTTGTACCACATACACATCCTGAAAACGTACAGGATTGTCTGTGACCAGGTTAGTGACCTCTTCGGCCTCAAGCACTGCCGCCGTGTACACGATGACGGGAATTTCGGCTGTTACAGGATCATCCTTCAACTGCTTTAGTACATCCTGCCCGGAGATATCTCCTAACCTCAGATCGAGAATCAACAAATCCGGCAGCTGAGTTTTCATTTGAACAAAAGCATCTCTACCATTTTGCAGGATAGAGACCTGATACTGTTCGTCTTCCAGAACGCGACGCATCAGGTGAAGCAACTCGTGCTTATCATCAACAACAAGTATTTGTTTTCCCACAATAATCAGCGCTGCGATCCCGAACCCTCATGAAGGCCCGGTGGAAAGCGCTTCCTCCTGTCATCACTACCAGTAATAACTACAACTTCATCATGAGTCTTCCCGAATTTCCGAGATAGCTGCAAAGTAATGTTCCAGGGCTACCCTGTCCTGCGCTCCGCAAGATTCATGACATATTTCTCAGGTCTTTCAGCACTACCTCAAGCTCTTCATTTCTGAGCAACCAGTGAGCATATAGCAGCGCCAAAGGTAAAGTGATTTATACTTCCGTAGTGTATCACGTAAGTTCACAACAGGCAAGATAAATCCTGGGTTAATAAAAAGCCCTCAGGCAAATTTAATCTTTGAGAGCCGTTTGTGATCATGATCTCACCTTGACAGGTATGCTATGATAATGCTGCTAAGAGGTAGTTTGATGCCGAAACAAACAGTTATTACACTCTTAGTGGAAGACCGCGTAGCTCAGTGGTAGAGCAATCGACTTTTAATCGATTGGCCGTGGGTTCGAGTCCCACCGCGGTCACTATAATTCATAATCCTTCGCCCAATGTACGTTTTTTTCCTGATTATTCTTCGTCGGTAGCAGCCGCAAGCTCATTTGAGATACTCCCGTATGATCAACTGGTATCAGGTATACTCCTTTATTTTCAGGACAAAACACAGCAAAAAAATCGATTTGCCCATGATATGATCTACTGCCATGAGTGGTTTTTCCTGCGCGAGTATGATAGTAGAGGCTAGCCGGAGCAAATTCTACATATTCTCCATTCGATCTCCCTGTTTTACATTGGATACGGTAGAAATGTCCCTCGGCGTCTTCGATGACTAGATCATATCGTGCATTATCTCCATATGGGGTAAGTACGTTATACCCCACATCAAGAAATTTGGCGATGATATGTGCCTGGCTCCGTTCCCCGATAGCCTTCGGATTTTGCCTTGGTCCAAAATTTCCCATGACAATCTCCCTTTCACCCATACTTATGAAATAATTGCAAAAATAGCCTGTACCTTCTTCATGCCTCACCTGTCCCGCGCAGTCGCCAGCAATTTTCCTGATTTTTTCTTCCTACACTTGACTTGCGACGTGCTACATATCACAATAGCAGCAAGCACAGGGATACAGCACGACAGAGTTATACTCATCAATATCATATTTCGCCGAATAGTACAATAGTTCAAGGAATATCTGGCCATGAAGATCAAAGCCCGCGTGAAACGCAGCGCCTATTTCGACTCCATTACGCTTATGAAGATCGCTCGCACCCTCACAGGCATGCCCGGTATCGATGACGCTGCGGCGATTATGGCAACCGAACCCAACCTGCAATTGCTGGACGAGGTCGGGCTGGCGCCATTCGAAGGTATCGAGGGCAGGGTTAGCCCGGACGATGTGCTGATCGTCGTGGGCGCCAGCGATGATTCCAGTGCGGAAGCCGCATTAAAGGCCGCTGAAAAGCAACTGACGCAGCGACCCATCGTCAGTAGTGATGGAACTACCAGCATACAAACCGGGCAAAGGCAGCCGCGTTCGCTCGAGCAGGCAGTGCAATTGCACCCCGATGCTCGCCTGGCAGTCATCTCTGTTCCTGGGATGTATGCCACGCTGGAAGCTGAACGCGCCCTGCGCTCTGGATTACACGTCTTTCTCTTCAGTGACAATGTAAAGCTGGAGCAGGAAATTGCTTTGAAGCGCCTGGCACAAGAACGCAATCTGCTGCTGATGGGACCAGATTGTGGTACCGCCATGATCGATGGCGTCGGCCTGGGTTTCGTCAACGTCGTTCCACGTGGGCCGGTTGGCATCGTAGGAGCATCGGGCACTGGCACGCAGCAGGTAATGTCTCTCATTGCGCAACAGGGCGGCGGCGTTTCGCAGGTTATCGGCTGTGGTGGACGTGACCTCTCAGAGGAGGTAGGAGCCATCACGACCTTACAGGGACTGCGCCTCTTGCAGGCCGATAAACAGACGCAGGTGATTGTCCTCATCTCTAAACCTCCCGCGCCAGCCGTTGCTGAATAGGTGCTTGAGGTAGCTGCCGCAGGCCAAAAACCCGTCATTGTAATCTTTGTCGGTGCCGATCACGATGCTTTACAGAGCCGCTATGGAGATCGGCTCATTATCACCCGCACTCTAGCCGAAGCGGCGCTGCAAGCGCTATCTATAAGTAACACTGGAAAATCAATCGATGTCGGCCAGCAACATGCAGTTGCGACTGGCACTATAACGTCAGAACATCACCTCGCCGCTCTCTTCTCTGGCGGCACACTATGCGACGAAGCCATGCACATCTGGGTGGAACATATTGGCCCCATTTACTCCAA
>WNFL01416493.1_pt1 | contig 10554 bp, 8 predicted proteins | sample 5400361 | NCBI WGS metagenome assembly WNFL01 (sample SAMN13153351, study PRJNA577476) | soil metagenome | isolation source: 40 cm soil on Douglas fir-dominated hillslope | place: USA:California | collected 2013-09-17 | reverse complement strand
GATTACGCGCTCTACCCATGAGATGAACGTTCTCTACGATCTGTCCGGGCAGAAACTGCGCAAGCGGGGCGAGATGTTACGGCTTCGCCAGTACGGAAAGAAATGGGTGTTAACCCACAAGGCGAAAGGTTCAGCCGGACGACACAAGGTGCGGGTAGAGCGGGAAACGGCGGTGGAAGATGGTAAACAGATGGACGGCATTCTCCGCGCACTGGGATTTGCTCCGGCATTCCGGTACGAAAAATTTCGCGCCGAATGGAGTGATGGCACGGGGCATGTCGTGGTGGATAAGACTCCGATTGGCAACTTCGGAGAGATTGAAGGAACACCGCGCTGGATCGATCGGACTGCAAAGGCTCTGGGGATTGCGCGGAAAGATTACATCACGCAGACATATGCTCCGATGTTTTTCGAATGGAAACGGCGTACGGGTAGTCCGGCGGACGAGATGACGTTTCGGGCGGTGCGGACTAAGGGCGGGGGCAGAGGATCTGGTGGACGGGGCCGGTGAACGTGCCGGCTGCTAGCTACCGATCAGATACTCAAACTGGGCGGGTGTGACAGGGACGACGCTCAATCTTCCCTGCCGCACTAAGGGCGAATCTGCGAATAGTTTCTGAGTCTTGATTTCAGACAGCTTCTTAGGTGTCGCGATGGCTTTTCCGGCCTTGATCTTTACTTGCGGATTGCGCGGGTCGCTAACATCCACGGATTCGACAGTAGCAGTCCCTACGGCGCATTTCTCATCGCCGGTGTGATAGATCACCAGCCGGTCGCCGGGCTTCATCGCGCGTAGATTCTTAACTGCCACGGGATTCGTCACGCCATCCCAGATGGTCATCTTTTCTTTTTCGAGATTGGCGAAGGAATATACAGTGGGCTCGGTTTTTAGAAGGTAGTCCATGGCCCACTATTGTACGAGACGAGTGTTGTCTTTTCTCTCTCAATAAAAAAGGGTGCCGACAGAGAGGCACCCCAAAATACTTGGTTGCGACAATAATTAGAAGATGAACTTGGCCGCCATTTGTAATTGACGTGCGCCGGTCGTGCCGTCCGGACGCCCGAGTTGGCTGAGGATCTGCCCAAAGACCGACGACCCGATCTGGTTACCCACAGCTGCGGGATCATCACCGGGGTTATTGAAGTTCGGGTGATTCATCACGTTGTAGGCCTCCAATCGCAATTCGATGGTTATGTTCTCCCAGATCCTTATTCGCTTCGCGACGGTCATATCCAGATTCACAAATGATGGGCCATGAAATTGGTTACGACCGATGGTCGCTGGAGTGTCAAACGCAGGGTTGGCGAACGCCGCGCGGTTGTTCGAGAAAAACACTTTCGTTCCAGAGGAGAAAGTACCGCCCCCGGCGAAAGGATTACCGACAAGATCCGCACGGTTGACGCGTCCCACGCGCAGGCTGTCGCGCGTTCCGAGTACGTCAAAGGGGCGCCCGGTTTGCATCGTCAAAATTCCGGTCATTTGGAATCCCTCGAGGACACGTCCCATGACTCCTTGATTCCAATAAGTCCTGCCTGCGCCCAACGGTAACTCCCAGACCGAATTGATGACTCCGACGTGACGGATGTCGTGATCGGAATTGCCGCGATCCAAGGCAGGCAGCAGCGGATCGCGGACAAAATTCACTTGTCCGGTTGCCGCCACGATTGGATCGTTGGCGTCGTCGATGGAATGCGCCCAGGTGTAGGAACCCTGTATCTGGAACCCGTGCGTGAACCGTTTCGTCAGTTTGGCCTGGAACGCGTTGTAGTTGGCATTGCCGTCACTCTTGTTGAGCGCAGCCGAAAACGTGTTCCGGCCGATGGCATTGTGCGCCACGCCGTTGAAAGGCAAAACTCCATTCTCCAGCCCGGAATACAGGTTCAAGCTGGCAACATTGGCGGATGCGCATTGGCCTGTTGGGGTGTTGAAGCCGTGGTTGTCAGCATTGTCGGGCACGCAAAATGCCACCAATCGCTGCACCAGGGCCGGGTCCGGCGGGTTTGCGTCGAACACACGGAAAACATGATGGCTGCTGTTCCCCACGTAGCTCACGTCCACCACCACATTTCCCCGCAATTCACGCTGAATTCCGAAGAACCAGCTATTCGTCACCGGATTGCGGAAGTGGGAGTCAAAGATGACCGGAGCCAGTAAGGCGCCGTCCGGAACCGACGGGTTGGGCGTTTGCTCTGGTACCGTGAAGGGAAATCCTCCTATGCCGTATCCATCATTAATCGTGTTGAGGACGTTCGGATTGCTATAGTCCTGCTCAAATGGCGGATTGCCCCGAGCATTACCAAAAAGATTGCCGAACACCCGATCGTGGAAAATTCCAAAGGATGCGCGAACCGCTGTCTTGCCGTCCCTCCACGGATCCCACGAGAAACCGATACGCGGTTCGAAATTGGAGTAATCGTCATTAAACAACTGATGCCCCGTCCCTGGACCGACAGTGCTGAAGACAACCGGGAAAGTCCGCGGATCGGTAAGTAAGTTTGAAAGGTTGTTATGTAACTCGTAGGGAACGCCGTTGAGTTGGTAGCGGGCACCTAGATTCAGAGTAATGTTTGGCCGCACTTTCCAGCTGTCCTGCACGAAGAAACTGCCTTCCTGTTGGCGGAAGTCTTTGTTGTCGGTGGCATGGCGAAGTCCAGCTTTATCGAAGAACTGTGCGTTCAAGTCCGAGATCACGAACCCATAAAACGCTGAGATAGCGTCGTTGAAAGCGGCGTCGGAGACTCCGATTCCGAGACTATCAAAGCCGCCACCCGTGACTGTGCCGAGCCGCGTTTCAACCTGGCGCCGACTATTGAAGTTATTGTCGCCGGACTCATTCACTCTCCGGAAATCGCCGCCAAACTTAAATGTATGAGGGCCTTTTACCCAGGTGAAAATGTCGGCAAAGCTAATGGTACCCGTCTTTCTCGCCTGGCCGTCGGACAGCAGGGCCCCCGCTCCGCCGCAACCCAGAGTGGAAAACGGACTGACGTTAAAATCCGTGCCGTTCCCAAATTGATCCGCCGCAACCAAATCCCGAGAAAATGTGGTTCCAGCCGAACGTGAAACTGTTGATCAGGTTCGGATGGAAGGTTGAAATCAGGTTCGCTGCTCCGCCGGTCGCAATTGATTTGCTGGAAATCGCTCCCACGTTGTTCGGCAGGACCGCATCCGAAAACGGGTTCGGATCTTTGAAATCATTGTAGCCATAGCGAAAGCTGAATACCTCGGTGCGGGTGAACTGATGATCAATCTTGCCCGTCGCCTGATAGCTGTGCTGATCCGACGAATTCGGGAAAAACAAGATTCCGCTGAATCCATCGCCTGTTGGAACACTCGGATTCTTATACAAGCTGAACATCTGTTGGACGGTTGGGTCGGGAGGAAGGTTCGTAACACCGGTTCCGAAGAAATCCAGATTTGAGGAAAACGCTTGATTGTCCGGAGATCCCTGTCTCAGGTCAATCGTCCGCGTAATCGGTTGATTGTTGTCGTCAATGCCGTTAAAGGTGAAAAGGCCGTTCCTGTAGTCCTGTGTTGGAACAACGGCCGGGTTGGTCAGCGACGTGCGAAACCGTTGCAGCTCGTGATTGAAAAAGAAAAACGTCTTGTTCTTCCAGATCGGCCCGCCGATGGAGTACCCGAACTGGTTGCGATCATAAGGGTTGAGAGAGCCGTCTGCGGGACGATTGAACCAGTCGCGTGCACCGCCGATCTTTTCATAGCGCCCAAACCAGTAAGCGTTACCGTGAAACTTGTTGCTGCCGCTTTTCGTGACCACGTCGATAATGGCGCCCGTGTTGCGTCCGTATTCAGCGTTGAAATTGTTGGTGATGACGCGAAATTCTTCAGTCGATTCCGGATTCGCGGCCAGTGCACCGCCAGGAATTCCGGGAACCGATGTGTCGTTGTTGTCGACGCCGTCGAGCAGGAAGTTATTATTGCGCTCGCGCTCTCCGTTGACGTTGAAACCACCCAGAGAACTATTCGCCTGCGCCGTTCCTGGCGATAGCAACACCAGTTCATAAGGGTTGCGTGTGATCAGCGGCAGAGCCTCCATGCGCTTCGAATCCACCAGGTTCGAAACCTGCGAGTCTTCAGTTTCGATGGGCGCAAGCGTGTCGGTGGTGACGCTGATACTTTCCTGCGCAGCGCCCAGCTTCAGCTGCGCGTTTAGGGGAACCGACAGCGATGTAGAGACCTGAACGTTGTTGAACACCAGATTGGGGAATCCGGTTTTCTCTATGGTCATGGTGTAAGTGCCCGGCGCGAGACTGGTGAGGCTGTAATTTCCTGAATCGCTGGTTGCAACCGAACGCACTGCTCCGGTTGCGGAGTTCGTTGCGGTAACGTTCGCTGCCTGCACAACTGCACCCGAAGGGTCGGTGACTACGCCGGCGATTGATCCAGTGCCGGCCTGGGCCGCAGCAAAACTGCAGATGAAGATAACAACACAAGTCAACAGCAGCCTCATGCTTCGCATCTATTTCCTCCAAACAATCACTGGTTCGGTGCTGGCGATAGCAGTTCAGTTTCGTGATTACTTGGAAATGGCAATCAGTTGGCCAATTCTGTCAGCGGATGTCAGCAGGATGTAAATTGCGTGGAGCTTTCTTGTGTTGCGTTGCGACCGCTCTGATTAGGAAATAGGAGTGTGAACACATTGTCACGGAGTAACACGCGGAAAAGCGGCGAAGGGAAACACAAGAGTTGCTGTGCGTTAACTGCTGTCTTGTTTTTGGGTGCGGAAAAACTTCGTGGAGAGGCGATATGTCTTCTGGAACTTTTTCAGGAGCACTCTACGGAATCACGTAGGCGTTTGATCGCAAAGAATAACGCGCTTTCCAACACACACACAACGCACAACCATGTCAACACTGTTGAGGAAATTGGGAGTGTTGATACGCCGTCTGGGAGCCAGTGAAAGCAAAAGCTCTGTGAACCTCTTATGCTGTTCCGGTGTTGGCAAGGGCTTCCACGGCTTCCCACGTGGTGGGAAAGGTCATGAAGAAATTGTGCACGTTGGTAATTTTCAAAACCTTCATCACTCTCGGAGTGACGCCGGTCAACACCAGGCAGCGTCCGCTCTTCTGATGGGAGACGTACGTAGCTACCAGCGAGCCCAACCCTACCGAATCAATGTATGGAACGTCCGACAGGTCGAGGATCATGGTCTCCGCACTTTCGTTGCGCACGGAACGCTCGAAGTGCGGAGTGGTTTCGATCGTGAGCGGCCCATGCAGCAGCAGGACGCGCTGTTCGTCCGTAACTCCGGCAAAACGCTCGACTGTCAGTTCGTGAGCAACCATGGCAGGGGATTGTAGGACACTATGACAGCATCTGTCACCTGTGGGAAGAACGCCAGACTGGGCGTCTAGCATGGGGCCTGAGGAAATCTCGGCCGAATGAATCTAACTTCTCAGTCCTGCAACTCTACTGCGGCTTTTGGTCGGGAGCTTTCGGCTCTGACTTCTGCTCGGGAGGCTTCGTCTCTTCTTTCTTGGCTTCGGGATGATCTTCGTAAATCGAATACTGTCCCTGGGGACGCTTCAGTTTGATGGTGATCGTCATGTCGGGTGTGTTGACGTCGTAGTCTTCGCCAAAAGTCTGAAAGCCCTGCGCCAGAACTTGCACGCGCAGCGGTCCGTAGGGAACGCCGTCAAAACTGGTTTTGCCATCGGTGTTGGTCTTGAGCTGAAGTCCCGAGTTCTTCTGCTTTCCCTTCTTGCCCACAGGATGCATGATGACGCTGGCATTCTTCACCGGCTTGCCGTTGTAGTCGCGCAAGACGACGAATGCGACAGCGGCGTATTGCTCATCATCCTGCGCCGAGGCTAGTCCAGCCAGTGCAAGTCCGAATATTACGCCACACGCAATCAGGGCCTTTCTGGTCATAGCTCCTCAAGTATAGCTGGGAAGACCTTTCCCGATGGAGCTGCGATCAAGATGTTTTCGCTATTTTGTCACCTCGAAAAAAATGGTCAAGAGATCTTAACCGCAAAGAACGCGAAGTTGGCCGCCATTGGTAGACTCCCTTAGGTTTCAAGCGCGCCTCCGGGACGGTGATACGCTTTCTTCCGATGGCGGCACTTCACGTTAACTATCGTTTCGTGGTTGACTTTTGTAAGCGCACATCGCCCGGCGGACGAATCCTTGATTATGGCTGCGGATCGGGACAAATCGTTAGAGCTGGTCTGGCTGCTGGAGTCGACATCAGCGGTTGTGAAACTTTTTATGCCGGTGGCCACGGAGTGGAATCCGCCGTTCAGGATCTACTGGGAATTCGTATTTTCAAAATGGGGAACGGGACGATACCGTTCCCTCCGGAGTCGTTCGATTGCGTTGTGAATAACCAGGTGTTTGAGCACGTCGAAGATCTCGATTTTGTGTTGTCGGAAATACGCCGCGTGCTTAAACGTGACGGCGTGTTGCTCTCGATGTTTCCGTCTGAGGATGTCGTTCGCGAGGGGCACTGCGGGGTCCCACTGCACATCGGTTTGCCAAGTATCCGCGATTTGGATACTACTGGCTCCTGCTGGGACGACTGCTCGGATTTGGATATCACAAAAAAGGAATGCCGGCGCGACAATGGGCCAGGAATTTTCAGCATTGGCTCAACCACTATTGCACTTACCGGTCGAGACACGCAATCATGGTGGCCTTTCAACGGCATTGGTCTTCCGGTGCAGGCGATCGAAGAGGAATACATTCGGTTTCGCCGGCTTCCCCTGTTTACTCCGTGGATGTTGCGGAAACTGGCAGGCATGGTTCTCAAGTCCGTCAAAGTCCAGCTAACAGCGGCTTCCGCGCCTGCGCCGATAGTTTCATTTAGAATCGCTGGCGATGATCTTTCGCAGCGACAATCGCAATCCTGAACAGATTCGGCCCGTCAACATCACACCGGACTTCATCTCAACCGCGGAAGGCTCTGCGCTGATCGAAGTCGGCAATACGCGCGTTATCTGCACTGCTTCCGTGGAAGAAACCGTCCCGGCATTCCTGCGCAATTCCGGCAAGGGATGGATCTCCAGCGAGTATGGAATGCTGCCACGCGCGACGCTCACGCGCACTGCGCGCGAGTCCGCCAAGGGACGTCCGAGTGGACGCACGCAGGAGATCCAGCGATTGATCGGACGCTCTCTGCGAGCGGTTGCGGATCTGAAACGACTGGGCGAGCGGACGATCTGGATCGACTGCGATGTCATCCAGGCCGATGGGGGGACACGCACGGCATCGATTACCGGCGCATTTGTCGCTATGGGCCTGGCTTTGCAGAGACTGGTCGATGCCGGCACGCTGACATCGGCGCCTATCAGGGATTTTGTGGCCGCCATCAGCGTCGGCATTGTGGATGGCGAAGTGTTGCTGGATCTCAACTACGAAGAAGACTCGCGCGCGGACGTCGATATGAACGTGGTCATGACAGCTGGCAACAAGATCGTGGAATTGCAGGCCACAGCGGAACATCAGGTGTTTGACGATGCGCAACTGGCAAAAATGATGTCGCTGGCGCGACAGGGGATTCAGTCGTTGATCGCCAAACAGCAGGCACTGCTGGGAACGCTGGCCTTAAGACAGTGACCCCGCAGCGAGCATGTCTGCTCGCACTCAGGATTGGGTGATGGTGCAGTTTGAAAGAGATTCGTATCAGGACATGCCGTCATGCATGCCGCCAAGAGCAGTTAGAGTGTTCAGGCTTTAGCCTCTGTGGGCGAGCCCGGGCGGCTAAAGCCGTTCAGGTTGTGGCCTTTGGTGGCATCGCTGAAGCGATGCCCTGATACGGATCTTTTCTCGAACTGCACTATTATCCAGGATTGCCGGCAGGATGCCGGCGCTACGCTTTGGTTTAGAATAATAGGTTGCACTCTTCATAGAATCGAACTCCTCGGAGGATCGTCATGAAACTCACCCCCGGAAAACTCAAGGGGCTCAAAGCAGTGTCGAACGAGCGCGGCATTATTGCCGCTGCTGCTATGGACCAACGCGGTTCGCTGCAAAAATCGCTGGCCAAAGAAAAAGGCGGCGAAGTGACCGATGCGATGATGGAAGAATTCAAGACGCTGGTCACGGAAGTGCTCACGCCGCATGCAACGGCAATCTTGCTCGATCCTGAATGGGGACTGCCCGCGGCCAAGCGTCGCGCGAAGAATGCTGGACTGCTGCTCGCCTATGAAAAGACCGGTTACGACAAGACTGGCCTCGGCCGCCTCGGGGATCTGCTCGATCATTGGTCTGCACGGCGCCTGAAGGAAGCGGGCGCGGACTGCGTCAAGATTCTGCTCTACTACACGCCCTTCGATCCCAAGGACGTCAACGACAAAAAGCACGCATGGGTTGAGCGGATTGGAGACGAGTGCCGCGGCAATGACATTCCGTATTTCCTCGAGTTCGTCGGGTACGAGGAAGGCGCGGACGAGAAGGGGTTGGAGTATGCGAAGAAGAAGCCGCAGATCGTCACTGAGAGCATGAAAGAATTCAGCAAAGACCGCTACGGGGTCGACGTTCTGAAAGTCGAAGTGCCGGTGAACATGAAGTTTGTCGAAGGCACGAGATCGTTCGGCGGCCAGAAGGCTTACACCAAGCATGAAGCGATTGAATTGTTCCACAAGGCTGCCAGCGTCGCGTCTAAGCCGTTCATCTATCTTTCAGCGGGAGTCAGTAACGCAGAGTTCAGCGAAACGCTGGAACTGGCGGGCGAATCGGGTGTGAAGTTCAACGGCGTACTCTGCGGACGCGCGACCTGGAAAGATGGAATCCCGGTTTACGCGAAACAAGGTGCGGCGGCGTTCCGCACGTGGCTGGAGACCGAAGGCGTGAAGAACATTAACAACGTCAACGAGAAGTTGAAGGCTGCGACTTCGTGGCATTCGATTTACGAGTTGGAGCCGGCGCTGATGGCGGTGTAGCTTATTCCTGTGTGCCGCGGCGTTTGTTTTCAGCCGATTTTGAGCCCTAGCTATTTGTTGTAGCGGAGGTGCCCATGTTAGTGCTGAATCGGACCTTGCTCTCTTTGCTTCTTCTGGGCGCCGGTGGCTCGCTGCCGAAGCTTGTAGTGCCCAACTTTCCCAGCTTCAGGCTGAAGACTCGCTACACCTTTGGTAATCAGTCATCTGCCGTGCATACGCTGTATCTGCAGGGTGCGCGCGTCCGCACAGAATTTGAGTCTGTCTTGCTTCCCCCAGGTGCCTCGACGCAAGCGCCCATTACACTCGTCACGCAATGTGACCGGAAGCAAACCATCGCTTTTGATTCGCAGCACAAGACTTTCACGGAGTGGCCGATTCTCGAATGGAGGGATCGCATCAAGCGTGGCGTTCGCCAACCTCAGCCGAATGTCCCCGAAATTTCAGTGGCCATGGATTCCGTGGACACGGGAGAGCGCCGGCAAGTGGGGCCCTATCTCGCGCGGCACGTGAAGACGACTATCCGGACCGAACCCGCCGCCAGCACAGATCTTCCGTCCCGGGCGGAAGAGCGCGACGGATGGTATATCGAACTGCCGCAACTCGGCTGTGAAGACTGGGGTGATCAGTCCCAACTGAAAGGTGCATTCCTGACCACGTATCCGAACGAAAGAGTTCACTTCTCGCAAACCGGGTCTGGCAGGCGCGGTTATCCCGTGGAGGAGATTTCACGAACAAGCATGCGGGAACAGACTTACGAAACCCGAGTAGAGTTGATCGAGGCCTCGTCCGATTCTTTGGACGCGCGCATGTTCGATCTGCCCGCCGGCTATGTTCATGCGCTGCGATCGCCCCTCGGAACCGATTACTCCAAACCGAACACGGTTGGCAATCGCGTTGAGGCATACTGGAGGTACTTTTGCCAGAGAGGGGCACAGGCGTTTCGATCCAAGAGTGATTGCGCTACGCCGTGCGGCTCCGCACAGCGTAGTTCCTTATAATCAAAGTGTGACGGATTCCAGCAGGCCGACGGCCCTCATCACCGGCGCTTCGTTTGGCATTGGGCAAGAACTCGCGCGCATTTTCTCGCGCGACGGTTACAGCCTGGTTCTGGTGGCGAGGAGTGCAGATAAGTTGCGCCAACTCGCTGCGGAATTGGAAAAAAAGAATGGGACGCGCTCGCTGATTCTGGCCAGCGATCTGTCAGCGCCTGGATCAGCAGCGTATCTTCACGATCAGACGACTCGGGCCGAAATTGACGTGGACGTACTGGTCAACAATGCCGGCTTTGGCCAGTTTGGACTATTCGCAGAAAACGATCTGGAAGAGTGCCTGCAGCAGATTCAGCTGAACATCACGACGCTCACTCACTTGACGCGGCTGTACCTTCCGGAAATGCTGGAGCGTAAGCGTGGACGCATTCTGAATGTGGCGTCCACGGCGGCGTTTCAGGCGGGACCGTTGATGGCCGTCTATTATGCGACCAAGGCTTACGTGTTGCATTTCTCGGAAGCGATTGCCAATGAGCTTCAGGGGACGGGCGTGACTGTGACTTGCCTGTGCCCGGGACCTACCGTCACGGAGTTCCACAAACGCGCCAACATGCTGAGCTCTCGCATGCTTCAATTTGGCTCGATGGATGCGCGCACGGTT
>WNFL01239284.1_pt2 | contig 10557 bp, 9 predicted proteins | sample 5400361 | NCBI WGS metagenome assembly WNFL01 (sample SAMN13153351, study PRJNA577476) | soil metagenome | isolation source: 40 cm soil on Douglas fir-dominated hillslope | place: USA:California | collected 2013-09-17 | reverse complement strand
TATCAGCGACAAAAGTAACGCTTGACGGTTTAGCTGTTGAAGGAACAGAACAAGTATGACCGGGTGCCCTCGAGTCTTTGCGATCAGGTGCAGCGAATATTGCCCTTGGCGAAGCAGGTTGCAGTCTCTGAAGAGACAGGAATCCTCAAGGAGCTCATCCCACGAATGTTTCAAGTAATTCACAGGGCTGCAAAATTATCATGCGATTATGTGAAACGTTGTGGGTGGTGATCCCCTTGGTTTAACCAGTGCTGATGATCGCAGCGAGAACGGCCGGTAGTCCCGCGGACCCGGAGGTGATCGAAGAAATGGCCGGAGAGTTAAACAACGTAATTGGAGATTTCGACCGTGCAGTGCACGTTGAGGCGCTCCGCCGAACCAATGAGACCAGTAAGCTCTCATTTCCCAATCTGTCGATAGTTGATCCTCAGGAGTTTGGTGTAGAGCGAGAAGAGCAGGCGCGTATGGAGCGAGAAGAGCAGGCGCGTATGGAGCGAGAGCGTGTGGAGCGAGAGCGATTGGAACGAGAGCGATCGGAGCGAGAGCGATCGGAGCGGGAGCAATTAGAGCGAGAGCGATTAGAGCGAGAGCGGGCAGAGCAAGAACGAGCAGAGCGAGAGCAACAAGAGCGAGAGCAACAAGAGCGAGAGCGACAAGAGCAAGAGTTCCTGTTCAGGCGTCTTAAACCTGTCGAGACTGGCTATCACCGCACATTCCGCTGCATGGACGGCACCCGCCAATCACTCCTCAATCACATCGTGGACTGGGTAGCCAATGAATCGGGTCAAGTGCGGAGTAATACGTACTGGTTCTACGGCTCACCCGGAATCGGAAAAACGTCGTTAGCCCATTCGATTTGTGCGAACCTTCACGAGCGAAACCACCTTGCTGGTGCATTTTTCTGCCGGAGGGACGACCCGAATTTGAGCGAACCCATGAACATCCTTCCGACTTTCATCCACAAACTCGCAATACTCTTCCCTCCGTTTCGAACCATTGTAGCGAAGCACCTTCGCGACGACCCAAACCTTACTCCGCAGTCAATGAAAGGCTCTCTCTTCCTTGATTTCATCCGATCCCTTCCTCGCCACCCAGAGCACACTCTCGTCTTTGTCATTGACGCACTTGACGAGTGTGGCGACCATCGAAGTCGCCCAGGTCTCCTGAAGGTCCTGACCACTGCCGCTACGCAAGCTCCGTGGCTGAAGATTATCATCACCAGCAGAACCGAAGTCGATATCCAACACTTCTTTGATACTCTCACGCAATCATCGTATTTACCATATGATCTGGCCACAGATCAAGATGCCAGTTCTGATTTGCGAAACTTCGCCCAAAGCCAGTTCGATTTGGTGGCCTCGCATTGGCATCTCAACAACTCTTGGCCCAAAGAATCCGATTTCAACATGATTATCTCTCGGGCGAATGGTCTTTTCATATTCGTTAAGACTCTTGTCCTTGCCCTTGAATGCTGTGAGGACCCTGAAGAGTCTTTGGAGGCAGCTTTGCAAGACTCGGCTGGGACTGGCTTAGAATCTCTATACGAACTCTACTCCAGTATCCTCAAAACACGAATAGTGCACAAAAACGCCGGGTTTCAGCGGATGATTGGAGTGCTGCTTACAACATCTCCCTACCGTGCACTGTGCGATGAGACGATTGCAGAGCTGGCGGGAGTGAAACCCTATCTCGTTAAGACATGGGTGGATGCTCTCAGCTCTTTATTATATCGAGATGAAGCGGACAATAGAGGGATTCGTGTCCGGCATTTGTCGGTTTACGATTTCTTTGTCAGCGATCGCTGCAACTGTCAAGTGAACATCCGAGACGCGGACGTGCATCTGGGGATTTCTTGCCTAAGAGTGATGACTACGCAACTCCGTTTCAACATTTGCGAGCTCGAAGATTCACGGCTACCTAATGCAGACATCAAAGATCTCCCATTCCGAGTGAAACAGCACATTTCAGACCCCTTGCAGTATAGTTGTCTCCATTGGTCGAACCATGTTTGCTTTCCTTCCGATAACCGCGATCAGTGCGTGTTAGTATTGGGAAGCCTGAAGAAATTCTTTGAAGGATTATACCCAGTATTTTGGGTTGAAGTGTTGAGCATTATGGGGATGGTCCCAATTGGCGCCCCAAGCCTTCGAAGGTTGTTATCACGGGTCGGGGTGAGTACATCCCCTGCTTGCTGCCTGTTTGCATTCCAAGGTGATTTAACTTGGCTGCAGGATGCGGATTCAACGCTTCTTGAAAGAATTCAGGATACTTGTCATTTCCTGATCAACTTTCACACCCCCATCTCCTTCAGCACTCCACACATCTATCTTTCCACACGACCATTCCTGCCCTCCCAGTCACCTTTATCGAGGGTGTTCAACAGCGAATTTAGTAGGGCCATCAAGATACGAGTGGGAAACATGTCGTCATGGCCAGTACCACCATTGGAGTGGAATGGACACGCTGGGTGCATCAGGAGCGTGTGTTATTCGCCGAATGGCGCCCGTGTTATCACTGGCTCCTCTGACTGCACGATTCGAATCTGGGATGCTGAGTCCGGTACTGTAATCGGCGAGCCTCTTATCGGGCACACAGAGGAGGTGAACTCTGTTGCTTACTCTCCCGATGGGCGGCGCATCATCTCCGGATCCGACGACAGCACCATTCGAATCTGGGATGCGGAGACTGGTACTGCAGTCGGCAATCCTCTCGAAGGGCACAATGAAACACTGTTCCGCTTTGACATGGTGTGGTCCGTTGCTTACTCTCCCAATGGGCAGCACCTCATCTCAGGATCCAGCGACTGCACCATTCGAATCTGGGATGCGGAGACTGGTACTGCAGTTGGAAGTCCTCTCAGGGGGCATATGGGCTTTGTGCGGTCTGTTGCTTACTCTCCCGATGGGTGCGACATCATCTCCGGAGCCGACTGCACGATTCAAATCTGGGATGCAGAGACCGGTACTGCAGTCGGAAATCCTCTCGAGGGGCACACTGACTGGGTACTTTCCGTCGCTTACTCTCCCGATGGGTGGTACATCATCTCCGGATCCATGGACTGCACCATTCGAATCTGGGAAGCGGAGACTGGTGCTGCAGTCCGCGTTCTCGCGGGGCACACTGCTCAGGTGCAGTCAGTTGCTTGCTCTCCCGATGGGCGGAACATTATCTCTGGATCCGACGACGGCACCATTCGAATGTGGGATGCGCAGACTGGCGCTGCGGTCGGCGTTCCTCTCGAGAGGCACACTGGCCAGGTGCAGTCAGTTGCTTACTCTCCCGATGGGCGGCACATCATCTCTGGGTCCATCGACTGCACCATTCAAATCTGGGATGCGGATACTGGCACCGCAGTCGGAAATCCTCTCGAGGGGAACAATGCTCTGGTGTGGTCTGTTGCATGCTCTCCCGATGGGCGCCACATCATCTCCGGATCCGCCGACGGCACCATTCGAACGTGGGATGCGGAAACTGGTACTGCAGTCGGAAATCCTCTCGAGGGGCACACTGGCCCGGTGTGGCCCGTTACGTACTCTCCTGATGGGCACCACATCATCTCCGGATCCGTCGACTACACCATTCGAATGTGGGATGCGGAGACCGGTACCGCAGTCGGCGTTCCTCTCGAGGGGCACACTGGCCGGGTGCGGTCAGTTGCTTACTCTCCCGATGGGCAGCACATCATCTCTGGGTCCATCGACTGCACCATTCGAATCTGGGATGTCGAGACTGGTACTGCAGTGAGCAATCCTCTTGAGGGGCACACTGGCCCGGTGTGCTCCATTGCTTACTCTCCTGATGGGCGGCACATTATCTCCGGATCCGACGATGGCACCATTCGAATCTGGGATGCGGAGACTGGTACTACAGTCGGCAATCCTCTCGAGGGGCACACTGGCTGGGTGTGGTCCGTTGCTTACTCTCCCGATGGGCGGTACATCATCTCCGGATCCATCGACTGCACCATTCGAATCTGGGATCCGGAGACTGGTGCTGCAGTCGGCAATCCTCTCGAGGGGCACACTGGCCCGGTGTGGTCCGTTGTTTACTCTCCTGATGGGCGCCACATCATCTCTGGATCCGTCGACCGCACCATTCGAATGTGGGATGCGGATACTGGTACTGCAGTCGGCAATCCTCTTGAGGGGCACACTGGCTGGGTGTTGTCCGTTGCTTACTCTCCCGACGGGCGCCATATCATCTCCGGATCATCCGACCGCACCATTCGAATCTGGGATGCGGAGACTGGTGCTACAGTCGACAGTCCTCCTGAGGGGCACGCGCGCTCGTTGAAATCTGTGGCTTCTTCAGATTGGCAGGACATCATTTCTGGGTCTTACGATGGGACAACCCGTGTGCGGGACCCGTTTCCATATGTTCCCATCCGACCTTCCTCTTGTACCCCAACCCATCCTGGTCTTTATGCAATGCCCGATATGGATGGTTGGGTCAGGGACTCAGAGGATGGCCTACTATATTGGGTACCCCACGACTGTCGTCGAGGTTTGCATTCACCTGCCGTCCTGACGATCCCCCATACATCTCGTAATCGATCTGTTTCTCTTGACTTTGACGATTTTGCCTTTGGGACCTCGTGGACTCAAATTTTCAAAATTGCAGTTTCGTAGCCTCTGATTTTATTGAATTTTCCGCATGTAATTTGGCGTTGACCGTATGCAGAAAGACTCCTGTACAAAAAAACAAGAATACCACGCGGACGTTCTATTCGTACACTAGAGATCACTCTATTTCCCCCTATAAGCACGTTGCATGCTTGAAACTACGAAGATCAGGGGAGGACATTGTGTGAATATGCATTCGGCAGAAACGCACAACGGGCACGTCGCGGTCAGTCTGATACTTTGGTTAATAACTATACAGAACCGCATGAGAAAGTGATACATTTGCGGATGAGTCGTGGTTGGGTGTTGGCACCGCGCGTTTTCGAGAACAACCAGGGAATCATGAAGGGTGCTGATTTAGGGATCGAGCTTTGTACATAGATGCTGAGACAATGAAATACGGTATATGAAGAAAACTGATAGATATATACGCCTCAAGCGCAAGCGCAAGAAGGCGGTTTCGCTATTCTTGGAAACCGGTAAGCCTGTTTTATTGAAGCCCAGGTCAATACTCAAAACGCGTTCGCATCTACACCCACCACACAAGAGAGTGTGAGCACGCACCATCGTACAATAAAATAAAACGCACGGACCACTGACCAAGGCCGCCTCGCAACCCCACCATGACCAAATCCTGGCGCATTTGGGCTTGTCGGCACTGAGCACAATATCGCTCACGTCCTCACTACCACCACCATCGCCTGTCTCATCACGGTAATCCTACGCGAGCTGGTCGCGCCTCCGCATCCGGGTATCGCGGGCACCAACCTGGACTTCGGCCCCGACGGTCATCAAGTCCTCGTCCTCGAGGATGGGCGGCGCGCTAGCGGGGCGCTCGATTTCCAGCACTGTCACTGCTGGCGATGGATCCAGGGCGCGGGTGCGAGTGTGGCTTCTCGAGCGGCTTGGACATCCTGAATCCACCGCTGTAGTTGATAGCCCTGTCCAATCTAATGGTCACCTGCTGTCCCAATGCGCGTTTGATGTCTCCCTTCGGCCGGGCTGTGAACAGAAACATGTGGGACATGCGGGGCGTGATGAGTTCGGGGTCTTTGAGGACGTGCGCCTCGAGTTCTTGGGTTGTGTAGACGATCTGCGGTGCGCTGTTCGAGTAGGGCGCCATTTCTGGGTAGTGCCGTTTCGAGGAAAGGTGTTGCAGCAGCCAGGGTGGGAGGGAAAGCGCAGTAACGAAAAGAGGACGGACATATCCACGCCTATTGATACTGGCATTTGCATCCTGAGTAATATTCCCAATCGCCAATGCACCACATCGCGTATACGGTCCCGGGGACGGCTGGGGTTTTTATGTAAGGGTTTGCAGAGACGATGCTGGGAGGCGTGAATGCGGGGGCCACGAACGGCCCAAGCAATGGCGGAGCCGGCGTTCAGACAGCAGGGGAAAACGACGACACGAGCTGGGGTGGTACCCTTACACATGTCATGCTCCGCCGGTTATTACGACACCTTTGGGTACTCAAACTGCGTACGTATGGGATCAGGAGCGTAGACGGGTGAACTCGGTGGGCTGGCGTATGCGTACCCCTTACCCCTGGACGGGGACTCGGCTGTGGTCCAAGAGGCTTGAATGAAGGTGCAACTGGAGTACTGGGGAGGGAGGTATTGACTGTTCTTAGCACCAGCTGGGTTGTCTGGCGGCAACTCCTGATACCCAATCGGAGAGTAAGACCGAAAAGGAGCATACTTGTAGTTGGTCGTTCGCTGTGATTTAAGGACAGTGGTGCATGTGAAACTAGTTCTTGACTCGCCCAAGCATCCATCCCGTCTCGTCCTCACTTCACCTCCCGCCCCGTCCCACGTATCTACAACACTCAGTGGGCTCGCGGTTTCCTCCGATTGAAACTCGATGGTAGGTAACACCGTATCAACATGTCGCCCTGCGCGAACAGCCCGACCTTCGGTGGCACCTGCAGCAGGCCCTGGCATTAAACTTCAATTGGACGCTCCGGATGCTGAGCCAGGAAGCACTTTGAGAGCGGAGACGAACCTATTAGTTGTAGACTTGGTCTATATCTGAGTTTGAGCATCTTCAGCAAAGACCGGAGGTGGCGGGCGGCAAGATGTGGTCGAGTCGCTGTTTTTTCCGTACCACAACCTCGAAGACTTTGGGCGTCAGCATGGGTGACTCGCAACGTAAGAACCTCAAGGCTGCAAAATCTAATGCACGTCTTTCTCGTTTCTCGCAGCCAAGCAGCAATCCCCATATATGAAAGCGCAGCGAAACAATCTTGGGGCATCGAGAAAAACGAGTCACCAAACTGAAGGAGATACACGAATAGTTCAACCAATTTGACGTCAAGATCATAAGCTAAAACACGACGTTGGAGGTCGGAGACTCAGGTATGTCGTCGGAAACCTATAACCTCCAAGTATTCGGCACTTATGACTTCCAAGGCGCACCATGCTGATTGACCAGCAGAGGAGGAACAGATTACTTGTTGAATATAGTCTCAAGGGCAAGAACGGTGGCTTGGTAGATCCGCAGTTTGGCTAGAGTAATCCTACAATGTCACTGGAAGAAATAGGATGGTGGAACGGTTTGCCTGTGAGTGAACAAGATCCTTAATGGCTGTCGTATTCAACGTCGGAGATGATCAAATAAGTAGCGCATTATGAGCAAAGTTTGAGCAAATTTGACGACCTTGACGCCATTGTTGGGATATTGGATGACTAATGCGAGGAGGTTAAAGGTAGGAACAATATCGAGTGCTACTTAAATGCGTTGCTCACCTCGTGTAGGCCAAATCGATGCCGCTACGGTGAAGAAGGTTTCAGTGGCAAAAAAGAGGGTGACGATGATGGCTAATGTGCTCTCACTATCTATCAGCTGTTTCCGACCCTCTCACCCCAGCCGGACCGCAGGAACACGAAGGTCGAACTCATGGATGGTGGAAGTGATTGCCAAAAGCGAGGAGTATAAAGTACGTGAGTATGTCAATATATTGGCTAACTGTGAATGAATATAGTACGCCTGACAGCAGCAAAGTGCCCAAGACGAAGATATGTGACATCAGCTCCACCAAGTCTCTACTGTTGTTCGCGGTCTGTTCTGTACTCGGGAGAATGTGGACGCTGAACCTGACACTGAGGATGCAATGACGGCCCTGAACCTGACAATCCGAAATCTCTTCTGTCGGTGATGAATTCGCCCAACTAGTCCGCGAACTGGTCTTCGACAAACGTTCGCAACCGCAGGTTCGGACGAAGCTGGAGGAGATTGCTCAGGAATCAAAGGAAGCGCTGGGGACGCTGAACGAACGAGGCTGCGATGAATGATGGGCAAGGAAGATGAGATGAGTAATGTAGAGGATGAAAGGTGGAAACGCCCACAGGGTGATGATCACCTCGACTGCGATTTCGTGGAGGAAGGCAAGGACGACAGGTGGGCCGGTTTTGCAACCGGGCTAAAGGTTGTGGCGTACCTCAAGCGAGGAGGATGGAAGTCAATAACCGAACTCCTAACAAGGTGAATAGGATCAGTAGTCTGGTAGCGAATCTGAAGAGAACCACATTTTGACGAAAGCGATGGACTGGAAGACGACATACAGGGTCCCTCGAATCTACCAAGAAGCCCAAACGAGGATCGAAGAACCTGGCGGTATTACAAGGAATCTCAAAGAACTCCCCTTCACGGTCCGATGCCCTTCACATAAAGAATTCGTAGGGATTTTGCAATGTGTTGATCCAATCGATATCGAAACAGTCACCGAACGTATTAGAAAGCTTCCGAGTATTGGTCAGGAGAACAAATCAGGTATGTCTTGCGATTGGCGGATCTATATCGTGGCTCACTCTGCGTGCAGGATCCCACTCAGGTCCTCCTATACCACCTACGTCCTGAGCGAGTAGCCACCGACCGTTATGGTAGTGGATGCGAGCCTGCCTCATTTTGTGAAGCTCAGCAAGGCGTGCCCTTTTCGGAGTGGGGAGGAATTTGTCAAGAACCTCAAGGTTATGCAGAAGAACCTCAATCACGGATCAGTCCTCCAGCCAGACTTTCCCTGGAGTACCTGAACGCATTCTTCCGCGGGTGCTCGGCGGGATTTGGTCAACGAGTGATATGAAGCCCGCAGTGGTTGGACCCCGCGCAGTACTTGATGGGCGCATTTCTTTGGCTCCTGCCAATGCATACATTGGAAGATATCGGCAGTGGATTTTTTTTATGTACTTTATTCGACGAGGCGAGTTAGTCCTTTCCCTCCGTGATGGCCTGTCGTTCACATATAGTATGAGAAAGGTCCAAAGTGATTCGCCCCAAAAGGTATCAACTTTCTCGTCAACACGATGCCCTCGCTCGCCCCAACTCCCCTCAAGGGTATCTAGGACCATCTCCACTCTGAATGTTATGGGTTGACTACTACATCTAACTAGCCACGTTTGAATTGACCGCAATTATTCGCAAATGTAGTGCCGTTAGTGGTTAACCTCCAGTGTGAAGTATCGAAACTCCACGTCATGGATATGGCACCGAAACTACAGAGGCGTTGACCCGCATTCTCTCGATAGTGAGGAACACGCTTCCCTGTCGAGTCGTGCTCATCTTCAATGTCCATGTAGGCTCAAGACAACCTGCTCATTGGTAAGGATTGTCATGTACGCTGTGTAAAACTATGTAGGCCGCTGTCACGTCGAGTTCTTCGAATGCGCGAAGGAAGACTTGCGAGTTTCGCACACGTTAACGCCAATCGGGTATTAAGTGACCTTCTGGATCCGCTCCTTGACGGAGTCGTGGAGTTGTCGGCCAGCCTCGAGATGTAACGCGACCCGAGTCCAAGATTCCGCCCCTGTCTCTGCCCTGACAGGTCCAGAGCCATCCTCTGATCGGCTGACATCTCAAATGCCATAGGCAAGACTACCATAGCTTCAGATGATGAGTTAGGAATGATATATCGAGTCAAGCACATAGGTGTGGTCCGAATTATGAGAATTAAAGAAGCTTACACTTGTGTTGAGTCATCCAGCTTCTGACAATTTGTAGTCGCAAAAGTGTTGTCATTTGGAGCCTTTTCTGGGGGACACCCCGTGAGAGTTGACTGCGTGGGTCTGATCTAGCTGTCACCACATATTGTGCTCAAGTATGAGAAGCAGAATAAATTGTGAAAAATGCTTCATAGGAAAGAAATAATACAACCTGTATTTTACATTTCTCCCCTCTGTTAAAAGTATCATTTGTGGTCTCGCTATCATTGTTACGGCCTGATTCTTTCTATAGGTCTTAGGCGCTAGATGTCTGGACTCTCGCTCGTGGATCTGGCAACCGGGCTTCGGTCCTCCGCGTTATTGTTCTTCCCTGCCTATTTGGCACGTGGCCCGTGCATCGTTTACTATATAAGTAGCCTCTCTATGGAACATAATATACACATGGTTTTCGTTTTAAAACCCTCGATACTGGGCTTGTCGAACGCATTATGAGTGCCCAAATCTTTGCAAGACGCGCCAATTGTCTATTTACGTCACAATACTACTACAACGAAACATGAAATCCAGGCACCCATGTCATCGACCGACCTTTAGAGCCAACTTAAATACGTACGTCCTCCCTAATTTCCAGAGGCTTTAATATTCAACTTAAGTTGCCTTGCTGCACAGCATATCGGAATCGTCGGGTCAAACGAAACCGTTCGTTCCTCCCAGTAAGAGCGATATAGATTTTGATGACATTAATTGGACACACCGCCGGAATTGGCACAACTGCCCATTTACACGGCGAAGGAGATATCAGATGTGTCCCATGAGGGTTCGTGTGTCCCTTTTCAAAAGTAGTATGAGATTTTGGTGGTTTACTCATCGCCAGTGATAGCCATGTCGAAGAGGCGAATGAAACGCATGAGGTATGCATGGCTATCTGCGACGGCGGAGTGGAGAGGGTTCATACCCCGATCTGCTCGCCAATCCCAAGCAAAAGCCTGCCATCTTG
>WNFL01009350.1_pt1 | contig 10557 bp, 6 predicted proteins | sample 5400361 | NCBI WGS metagenome assembly WNFL01 (sample SAMN13153351, study PRJNA577476) | soil metagenome | isolation source: 40 cm soil on Douglas fir-dominated hillslope | place: USA:California | collected 2013-09-17 | reverse complement strand
AAGCAAGTGGTGTGGTATAACTAATTCACCTTATCCGAAACACCAGAAGACTTAAAAGGGTCGTTGTGCCCGCGTCTTTTTTTTGATGAGGAGCTGCCTGAATTTATTTCTCTTTGCCAATGCCAAAAAATACTGACGCTATTATTAGACAAAACTGGGGAAGAACATTTACCACATTACCTAAGCTTGATCTTCTCTCAATACAAAAAAAATCCTACGCTCTTTTTTTGGAAAGAACAATAGGTGAAATTCTAAAAGAAATCTCCCCTGTTGATGATTTTACAGAGAAAAACTGGAGCCTTACGCTTAAATCCTATCGTCTTGGTAAGCCTTCCCATACTCCTGAGGAAGCAATGCAAAAAGGCATTACATTTGATACACCTCTTTATGTTGAAGCCGCATTATTAAATAGAAGAACTGACAAAACTCAAACACAAGAAATTTTCTTAGGTGATATCCCTCAAATGACAGAAAGAGGAACATTTGTTATCAACGGTATTGAAAGAGCAGTTGTAAACCAATTAGTCAGATCTCCTGGGGTTTTCTTTACGGCAACAGTAGATTCAGTTACTGGACGAGCACTGTATAATGCAGAAATTCGACCTGTTCATGGCTCATGGCTTGAATTTGCAACAACAAGGCACGGTACCATTACTGTAAAGATTGATAGAAGAAGAAAATTCCCAGTTACAACATTTCTTAGGGCTTTGGGAATTGCTTCGAATGAGGATATAAAAGAGCGTTTTTCTAAGGTAGATACAGGTAATGAATCATTCATTGAGAATACTTTGGGGAAAGATGAATCAGGATCTGAGACAGAAGCCGTAATTGAAATCTTTAAAAAAATGCACCCTGGAGAACCTATTGTTCTTGAAAAAGTCCGCGAAAGTCTTCACGGACTTTTCTTTAATAATAGACGTTATGATTTAGGAGCTGTTGGAAGATATAAATTGAATAAAAAGCTTACTGAAACTCCAGGCTTCAACCCTTCTGAAGAAAGAGTGTTAACCGTAAATGATATAGTTGGTGCAGTAAGCTATCTTATTGCTTTGAATAAGGGAATTGGCGTTATTGATGATATTGATAGTCTTGCAAATAGACGTGTCAGAAGTGTTGGTGAATTAGTTGCAACAACTGCTTTTAGAGTTGGAGTTTTGCGACTAGAGCGCTCAATTAAAGAACGCATGTCTCTTATGCAAACAGACCAACCAGTTGCGCTTTCCAATCTTATTAACGCACGCCCAATTATGGCGTCTCTTAACGAATTCTTCCGCACCTCCCAGCTCTCCACAATCCTCGACCAGACAAATCCACTTTCAGAAATAGATAACCTTAACCGTCTAACAGTTATGGGTACAGGAGGTATTTCTAGAGAGCGCGCAGCATTCTCTATTAGAGACATTAACGCTTCACAATATGGAAGAATATGTCCCATCAGGTCTCCTGAAGGACCAAATATTGGACTAGTTAATTATTTAACTCTTTATGCTAGAGTAAATGATTTTGGATTTCTGGAATCACCATATAGAAAAGTAAAGGTTGATAAAAAAGGCAAAAATTCAGAGGTTACAGCCTCAGATGAAATAGTTTATCTAGATGCAGAGGATGAGCAAAAACATTATGTCACTCATGCAGGGAGTCTCTCAGTAGATGATGTTATTGAAGCATTACGTGTTCCGGTACGCTATAGAGGAGAATTTATGGAAGCAGATAAGGAAGTTGTTGAGTATGTAGATATTACTCCAAGACAGGTTGTTGGCTCAGCAGCGTCTCTTATTCCATTTGTTGCCCATGATGACGCACAGAGATCTTTAATGGGTACTCACATGCAATGTCAAGCAGTACCTCTAGTTGCTCCTGAAAGTCCAGTTGTTGGGACAGGAATGGAAGCAGTTATTGCAGAAGTAATGGGAAGAGTTACTAAAGCTCCTTTTGATGGGGAAATATCTCATGTTGACGCAAAAGCAGTTGTTCTTGAAGGTAAACAAGAAAAAAAGACTTTTGAGCTTAAATCATTCCAAAGGACATCAAATGCAACCGCATACACTCAGCGCGCAGTTGTCATTAAAGGCCAAAAGATAAAAAAAGGCGATATTCTTATAGATGGCCCAGCAGCACAAAATGGAGAATTAGCGCTTGGGCAAAACCTGGTCATTGCATATGCTTCTTTTGAAGGCCTAGGATATGAAGATGCAATTGTCATTTCAGAAAGACTTGTAAAAGAAGATACATTGTCCAGTATTCATATTGAAAAATATGAGGCTTCAGTAGTAGAGACAAAACTTGGACCTGAGGAAACAACCAGGGATATTCCAAACGTTTCAGAAGAAGATCTAGCAAATTTAGACGAAGATGGAATCGTTGTTATAGGAAGCGGAGTTGGTCCTGGAGATATTTTGGTTGGAAAAATTGCGCCAAAAGGCGAGACAGAACTTACCGCTGAAGAAAGATTACTTAGAGCAATATTTGGAGAACAAGCAAGAGAAGTTAGAGATACAAGTCTTAGAATCCCACATGGAGAGCGCGGTACAGTAGTTGATGTGCAAATTTTAGACCGCAAAAAAGGTGATGAATTAGAGCCAGGAACATCTAGGAAAATTATTGTTGAAGTTGCACAGTTTAGACACGTTGTAGTTGGAGATAAGCTTGCAGGAAGACACGGAAATAAAGGAGTTATTTCAAAAATATTACCTGAAGCAGACATGCCATATCTTGAAGATGGTTCTCCTGTTGATATTATTATTTCTCCAATTTCAGTGTTAGCTCGTATGAATCTTGGACAACTTCTTGAAGCTCATCTTGGACTTGCTGCTCAAAAATTGGGAATGAAAATTGCTGCTCCTGTTTTTGACCACATTTCAGAAGATAAAATAATTGAACTTTTGAATAAGGCTGGACTTTCACCTGATGGAAAAGCAACTCTCTATGACGGGCGAACTGGTCAGCCATTTGAAAACAAAGTTGTTGTAGGAATTGAATACATTATGAAACTTATCCACATGGTTGAGGATAAGGCACATGCAAGATCTACCGGGCCATATTCTTTAGTTACGCAACAACCTCTGGGTGGAAAAGCGCAAATGGGAGGACAAAGACTTGGAGAAATGGAAGTATGGGCTTTAGAAGCACACCGTGCTCAGCATATTCTTCAAGAAATGTTGACCTACAAATCAGATGATGTTATTGGGCGTACAAAAGCATTTGAAGCAATTGTTAAGGGGACAGATATTCCAACCCCAAGAGTGCCTGAGTCATTCAAGGTTTTGGTAAAAGAATTGCAAGCTTTAAATCTTAATATTATTCCTCTTGAGGCAGCGGTTGCAGTAGATGAGCCAGTAGATCCAGCCCTTAAAGAAGAAACACCAGCGCAAGCAATGGCTGAAGAAAAGGTAAGAGAAGAAGCAGAGGAGATGGAAAAGGAATTAGGTGGAGAAAACGCAGCTGATTCAGGTGAGGGACTTGCAAAGGAAGCTAAAATAGGAGAGAATGATTCTCCCGCTAATTAGCAAATAGCCATTAGGCAATAGCGTATAGACGAATAATAATAATTTTAGTGACTAAATGCTGAAGGCTAATTGCTAAAGGCTAAATATATGAATAGTACAAATTTAAAAAAATTAAAAGACGTAACCATAGTAGACTTTAAAGCTTTAAAGATTTTACTTGCTAATAAGGATGATGTCCTTAATTGGTCATATGGTGAAGTAACTAAGCCAGAAACTATAAATTATCGTACGCTTAGGCCAGAAAAAGACGGTCTATTTGATGTATTTGATGAGAGAATTTTTGGTCCAACCAAAGACTGGGAATGTTATTGTGGAAAATATAAGAGGATTAGATACAAAGGTATTATCTGTGATAAATGTGGAGTTGAAGTAACGCTTTCACGCGTTAGACGCGAAAGAATGGGCCACATTAACCTTTCTAGTCCCGTATCACATGTCTGGTTTTTCAAAGGCGCATCATCTCCTTTAGCTACTATTTTGGATGTCTCTCAGAGAAATCTTGAATCTGTCATTTATTACGCGTCATATTTAGTGGTAGGTGTTGATGAAAAGAAGAAACAAGAGGCAATGGAAACACTAGCTGCAACAATTGAAAAGCGCCAAGATATTCTAAAGAAAGATAAGGATAAAGAAGAAGAGACAATTAGAGAAGATACACAAGGTAAAAAAGAAGATACAAAAGAGGGAAATATCAAATCTGAGCAGAAAAAACTCATTGCAGAAGAATTAGATTTAGCAAAAAGACAAAAACTTGCTAGGCTGACTGAAAGATACAATGAAGAAGTCAAAAAAATTGATGAAATCGCTTCAGCTCTTTCAAATCTCTTAAAAAGCCTTAAAGTTTCAAGTGTCTTATCAGAAGATGAGTACTTTAAGCTTTTGGAATATGATATACCAATCTTCTTTACTATCAAAACAGGTGCTGAGGCAATTTTAGAATTAGTTTCTAAATTAGACCTTTCAGAGATTATTGTCGCTCTTCGAAAAGAACTTGAGAAAGCAAGCGGACAAAGATATCTAAAAGTTATTAAGAGACTTCGACTTATTGAGGCCATGAAAAAAGCAGGAGTCTCACCTGCGTCCATGGTTCTTAGTGTTTTGCCTGTTATACCACCTGATTTGAGACCTATGGTTCAGCTAGCAGGAGGACGTTTTGCAACATCAGATTTAAATGATTTGTATAGAAGAGTTATTAATAGAAATAATAGATTAAAACATTTAATGCTTCTCGGAGCACCAGAAATAATTTTAAGAAATGAAAAAAGAATGCTTCAGGAATCAGTTGACGCTCTCATTGATGTATCTCAGAGATCAAATCAAGTTGTAGCTTCCCCTCTTAGGTCACTTTCTGACATGTTAAGAGGTAAACAGGGAAGATTTAGACAAAATCTATTAGGAAAGCGTGTTGATTATTCAGGAAGATCAGTTATTGTTGTTGGACCTAATCTAAAACTTTCTGAGTGTGGATTGCCAAAAGAAATGGCTCTTGAAATGTTTAAGCCATTTGTTCTAAGAGAAGTTATTGTAAGAGGATTTGCTCCAAATATTAAAAGTGCCAAAAGATTTATTGAAAAAAGACCACCAGAAGTATTTGATATTTTAGAGGAAATTACAAAAAATCATCCAGTTCTTCTTAACCGTGCTCCAACGCTTCATAAGCTTGGAATTCAAGCTTTTTATCCAAAGCTTATCGAAGGATCTGCAATTGCTCTTCATCCATGTGTCTGTAGTGGATATAATGCAGACTTTGACGGAGACCAAATGGCAGTACATATTCCTCTTTCTAAAAAAGCACAGCAAGAAGCAATTGATCTTATGATGCCTCGAAATAATCTATTAAAACCAGCTGATGGATCACCTGTTACATTACCTAATAAAGAAATGGCGCTTGGAATTTTCTACTTAACCTCACTTGATGATTCAGTAAAAAGAAAAGAGCTTCCAACCTTTGCAGACAGCAATGAAGCATTTTTAGCATTCTCTCTTAATAAAATTTCTCTTCGTGAAGCAATTCAAGTAAGGCTTCAGGAAAATGGAAAAGGGAAGATTGTTGAAACAACTATGGGAAGACTCAGATTTAATGAGACACTTCTTGCAGGTATGCCTTACCTAAATGAGCCTGTTAAAGCGTCAGGTATTAAAAGAATTATCTCAGGAGCGCTACTTACATACACATCTCATGAAGTAGCTGATCTTATTGATAGGATTAAATCACTTGGTTTTTACGGTGCAACTATTTCAGGAATTTCAGTATCAGTTTTTGATAATCATATGGTTCCTGAAAAAGATGGACTTATTGAACAAGCAGAAAAGAAAGTAGGACTTATTGAGGAAGAATACCAAAAAGGTCTTATTACAATTGAAGAGAAAAAAAGACTCTCAAATGACGTTTGGCTTAAGACAACAGATGAAATCGCTGACTTAACTTGGAATAAATTAACAAGTAAAAACGTTATTAGAGTCATTATAGATTCAGAAGGAGCTAGAGCCGGAAAAGAACAACTCAAACAGCTTTCAGCAATGAGAGGTCTTATCTTGGATCCACTTGGAAAGATTGTTGAGCTTCCTATTACATCTAACTTCAGAGAAGGTCTTTCTATTTTTGAGTACGTTGCATCAGCAAGAGGATCACGAAAAGGATTAACAGACTCTGCTCTAAAAACAGCTAATGCTGGATATTTGACACGACGTCTAGTTGACGCTTCCCATGATATGATTATTCGGGAAGATGACTGTGGCACAACAGAGGGCATAACGCTTGCATTTACTGATCCAGATAGAACAGTTGTGTTTGCAGATAGAATTACAGGAAGAGTTGCTGCACAAAAAATTGTTTCCAAAAAAACAAAAAAGACTATTGTTGAAGCGCAAGAAGAAATTACTGCTGAAAATGCAAAAGAAATTGCAGTATCAGAAATTGAAGAAGTTGTTGTCAGGTCTCCTCTTACATGTAAGCTTTCATATGGCCTTTGCGGAACTTGCTATGGATGGGATTTCTCAACCAAAAAAAGAGTTGAAATTGGCGTACCTGTAGGAGTTGTGGCCGCACAATCTATTGGAGAACCTGGAACTCAGTTAACAATGCGTGTTAGACATTTTGGAGGAGTAGTTATGTCTGACGTTACCCAGGGATTGCCAAGAGTTGAAGAATTGTTTGAAATGAGAACTCCTAAAAATCTCTCTCCAATTGCTGAAATATCAGGAAAAGTTGCTATAGAAACAACAGATGATGGTTATAAAATAACAGTTAAAAATACACGCATGAAACCAGTTGAAGTACAAGAGTATTTTGTACCACTTGCGTCAGAACTAGCTGTTAAAGATGGAGATGAAATTCCAGCAGGAACTGCATTTGCTCAAGGATATTTAGATCCAAAAGAGGTAATTAAAGTTAAAGGAGTCCACTCGGGTCAAGTTTATATTCTAACAGAAGCACAAAAGGTATATGAATCTCAAGGTATTGCAATTAATGATAAGCATTTTGAAATAATTATCAGAAAAATGTCTGATAAAGTGGTTGTTGAAACTATTGGTGACACACCTCTTATTCCAGGAGACTTTATTACCCAGACAAGATTTGAAGAAATTAATGCAGAAACACTTTCTCAAGGTGGCGAGCCATCTACTGCTAGACAAGTAATTTTGGGTATTACAAAAGCTGCGCTTTTCTCAGACAGTTGGCTATCAGCAGCATCTTTCCAAAACACAACAACCGTTTTGACTGAAGCGGCACTTGAGGGAAGAGAAGATAGACTAGTTGGACTTAAAGAAAACGTTATTATTGGACGACTTATTCCAGTTGAAGGAAAAAACCAACTTCCAGATGTAACCGCAGAAGATGACTCACGGGTTGAAGCAATAGTGCCAAGTGAGATATAATACCGAAATGCCTACATTATCACAATTAGTAAAAAGAGGAAGAAAAAGAAAATTTAAGAAAATTAGAGCAACTGCTCTTCGAAGGTCCTTTAATGCAAAAGATAGGATTTATAAAGATACAATATCACCACATAAGAGGGGTGTTGTAACGTTAGTTAAGACAATGACTCCTAAAAAGCCTAATTCAGCGCTTAGAAAAGTTGCAAGAGTAAAGCTTTCAAATAGAACTGAAGTCACAGCATACATTCAGGGTGTGGGTCATAGTCTTGCTGAGCACGGCATTGTTCTTATAAGAGGTGGACGTGTTAAAGACTTACCTGGTGTAAAATACCATATAGTAAGAGGAAAATTTGATCTTGCAGGTGTTGAAGGAAGAAAAAGATCTAGAAGTAAATATGGTGCAAAGAAAGGAGCATCAGTAGGCGCAAAGCCCGCAGCAACTAAACCTGCCGCAGCAGCTGCGCCCGCAGCATAAGATATGAGACATAAAAAAGTAGTAAAAAGACAAGTAGAACCAGATAAATTATACAATAATGTTTTGGTGACAAAATTTATTAATCGTCTCATGAAAGATGGTAAAAAAAGCATTGCTGAAAAAGTTGTATATGATGCTTTTGAGAGAATCTCCCAAAAAGGCCAAGACCCAGTTGAGTTATTTGAAAAAGCCATTCAATCAGTTGCTCCAAAAGTAGAAATCAAAGCAAGACGTGTTGGAGGAGCTAATTATCAGGTCCCAGTTGAGGTAAGAGGAGATAGAAAAATTGCTTTGGCAATAAGATGGATTCTAGAAGCTGCTGCGGCCCGTCCAAATAAGGAATTTCATTCATTTAGTGAAAAATTAGTTGCAGAATTTACTGATGTGATAGAAGGTAAAGGAGAAGCAGTTAAGAAAAGAGATAATATGCACCGCCAAGCAGACGCTAATAAAGCCTTCGCTCATTTTAGGTGGTAAACCTCTTCTAATATCCACAAATTTTTACGTTCTTGAATGTAAGAAAAGCGTAAAAAAGCTTGACAAAATCACAATAAGAGCCTATAATAATTGTTATGGCTACTAGAGAAGTTAGGTCACCTAGTTTAAGATATGCAAGGGCTCTTGGAGAATTACCAGTAGAAGTAAGGGGTCAATTAAGAAATATTAGTGAGCTAGAAAGCCCTGGTTTTGTAAAGCGACTTGCAGCAGGATCAATAATCGGAAAGGAATTGGCAGAATTAAGGAGAGAAGTTATACAAGGAGATGGTTTAGAAGCTGTTGAAAACATGGAAAGAAAAGTAGCGCAAGATAACTGATTGTTAATTCCTTAATATTTATTGGACACTGATGCTGAGGATTTTATCTCCAATTGCAATTTTATTTACCACATCCATACCACTTATCACCATTCCAAAATTAGTATACTGACCGTTAAGTGAAGGCGCATCTATCTTGGTGATAAAAAACTGCGAATCATTTGAGACCTTTATGTCATTTGCCCTAGCAACACCCAGAGATCCTGTTACAAATGGTTTATTATTTAGTTCTGTAGGCATATTACCTCCACCTGTGCCAGTTCCTAGCGGATCTCCTCCCTGAATAACCCAATCCTCAACTCTGTGAAAAGTAAGGTTATTATAATATCCACCTGCTGATTTTTTAACAAAATTAATAACAGTATTGGGCGCGTCTGAAGTGTAAAGGGACAGGACAATATCTCCTTTACTCGTGTGAATAGTTGCTGTTTGGGCTAGTAGTGGTTGTGTAGGAATCGCAGTAGGAGCAGTAGTTGGAGTAGCTGCTAGAAAAGGTGATTTTGTAACGGTGGGACTGATTGCTGATAGTGGAGATGGAGACTGCTGAGAAAGAGGACTAGTATTACTTTTGCTAAGAAGTGTTATGACTCCTAAAACAAATGCAACTAAGAGTATAGATATAAAAAAAACTTTTCCCACGGAAGGATTATATCACTATCTGGCAACAATACTCTAGATTCAGTTTTCAGAATATGGTATACTAAGACGGTAAATTCGAATTTCGAATTTTTTATTTTTTATGGCTGATGCAACACAAAATAGACACGTAGAACTAGATAAAATAAGAAATATTGGTATTATTGCGCATATTGATGCAGGTAAGACCACAACTACAGAAAGAATCCTTTTCTACACAGGCCGCACATATAAAATAGGTGATATTGATGAGGGAAATACTCAAATGGACTGGATGGAGCAGGAAAAAGAACGCGGAATTACTATTGTCTCTGCAGCTACCACAGCCTTCTGGAAAGATTACAGGATTAATATCATAGATACTCCCGGCCACGTTGACTTTACAGCAGAGGTAGAACGCTCACTTAGAGTCCTGGATGGAGGTATTACGGTCCTTGACGCAGAAGAAGGAGTCCAATCACAGTCAGAAACAGTTTGGCGCCAGGCTGATAAATATAATGTGCCTAGAATTTGTTTTGTTAATAAAATGGATAAATTAGGTGCAGATTTCTTAGCCACAATCAAATCTATTGAGGATAGACTTGGTGCAAATCCCGCAATTATGGTACTCCCTATCGGATCTGAACAGACTTACAAAGGAAATGTAGATTTACTGACCCAAAAAGCATTTATTTGGGGATCAGATGAATTGGGAGCTAAATTTGAGGTTTCAGATGTAATACCAGAGGATATGGTATCGCAGGTTAAGGAATATAGACAAAAACTTATTGAGAAAATTGCAGAGACAGACGACGCGCTTCTAGAAAAATACTTAAGTGGACAGGAGCCTACAGTTGAAGAACTAAAAAAAGCACTGCGTGCTGCAGTCATTGCATATAAATTGGTACCAATTTATGCTGGAACATCTTTAAGAAATAAGGGAGTACAACCACTTCTTGACGCAGTTATTGATTATCTACCATCTCCAGTTGATTTAGGTCAGGTAAAGGGTACAAATCCAAAAACAGCTGAAGAAGAAACAAGAAAATTAGTTCCTGAAGAAAGTCTTTGTGGACTCGCGTTTAAGATTCAAATTGATCCCCACGTTGGGAAACTTACCTATTTTAGGGTCTATTCAGGAAAAGTCCAGGCCGGATCATACATATATAACAGCACAAAAAATTCTACTGAAAGAATTGGAAGAGTCTTATTAATGCATGCCAACTCTAGAGAAGAAATTAAAGAAGCATATGCAGGAGAAATTGTT
>WNFL01271732.1_pt1 | contig 10559 bp, 10 predicted proteins | sample 5400361 | NCBI WGS metagenome assembly WNFL01 (sample SAMN13153351, study PRJNA577476) | soil metagenome | isolation source: 40 cm soil on Douglas fir-dominated hillslope | place: USA:California | collected 2013-09-17 | reverse complement strand
GGCCTTTTGCCGGTACCGCCTGTGCGTTGCTTTTGGCAGCCCCAACCGTTGCGGCGTCACATCGCCTCGTTCACGCTGAACCAAAGACTTGTAGATGCGCTCTGCTTTGACCCTCTCATCTGACTTCCTGCGAAACCACCCCAGCATCATTGCCCCCGGTCATTTACAAGGCCACGCGTCATGCAACGCGTCGAGCACGAGCACGGTGAACGGCAGGGGGCCCTCCTTCGGATGCGTTTCGCCGTAACGCACCACAACCTTCACGACCTCCTGGATGGTGACGTGCTCAGGTACGGCCGCACACAGCAGCGGGTCGAGGTGGGGAATGTCGCCCACCGTCTGCATTGCTTTCAGCAAGCCTGCCATATGGCTGACGCCTTCGACCAATCCAGCGCACCGTCCAAGGAGGTACGATTGGGAAGGGCTGCCAACCACCTGATCTGATGTGAGTTTGCAATACGGCAGGATGTAATTAGCGCTGTGCGTATCCTCGGCTGCATGAGCCGTGCTGATCATTAGCGCCATCAAGGCGCCGCAGATAATCGCCTTCATTTGTGGGACCCCCAAAGCGAGACGGTGAGAATTATTTCTGGCACGGCCAAGCGTCACGTAATGCCCGGAAGGTAAATGCCTCAAACCCCTCTTGTGCCTGGTCCGGGTGCGCCTCGCCATACCTCACCACGGTATTAACCAGCTGTTGGAGGGTGACGTTGCCCGGGATGTCCGTACACAGGGCCTGCTGCGTTCGCATTGCTTCCGCCGCCACACGGATGGCCCGCGCCACTCCAAAGCATTGGCCTTGAAAGAAAGCATCCGCGGCGTTGGCCAACGCTTCCTTTGAGGCCAGCCTGCAGTATGGAATAAAGAAGTTCGCGCTACTTACGTCTTTCTCGGCTGCACTGGCCGCAGTGATTATCAGCGCCATCAAGGCAACGAAGCGGATTGCCTTCATATATTCAGCCCCCCTCTTAATCAGCCCGCCGGCACACGCTATTTCTTGCAGGGCCAAGCCACATGCATTGCCGAGATCGCAAGCACCGTGAACGGCCGGTGTATCAGTTCCGGAAACGTCTCACCATACGCCACCACGACGTTGACAAGTTGCTCTTTGGTGATGCCCGCCGGGATGGATGTACAGAGGAGCGGGTCTAGCTGAACTGTTCCCGCCGCCTGTGCTGCTTTCAGCAAACTGAACATCTGGCTGACACCTTCGACTATTCCGACGCAGCGGCTATAGTTCGAGGCTTTCTTGATGTCAGCCGCCATCTCCTTTGCGGTGAGCCTGCAATACGCCAGCATGAAATCTGCGCTTTGCTCATCCTCGGCTGCATTGGCCGTTGTAACCGTCAGTGCGATCAAGGCACCGCAGATCATTGCCTTCATTGAACCCCTCGTCGGCTGCAAGGCCACGCATCGCGCAGTGCGGGCATGATGACAGGCGTGAATGGCTGACGCATGAGCGCCGCGTGCGCGTAGTCAGACGGTTCGCGGTAGCTTTCCAAAGGCACCACCCTGACGCAACCTCACCGCGTTGCTCTCATTCACTTTAGCATTAGTTGCCAAAAAAGCGGCCCCCAGGGCGATGGGAACCGCCTTGGGGGCCTGACCCAAGCACGGGGAGATCATCAAGGAGGGGCTTGGGCTGGATATGCCCGCCTGCATAGGCCGTGCCAGGCCCAACATTTGTCGTGGGCGCGTCGCGTATGACGAGCCCCAGGCTGCCCTCATGAGCAAACTATGAACACAATCCTAGGTACATAGAAAAGCCCTGGTAAATGGGGACAACTTGAAACGTGCCGTCTCCTCAAAGGCACCGCGATCGGGCTTTTTTCAGCGTCGACCACGGTCGTGTTTCCGCGTGGAGGCAGAGCCTTGTTGGTCGCGGGGTCTGCCCATAACTCAGATCCTGCGAGACAGCCGATGTCGCAGACCGACTCAACGATCATCGAAACCGACATTCCGGCCCGTCTGGACCGACTTCCGTGGGGCCGGTTCCATTGGCTCGTGGTCTTTGCCCTCGGCATCACGTGGGTTCTCGACGGCTTGGAGGTTACTCTGGCCGGCACGCTGGCCTCCGCCATCAGGCACAGCCTGCAACTCACCAGCGCGGATGTCGGTTTTGCAAGCACCGCCTACCTGCTGGGCGCCGTCTTCGGCGCGCTGTTCTTCGGCTGGCTCACCGACCGGCTCGGCCGCAGAAGGCTGTTCTTCATCACCTTGACGGTCTATCTGACGTTCGCGGCCGCGACCGCATTCTCGTGGGATATCGCGAGCTTCGCGGCGTTCCGGTTCCTCACCGGCGCCGGGATCGGCGGCGAGTATGCCGCCATCAACTCGACAATCCAGGAGCTTATTCCTGCACGCTATCGCGGCTGGACCGATCTTGCGATTAACGGCAGCTTCTGGATCGGCGCCGCAGCCGGCGCACTCAGCTCGGTCGTTGTTCTTGATGAGGCGCTCTTCGCGCCCGACCGGGGATGGCGGGTCGCGTTCTTTGTTGGCGCGATGCTCGCGGCCGTCATCTATTTCATGCGCCTGTGGATCCCCGAGAGCCCGCGCTGGCTGATGACGCACGATCGTGCCGAGGAAGGCGCAGCGATCGTCGACGACATCGAGGAAAGCTTTCGCAATCGCGGGCAGTCGCTCCTGCCGGTCGTCTCAGCGCTCCTTAATCTCTACCCGCGCCGCACGCTCGTCGGCTTTTCGCTGATGGCGGCTCAGGCCTTTTTCTACAACGCGATTTTCTTCACCTATGCGCTGGTCCTGACGGATTTCTATCATATCCGCTCAGACCAGGTCGGCTGGTATCTGCTTCCCTTTGCGGCCGGCAACTTTTGCGGGCCTCTCATACTCGGACGGGCATTCGACACGGTTGGCCGCCGGCCGATGATTGCGCTCACCTACGTGGCCTCGGGGCTGCTGCTGGCCGTGAGCGGCGCCCTGTTCGCGCGCGGAATGATCACGGCGGAGGGGCAGACCGTGGCCTGGATGGTCATCTTCTTCTTTGCGTCCGCGGCCGCGAGTTCGGCGTATCTGACCGTCAGCGAGATATTTCCGCTGGAAATTCGCGCGCTGGCGATTGCGGTGTTCTTTGCCATCGGTACAGGCATTGGCGGTGCTGTAGGCCCTTGGTTGTTTGGCGCCTTGATCGACACGGGATCACGCATGAGCGTCTTCATGGGCTATCTGCTCGGGTCAGCACTTATGATCGGCGCGGGACTCATCCAGTGGTGCTTTGGCGTCGCGGCAGAGCGCAAGAGCCTCGAGGACGTGGCGCGGCCCCTTACATTCGAAGATTAACCGGAGTTACCCGGCGTGGTCAGTGCGGGCGGACGGTGCAGAAAGTATCTCGCGACCGTTCTCCATGCCTCGCTGGCCGCAAGAGCGGCTTTCGGATTCGGAAACATTGCGAAAGGACGGAGGCGTCCGGGTAGCCTCCGAGCCGCGCTACTCCGCGGCTATGGTTGCCCAGCAGGTAATCGCGCTGCAAACCGAGCTCCACCTACCGAAGCCCTTGTAAATTTGCGCCGCCATCGCAGCCTGTTGCTTGAGTGTCAAGCCGTCGGCTTTGATCTGCGGGTCGGAGACGTTCCGGATTGCGCGCCATCGCGGCGCATTGGCGCCAAGCTCGGTGGCGACCAACCCAAGCACAGCATCACCCATTTCAGAAACATCGCCGAGCCCCTGAAGCTTGTAGTGGTCATCTGACGTGTCGAAGCCGAAGAAGTCGGTCGTGACAACAGAGGCGCCAAGTGCGTTCCGCGGCACCCGCACGATCTTCGGAAGACTAACTACTCACTCGAGAACGTCTCTGACGCTGTCCCTCAGTGCCGCAGGGACGGCATTGCCCGGCACTTCGATCGTCTGCGCGCCCGCTGCCGTCTGGCGCGTGATGCGATAACGAAACGCATCAGCTTCGCCCGGATGCGCCGGCACCGCCTTCCGCGGATCGCTGAACAGGTCTTCGACGGCCTGCCTATCCGCAGGCGACAGGTCCGAAAGCGCTAACTCGCCGCGACTCTTGAGATGAGGGCCGCCGAAACCGGCAAGGCCCCCGATCCGCTCAATCTGCAAACGGTCCACGCTTTCGGCCCTCCGCGACAATGGCTGCGCCAGCAAAGGGCTACAGCCCCACCTGCTTCCATCCTTGATCGACGGCAGCAGCAACAGCAGGAGTGGTACTATACAATGTCTGAGCCACTTGGCGGGTTCGATCCGCAAAGGGCTTCATCGTCATGTCGGGGGTGGGGCCAAAAGCAGTAAGTGACTGGTACCACACCTGCCCGATCTTTTCCCAACTCTTGCCGCCAAGCGCCTTGCAAGCGGTATAAAACGCAAGATTGGGTGGGCCGCTGCTGTAATGCGGATCCATGCCCGGCGTTATTTGGGAATATTGCGTCGGCTGCGGTGCAAGGCAATGCTTCGCGGCGGGGTCGGCCATGTCGCGCAGACAGATGAAGCCCCTCGCCTTCGCAGTCGGGCCCATTATGTCGTGGCCAATCAACCAATCGGCAGTTTTAACGTCCTGCTTAGCTTCCCACTGTCGGAACATTGAGCCGAAGCAGTCCGAGATGCTCTCGTTCAGACCGCCCGCTTCGTCCGAGTAGTTGAGCTGCAGGCTGTGCTGCGTAACGCCGTGCGTCAGCTCATGTCCGATGACGTCGTTTCCGTTCGTGAAGTCGACGAAGATGCTGCCGTCGCCATCGCCATAAATCATCTGCGATCCGTTCCACAGGGCGTTGTTGAACTTCGATCCGTAATGGATCGACGACATCATTGTCATCCCGTGATTGTCGATCGAGTTGCGGTTGAAGACGTCCTTATAGAATTGGGCGACGCTCGTCGTTTCGTTGAATGTGCGTTTCGCCGTTGGATCGGAGGAGCTCCCCGGGTTCGGCACCGGCGTGCCCGGCGTGGTTTGCGTATGCTTGCAATCATAGACGGTCACCGCCGGTGCCGGGGCGAGTTCGACAAGTGCGCCGGCATGCGCCATCGCAACGCTCGTAAGTCTCGCAGCCTGGCTGCGCAACTCTCGGATCTCATGACTGATTTGCGCCGTGGCAAACATGCCCTTGCGAAGTTCCGCCGACAATTCTCTGTCCTGCGCAAGTCTCGTCAGCACGTCGCGAGGCACAACGAAGCACATGCACGGCATAGCAATTCTCCTTCCCGTTAAACTTAGTCTGAAATGCTTGGCGATGAATCTTATCAAAGGTTGAAGCTACGCTGTGTGAGCCACGTCACAGATCGACGGGAGCCATACGCGATATCCCCAAGCTGGTGTTCACCCGGATGGTTATCGCGGAGGAGGCGATGCGGCTCCACCCGCCGGGGCCGTTCCTCGGCCGTCAGGCGATCGGCCCGGATCGCCTGGGCGAGGCCCGCCTCGTCACTCGTCGACGACGGGATTTCGGAGTGTACCGATCCCGGAAATCTCCACTTCCAGCACGTCGCCCGGCTTCATCCACACGGCAGGCGTGCGGCGGTGGCCGACGCCGGCGGGCGTTCCGGTGGCGATGACGTCGCCCGGCGCCAGACTGGTGAAATCCGATACGAACGCGATGACCTGCGGGATCGAATAGATCAGCATGTCGGTGCCCGAGCGCTGCATCTCCGCCCCGTTGAGCCTTGTCACCAAAGTCAGCTTGGTCGGGTCAGGGATTTCGTCGGTCGTCGCCAGCACCGGCCCGAGTGGGCCGGTGGAGGGAAAGTTCTTGCCCGACGTCACAGAAAACTTCTGATAGTCGCGCACGCTGCCGTCGACGAAGCAGGTGTACCCGGCGACATATTTCAACGGCGAGCTCGCCTTCGAAATCGAACTTGTCCGAAACCTTCGGGCGCACCAGTGCGCCGCCGTGGCCCACGAGCGTATCGGCGAGGCGCAGAAACACGCTCGGCGCCGGCGAAATGTCGCGGCCGGTCTCCTCCGCATGGGAACGGTAATTGATGCCGACGCAGACGATGCGCTGCGGGTCCGGCACCACAGGGAGGAACTTGACGTCGGACAGCTTGTGATCGGGCGCCCGACCGGCGGTCACGCGGCGGACGTCATCGAGCGCATCCGCCGCGAGCGCCTGACGCAAGGTCGAAAATCGTCCGCCCAGGCAGCGCATCACATCGATGACGCCATCGCCTGTTACAACGCCGAACGTGGACGTGGCGCCGACCGTGTAACTTGCAAGCTTCATGTGCATTCCTTGTAAGTACGAATTGATGCCGACGAAGGTAGTAGAGCGGTTCAGCCAGTCTGATAGATCGCAGCATCGGCGAAAAGCGATAACAGTGGATTCGTGGTCGAATCTACCCGCCTTCGCGGTCATTTCACCCCACAGCGAGATCGGCTATTGATTTGTCCGGCACATCAAATACTTGGTCGCTGCGATGACGAACACGACATGCCCCGATGCGTTCCTCTCGCCGTTTGCCGTCGAGGAAGCGGTGGCCCGGGCGCTTGCGGAGGATTTCGGCCGGGCCGGCGACGTGACGTCCGTCGCCACCGTGCCGTCAGGGGTCTTCGGGCGCGCCGTGGTGGCCGCGCGCGAGGCCGGGGTGATCAGCGGTCTGCCGCTTGCGGAAGGGGCATTCCGTAAGCTCGACCCCGAGGTCAAACTCACGGCCCATGCCTGCGACGGTGACGCCGTCGCCGCCGGGACCGTGCTGATGACGGTCGAGGGCAAAGCGCGCGGCCTGCTCGGCGCCGAGCGCACCGCGCTCAATTTTCTCGGTCATCTCTCAGGGATAGCGACCGCCACGGCGGCGTTCGTGCGCCTGATCGCCGGTACCCGGGCGCGCGTGTGCTGCACCCGCAAGACCACGCCGGGCCTGCGGGCCCTGCAGAAATACGCCGTGCGGTGCGGCGGCGGTTTCAATCACCGCTTCGGCCTCGATGACGCGATCCTCATCAAGGACAATCACATCGCTGTTGCGGGCGGCATCGCCCCGGTGCTCGCGCGGGCGCGCGCCGCCGCCGGGCATCTGGTCAAGATCGAGATCGAGGTCGATACGCTCGACCAGTTGCGCGAAGTGCTCGACAGCGGGCTTGCCGACGTGGTGCTGCTCGACAACATGGACCCGGCGACGCTCACGGCGGCGGTCCGCCTCGTCGCGGGCCGGCTCGTCACCGAAGCCTCGGGCGGCATCACCCATGCGAGCGCCGCGGCGATCGCCGCCACCGGCGTCGACTATCTGTCCTCAGGCGCGATCACCCATTCATCGGTCAATCTCGACGTGGGGATGGATATTCAGACGTGAGGGGTGGGGCGTCCCGCTCACCCCCTGCGCGCGCTCACCCTGCTTCGCGCGCCGCTTCATGCAGGGGAAGGGCGGGCTCGTCAGGACGCTCGCCGCGGTGCCTCACGCGCGACCAGCGATGGGGGGGCGCCTCCGATTCCCTAGTAAGAAAGTAGGTTGCCACATACCGTTAGACGGTGCGCTGTTACCCACTTTCATGCCCTGCAGGTCCGGCAAGGCCCGGTGGCGAACTGAGAACAGGGAAAACAACAGGGAATTTTCGACACTTCCGACCATTTCAGTGCGTTCAGTCCGCTCCCTACGTCGGTTTGCGCTGCAATCCGAGTGCCTTGCGCATGATTCCCTGTTCTCGACCCGAACAGGGAATTCGTTTGGCCGAACAGGGAATTTTCATCGGAAGAAACAGCGGATTCTCCAATTCCGCTTGGCGCATTTGGCAGTAGAATACCGCTGGCTTAGTTTTCGCCAAAACGAGACGGCCGGCGCCGATCAGTTTAGGACGTGACACCGTTCGCAAGGGTAGAGTTTCTCTGCATTCGAAAAATCATTTATTTCATACCACAATAGTCCTATTTTGGCAAGTAAATTAAGCCGCAGTCGCTACGTCGATTTTTTCCGCGTGGCCGATGGATATTAACGAGCGGGAACGCTGGAGGCTGGGGGACGCGGGAGACGTGAAGGGCAACAGAGAAGGCCGCCCAGGCGAAAGTCAGGCTTTTGATGTTCAGCACGAACGCGCCCGGCTAACTGCCCACCGCACCGCGAGCACTAATGCGCTTACCAACGCCGAGCGCAGGCGATGGCTCGGACTTGTCGCGCGTCCGACGCGGCCGTCCATCGAGTTTCCCTTCGGCTTTCTCTTTCCCATCGGCCGCGTGCGCGCCTACCCATCGATGAGGAGTGTGGGTTTGAGTCTGAACCGTAGCAGACCTGTATAGCAACGGCGACTTAACCTGGACTCTGAGGCGACTGGAGAGTAAGGCCGGTCGGTAGCTCCCGAGATAGCGGGTGCGCACATCGACGGGAGAAGCCTCTGCCGAACACCTTGGGCGACCGCATCCGCGCTGCGGGCAAGAGCATCATTGCTGCCCATGCGGATCAATTGGGCGCCGTGCTCGCCGCACAGTTACAGCAGATCATCGCGCCGACATATCGAATCGAAACCGCAACCATCGCCGATAGCGAAGGACAACGGAGCGGGTCGTTCGCCGCTCTCGTCTGCAATGGTGGCCAGCCAATCGCCGGCGCAGGCGAGGACGCTGTAGTCCCAACCGAATCGGTGGCGGTCACCTTCGATGTGACGCACACCCTCGACCTGAACGGTTTGGCGGCTGCCTACGACCGGATCGCGGCCGTCAAGGCGATGCGGAAGACGCCCGCACCAGGGATCCAAACCATTGAACCAACACTCGGAGTGATTTTCGCCGCGGATGCGACGGTTCCGCTCGAGGAACTCGCTGACGAGCTTGAGCGACTGAATGCGCGGACGCTATCGGACCAGTGGGCCGATATGGTCGTCGTCGCGACCAAGGGACAGATCAGCTATTCGGTCCAAATGGTCGGGTCATCAAAACTTGATGGCGTGCTGCTACCAGCGTCTCCTGGTGCCAAGGGCGGCGCGGTTTTCGCTTTTTATGCCGTGATGGTAATTTCCGCGACTGGCATCGAGACGTTCAACCTAGCCATGCACATAGTGCTCGGCCATCTCGTAAGGTGGGCGCTTGGCTACACCCGATCCGGCTATGACACCATCCTGGAAGGTGTCTCACGTCAGGCAATCACCCAGACAGGCTACCAGTTCAACTTGGCGGGGCAACTCCGACCGGCACCTCCGGAACACTATCAAGGGCGCTCCCTGCCGCCGAGGTCTGTAGGTCTGTATCCCCGAGACTCAAAGGAGCCGCTGGCCGCAATGGCCTTCCTGAAATGGCAGGACGGCGGGGTCGTGCTGCTCAGAGGCAAGCTACCGCTCGAAGGGATGCTGCTCTTCCTCGGTGGCGTCATCGACGCGGGGGCATTCAGAAAAATCCGAGTCATGAATTCGGGCGACCTTCAGGTATCGTCCGTGCTTCCAATTGGCGAACTGCAGTATCGCGCCCTGCTGCGGAACATCCATCGGCGTGGCGGGCTTGATGTACGGCCGGATGACGGGAAATTCGTCATCCAGAAGCTCGCAGACGAAGGATTGAGTTCCCCTTTTATGGCCCGTGTGTTCTTCGCACCTCTAAAGCTGGCAGAAGCTTTGGGTCCGGAGAAGGCCGCGTTTAAGGAGGCCCATCACGCGCTGATAACGACGCTAATGGAGATCCGCGACGCGGCCAAGGATGTGGACAAGACTTGGAAGGATTACACGCGCAGAATTGACGAGGGTTCCGTCGTCGTGCGCCAAGGCCCGCATATTCAAGTTAGCGAGAACGTTGACAGGCAGCTCGGCCGACATGTCAGCGATTTCCTGACCGGAGCCGTCCGCTCATTCAAGGAACGGATGCAACAGACGACCCGCGTCCTTAGGATTGAAATCGGATTCTTGTACCAAAAACGGGCTGCCTTCGACCGTCACGTTGCTGAACTTGATAATACAGACCCCGCGCTGGCGGCATATCTCCGGGAAGCCCGCCGCTGGGGCAAAACTCTGGTGAACACGAGGAACAGCCTCGACCACGGGACCTGGAGACTTCCGCCCGCTGTCATTGGCGAGGTGGATGGCCGAGTTACCGTCACCGAGCCCGCTATCGGGGGAACGCCAGTAACGAAATGGGTGGCGGACATGACCGACAGGATTCTGTGCTTCGTCGAGGACGTGCTCGCGCATGCCATCCAGAAGCGATTGCCCCAGGGCGTTACTTTGACGGAAATTTCGCCCGCGCAGCGGTCGGCAGAGAAGCCACTCCGCTTCCAACCGACCGTAGCTGGAGGTGGTCTGCCCGCATGGGAGATTCGCTATCACGATAGGAAGCTGGACGAGACATAACTGAAGAAATGCCCCGCCGCTGACAGGGCATTACGCTCCGACCGTTCCTGGCCCGAGGCTGCCAATGCGTCATGTCTGTTTTCACCGTGAGTCTCGGAGGATAAGCTGACGTAGCGTGGACGCGACGAAAAGGACGCGAATGACGCGAAGCTGATGCCTGCCATCAAGCCTTCTTTTCGTTTTCATTCCTGCCCGTCGCACAAAATGCGCAAACAACGGACAGCAAATCCGTTGAGAACACTAGGGCCTGTCCTCAGTTAGGCGACATTTTCACGAGAACGGATCAGAATCAAACGCGGAACGGCGTTCTATAGTTGGCGCGATTCTACGGGAGGGA
>WNFL01239173.1_pt1 | contig 10559 bp, 9 predicted proteins | sample 5400361 | NCBI WGS metagenome assembly WNFL01 (sample SAMN13153351, study PRJNA577476) | soil metagenome | isolation source: 40 cm soil on Douglas fir-dominated hillslope | place: USA:California | collected 2013-09-17 | reverse complement strand
TCGTGGCTCGTGTCGACCTCGCAGCCGAGATCTTCCAGGTGCAGTGCCACCAGCCGTGCGATGTCGGGCTCATCCTCGATGACCAGCACCCGGCGTGAGTTCGTGCTCATTGAGACCCTCCGCGATACGTCATCTATTCCCCCGGACTCGCCCATGTCGAGCATAGGATCGGACGTGTCACGCATTTATCACGCAAAGCTCACGCAATCCAGGCGATGGGCCCGCAGCAGCATATTGATGTCTTTGTCCAACGATCCTGCAATTGGGGAATTAGCCCATGAAATACCGCAAGACTGCGCTCCCACAGATCTGCCGCGCACGTCTCAAAAGACGATTGCGTGATCGCCTGCCGAGAGGACCGGACACGCACTCTGGTTATTTCACCGTCTGCTTCTGCGCAAGTGCTGCTTCGTCCTGCTCAGTTGCCAATTGCAACGGGCGCCACCCGGCAAGTTGTTGAATTTACTCAGACTGGCTTCTTGCTGACCGCTCTTATAATGCCCAGGTCGAGGGTTCGACTCCCGCTCTCGACACCAGTAAAATCCGGGTCCATTCCATTGCATTGTCTTGGGGGACTCGCAACAAGGCAGAAGGTGATCGCCCGGTAAATAAATTTAACGATCCAATCACGAGGATATTTGCAATGATCCCATCACGATCCCAGACAGCCGGCGGCGGGGGCCGTCGAGCTGTCGGCGCAACCTCGCGATCGAATGGACGAATCAGGCCGTACCTTCCGCCGGCTTGTTTCCTGGTACTCGCCTTTGCTTTCGTGACGGCTGCAGAGCGTGCCGATGGCGCTGGAGCAAGCTCCCCGGGTTCCGAATCCCTGCTGAGCGCCCAGCACGATGACGCCAACTGGATCCTGCCCGCCAAGACGTATTCCGGAAACCGTTACACATCCCTGTCGCAGATCGACAAGACCAACGTCGGTTCGATCGGCATGGCGTGGAGAACGGATATTGCCGATGACGGCGAACAGGAAGCTGCGCCAATCGTCTGGAACGGTGTCATGTATCTTTCCACCCCACATGATGGTGTTCTCGCCCTGGATGCGGGCACCGGAAAATTGCTTTGGCAGACCCCCTACAACCCAGCGTACGTTCTGCTGTTTGCAGCGAATCGCGGCGTGGGCCTCGCCGGTGGCAAGGTGTTCATCGCCACGCAAGATTGCCGTGTGATCGCGCTCGATGCGGCGACAGGCAAGAGTCTTTGGAACGTGCAGGGCTGCCGGGATACCAGCAACAGCTGGTATTCGATGGCGGCCTACGTCTACAAGAACCAGATCATCGTCGGCACCGGCGGCGGCGACAACGGCAACATCGGTCTGGTCAGCGCCTTCAGCGCCGAAAACGGCAAGCGCCTGTGGGATTGGCAGACCATTCCAGGTCCCGGGCAGCCAGGACATGAAACCTGGCCCGGCGACTCCTGGAAGCACGGTGGCGGCGCCGTGTGGAGCGGCGTGGCGGTTGACCAGGTCACGGACACCTTGTTCGTGGCGCCCGGAAATCCCGGTCCTGATTTCGTACGCAAGGGAAGAATGGGCAAAAATCTCTATACCGACTCGCTCGTGGCCTTGGACATCTCAGGCGCTAAACCAAAGATCAAGTGGTACTACCAACTCATGCAGAACGACACACACGATATCGATCCGGCCATGATCCCGGTCCTATTTGAGGGCCAAGTCGGCGGACAAATGCGTTCGCTGGTGGCGATCGGGGACAAGGCGGGAAATTTTGTGCTGCTGGATCGAAAATCGGGCAACGTGGTGCATCGCCTGGCGCTCAGCAAACAGCTTGGGCTCGACGCCCAGCCCACTCACGAGGGCAGCGAGGCGTGCCCGAATCACGGCGGCGGCATCGAATGGAACGGCGGCGCCTATGATCCGAACAGCAACTCGTTCCTGGTGCCGAGCACCGAAGAGTGCGCCGTCTGGAAGATCACCAGCGACAACCCCCAGTACATCCCGGGGCAGGTGTATTCGGGCGGCCCGTTTCCGAGACGTCAGAACGGGACCGGCGTGTTGTCTTCCGTCGATGTCAACACCGGAAAATTGCGCTGGCGCAACGCGCTGCCCTACCCGGCAGAGGGCGGTGTCTTGATCACCTCAACCGGCATTGCCTTCACCAGCGACGTCGGCGGTAATGTTTATGCGTTCGACGCGGCAACCGGCCACCAATTCTGGAAGGATTCCACCGGCTCGGCCGTGCTCGGACCGATTTCTGCCTATAGCGTCAACGGTATCGAGTACGTGGCATTGGTCGTGGGCCAAGCCGGAAACCAGCAAACGCCCAATCTTCCCCCGTCGGAGGGCAGCCGCGTGATCGCCTACCGGCTGGGTAACGCACCGACCATCGCGAACGATACGACCGGGCAGGTGGCATTGGCCAACGCCAAGAACGGCGTCGGTGGAGAATCCGAGCCCCCGGCCAAGTCCACGGGTTCCGCGCCCTATACCAAGCAGCAGGTTGCGCAAGGCAGCGACGTCTATGGCAAAGATTGCGCGGTTTGTCATGGCGCCAATTTGCAGGGTATCTCGGCGCCCGCACTGACCGGGCCCGGTTTCGGCCGCTCGCACCTCAATGCTTCGCAACTGCGAACGGTGGTGACGCAAACGATGCCGCTCACGGCTCCCGGCTCGCTAAAGCCCGACGAATATGCGGCGGTCATGGCGTTCATGCTGAGCTACGATTGCGTACAAGCGGCCGGCGATGGACGGCAGTCATTTCCGACGACAGATCTGCCGGGCCTGCAACAGGTCGAATTGGGCGGTGCCACGTGCCCGGTCAAATAATGAGTGCCAAGCATATCGGCATCGTGGCATGCAGCGCCGAGGGTGCGGCATTGTGCTTTCGCGAAATTGCCGCGTACTCGCAGAAACTCATGGGCGAGCACATGCATCCGCAGGTGACGCTCAGCTGTATCGCCCTTGGCGAATGGATGCCCGCATTCGATCGCGGCGACTATGAGGGGGTCGCCGAATTCATGCTGCGCGAAACGGAGATCGTTGCGAAAGCCGGCGCGCAGCTCGCGATCTGTCCGGACAATTCCGCGCACCTCGCTTTCAAACATGTCGCGGCGAGATCGCCGATTCCCTGGCTGCACATCGCAGAGGAAGTCGTGAAGGCGGCGGTACGCGGCGGCTACCGGCATGCCGCGCTCCTCGGCACCCGTTTCACCATGACCGGGCCGGTCTATCCGGAGGTGTTCGAGAAGTATGCCGTGAAGATCAGCTCACCCGCCGAAGGGGACCAGAAGATCGTCGACGACATCATCTTCCGGGAACTCGTCAACGGAATCCTCAGCGAGGCATCCCGGCTTCGCTATAACGAAGTCATCGATCGCATGAGGGCGCGCGGCTGCGATTGCGTGATCCTCGGTTGCACGGAGATCCCTCTGCTCGTGCGACCGGACGATTGTCCGTTGCCGACGCTGGATTCCACGCGCCTGCTCGCCCGCGCAGCGGTCGACGCGGCATTGCAATCGAGCTGACCACATTTCGGATGCGCGGGCTGCCCTCCGATGTCGGCGCGTTCCAGGCCAAGGGATCAGTGCATCCCAGCCTCCGTCAGAGTCGCCATGCACCGCTCCAGGTAGACGTAGCTATCTACACCGGCGCAACCCAAGACCACGGCGCGTCCCGCGGTGGGAAATTCATTTCCTGATACCAGCCTATTGTATGCAGACGCTTCTTCGGCCTCGCACCACCGCAAGTCCCACAGCAGCGGTCGTTTGCCCGACTCGCCAGAATTTGTCTTTCTTGCGCAGTAAAGCACTATCCTATCCGCTGTCAGCCGATTCTTCATTTGGGCCTGTATCCCGTTACTCGACCAGTTCGACGATGCGCGATCGTCGCCGATGTCCAAATTAGCCTTATCGGCAACCCACAGTGATTCCCGATGGAAGTGCTCTTTGAAGTAACTGTCGGTAAGGAAACTGTCCTCCTGTCCATCGGATACCATGTGGTCTCGAACGCGACTCGGGAGTGCACTGCCCGTCGCTACGATCGGTACCGCTTGGGCTGGTGCCGCAATAGCGGCTTGAACAGGAGCGCTTGGAGGCACACTCGCCGTCGCTCCGCTCGGAACAGCTTGAGCTGGTGCCGCGAAGACGGCCTGAACAACAGGGCTCGGTGATGCACTGCCGGCCGCTGTGCTCGGTTCGGTTTGATCTGGCGCCGAGACAGGAGCTTGAACGGGAGCGCTCGGTGGCACACTGCCCGTCGCTGCGCTCGGTACGGCTTGGGCCGGCGTTGCGATGGTGGCTTGTGGCGCCGCCATGGCGGCTTGTGGCGCCGCTATGGCAGCTTGAACAGGGGGACTTGTTGGTGCGCCGGCTGCCGCCGTGCTCGAGACGGTCTGCGTTTGCGCCGGCCTCAGCGCCTTATCGTGCTGTGCCTGTAACAGCGGAATCCGAGGGCGCCATGGTACTTGCCAGCCGTAGCCCGCACACGCTTGAGACCACGCGACTGCGTCGGTGTAGTCATTCTCAGTCCATCCAGAGAAGAATTGTGGACTCTCCGTCAACAGGGCGCTGTCCAATTGCGTGATCGCGCTGCATGTCTTCGGCGTCCCATGAATGACGAATGTTTGCGTTTGCGCGCCGGCCTGTCCACGAACCTGCGAGCATAAGCAAAGCAGCACAGCGCCGGCTAGTGCTGGAGTGATATTCGCACTGGTATTTCGAGCGTGCATAAATGGCTCTCTTGCGACGATGCATCCCTCTCTTGAGCTGATGCGAGATTGCCGCGCTTAATCAGACCTGACGCTCTGTGTGTTCCCAATTGGCGATCAAAAGTTTCGCGCCGGAGTCCGCCGCTGAACCATACTGGGTGCGATCAAACATCGTGCCGGCGTCGTCGCGCCGCCGCACTTCACGTCGACGACGGGATTTTCTTGACGTGCGGCTGCTGCGCAAATGGAATTCGAACATCACTGATTTATCTATTGAATTGCAGTCTCTTTTTAAAGACGGCGGCTCGCAAGCAGGCCGGCGCATCGATGCCCCGAATCCCGGCCACTGTCAGTTTTAGTCCGATGCCGCTCACGCTGCACGATTGTCGTATGATTCGTCCATGTCCAGTGCTGCGCAAAACACAGACAACGACGAAAATGCCCGGTACAAGAGGGCGATTCGCACGGCCGAGGAGTTATTCAAGAAGGTGGGCTTTCGCGCCGTCACGATGGAACTCGTCGCGCGCGAAGCCAATGTGGCCAAAGCCACCCTCTATAGCTACTTCAAGAACAAGGATGAACTCTTCTTGGCCGTGTGCGCACGCATGGCGCGCCTGCTGCGCGGCGCGGTGGAACAGGCACTGATGAAACCGGATGCACCTCTCGACGCGCGCGTGGCCGATGCCGTCATTGCCAAGCACCGGCCGATATTTGCCCTGGTGCGCGGATCGCCGCACGCGGCCGAGCTGTTTTCATATACGCACAGTATGGCCGGGGAGATCTTCAAGGACCTGGACGCAGTTATTCTCGACATGCTGCGCGCTGCGATGGCCGAGGATCCGGAACTCTCGCCAAGCGCAAAGCAGCTCGCCCGTGCTCTCTATTTTGGCAGTGCAGACCTCGCCAACCGCAGCGCGTCGGCGGCCGAGATGGAGGCCGAACTCAGCGCATTTGCCGCCACCCACTTGGCGGGCGCCCGGGCGCTCGCCAAGCTCCACTAATCGCGACGAGTCGAGGACAGGGCACTCCCAAAAGTCCAATTCAAACAATGTCTTCGCTACTATTGACAAATTGAACGAATATCGTATGATTCGTTCATTCCAAAGTAGAGAAGGAGTTGTTATGTCAACCCGTCGATCAGGAATTCGAGCAGTCCTCAATACTTTGCCACTGATGATCGCCTTGACCGGCGTTGGCGCAGCAGTCATCCCCGAATCGGTTTCTGCAGGCAGCGACATCGTTACCGACGCTGCGCCGCCGCCGGATCGGATCGAGCACGCTCCGCCGCCGCGCGACGGCTACGTTTGGGGTGCAGGACATTGGGAGTGGAATGGCCGCTCATACGTCTGGATATCCGGGACTTGGATACCGGAGCGCCGAGCCGCTCACTGGGTTGTCGCACGCTGGGAGCAGGTGGGAACGCAGTGGCATTACACAGCCGGCCACTGGGAGCGCTGACGATTACATCTCAGCCCGCACGCGATCCGCGACGCGAGGTACGGCGGCGAGATTAGATGATTCCGCCGTTGACGCGCAGCACCTGGCCATTGACCCAGGCGGCGTCGGGACCGGCGAGAAAGGCGACCACGTCGGCGATGTCGCTGGGCTGTCCGAGACGCTCGAGCGGCGCCATCTTGGCCATGCGATCCACCACGTCCTGCGGTTTGCCCTTGAGAAAGAGCTCAGTGGCAGTGGGTCCCGGGGCGACGGCATTCACCGTGATGTTGCGACCACGCACTTCCTTGGCGAGCACTCGGGTCATGGCCTCGACCGCGGCCTTGGTGGCGGCGTAAACACCGTAGGTCGGCATCAGCATCCCGACCACGCTCGACGAGAAGTTGATGATGCGTCCGCCGCTGCGCAGGCGTTTCGCGGCCTCGCGCAATGTGTTGAACGTACCCTTGAGGTTCACCGCGATATGTCGATCAACGCTTGCATCGTCCGAATCGGCAATCGGGGCGAGCGTCATGACCCCGGCATTGTTGACCAGCACATCGACTCCGCCGAACGCCGACTCGGCGGCATCGAACATCCGCCGTACCGAGTCCGCATCGCTGATGTCGGCCTTTGCCGCCAGCGCTCGGCCGCCGGCCTGCTCGATCTTGTGAACCAGCGTCTCGGCCGGTGCGGCACTCTCGGAGTAGTTGACGACGACGGTGAAGCCATCACGCGCCAGCCGTTCGGCAACAGCTAAACCGATGCCACGGGAGGCCCCGGTGACCAGGGCGACTTTCTGAGTGTTCTGTTCCATCTGTTTTCTCCTTTCCGGCGGAATTGCCGGGTGGAGACAGCATGCAATTTGCGATGGAATAGATAATCTCTGCTATATTGGCAATACTGTTCTGATATAACGAACAATAGGGCGTGCGCGTGGATCGATTGGACGCTATGCGGTTGTTCACGCGGGTGGTAGACCGGCACAGCTTCACTTTGGCCGCCCTAGACTTGGAGATTCCCCGCTCGACTGCCACCCAGGTGATCAAGGAGCTCGAAGCGCGGCTCGGGGTCCGGCTATTGCAGCGAACCACGCGAAGCGTTCGCTCAACCCTGGATGGGGAAGCCTACTACCAGCGATGTGTCGCCATTCTTGGCGAGATCGAAGAAGCCGAGTCTGCCTTTCGGCACGCGAAGCCGCACGGCCTCCTTCGCGTCGACGTGCACGGCACACTGGCCCGGCACTTTGTGCTCCCCGCATTGCCGGCATTCCTCGCCGAGTACCCAGATCTACAACTGCAGATGAGCGAGGGCGACCGCTTGGTCGACTTGGTGAGGGAGGGGATCGATTGTGTCCTGCGCGTAGGGGATCTGCAGGGCGGCGCAATGATTGCGCGACGTGTCGCCACGCTGACCGAGGTGACTTGCGCGAGTCCGGCCTACGTGGCCCGGCACGGTATGCCCGCGGGTCTCAGCGATCTCGACGGCCACGTCGCCATCGCCTTCATGTCCACCGCCACCGGCGCGGCTCTGCCGCTGGAGTTCACTGTTGACGGTGAGCTGCAAAACATTGCGCTGCCGGCAACCGTCACGGTCGCCGCGGCAGAGTCCTATGTGGCGGCCGCGCGGTTGGGTCTCGGTCTGATTCAAGTGCCGCATTATCATGTCGCCGCCGACCTTGCAGCCGGCTCGCTGCTGGAAGTCCTCCCGGCCCATCGGCCGTCCCCAACTCCCGTTTCGCTCCTCTATCCGCACCGCCGGCAACTCTCACTGCGAGTACGCGTATTCATCGACTGGCTGGCGCGAGAATTCGCCAAGCATCCGGAAGTATCGATGGCGGAGCAATGAGCGATGCCGCGATGACAGTCGCGCAAGACCGTTAAGATGCCGGCCCTATGAGCTCCGCTGCGAAACATCCTGACGATCAATCGCTGCTCGACATCTGCCATGGCAAGTCCATCGAGCTATTGAAGCGAAATCTGGCGCCTGCCGGCATTCTGGCCGCTTCCCCCGGTTCGCGGGCCAGCAAACGCGGCTATACCGCAATATTCGGGCGAGACGCTGCCGTATGTGCGATCGGGATGGCGGTGTCCGGCGATCGATCGCTGCAACGTGCCGCCGCAGCGGGTCTGCACACATTGGCGGAACACCAGGCACCGAACGGACAGATTGCGAAGTTCGTGGATTTGCAAAGGCAGGAGGCTGATTTCTGGTATCTGGGGTGTATCGATTCGACATTGTGGTGGCTGATTGCACTGGCTTTTCTCGATCGGCGCCGCTGTCCCGGTGGGTTGCGGCGGCAATATGCGAAGCGCATCAAGCTCGCGATTCAATGGCTGCTGGCGCAGGAGCATCAGCGTTTCTTCCTGCTGCAGCAAAACGAGGCCAGCGACTGGGCCGACATCATGCCGCGCTCGGGGTTCGTTCTCTATACGAACACATTATGGTATTGCGTGAAGCGGCTCTACGGCATCGAGCATGCGCAGGAGACGCACGAAAATTTCAACGGACTCTTCCATCCGTTTTCGGCGGATATCGCAGAGTATCGCCGGGCCCGGCTGCTCAATGACTACGTGCTGCAGCGGGGGCGCAACCGCGACCTGTACCTGAGCTTCGTCAACTTCTCGTTCTTCGGCGAGGAGGGGGATGTGTTCGGCAACGTATTGGCCGTTCTATTGGGGCTTGCCGACGCGCGTGCGAGCACGCGGACGCTCGATGCGCTCACGAAGGCGCAGGTGAACGATCCCTACCCGGTGCGTGTGGTCACGCGTCCGATCAAACAAGACAGTTCGCTGTGGCGGCCGTACATGGCGCGTCATCGGCAGAACTTCGTCTGGCAGTACCACAATGGGGGCATCTGGCCGATGGTGGGCGGATTCTGGATCGCTGCACTGGCGGCGGCAGGCCGCGCCGGGCAGGCCAAGGTGGAACTGGTGAAACTGGCGCGCGTCTGCGCGCTTCGCAATTGGGCGTTTACGGAATGGCTTCACGGAAAAACGCTTGCGCCAAGAGGAATGCCGGGGCAGTCATGGAACGCCGCGGCTTTTCTGATGGCGGAACACGTGGTTTCGACGCACGCGCCTCTTTTCGGCGGCGGGAATGAGAAAGCGGCCTCTCGTCGCGGCGTATCATGAATCCGAAGGCGTGAATTTCTTTCTAATGCGTAAGATCGATTGCCGAACGATCCAGCAGCTCGTTCAAGTCGGTCACCGCCCGCAAACCGAGCGATTTGCGCAATCGTGCCTGCGCTTGGCGCCAGAACGGAAGCGCCTTGAGCAACGTGCGCTGCCCTTCATCAGTCATCCGCACCTTGCGTACGCGAGCGTCCGTGGAATCGGGGACCACCCTGACCCAGTCCATCGCTTCCAATGGCTTGAGATTCCGGTTCAAAGTCGTGGGATCCATGCCGATGCTCTCCGCCATGACCCCGATGGATATGCCGTCCGACCCTCCCAGACTGGCGGCGTGCAGGCGCGCCAGGAGCCCAAACTGATTGGCCGTAACGCCGGCCGGCTGGAGCGAATGGTCGTAGAACTGAGTGACGTTGCGCGTCGCCCGCCGGAGGCGCAGGCAGGTACACCCCAAGAGTTCCCGAATTTCTTTGTCCATCCATGCTCCGGCCGCGGGGGCGGCGTTTCGCTCAAGTGTCTGTATATGCAGATAGATGCTTGGCGTCAAGCCCCCTGGACGCGTATTGGTATCGGGTTTGAGCTCCGGGCCGCATCGCGGGCAATCATTTTGCGACCCAGTGCCGCAACGGCCGCTCATCGGTGGCGTCAAGTTTCTAAGAGCGTGATCGCCATGGTTATCGGCAGCGCGGCGCCGGGCGCCACGGTGAACACGCCCGGCTTCGCTCTGAAGTCTCCGGAAAATCCCGCGGGGTCCGCAACGCCGTGCCAGGGCTCTAGGCAGATGAAATTGGCCCGCGGCTTGGTCCAGAGGCCAAAATAAGGCGAGTCCGGAAAACTCACCCGCAGTCGAGGTCCATCATCGACGCCGTAGGTGACGGAACGGCTGCGGATTTCATCGAAGATGATGACGTCGCTTTGGAACAGTGAATCCTCGAGCGCAAGGCGACGCTGGTGGATCGGTGTCGGATGACCCTCCGGCGTCAGCAAGCCATCGGCATCGAGTCGTCGGATGGGAGCAGGCTCATCGCGCGCGAATTCGATGAAATGAGACGACCGCGCCCGTCCGTAGGGCAGCGGCCAGCGAAACGCCGGGTGATAGCCGAAACTCGCCGGCATGTCTTCGCCGCCCGCGTTTCGCACGTACGTCGTCATCGAGAGCGTTGGGCCCTCGAGCACGAATTGGACTTCCAATTCGAAGCGAAAGGGATAGACCTGAAGACTCGTCTCGTCGGCTCTCAGTCTGAAGGCCGCGCCGGCGGAAGTGGCATCTACGATGTCGAAGAGCTTGCCCCGCGCGAAGCCGTGCCTGGGGAGATGATAG
>WNFL01445708.1_pt1 | contig 10561 bp, 6 predicted proteins | sample 5400361 | NCBI WGS metagenome assembly WNFL01 (sample SAMN13153351, study PRJNA577476) | soil metagenome | isolation source: 40 cm soil on Douglas fir-dominated hillslope | place: USA:California | collected 2013-09-17 | reverse complement strand
AGCAGTGCCACATTTTAACGAAGTGGATGAAGGCGCAGGGGTGGATGCGCTCGTTACGAACCGCGTGTGGACGGCCATGGGACTGGCTCCGGATACCACCTTGCATGATATTCGTTGGGGCCGGCATTATAAAGATAATAAGATTGATGATTTCGTCTGGGTGTTTGAGATCTCCGGTGCGGCCCCCCCATCACATTTTGTGGGTGGTTATGAAGGAGCGTCGAGTGAGCGCCAGCCCGCCATGTATTTTCCGCTTGGCGGCGGAACACTCAAAGGCGAGAGTAAGCCCGGTGAGATCGTTTGGAGTCGGGTGTATGTTCAAGGTGGCTCGCTACATGTGGATATAGGTCGAGGCACTGTTGTTGGGTTACCACCCGAGGAAATGCAATTCCGCTGGAAATCCACGACGCCACAATGGCCGATCATGAGCGCGGTACTGCATGGCGTCAGCCGCGATCAGTTGATGGGGCGTCATAAAGCCAATCACATTCAGGTGGTCTATGCTCCTTCAGCAGAAATGGCAGATAAAGCCCTTGCAGCAAAGGCAGCGATGTTCGCTGAAATGGGCATCGCTGTGCATCTATGTGGAGATGTCAAAGTCGTACAAGACGGTCCTGTATAACAGGTAGTTGGGCGATTAATCAAGAATGATGGAACAAAATAAAAAAGATGGTATTAATCTAGGATTATCAGGACTGCTCATTCTTTTGGGATTTGGTTTATTCTTTTTTTAATCACAAATCTATAGTGGATAAGGGAAATAACCATGACCACTCAACAGCTAAATAGCAGACTGCCTCTTATGCATCCGAGGAAGGAACGACCAACCATCGGACTCTTCACGCCCTGGATGGCGGAAAAGTTGGGGCCGGCCATCTGGGAAGCGGCTCAGGCCGAGGCGCTGCGCCGGGATGTAAACTTGATCTGCTTTAAGGGCAACCAACTCGGTTCGCACTTGGAATTCGAGGATCAGGGGAATATTCTGTATGACCTCGGTCATACACAGCGACTGGATGGGATCCTGTTTTGCGGCGCTTTCATCAGCCACCTCATTTCCCCGCAGCAAAAAAAGGATTTCTGCGACCGCTATCAACTGCCGCTTGTCAGTATTGGTCAGGCGCTGGACAGCATTCCCTCCCTGCTCGTAGACAACGCTAAAGGCATTCATGAAGCGATGGCGCACCTGATCGAAATCCACAACCGCCGTCGAATTGTTTATTTAAAGGGGCCCGAAGGGGAGATGCACGGAGAATACCGCTGCACCGCCTATCGCCAGATACTACAGGAATATGGCATCGCATTGGATCCGCGCTGGATAGTATCCATGCCGGGTGACGCGGATGTGGAATGGTCACAGCGCTGCCGGATGTCCACGTATCGGCTCCTGGACGAAACAGGCTTGCAACCCGGGCGGGATTATGACGCCATTCTTGCATACAACGACGAGGTGGCGTTACAAGGCTTAGGGATTTTGCTGGAGAGAGGCTTCCGTGTGCCGGCCGATGTGGCAATGATCGGCTTCGATGACAGCGCCGCGGCCAGAGTCGCCGTTCCGCCTCTCACATCAGTAAGCCAGTCGATCGGCGAGCAGATCAGCCAGGGGTTCACTCTCCTTTTGGATTGGCTCGCGGGCCAGTCTGTGCCAGAACAGGTCAACGTGCCCACAAAATTAATCGTGCGGTCATCATGCGGGTGTGTGAATCCTGCGATTTTACAGGCCGCGGCCGGAAAGATAGGCGAGCCGCAAGATGAACAGTTCGAAATGGTAATAGAGCGCCAGCGCCAGGCCATTCTCTCCGAAATGGCCGTGGCCGTTGGGCAAAGCCCGGATGGGGAAACGCTATCAGGGTTGGGACAACTATTGGAATCTTTTATCGTTGAAGCCCAGCGTGGAACCCCGAGTGTGTTCGTCGGGAAATTTGAAGATATTTTACAGAAAGTTGGAAAGGCAGGTGGAGATGTCACAGCTTGGCAAGAATCCTTATCAGTCATGCGGCGCTGGATCCTGCCGCATCTAAAAGGACAGTCATTGCAGCGGGCCGAGGATCTCTGGCAGCAGGCTCGAGTAACTATCGGCATTACCGCCCAATGGGCACAAACCTATCATGCCTTTCAAGTTGAGAAGCAAGCCACAGTTTTACGCGAGATTGGTTACGAACTCATTACGATGATCGACATACCGCAATTGATGTCAACCCTGGCACAGGGATTTCCGCGCCTCCGCATTCCCAGTTGTTATCTGGCGTTGTATGAGAACTCTCAACCCCATCAGTATCTTCAGCCCGCGCCTGAATGGTCACTGTTGGCGCTGGCTTTTAACCAGGCAGATGGATCAGCCTCTGAAGGGCAGGCGGCGGTTGGCGAACGACGCTTTTTGACACATCAATTGATCCCGAACGAGTTTTGGCCACAAGCCCGGCGCTTTAGTTACGTGCTGGAACCGTTATATTTTCGGGAGGATCAGATCGGTTTTGTGCTCTTCGAGGCTGGGCCGGGTGAGGAGATTGTGTATGACATATTGGCTCAGCAGATTCGCAGCGCGCTAAAAGGCGCCCTCTTGACCACTCACAATGCAGAACTCTATCAAGAAGCAGTGCATGCCCGGCAAGCGGCTGAAGAAGCCAATCGACTCAAAGGACGGTTCCTCTCCACCGTGAGTCACGAACTGCGCACACCATTGAGTCTGATCGTCGGCACGGCAAAGATGATCCAGCAACAAGAATTGAGAAACGCTTTGCCGCCGGAAATCTACCGCGACATTGAACATATCCGGGTCAGCGCACATCATTTGTTCCATCTGATTGGCGATGTGCTCGATCTGGCCAGCAGTCAGTCTGGCGAGTTAGAGTTGAGCTGTAGACTGTTGAATTTCAAAGAAGTCATGGAAGACACGATCCTACTCGGAGAATTGATGGCGCAGGAACGCGGAGTAATATGGCGCACCGATATTCCTGTGGTGTTGCCAGTTGTATGGGGCGATCGCATGCGTCTGCAACAGGTGATTTTGAACCTGGTAAGCAACGCCGTCAAGTTTACCGAGCAAGGCGAGGTGGCGCTGAAGATTATGGTTGGAGAAAAGGAACTGACTGTGCTGGTAAGCGATACCGGCATTGGCATTCCGGTCGATGAACAGGAAGCCGTCTTTGACGAGTTCCGACAGTCGGAGCGTACAGCGCAGCGAGGCTATGGCGGGATGGGGTTAGGGTTAGCGATCAGCCGGCGTTTGGTAGAACTGCATGGCGGACAAATTGGTGTGCGTTCGTCCGGTGAAGATGACAGCGGCTCGACCTTTTACTTTACGCTGCCCACTATGGAAAGCGTAAGTCCTAATGAAATGATAGCGAGAAAGCAGTCGCAAACCATCGTGCTGTTAACTGAACACACAGGCGGTGGCCAGGCTTTACAAAATTACTTGGCGCAACGTGGGTTTGTCGTGGAAGAACTGGCGTTGGATAAACATGTAGACTGGCTGTTGCAAATCACGGCTGCGCCTCCAGGGACCGTGGTCTTAGACCTTGACGCGGCGGCGCGACAGGGCTGGAAGTTAATACGAACATTGAAAGAAAACCCGGCAACTCAAGATATCCCGGTAGTGTTTTACTCTCTTCCCGAAGGGCGAGAGAGCGGCTCAGTATTGGAATTGAATTATCTCGCTAAACCCTTGGGAAGTGCAGAGTTGGCGCATGCGATTCAGCGGCATGATCTCAGCCGCCAGAAATCTCAAGCTGCCCAAACCATTCTGGTTGTAGAAGATGATCCTCAACTCCTTAACCTTCACATGCGCATGGTGCAAGCTCAACTGCCTGGGAGCAGTGTTGTGCCAGCCCACAACGGACGCGAAGCGCTCGAAATGATGGAACATACTCGGCCTGCTTTGGTGCTTTTGGACTTAATGATGCCTGAAGTGGATGGGTTTAAGGTGTTGGAAGCAATGCATAGACGCGAGTTCACCAGAGACGTGCCGGTGATTGTTCTCACTGCCCAATCCTTGACCGAAACTGAGATGGCGCGCTTGCAACAAGGAGTTGTTGCCGTGCTTGGGAAAGGTATGTTTAGCTCCTCAGAAGTACTGGCGCAAGTGGAGGCAACCTTGGCGCGGAGCAAGCGCTTGGGTAGCGAAACTCAGCGCCTCGTGCGCCAGGCTATGGCCTACATTCATCGTCACTACGCAGAACAGATCACGCGCTCAGACTTGGCTCACCATGTGGCAGTTAATGAGCGTTACCTTACGCACTGTTTCCAGGAAGAGCTCAAGGTATCCCCGATGAGTTATCTCAATCGATATCGGGTAAAGCAGGCTAAAGGGCTACTGGAAAAAAGCACCAGGAGCATAACCGAGGTAGCCTTGGCCATCGGCTTTACCGATATCAGTTACTTTGGTCGGGTCTTCCGACAGGAAGTGGGTATCTCACCAAGCGCCTATCAACATGGTCAAAGGCCGGAGGTAACCTGAGACCCTTTGGAATTTCTAATCTATCCTTGCCTCCTCTCGGCAGGGTACAGAGCAAAAGAAATCGGTTGGAGCAGCACGACGCTTCAGCCGATTTCTTTAGTATCAGACAGGATGAGCGGTTATTTTGGTTGCGGCAACACAACCTCCAATTATGCGAATCATCCTGCCATTTGTGCGACTCAGAGGCAGTGAAAAAGGATAAAGTTTCGCCTAGAAACTCAGAGTATTTTTTCGCCCACAATCTTGCAACGAAGATCTGACCACCGTGCCTGAGAAATGTGTTATTGGAGTATCCGACCACTTCATCGCTCATCTGCTGGAACGTTTTGCAGAGCAAAGCGGCATTCAAACTATGCGCGCCAACTCCGGGCAAGCCTTGCTGGAAATAGCCCGGCAGGTGAAGCCTGATTTCATCATTGTAGATAACGAATTGCCCGGAACAATCCAAGGCGAGGAAGTTATCTGGGCATTGCGGAGCAATGCCCAGACCAGCCAGATCCCGCTTGTCCTTTGCTCATGGCTCCCAGTTACAGAGGCGAAAGCTTTGTTCGGAGAAATGGCAGCATATCTGGCGAAACCAAAGTTGGATTACCAGGGTTTTTTAGCCGCCGCCGCACTCGTTAACCCAGGAGCAAAAAGCCGGCAACCGGATGCTGCCACGAAAACGGATTCGGATTGAAAACATTCACTAACTTACTTTTTCAAGGAGTCTAATCTATGAAATCCAACCAGGACAAAAGCGGGAAGAAATATGAATCGAATTGGGAGTCTCTAAATACCCGTCCTTGTCCGGAATGGTTTGCCAACGCCAAGTTTGGAATTTTCATTTCGTGGGGTGCCTTTTCCGTGCCTGCCTATAAACCTGATAGCGGTTACGCCGAATGGATTGGTCATCCGGGCAGGGGTTGGATGAATGACCCCTTTATTAAAGCCAATTTTGGTGAAAATGTGGTCTATGACGATTTTGCAAACCAATTCAAGGCAGAACTTTATGACCCGAATCAGTGGGCCGAATTAATTCAAAAATCTGGCGCAAAATATGTCTTTCTGACAGCAAAATACCATGATGGCTTCTGTCTTTGGCCAAGCAGCTATGCTACCAATGGAAAAACAAATAAATGGCATGCCGGAAGCATGGGTCCCAAACGCGATCTGATCGGACCATTTTGTGACGCGATGCGTGCGCATGGGTTGTTTACCGGACTGTATTTTTCTCTTCACGAATGGTTCCATCCGCTTTGCGGAGATTATACAGATGACTTTTTCTACTGCAAAGAACCGGAACGCTTTGCGCGCGAGCACATGCACCCTCAGTTCAAGGAAATGGTTAATTTGTACAAACCCGATCTCATCTTTGCCGATGGCGATACCATTTCGCCCGAAAAATGGTCAACGGCGGAGATGATCGCTTGGCTTTATAACGAGTCGCCGGTCAAGGATACAGTTGTCCTTAACGATCGCTGTGGATTCTGGACGGATGAAAAATATGGCAGGGGCAAAATAGGCGATTATTACACGACCGAATATGGTTTCGGCCTCATGTTGGAAGGAAGCACAAAGCCTTGGGAGGAAAGCCGGGGAATGGGAACTTCCTATGGCTATAACAGAAAAGAAAACATTGATGTGTATGCGTCATCCGCAGAACTGATTGCCACTCTGATAGAGATTGTCAGTAAAGGAGGCAATCTTGCTCTTGACATAGGTCCAACAGCAGATGGAAGAATCCCTGTGATCATGCAGGAGCGTTTGCTGGATATCGGAGCCTGGCTTGCCGTAAATGGAGAAGCCATTTACGGAACCCGAAAATGGATCAGGCCGAATAAAGAAGGAGACACCAGTTTTCAGGTGTCCAACGAAGACTTTAAGTTTGATGGCACAGAGATTAAACCTGCGATAACAAATACGATTTGTTTTACTCAAAAAGACAACCAGATTTTTGTAATTTGTGTGGGCTGGCCGGGGGCAATCATAGAATTTGAAGCGGATGGTGTGAAACAAATCAAACGAATATCCTTGTTGGGCTTGAATGAAGATATCTCGTGGCACTTTGAAAATGGATTATTAAGAATTCAAGTACCCCAACTTACCATAGACAAATTGCCTTGCAGCCACGCCTGGAGTTTCAAAATTGAAACAAATTAGATCAGTTATTTGTAGATTTGAGAATACAAAATCCGCAAGAAGGAAAGGAGGTGAGAGAAGCAATCATATCCAGTCGGGCCGATAGGATTCGGCAGTATTTCGTTCAACTTTCCAGTATGTTTCACAAAGGAGAAGAAAAATGTATTCCCTGAGATCCAAATTCTTTACGATCTTATGTATTGGAACCATTATGATAATGCTGGTGGGGTGCGGCGCTCCCGCAACAACCCAGCCACAAGAACCTGTGACGTTGAAGTACCAAACCTGGTATCCATCAGAAACGGCGCTTCGCCCGATTCTGGATCAGTTCGAGAAGGACAACCCCAACATCAAGGTTGAATTAACGGTCACAGAATCTACTAAATATCAGCAGAGCCTTCCGTTAGCTCTGAACAGCGGCGAAGCGATTGACGTAGTCGGAGTACAATCTGGCTTGATGGTGGAACAAATCCGCGGAAATTTGCAACCAATGGACCAACTGATGGCTAAGTATGCAGGCAGCGATTGGGAAAGCAAATTTGTCCCAGGAAACCTGAAAACCGCGCGTTCACTAGCGTCGGATGGCGGTCTCTACTTTATTCCGCTGGGACGCCTCGGGAGCGCCGTGGGATTCTACAATGGAGCGATCTTCGATGAGCTTGGCCTGAAGGTTCCTCAAACCTATGCCGAATTGGTCGAGGTTGCCAAAACAATTCGTGAAAAGAAACCTGATGTCATCCCGATGGTATTCCCTGGCGACAATTGGTTCCAGGATGAACTGGTGCTTACCATTGTTGGGCAGGATGACCCGACCTTCTTCAACAATATCCGCTATGGGGATGGTAAATGGGATACGGCGTCGTACGTCCAGGCACTGACAGAATATAAGCAGATGTACACAGATGGCGTGCTAAGCCTAGATAATCAAGACATTCTGTATGACCAGGCCTCCAAATTGTTCTACACCGGCAAAGCCGCAATGTATTTCAATGGCACTTGGGAGTCAGGGCTGCTGTCTGCACCCTTCCGCGAAACCAACAAGATTGAGCTGACAGACGTCGGGTTGATGGCATTGCCGACCTTTACAGCGACCGGCACCCCGTCACTACGGTCTTTCATCGAAGTGGGGCTTGGGGTTCCAGTATCTTCAACTCACCCGGCCGAAGCCATAAAACTCATCCAATACTTATTAGAGGGGCCGGGACTGACGAGCTTGATGACAAACTTCATCGTTGTACCAAGCAAAGTCGGCTTTGTGTTGGATGGCTCGCTGCTTACAACCCAACGAGCCAAGGACGGATATACACTGCTTGAAAAACTGATCAACAATCCGGCCGGTGATCGGAATAACATGTCGGCGTTGTCGGCTCAGATAGGCAATGAACTCCAGGCTATGATCACAAAGGACGTTTCTCCCGAAGATACGGCAAAAACGATCCAGGATGATTACGCCAGCGGGCGCTACAAGTAAGCGGTTACGAGCCGCCGAAGATATTCACCTGCGGGCGATCCTCCAAGGGTCGCCCGCCAATTCGGTCAAGCGTTTTGGAATGGCTATTTTAAAAGTGGAACTCTAAACGTAAGCTGGATTTTATCCATCGATTTTGTGGAGAAAGAAAAATGAAGCTTACCGACAAAATGGCTCTCCAAAATACAACCAATCCAGCCCCTCAGATGATTGGTAATCGAAACAGACGAAAACATAAGAATAATGTGTCTGCAACTCTGTTCCTGTTGCCCATGCTGGGTTTCTATGCGGTATTTTATGTATATGCTTTCTATTTTCTGATCCAGACCAGTTTCCAAGCTGTTACGTTGTCATTTCGCGACGCAAAGTCGGTGGGCTTTCAAAACTATTTTTTAGTCTTAACACACGATCTGTTCTACCAGGCGATACTCAACACCTTTGTCTTTGCCGGTATCCTTGTTCTCGCCAGCCTCACCCTGGGTTTCGGGCTGGCAGTAATGCTGTCGTTCAAAATCCCGGGGCGCACCGTCTTTTTTTCCATATTTATGCTTCCAACATTGATCCCGGCAAGCCTGATTGCATCCGTCTTTGCCTCGATGCTGGAAAACCGTTACGGCAACTTAAATGAACTTCTCAGAACCGTAGGGTTGGGCGCATTAGCACAGCGCTGGTTGGTTGATCCGCAACTGGCATATATGGCGGTTATTTCCATTTTTGTATACCTGATAGGGCTGCCCATTCTGTATTACACCGCTGACCTGTCAACCATTGATACGTCTGTCATCGAAGCTGCAATAATCGATGGCGCCGGTACCATTCAGCTTTTCCGGTTGATCTTATTCCCGTTACTGAGCAATGCCCATAAAACAGTTATCGTAACCACGTTTCTCAGCATATTCCGGGCGTTTGAAATTGTATATCTGTTCACCGGGGGTGGGCCAAGTAACGAAACTGACATTACCGGCACCTACATCTACACCTTTATGAGGACTGGCAACAATATTGGTTATGTCTCGGCTGCCTCAGTAATCGTACTATTCCTGGCATTAGTATTTTCCGTGATCCAGTTAAGACTTTATCGGCGCGCAGGCAATGAGGAACGTTTATCATGAACCTGATTAAAACTTCCAGGCGCGACATGACTATTATGCAGATTATCTTGATTGTGATTGCGCTCATTTGGCTTTTTCCGTTGCTTTCGGCAGTACAACGCTCGCTCGAGTTTCAGGGCTTGGAAAACTATAAATCTTTGTTCACCAACCCGGCCAATGGCGTTCCCATTACCCAGCTCTATCTCAACTCGGCAATCATTGCAGTGTTTCACGTTATTTTTGTGCTGGGCGTAGCCTCATTGGCCGGGTTTGCATTTAACCAATTGGATTTTTTTGGAAAGGAATTTATTTATTATGCGATTGTCGTCTGTCTGTCAGTACCAGCAATCGTCGTTCTTGTGCCCTTGTTCTATACGCTTAAACAAGCAGGATTGCTCAATTCCTACATCGGCGTTGCGCTCACTGAGGCCGCGCTGACGCTGCCATTTGGGATTCTCATGTTGAGAAACTATGGCGACAACATTCCGCGCGAATTTTCTGAAGCCGCGACAATTGATGGAGCGGGACTGTGGCAACTATTTAGGTATATCTATTTACCCCTTGCCCGCCCGGCATTGATCAATTTGGCAACACTTTCAGCACTATGGTCATTCCAGGACTTTTTACTTCCGGCCGTGTTCATCACCAATGCCCGCCTCACGACAGCAGCCGTCGCCGCGCAATCGTTTCGCGATTATCAGGGATTCACGGCACTCACCATAGGTCGCTATAACGCGAGTCTCGTGCTCCTGGCGCTGCCTGCATTGGTACTGCTAATTTTTGGTCAGCGCTTCATCATCTCTGGCTTGACCAGTGGTGGTATTAAGTCTTAATATTCAGAATGCTGACATGGTCGAGGGACAGTTGTTGGTTACCTGCTGAGGAAATGCAATTCCGCTATGGCAGTTTTTGAATTTCCGGAGTCTTTACCAAAACAAGACGCGAAAGGACCAAAGAGCAGAGAGCGAATAAGGTCATCGCGATTCCCAGGCCAAGCTTTTCGCCGAGGAAACCGATCAGTAAATTCCCAAATGGTGCAAAGCCAAAGAAAGTGATCGTGTAGAGCCCCATCACGCGACCACGAAAACTATCTTCCACACGGGTTTGCAGGAGCGTGTTAATGATCGTGAACTGCACCATGAAACCGGCGCCCAACCCAAAGGCTAGTGCAAGAGAAAGTGAATATATGGAATTGAAGGAAAAGGCGATCAGTAGGATGGGGAATAGGATATTGGTCAAAACCAAAAATTGCCCGCGCCTCCCGCTACTGACCCGATGGGCCAGGATGAATGCACCTGCAACCGCGCCCAACCCTGAGGCAGCGTTTACCCATCCGTATGCCGCGGCTCCCTGATGGAGCATTTTTTCGACAAAGGCCGGTAGTATCGTGAAATAAGAAATGCCAAATATACTAAAAACCAGCGAGAG
>WNFL01440119.1_pt1 | contig 10561 bp, 11 predicted proteins | sample 5400361 | NCBI WGS metagenome assembly WNFL01 (sample SAMN13153351, study PRJNA577476) | soil metagenome | isolation source: 40 cm soil on Douglas fir-dominated hillslope | place: USA:California | collected 2013-09-17 | reverse complement strand
CCGCCACACCCCAAAATTCAGAAGAACCACCAACAAAACCACTTGGACTACTCATTTGGCGCCTTTTCACCCCGGCCTTCGCACAATATTCGCCACACGCTCACCGCTGTCTCGATTGTAGGACTATCCTGGCCCTCCTCACTGAATTTTCATCTGTCTGGAAAGATTTGTGTCAAGCACGTGTTCGTAATTCTCCCTCACTTCCTAGCCCGCACGCTCCTTTTATGTATTGTAAGTATGGTTATAGTTTCCATGCTATTTACGAGAATATCTATAGACCTGATCCCGCTGCCCGCAAGGCGATTGGGAGACTAAGACGGCTGGTTCTTTATTTCACGGGTAGGAGCCGGCCGCAAATTCACTGGTGCATGTCATGTAGCACGCATGTACGAACTTCGAAACCGCAATCAACGCTGGCGCTCCGGACACCTCAAAGCCTGGTACCATTTGAATCGCGTGAATTGTCAGGTACGTATGTCCGAGGCTCCGCAACGTCCTATCCGGGCTTCAACAGTCTGATACTCGGACTCCATTGTAGGATGTCTCAGACTCACCTTGCTCGGTGAGTCCATCGCTCTGTGCGTAGCCTGGTTCTTCCAATGTCTAATCCTTTCTGGTGGCACCCACTTCGGTACTGCACAATATAACCACAGTATGCTCTCGCTTATTGAGTCCCGCTTCCGCTTAGTTACAACATGAATCGCACAAAGTCGACAAGAAATCGAGTCGCGGCAAGAACATACGCTCAATGACCTCTCCACCCCCTTATTTATCCCTAATGAAAGTCCTGAGCCGTCGTCCGATTTCATGGTCACACCAGGTCGTATGCAGAGTAAGAAGCCGGATCAAAGCTTCATTCATACAAGGCGGATGTATCTCATTGCGTCTGTGCACCATATCCGCGAATGCCCTCTGCAAAGCCCCAAATGGTCTCTGCTTCACGCGACTCTGAAATGGTCACGCCCCTGTCGGTCACAGACGCGATTTGGTACTAAAAATGGTTGGTCAGCGATCCTTTTAATGAGTGAGAGGAGTGAAGCCGCGCACCTTATTGATACTCCTCGCATCGCGGTAGAATAGCACCTTCATCGCATTGTCCAAGATCGCGATACCCTCTTCTTCAGTGAGGACATGTTCCCGCCCTTCCACGGCTTTGCGAAGCAAGGGTTGTGCGATGTATGCACCGTACCCGGTTGCGAGTGTCGACGCTTCATAGGTAGTGCCGAGTAGATCGACGTATCCCAAGAAGCTAAAGTCGTCAATATTGATAAGAAGACAACGAAGGTCGGCGTGGTAGAGCTTGTACCAACCTCTTTTCATCCTGTACCCCTCCCACGAGCAAACTATTCCATAATGGGTTCATCTTTGACCGTCGTGAATACATCACACGGCTCAAGAACTCGTAGATTTCCGTAGGTCCGAGCTTATGCCCATCGTCGTAAGTGAACTCTTCGATACTATGTGAATCGTAAGAAAGGACGCGCGTATCGACGCGTAAGCAGAAGCGGAAACGGACATAATATCCTCGAGCATGTGTTGAATGTACTGAAAGTCACTCATATCGCCTCCTGCTCCGACTACTGTCGAGGTACCGACAGGATGTAAACGCTGGACGTCCTTGTACCGCGCAAGAGAGCCATAGGAAGCTGCGAACAGATATCAAGATACAGGTTATATAAATTTGGTATTGGGAATGTACCAAGGGTGTCTGCTGCCATGAGGATACCATCCTTGAACTTGATAGCCAAGACGCTGGTACCAGTAACGACTGGTTGTCTGATCGACGCCTCGTCAGAAAGTTATCCTTGCACCAAAATGCATACTGCGCACTGAGTATGTTGCACGCCCTCAGCAAACGCGTCGGTGCGGCCGGGACGTGCATGGATTCGGCTTGTGCTGTATGGATCGACAGGGCCATTACGCTGTGATGTCGTATCAGTCTCACGCACATTCTAAGTACAATCTGGTACACACAGGACGGCCCCAGTTTGTAGCAGGGAAGTGGTCCATAGCGGAGGAGTTCACGATGCGTAAGTCTTTGTTTCGCAGCTTGACCCTCTTTTCAGAATGTGGGTGGTGAGCGGACCCTTTGACGACACGGAGCGCAGTGAGCAGCGACCCCTGTCTACACTCTGACCGCTCAGGCGACTCTCCAGAGACAAAGGTGCTCAAGTGCAACCAACAAGTGCCCGTTTCTCGCACAAGTGGTGCAAAACTCTTCATAAACAGCAAGAAAATATCAAGGGACCAAGGGAATTTTATCATCGGAGCCCACTCAGATGACGATGTAGTATGTCCTTCCATCGCGTCGGACGCGCCATGCTGAGCCTTGAACGCGACAGCTTGACCCCACGACGATCCCCACACTTGAATTTCATTTTGGCCGCGAGGGTCTGCTCAAGCGCGGGGAGAATGAGAGCACTACCGTGAAGGGACAAACTATTGGCCTCCACAGCGGCGATGAGATTGGGTTTACGAAGAAGATCTGGCTACAGTATGGCTTGTTCGTTCCAAGTCACACATATGGAGTGCTAATTGAGGCTCAGAGTAACATGGGTGCCTATTGTTTGTGTTACGACATTGAACTTTGCCGTGCGTCAGTGCGCGGAACTCGGTAGGGTCGTTTTGCCACTCTCGATCGTGCAATGCCAAATACCTTCACATACAGGGGTTAAGCTATCAGCGAGACCTATCGAACAGGGGACACATTACCTCACCGACAGGATCACCCTCTCTCCAACACTATTCGCAGGCTTACTGACTCCCGCACACGTCGTGACCGAAGGGTGGCTCAATGAACATCTAAGACTCGCACAGCTCCCCATAGGACTACCAGATGGAAACGGAGACGGTGTGAACCCAGAGCAAACCTACGTTCCGATCCCAGAAGACCACTACCACCCTGGGTTCGACGACTCCCTTCCACTGGACATGCACTCGGCGCTTCAGTGGAACCCTCAAGCTACGCGCTCGAAGCTCTTTTCCAAGTTACGATTTGTGATTCTAACCGAGACGATACGTCCCGCTGGGGACTTGGTCGATTTGATCACAGTTGGTGGCGGGGCGTACGAGGGATTCAAGGTTCAGCAAGGCAGTGAGGCGTTTGAGGCGTTACTCGCTAAGCTCAATGCGAAGGGTAAGTCGACGGTCGGCGTTGTGCCTCTCGCGGACACTGAGGGGATGGTGGCTGCATTGGGGAGTGCGGGGTGGAAGGACTTCGTCGCTGCGGCGAATCGGTATATCCGACTCTCCCAATCCGTTGCTATTGTGATTACTGACGCTTCTTCCCTAGTCGAGGTCTCAAGTTCATCGGCCCGCTGGAAATTATGCAAGCTACCTACTTTGTCGACAAGAAAAGGCTAGACTGTACCTTCATCGAGCCCTCGTCCTCGTCTCCTTCTCTTCGAGATTACGTGCCCTCATCAATGCCAGGAGAATCGCAAGAGTCGGTCCCGCCTGTCCGACGACCACTCAGACGCGCGGCATCCCGTGCGCCGTCTGTCACCTCTGCTCCGCCTACTCTGTCAAATGCCACCCGGGAATTGGTAGTAGAGAGTCAAACGCCTGCCCCTGAGGGGATTATTCCTGCTCGCAAGGTCCGCTCGCATCATATTTGTGTTTCAGTGCCCAGTGACCGAGAAATATTGTAGCCTCTTAGACGTCGTGTCAAGACTACTGTTGAGTCTATCATGGGTGTAGACGATGTATTGGCGTCGCAGACCCCTGAACCGTTGTCGTTTCGAGAGTGGTCTGCTTTTCCTGACCACGTTCTGGTGTGTATTTATTAATTTAGGACCTTTTGGCCTACACTTATTCACCGATGTAGGACGTTCCCGCTACACCTATGCGCAACCCCAAGCTCAAGCGTCGCACTGCGACGCAGCAGAAAGAAGGGCCAGGGAAAAACCCTTATGACCTCTCGATTGACGGCCCTGATGAGGACGAAGAACCACCCCTCAAGAAGTTCAAGAAAATGTTCGAAGACAGTGATCCCGATCGGTTGGTCAACTCCCAGACGCAAGGCCCTGAAATGCGAACGCTCTCGTCAATCGTGGAGCTAGCTTACGAGGAGAGGTCAGAGGCTGTGCAGACCGCATTGCGGGATACGGGCCTCAAGAAGCGTAAGCGAACGAGTGATGATGTACATGCAGCAAACGAAGATGAGGAGGCGAGACCTCGCACTAGAGCAGATTCTAGAACACCTTCTCTCGGACCTCCCCCTTCGAAACGCCGTGCACCGCAAATGCAATATGCCGGAAGCCTCACCACCGTATCCGAAGTTTCGGAATCGCGAGTTGCTCCTTCGTCATCTCGCGGAGCGCAACCACAGAAATCCCAGGCCTGTGAAAGTACGTCCCAGGCCAAATCCACCGAGAAGAAGAAGGAAAACGCCGCTACGGCCACCCAAGCGCAACCCGACCGGGATGAGAACTTCCTCAAAGCAATCGCAAGTACGAGGAAAGGCAAGAAGAAGGAAGATCAGTACGACTGGGACTTTAACGAGTTGCGCGTAGCCAAGCCTACACAAGCGCATTTGAAGGCTGGAGTCGTGGTCGAAGAGGATCTCGAAGCTTGGAATGCGATTGAGAAAGATATGGACATACGAGGGAACTTTATGGTTGTTATGCAGGAGATTGAGCCGCGTGTGCCCCGAGAACCTGAGGTTGAGATAAGCCGCGCTGGACGACCAGAGTGGGTTGGGCGTCCGGACTTTAAGAAGTTTAAGAGAGTGAGTGTGGGGGCGAGAGGTGGGGCTGTGGCCGCTGATAATAACTGCAGAAGGACGAACAGTCAAGACAGGAGATCCACAGGACCCAGCCCGTTGCGCTTGTTGCTAACAAGATCGTGGCTAACGGGCTAGATCTTCTGGAGGACCAACAGCGTACGTACATCTTTTGGCGTCTTGTCCCCGATGTTGACTCTGCTTCAGAAACGTACGAGTTCGACGATGGCTTTGAGGACGACCTTCCAGTGAAGGGCAAGGGTAAAGGTCGTGCAACAAGTAGGCAGCCAGTCACTGCCATTCAAAAACGTGGTGTTCGATCCAGAGCTGCAACTGCTTTCGAGGACGAGCGCGACATGCTTGATGACAATGATCTACCCCTGAGGTCGAAGCCGATTCGCAATGTCAAGTCTGGCCGCTCGCAACCCGAGCCTCTATTCATTCCTGACTCAGACCACGATGACCTCATGGGAGTCGGGACGCTAAGGGGGTCAGACGAGGACACAAGGAGCCCGCCTGGGGGAGCGAAGAGAAAGGCTGTGGTGCTTGCTGATAGCGACTCAGACGATAACCTCGGATTCAGGGGTCCGTCGAAGAAGAAAACCCGACGTTGAGTGCGGAAGCTCTCTGGAATCCATTCGTTCTTGTATACTTAACGTGATTCTTGCATAAACACTACGATTTCACGCGTAACCTTGCACTGTTTATTATGCACCATTCACCGAACGCGTCTCCCAAACTTGAACGGAGCCATGGCCGCGACTCTGAAACCCCTGAAGATAGCCATCCTTGGTGGTGGTCCATCTTCATTTTACTGCGCGTCAAGAATACTGTCCAAACTTCCACGCTCGTCTCCAGAGGGCCAACACGTCCAAGTTCATGTCTACGATCGGCTTTGGGCTCCGCACGGCCTTGTCCGTTACGGAGTAGCACCAGACCACCCCGAAGTCAAGGTACGCATACTCTCCAAGTCACTCTTCTCGTATACGGATTTAAGAAAACATATGCTTTGTCACCCAATGCTTGACGACCTTGTTCGCAGAATTGCACACACAAATTTGATGAGACAGCGAAGGACCCTCGCTTTCGATTCTTCGGGAATGTCAACGTCGGTGATACGCCCTCCTTCTCGCACGCCTTGCACCTTCCGCTGCGAGCCTTGCTCCCTCACTATACACACTTGATAATATCCAATGGTGCCACACTACCGACCATGATTCCACAACTAGGGAACGCCTCTACCCCCGCTTTATCCCTCGTTCATTGGTACACCGCCCATCCTTCGAACCCCCTTCCGCCGCGGCTGGAAGCCATGCCGCATATGACTCTATTGGGACATGGAAACGTGTCCTTGGACATTGCTCGAGTTATGTTTTCCCCTCCAGAGCGCCTTGCGCCTCTGGATTTGCCCGAGCATGTCGTCGAGAAAATAAGCAACACAAGTCTACGGCACATTTCAATCATTTCACGAAGGGGACCAGCAGAGGTTGCTTTTACCGCCAAGGAGCTCCGAGAGCTTCTCACATTGCCGAGAGCGGCGATGATTCCGATCCCGGAGGAACTTCTCGTTCTTCCGCCTAATGCAACCAGACAGCAGACAAGAATATTGGACCTGCTTCGCAAAGGTTCGGCCACCAAACCGGAACAAACGGCTTACACCTGGTCACTTGATTTCTTCCTTAGTCCCGCAAAGGCAGCTGGACATACTGAGAAGTACACAACCATCGAGTACAATGTCAATCGACTAGATGAGCAGAAGAGGGCAATACCCACCGGAGAGACGGAGGTACGACAGACGTACGGGATGGTCGGGAGCATTGGGTACCGCTCTGAGCCGATAGAACATACATGGTTCGATGGAGGCCTCGGAAGGATGCGTAACGTGAATGGGCGCGTGTTTAATGAAGAGGATCGGCGGGGGCATCAAATGGTGCCAAAGGTGTCCTCGCGACCACTATGATGGATGCTTATTCTGTAGCTGAGACGCTCCTTACTGATCATTTCCAAGGAGAGCCGAACGCGGAGTCTCCCGTGGAAGTTGTCATGTCCGATCCAAGACCAGGAATACCACCTGAGGTCGAACAGTCGACAGTCCGAGTCATCAGCTACGATGACTGGATGCGAATAGACGAAGAGGAAATACGGCGTGGTCAGGAGCGGAAGAAAGAGCGCGAGCGAATGGTTTGGACGGATGTAATCAAGTTTCTAGACTGACAGGTTTTTCCTATCATCACTGAGTCATTAGATGCCAAGATACCAACCCCCTCAGACTTCTTGGCACTGGTGTCTAACACCAGTCATGCGTGCAGACAAGATGCGCGCCTCTCAAAGCCTGACCTTCACCATGGCTCTCATCCTCCATGATTCCAACGCCGCGGTGCGGCTCGCAACCCAATCACTACCTGTGAAGCCTGTCATCATGCCTCATTCGGCCTGCGCTTTCCAGCGTGCAACAAAGCTAGCCGGGAACGAGCGAAAGGTCTTCATCCTCCATGATGAAGGCGAGAATGCCACTGCCGCCAGAATGCAAACCGTGGCATTCGCAAAACTGCTCGATCAGAATCAAATCGTTCCCTACTATCGGTGAGTCGTTCGAACGCCCTTCCGAGTCATCCAATCCGAACTTCCTGTGCAGCAATGCCCCCCACAAGTCCGTACTTCACTCCAATGAGGACTGGAATGGTTTCAAGTGTTCGTGGTATGGTCAGTCCAGCCAAGACACGACAGTGAGAATTGCTACCTCCTGACCGACCGACGTGCACCGGCCTGATTCGAGTCTTCATAGAAAACAATAGCTTTTATCCGAGAAACCGTCTTCAGAAAAGGCCCTTACTTTTCTCTCATTGGACTGGGTCAGACCCGCAGGCTGCTTGAGCTGGTCGCGAAGGAACATGACATTCGAGAAACACCTTCCACTATCACCGCAACTGGATCTTATCCAGTAACCATTGTAACACTCAGCCTTTTCACTACCTTCTACGTCCCGGCACCGAATCCCTTTTCCCTGGATACAACCGCTGCGCTGCCATTCACCCGTCTCCCGAACGAATTCCTTCTTTCCCAGATCACCTCTGCGATCAACAACAAGGAAAATCTCTACGCTTTTAAGCGACCGACTCTCGCCCAATTGCGAGCAGAAAAACAGGCCAAAAAGCTCGCGCTCGAGACAGCTGCTCGCCAGTGCGCGGAAGACCACCGGATCTACGAGGAACTGAAGAGCCGTTTCGATGCCGGAGAGGACGTAGTGGTTCCGCCCAAACCAGTCTCTGGTCGAGCGAAACGACAACGCCGGAAACTCGAACAGAAGATGGTAGAACTTTGGGGAAAGGATCCAAACGCTTCAGGCGAAGAGAAATGCGGAACAAATGTGCCACTGGAGGAAGTGGAGCTGTTACCGGCAACTTCTTTTTCCAAACATGATGGCTACTCACACCTAACCAAAGAGCAAATACATGGCAGTCATGACCTTGTCAGCAACTATATATCCGCACCCGCTGCTGAACCGGTGACGCCATGCCCTGTAGAGCAGCTCGATGAGATGATCCACTGGTTAGAGAAGGACGAAGATATTACCGTTGCTCAGGAACCCCGTATTGACTTTGTTCGCGGCTCGATCTTGGGAAAGACGACTCAGGGCGGAGGGACCTCCGTTGATTTATGCAAGCAGGTCGTGGGACCGAAGGGTATCAAACCTATTCTGGACGCCGTCAGCAAGAATAACCATATCAATCGTTTCCTGCTAGGAAATAACATCGTAGGTAATGAGGGAGCACAAGTGATTGCCGATTTCATCGCCAGCGAGAGATCGAAGAACGTCTACAACTTCTACGTATGTCTAGCCCTTGGGTACTAGACCGGTACTAATGCATATAAATAGATTGCTGGGAACTCTATCGGTCCGGAGGGAATTTCTGCTATCTCTTCGTCTCTAGCAACAAATCAAACTGTGACCGCACTTTGGCTGAAGCGCAATCCTTTGATGCCTCAAGGGGCCCGCCATCTTGCGGTGATGTTAATGACGAATACCGCACTACAAACACTCGACCTCGTCAATACTGGCATCACAGATGCCGGAGCCGTCGCCATCTTCCGGGCTCTCAAGCAAAACCCAACGTCACCTCTCAAGCACATTTATTTGGGCAGTAATTCTGAAGGTCCACGCACGGGACAAGCTGTCGGCGATTTTTTGGCATCTGGTCAGAGCAAGCTCACAAGTTTAACCTTATCCTGCTCTCGGCTTGGTGATGAAGGTGTCTCATACATCGCTGCGGGCTTACAGACCAACACCAAGCTCGAACGACTGGCGTTAGAGTCAACCAGAATCGGGGATGTTGGTGCAAAGGCACTCGCCGATGCCCTTGCGGGTCACCCTGCACTCATCATGCTTGACCTTGGTTACAGGAAAGGGACATATGAGATGGGCGAGCGTGGAAATGAGATCACTGATGAGGGTGCTATGTACCTTGGTGAGAAACTCATTGGCAAACCTGGGGCACGCAAGTCAAACACCCTGCGGTCTATCGACTTCAGCAGCAATTCGATTTCCAAGGAGGGGCAGCATCAGTTCTTCAATGACTTTGTCGTGGGCAATGAGAAGTTGTTGAGAGTCCGACTTGGTCAGAAAGGCGCGAACTGGGACCCCAAGCTTGAACTCGCATGCAAAAGATTGGTAAACGAGTATCACTCTAAATATTTCGAGGCGGAGTTAACCAGTGAAGAGGAAATTCAGGAAAGAGAGCGGGTGCGGGATGCTTTGGAGCCACAGCATATCAAGGAAATTTACTCGATTTATCGCGGCAACATGTGAAGCCATTTGTGATGTACATATCTTTGCACTACAGGGAGATACGCCAAAATGAAAGAGCCCAAGAAGTTCTAAGAAATAGAGGTCAGTCTAGCCCCAATTCAAAGCAATGTTGCGCATGCCTTTACATATCATCCACTTCCCCATCATCGAATCCGACCGCTGCTAATACCGATTTGGCTGCCTCAGAGAAGGCCAACGTTGCTTCTGATTCCTCAGTAGAAGTAGAGGTTATATGTGAGTGTTCCATGGCCTCCACGAATGCTGAGAGGATTGAGTTCGTCTCTTTGATTGCGTCGGAGAGGGAGCTCGAGCTGGCGTCGGGGATGTAGGGTCTGATTGCCTCGGCCACTGCACTCGCAAATGGTACTGCGGGGACACCAAGCAAGCCTGCCAGCTCTGCAATCTTTGCCTCGACGTTCGTACTCCCACCACTCGCCTCTCCGTGATTCTCAACCACGATTTGTTGAACCGGCTGGTCGTTGTCGTTCTTCCCTTGAATGTTCTCCTTCAAGTTCTTCGCCCCTTGCAGTTTTAGTCCGGCCATAGTATAGCCGAACCATAAGGAGTACAACAAGGCGAGAAAACCCATGACGTAGAGAAAGGTCCTGAGCCGAATTTCAGATAGAGGGGGTTTAACAGAAGTTGTGATCTTGCCCCTGCGACGCGTGTTGACTGTCTGACTCTCCGATGGTTGGGTGTCTGTCTTCGTGACGATGACCATTATTTCGAGTGTAAGAGAAGGCTAGTGTCGCTTATCTTCCTGGTGTTCGTGAGGTTGTAGATGTGGTCCAGGACCAGGTTTGCTCTGCGGGTTTTAGAACTCCAGCGGTGACATCACCTGGCTTGGGCTCTCCATTTCAATGCGGAGAGCGCTACGTACGTGGCACATCGATTACTCCAACCACAAGAACTCGTCAGCACACAAGTCATAGTGGGGCGATTATGCCGTCCTGTGCTTCGTCAAAGTTAAAATGACGAAGTTGCTTGCTAGAAAAGGGGTCACGCAACTCGGGGCACATCCATTATTTTCG
>WNFL01327314.1_pt2 | contig 10561 bp, 10 predicted proteins | sample 5400361 | NCBI WGS metagenome assembly WNFL01 (sample SAMN13153351, study PRJNA577476) | soil metagenome | isolation source: 40 cm soil on Douglas fir-dominated hillslope | place: USA:California | collected 2013-09-17 | reverse complement strand
AGGCTAGGGCGCCGCGGTGAACCACGGCGTCGCGAGGTCGGGGATCCCGCGCCGCAGGAACAGCTCGACGAAGCGCTGCTGCTCGACCAGCGCCACCGCGACCAACGCCACGGCGACCAGCGCGACGACGAGGCGATGCGCCGGCGCCGGCAGGCGCGCCCGCGCCGCCTCGAGCGCCGCGACCACCGCGGCGCCCGCGAGCAGGTCGAGCGCCGGGTAGACCGGGCTCAGGAAGCGCAGGTTCTTCTGCGGCCACAGCACCGCCACGGTCGTGAACGCGAGCGTGAACGCGGCCAGGGCCGCGAGGGTCGCGCGCGTGCGCGCCGGGGTGGCCGCGCGCCACGGCGCGCGGCGCAGCGCCACCGCCAGCGCGGCGAGGAGCCCGAGCACCACCGGCACCGGCTCGAGCGCCATGAGCCCGCGCGCGTAGTAGCCCGGGCCACCGGCCTGGTACTTCCTCATGTACTCGTTGCCCTGCCCGGCCGCCGCCACACGTGCGAAGGTGGCGCGCAGCGGCTCGAGCCCGCCGCAGGCGAGCGCCAGCACCGTGACCGCGACGGCCAGCGCGGCGCCGCCGGCGAGCAGCGCCCGCGCGCCGTCGCGGGGCCCGGTAGCGCGCCACGCCACCACCGCGAGCCCGGCGGTCGCGCATCCCAGCACCACCAGCCCGGTCTCCTTGATGAGGATGGCGTAGCCGGCGAGCGCCAGGCACAAGGCCATCCAGCGCGCGCGACGCCCGCCCGCGGCCCAGGCGATGAAGGCGGCGAGGGCCGCGAGCGAGCAGGCCGCGAACAGCTCGTCGCCCCACACCCGGCGCGCCATCGCCCGGTCGAGCGGCGAGACCGCGGCGAACAGCAGCGCGATCACCGATGCCCACGGGCCAAGGCCCGCGAACCCGAGGCGTGCGATCAGGAGCAGGATCAGCATGCCGGCGGCGGCCGAGACCCAGGCGGCGTTCTGGATCGTGGCGCGGCCGATGAGGTTCATGAAGCCGACGATCGCCCACAGGTGGCCGACCCGCGTGGGCGAGGGGAACTCGAGCATGTCGGGACGGGCGTTGTAGTCGCGCACCAGGCCGGGCAGCACGCCGGGGCCGTGCTCGAACATCGGTGTGGCGTAGAAGTCGGCGCAGGTGTCCTCGTCCGGGGTGTAGACCGCGACCGGGAAATCGACCACGCGCAGCGTCACGCCGAGCGCGACGAGCAGGGCTGCGACGAGGGGCGCGAGGCGCGCCGGCAGGGGCGAGGGCGATCGTGGCTGCTCGCGCCGAGCACCGTCGCGCCCGCCGCGGGCCGCGGCCGCTGTGACCTGCGGCCGCTGTGACCTGCGCCAGCCGCGCCCCGCGGCCGCTGTGACCCGCTTCGGACGCTCTGGTATATTGTGCGGGTCAGCGGCGGCATGACGCGGGGCGACGTTCCCGCTCGACCGCTCGCGAACCCGCTCGTGTGACAGGGTGACCGGGAGGATGCTCGTCCGCCCGGAATCGCGCGCCTTCCCCGAACCGCCGGAATGACCCAAACGCCCGACCGCGAGACCATTCCCGGACCCCCGCCGGAACTCGAGCGCGCAAGCCCCGAGCCGCGCGCGACCGGGACACGCGCCGCGATCCCGGACCTCCATTTCTTCCTGGACGCCGGGGTGCCGCTCGAGCAGCGCCGCGCCCCGGAGCGCACCCTCGCGATGGCGCGCTCGCTCGCCGAGGCCATCGCGCCGGCCGCCGAGGGCGAGGCGCCGGCGAGCCTCGCCGAGCGCATCGTCACCGACGCGCTGCTGCGCGGCGAGGCCGACCGCGACCAGAACGTCTACCTGGGGCGGCTGTTCACGCGCACCCTCACCCGCGCGGTGCCGGATCTGATCTTCCTGCCCGCGAGCCCCGCCGAGGCCGCGGCGGCGCTGCGCTGGGCGCGCGGGGCGCGCGTGCCGGTCACGCTGCGCGGCGCCGCCTCGACCGCGATGGGCGGCGCGGTGCCCAACGACGGCGGGCTGGTCCTCGACCTGTCGCGGCTCGACGCGATCGAGATCGACCCCGAGACCGGCGCGTGCATGGTGGGCGCCGGGGCGCGGCTGCGCACCGTGCACCAGCGACTAGCCGAGCGCGGGCTCGCGCTCCACGTCTATCCCTCGAACCTGGGCGGCACGCTGGCCGGCTGGTTCGCGACCGGCGGCATCGGGCTCAACGCCTTCGGCCACGGCCGCGCCCTCGACCACGTGATGGCCGCCGACGTGCTGCTACCCTCGGGCGACCACGTGCGCCTGCATGCCGACGGCCGGCTCACCGTGCCCGACGGGCGCCATCGCAAGACGCTGCCGGCCAGCGACGCGCCGCGCTGGTTCGCGGCGCTGGGCATCGAGCCGCTCGCGCTCGCCGACTTCGCCGGCAGCGAGGGGGTGTTCGGGCTGGTGCTCCAGCTCACGGTGGCGATCGCGCCGCGCCGCGAGCTGGGCGCGTTCCTGCTCGCCTTCGATCGCGCCGGCGAGGCGCTCGAGGCCGCGGCCTTCATCACCGCGCAGGCCGGCCTCAAGTTCATCTCGGCCCCGCACCTCGAGCACGCGCGCCGCGTATGGCAGGACGACGACGCGCGCGACTGGAGCCCGGCCGACGGCGACCGCTCGCTCGCCGCCGGGATGCCGTGGACCCGGATCGCGGGGCCGGGCGAGTTCGGCGTGCGCGCCGAGGCCGGCGCCGGCGGGACCGCCTGCCTGTTCGTGGACTTCCTCGACCTCAGCGCGGCGCGGCGCTTCGCGGCGGCGCTCGGCAGCCTGCCGGGGCGCCCCGCGGTGCTGGGGCCCGAGAGCGCGCGCTTCGCCGCCGAGCGCTTCCGGCCCCAGCAGTCCAAGCGTCTCGGACCCGGGCTCATCGCCGCCGAGATCCTGATGCCCGCCGCCGAGGTCGCCCGCTTCCTGCCGCGCGCCGAGCGGCTCGCGCGCCACGCCGGCAACCACCTCGACGCCGAGGTCTACTTCCTCGCCGACGGCAGCGCGCTGTTCATCGGCGGCTACCTCACCGATCACCGCAGCGGCGCGTTCGCGGTGGACCTGATGATCGCGCCCGCGCTGCTCGACCTGGCGATGCGCGACCACCAGGGCCGGCCCTACGTGCTGGGGCGCTGGCAGGCGGCCTACGCGGGGCGCAAGTTCGGCGCCGAGGGGATCGCCCGGCTGCGCCGGCTCAAGCGCGGCCTCGACCCCGACCTGGTGGTCAACCGCGGCGTGCTGCTGGGCCTGCGGCTGCACGGCGCGCTCGGCCGCCTGTTCGGCACCACGTTCGGGCCCGGGGTGGCCCTGGTGCGCTCGCTGTTCGAGCACGCACCGGCGCTGGTGCGCCCGGCGCGCTGGCTGCTCGCCCCGCTCGCCGGCCCGGCGCGCGGGCGCGGGGCGCCGGTGCCCGCACACGCCGCCGTCGGCGCCGCCGCGCGCGCGCCGGCCGCGACGGATCGCGCGCTCCACTGCGTCAACTGCGGCGAGTGCAACAGCGTGTGCCCGATCTTCAACGAGTCGAAGATCCGGCTGCCGCAGATGCTCACCCACCTGGGCGAGGCGGCACGCGGCGGTGCCGCGCCCACGGCGAGCGGCAGCGCGCTGCTCGACCTGTGCATGCGCTGCGGCAACTGCGAGGAGGTGTGCCAGGCCGGCATCCCCCACCTGCCGCTCTACGCCACGATGCAGGAGGAGGTGGACCGCACCCTGGGGGTCCAGCGCGAGCGCCACGTCGCGATCCTGAAAGCGCTTACCTGCGCGAGTTCCTCGACGTGCGCCCGGGCGGCTACGGCAAGCGCCAGCCGGTGGCGCTCCCCGGGGTGGCGCGCTACCTGGTGCTGCGCTCCGAGAACGACGCCGGCCCGGCCTCGACCTGCATCCACTGCGGGGCGTGCGTGAGCGTGTGCCCGACGTTCGCCAACAAGGAGTTCGAGGGCGCGGACCCGCGCTCGATCACCACCGAGCAGGAGCGCTGCATCGGCTGCGGCACCTGCGTCGAGGTGTGTCCCGCGAACCATGCCAACGGCGGCCGCACGCTGCGCGTCGTCGAGGCGCCGACGCTCGACTGGTTCGTGGCGATCGACGAGCTGGAGAAGGAGCGCCCGTCGTGAGCATCGGCCTCGAGCGGCTCGGCCCCGAGCTCGCGGGCGGGACCGCGGGCGGCAACGGCGCGCTGCTCGGGCGCGTGCGGCTCTGGGAGGACCTGCTCACGCTGATCGTGGATCCCGAGAGCCCGCGGGTCGGCGATCGCGCGCGCGTTCGCGCGCTGCTCGAGCGACTGCTCGCGCGCGCCGGGATGGACGCGGGTGCGTTCTGGCGCCTGCAGCGCGGGCAGCGCGGGCGGCTGTTCCTGAGCCGCTACTCGCGGGTGTCGCGCGACATCCCGCAGCTCGAGATCAGCGCCTTCGACATCGACAAGGCGCTCAAGGAGCGCTACCGCCACGAGCCGCTCACCGTCGGCGCGGCGTGGCACCACGGCTTCTGGCGCTCCTACTTCTCGCACGCCGCGATCACCCATCCCGCCAACGACGGCCTGCGCGAGGAGTTCTCGACCGCCTGGGACATCGTGCGCAAGCACCCGGCGGTGCTGTTCCGCACCGCGCACGGCCGCGAGCAGATGACGCTCGAGCGCCTGCGCCTCGACCTGCCGATGATCGTGGGCCCGCTGCCCTTCAGCGACGGCGTCACCATGGAGCGCGCCTGGCTCGAGGCGATCGCGCTCGCCGACGACGCGGCCGACCTTCACATCCGCTCGCTGGTGGTGGTCGAGGCGGCGGTGGCCGCCGCGCACGCAGCGGCGTTCATGCCCCACGCCACGAACCTCATGATCCGGCTCCCGGCGGCGCGCGCCGACCGCGACGGCAGCGGCGCTCGCGGGCTCGCGGGCGGGCCGCTCGAGGGCCTGCTGCGCGCGGCGCGCATCGTCGAGATCGAGTCGGGCCCGGGGCTCGAGCGCGCGATCGACGAGGTGCGGGCGCTCAACCCGCGGCTCCTGATCTCGGTCTACCTGCGCTACGGCGCCGGGTTCTGGGAGGCGCTCGAGCGGGCGGTGGGCCACGAGGCGGTGGCGATGGTCCAGGTCCACGCCGGTGCCGAGAAGTCGTACCGCCTGATCCCGCGCGTGGACACGTTCCTCAAGGCGCGGCTCAACCGGGCGCGCGTCCAGCTCGTCTCGGCGGGTGGCGATACCGACGCGCAGGCCTCGGCGGCCACGGTGTACGAGAGCGTGCTGCTGGGCTCGAACGGCGGCGCCATGACCGACATCGCCGGCTTGGCACTCCTGCCCGAGCTGGTGGACGCCTACCACGGTGCCGATCCGGCGCCGCTGCTCGCCGGGCTCGCGCACCGCGACCCGGAGACGCTGCGCGACCTGGCGCTCCACACGCTCGCCTGCTGGCAGCACAGCATCCTGGATTTCCTCTCCTGCATGGGGATCGACGACATCCAGAAGACCTCGGGCAACACCATGGCGATCACCATGACCGCCGACTGGATCCGCGAGGTGGACCGGCTCGCGACCCCGGAGTTCGGCTGCCTGAACGCGGGGCTCAACCGCCGCCGCGTCGAGGCCGAGCCGGTGCCGGCCGAGGTGCGGCGGAAGTACCGGGTCTCGGCGCTGCTCGGCCACGTGGTGCCCGACCTGCCGCTGGTCCACGCGGCGCGGATCATGGCGCACCAGAACGCCAACTGGCACCTCGAGAACTCGAACCGCAACCTCTCGGCCGACCACCTCGACGTCATCTACCGCATGGCCGCGGGCCAGCGTCCCGAGCCCGGCGATTTCCTGATCGCGAGCGACATGGGGGCGATGTCGCTCGACCAGGTCGGGCTCAAGCTGTCGCGGGCGTCGATCGAGTGGTCGCTCGAGCGCCTGGCGCGCGATCCGGCGCTGCTCGACTACGTCTCGCTCGCGGTACCGCGCGGCTTCATGCGGCCGGGTGCAGTGCCGGCGCGGGCCAGGGTCGAGCTGCGCGTGACCGGCGAGGCTGAGCCGATCGCGCGCTTCGAGGCCGACGCCCGCGGCGGCTTCGAGATCGCGTTGAGCCCCGGCCATCCGCTCGAGGCGGCGCTCGCGGACGGGCGCGAGCTGTGGCTGCTCGCGCGCCCCGGCGCCGAGCGGCGCGTGGACCTGATCACGCAGGGCCACGGCGGGCACGGCGCCTCGGTGGCGCGCGCCTCGCGCGACGGCACGGTGACGCTCACGCGCCGGTCGCACGGCGGCTTCGCGCTCTCGGGCTTCGGCTTCCGCGAGCCGGTGTGGCACTCGCCGGTGAGCCACGCCAGCATCTCGCTGGGGGCGGCGTCGGAGGACTTCCTGATCGCGCGCATCGAGGGCAACGCCGGGATCTCGATGACCTCCTCGGGCGAGGGCGGGCCGATCCGGCTTTCGAGCCCGGACGACATGAAGTGGGAGAGCCTGCAGGCCGCGAGCGGGCACTTCGGCATCCACGCCGCCGACCTGCGCCGGGTGCGCGACGTCGAGATCAAGATCAACCAGGGCGCCAAGCCCGGCAAGGGCGGCCGCCTCTCCGGCGCCAAGGTCACGACCACGGTGAGCAAGGCGCGCAACATCCCGGTCGGCACCGACGCGCTCTCGCCCGATCCCAAGCACGACATCTACTCGATCGAGGACATGCCGGCCGAGGTGTGGCTGTGGCTGCTCTACCACAACCACTGCGGCATCAAGATCACGGGCTCGAACTACACCCGCTACGTCGCCGCCGGGATGTGGTCGAACTTCGTCGTCGACTACCTGCTGGTGGACGCCGGGCTGGGTGGCTCGGGCAACTACCACGCCGACTCCTCGCACGTCGGCTGGCCCGATATCTTCCGCACCATCCTCCACACCCATCACGCGCTGGTGAACGAGAAGGTGGACCTCGACCGCTCGGGCACGCTCCAGCCGATCCGGGCGCGGCGAGCTCGACATGATCAAGGTGCTGATCGCGGGCGCCGACGGGCTGGTCGAGGCCAGCATCGGCAAGGCGGTGGCGTTCGGCTGCAACCAGTGCGGCAACTGCCACCTCGACTGCCCGCGCGGCGGCATCACGACCAAGCCCGAGCTGACGATGCAGAACGACCGCGACCTGATGCGGCGCCGGTTCCGCAACTGGGCGGCCTTGAACCTGGTCAAGCTCGCGGTGCTGGTGGACGCGCTCAACCGCGAGAGCGGGGCGCTCGACGCCCAGGGCCACGAGGCCGATTCCGACCGGGTGCTGCGCGACATCCGCGCGCTGCGCGGCCGCACCGATCTGCTGGTGATGCCGCGCCATCCCGAGCCGGCACCCGAGCCCGCCGAAGCCCCGCCGCTGCCGCGCGAGCTGGCGGCCGCCGAGCCGGTGCCGCAGGCCGAGCACGACTCCTGCCGCGTGGGCTCGCTCGCGGTGAGCGAGCCGGTCACCGTGGACGCGATCTGGGAGGCGGCGCGGCTCTCCTACAACGGCGGCAACAACCGCGGCGGCGGCATCGACTTCGCGGGCTTCGCCCCGGCGCCGCTGCGCGAGAAGACCTGCCTCATCTTCAACACCATCGGCCCCGATCGGGTCGAGACCATGGGCGAGATGCTCGGGCACCTGGGCGGCTGCGCGTTCTTCGATGCCGCGGGCAAGCGCCTCGAGGCACGCCAGGCCGCGACCCGGCTCGCCGAGTTCAAGGTGCCGGTGCGCGAGCGCTACGCCGGCGAGGACGGCTGGCGCGCCGCCGACCTGCGCGAGAACCCGGGCGACTACTACCTGTTCTTCGTCGCCCTCGAGCCGGCCGTGGCCGAGCGCTACGGCCGCACGCTGCTCGGAAGCCCGCACTGGCTCCAGCGCCGCACGCGCTACCATGGGCTCTCCGACGCCGAGGTCGCGGCCCACCCGGACTTCGCCGCCGACGTGCGCGAGGAGTATTTCACCGCGCTCGCCCATCTCATCGACTCGCGCTACTACCGCACCCACGGCGCCGCGGGCGCCCCGGCCGGCAAGTACGCGGCCAAGCGGCGCGGCTTCCTGGTCTCGATGGGGGAGGACATCGGCGCGATCAAGATCTCGGGCTGGACCCACACCATTCCCGAGTACTTCGACTTCGAGCGGTTCTGGGCCGGCTACCCGGGGCCGACGGGCGGGATCGAGACCACGGTCAAGGGGCGCACTTTCCGCACCCCCGCGATGCACGCCCACGTGTGGGGCATGCACCACCGGTATCCCACCAACTCGCCGGCGATCGATCCCGAGGGCCGCGGCAATCCCGCGGGCGCGCACCCGTTCAAGGCCTACAACGTGCAGCTCATGCACAACGGCGAGCAGGTGGGGGTGGACTCGACCTCGCCGTTCCTGAACGAGTTCGGCTACGTCCATGCCGATGAATCGATGGGCCCGGGCGCCGCCGACTACCACGGCGACTCGGTCTACGAGCGCAAGGCGCTCACCGACACCGAGTACGCCGCCTACCTGGTCGATTTCACCCGGCGCGTGCTGGGCCTGAGCACCGAGGAGGCGAGCCAGATCATCTCGCCGATCACCGGACTCGACCTCGCCGCCATGGACGACGAGCGACGCGCGAAGCTCGAGCTGCTGATGACCAACTACGTCCAGCTCACCCCGACCGGCCCCTACAAGTTCACGATCCTCGAGTCGCGGCGCCGCGCGCGCGACGGCGGCGCGCCGCGCCGCGTGGTGGGCTTCCGCGAGAACATGGACATCAAGTTCCTGCGCCCGCACGAGATCGTGGTGAGCGCCGACACCGGAAAGGGCGGCGTCCACGCGGTCGCGAACGGGAGCGAGGCCAAGATCGCCGACTGCATGCTGCGCACCCTCCACGCGCAGGGCATCCTCGGCGACGCCGCGACCGACCTGCGCTTCAACATGCGCCCCGGAGGCCATCCCAAGCGTGGCGACTACGGCGGCGTGATCGAGGCGTTTACCGCCCCGGGCGAAGGCGTGGTCGAGCTCCACAACCGCTTCGGCGAGCCGATCGCGGTCGAGCGCGCCGGCGCAAAGGTGGATCTAGCCGCACCGCTCGCAGCCGCGGTGAAGCGCGCCGAGCCGGGCTGGCGGAAGCTCGTGGACGAGCGCCTCGAGGGGCTCGGGCGCGCCCTCGAGGGACTGGGCGGGCCCGCGGGGCGCTGGTTCGGCCCCGACGAGGCGCTCCCGGCGCCGGCCACCGAGCTGGTCGAGACCACGCTCGAGCGCGTGAAGACCCTCGGCTTCGAGGACTACCGGATGCTGGTCGAGGACGCCCTGCCGCGCTTCGCGGCCGGCGGCGAGGCCCGGCGCGCCGCGGCGCTGCGCCTCCTCACCGAGCTGCGCAAGCGGCTCGCGTTCTCGGACCTGGGCGGCAAGTCGCTCTCGAGCATCGAGTACCTCACCGACGGTGGCCGCGCCGCGTCGGGCGCGGCGGAAGGCGGGATCATGCGCCTGCTCGACGCGGTGCCGCCGATCTACGAGGCACTCGCCGAGTCGGCCGCGGGCGGGCGGCACGCCCGCGTCACGCTCGCCACCCGCGACGACCTCGCGCCGCCCACCGACCCCGACCGCGACGTGCTCGTGATCGACTTCGCCGGCTTCCGCGGCGAGTCGTTCCAGCTCGACTCGGCCTCGCGCTTCACCAGCGAGGCGGTGCGGCTCGGCTGGCGTCACATCATCGGCTACGACTTCATCGGCGGCCCGCGCTACGTCGGCACCAACCTCGCCGGGCCCGAGGGCCAGGCCGCGCGCGGGGTCACGATCGAGCTCTACGGGCGCGAGTTCGGCGACTTCATCGGCGCGCTGCTCGAGGGCGCCGACATCCGCGTGTATGGCCAGGGCCAGAGCCACCTCGGCATGAAGGCCGACTCCGGCACGCTGTTCGTGCTCCAGGATGTGCTCAACACCTGCATGTACGCGGCCCACGGCGGCACGATCAGCCTGTGGGACTCGGGCTCGCGCTTCGCCGCGGCGGGGCAGAACAAGGTGTTCCTCGCCGACGGCCGCACCCCGGCGCCGGGGTTCAAGTCGATCCACTTCGGCTCGCCCAACGAGTACGCGTTCGAGTAGATCGGGCTGCGGCCGCGGCCCTATTCGGGCAAGTTCTTCATGTCGGGCGCCGCCGCCGGGCGGGTGTTCGTCTTCGATCCCTACAACCGCCTCGACCCCGCGCAGTACCGCGGCAACGTGCTCTCGGGCATCACGCCCGAGGAGTGGGCGAACGATCTCGCGCCCTTCATCGAGCGCGAAGCACGCCGCCGCGGCGCACCGCTTCGGATCGAGGGCGATTCGATCTGGGTGCGGCTCGAGGGCGAGTGGCAGCGCTGGCCCTACGCCGAAGCATTCGCGAAGATCATCCCGGTCAAGGTCGCCAAGGCCTCGCAGGAGCTGGGCATCGTGGCGCCCGCCCGGGCGCAGATCGTGGCGGAATAGGACAGGAGCACGCGGGCGGTCAGGGCGAAATATCAGTCGTAGAAGATTGACCAGACTCGGAAGCAGGCATAGGCTTGTTGGTGACGGCGATTGCCGCTCCGATCCAGGCCCTGGCCCGCCGCCTGCGCTTCGGAGTTCCCATGGTCCGCCGTACCCCTTTTGCGCGAGTCGCCGGCACGCCTGCTCGATCCTCGTCGAGTGCGTGC
>WNFL01276874.1_pt1 | contig 10561 bp, 10 predicted proteins | sample 5400361 | NCBI WGS metagenome assembly WNFL01 (sample SAMN13153351, study PRJNA577476) | soil metagenome | isolation source: 40 cm soil on Douglas fir-dominated hillslope | place: USA:California | collected 2013-09-17 | reverse complement strand
GGCCGATGCTTTAAAAGTTATTGAGGAACTAACCAGGAAACAAGTTTTACATGATGAGGCAGAGGCTAGACTTGAAGCAAGGCAAAAAACATTAGATGACTTAAGTGGTAAGTTAAATGCGCAGATAGCCGATTATAACTTTAAACATAAAGAAGTTGATGATCTCAAAACTGAACTTCAAAGGCAGAAAGCAGATCAACATCAGATCCTTCAACGTATGACGAATGATGTTTTGGCTAAAGATCAGGATGCCAATCAAAAACAATTGCATTTAGAACAACAATTGATGTCAGCAGCCCAAAAACATGATGAAATTTCACGTCGTGAGGCTTTGGTTCTTCAACGTGAAACTGAGATTGTTGAATTTGCCAATAAACTTAAAGGGTTGTAAGTGCCACTTATCTCACCTAGTATTGTAGTCTTAGATCCTATTGATATTGAGATTGTTCAATGGGGACCATTTACAATGGGTGATACTTTTGTTCCGATAGCCAGAGGTGATCTTGTTGATAGGTCAATTCAAGTTGAAGGAATATTTAGTGGTACAACGAATGTAACTGTTCAAGGATCAAATGATGCTACGACCACTTCAAATGGACATTACCACGCTCTTCATGATCCGTTCGGTAACGTAATCAGTATTACAAGTGCTGCGCTAGTTCAGATAACAGAATTGTCGGCTTGGACCAGGCCAGCAATTATGGCAGGTAACGGTACAGAATTACTTACAGCTACAATTGCCGTAAGGATACGAGAATAAATGACTTTCTGGATTCCAGTTCAGATAATAGTGCCCGGCACTATTGATCCTATTGCTGTACAATGGGGGCCAGGGGCTAAGTTTGGTGACACATTCCAACCTGTAATTTCTGCGTCCCTTGTAGATCACAGCATTCAGTGTGAAGGTTCTTTTGGGTCAGGAACTGTAATTCAGATTCAGGGAAGTAATGATGCCACAACAATTACTAACGGGAACTATCATGCATTAACTGATCCTTTCTCGAATACGATTAATATCGGCACTCCATCCATTCGTCAAACTACAGAAGTAACATCTTGGATCAAGCCAGCGTTTACAGGCGGTGATGGTACTGAGAATTTAACAATTACAGTTGCATTCCGTAGATCAGTAAAATAGATCGGGATATAAGCCGTTTGGTAGAGTAATTAGGAAGTAAGTATGGATACTACTAAAGATCATCACATCTTATATACTTTGCAAGTTACACGGGCAGTACAAAGTTATCAGATTTGGCAGGAAGAATTGACAAAACCACGTAATGCCGACCCCAAACGGTTGCTTCGTTATGGGTATAAAATATATTCACAGAATGATGAGGATGGCATAATTCAAGAAATTTTTAAACGTATAGGAATTGATACCGCAACATTTATTGAATTTGGTGTAGGGGTTGGTCTTGAATGTAATACGGCGAAATTATTGGTCGATTCTTGGAAAGGTTTATGGATTGAAGCTAATCATAATGCGGTGGCACTCATAAATAGGGATATTCTGCCTAATTATAGTAATTTAACTGTAAAGGAAGCAAAAGTTACCGCTGAGAATATCAATGACTTAATTGGCGGACATACAACTGGACAAATTGATCTATTGAGTATTGATATTGACTTTAATGACTATTGGATTTGGAAAGCTATAGATGTTATTAAACCACGTGTAGTTGTTATTGAGTACAATTCGGCATTACGGCCACCATTATCATTGGCGGTTAGATATGACGCAGATGCAGAATGGGATATGACAAATTATTTTGGCGCTTCCCTTGAAGCGTTTGTACGGCTTGGACATAGAAAAGGTTATAAGATCGTAGGTTGTAACTTCACTGGCTCAAATGCATTCTTTGTGCGTGAGGATTTAACGAAAGATAGGTTCTTAGAACCTGCAACTTCTGAAGAACATTATGAACCTCCACGTTATCATTTTGTGATACCGAGTGGTGTGCCAAAGATAGGCCCCTTTGTAAGGGTATAATAGTAACCTAGAAGGAAAATCAGATGAGGAATAAATACAAGATCTTATTCGTTGGTGTGGCAATAGTTTTTGCTGCCACTATGCATGGTGTCACGCAGAGTTTCAATGAATTCGCAACGTTCACAACTGGAAGTGGTGCACTTTCTATTGTTACAGGTCCTGATGGTGCGATGTGGTTCACTGAAAGTACTGCAAATAAAATTGGACGTGCTGTAACGGCTGGCAATGATAAGATTGTATCTGTGACAGGTGCCGTTGTTTTTCAGGAATACACAATTCCTACTGCTTCTAGTACACCATATGGTATTGCAGTTGGACCTGATAAGGCGCTTTGGTTTACTGAATATAGTGGGAATAAGATTGGGCGCATTACAACTGCTGGTGTAATCACTGAATATTCAGTACCAACCGTTGGTAGTGGTCCTCTATATATAACGACTGGGCCAGATGGCAATCTATGGTTTACTGAGACTAACGGTAATAATATTGGCCGTATCACAACGGCTGGTGTGATCACGGAATATGCGATACCAACAGCGTCAAGCACACCGACAGGTATTACGGCCGGTCCTGATAATGCTCTATGGTTCGCTGAGAATTTAAATACTGGTAATAAGATTGGTCGTATCTCAACTTCCGGTTCTATTACTGAGTATTCCACTCCCACATCTAATAGTGTACCCTTTGGTATCACAGCCGGTACAGATGGGGCATTATGGTTCACTGAACAAGGTGTGAATAATATAGGAAGAATAACAACTTCTGGTGTGATTACGGAATACCCAATTTTTGGAGGTTCTAATCCACGGCAAATAATAGTAGGACCGGACGGTGCTTTATGGTTTACTATGCAATTTAGTACCCCAAGCCCCAATTATTATTTTATAGGACGTTTTGCACCTAGTGATGGTGCTTCTGCTTTCTATCGTGTACCCACGCCAGGATGTGGTCCAAACGGCCTTACGGTTGGTCCGGATAGAGCAATATGGCTTACAGAATGTGGGATTGGTCAATTTACCTTACCTAAATAAGGACTGAAAAGACTGTAATATGAATGAATTCTGGTCTTGGTTTGAGGCTGAAGCCAGTCCAAAACTGGCAACCTTCTCATGGTTTGATCGATCGAAAACTTTTGCTGAGATGTTTAAATATCTAGATCATCTAAATATGACACGAAAACATCTTGGTATTAAGCGACCGATTTGTATTGTAGAAACAGGTTGTGTCAGGGAACTTGATGATTGGGGTGGGGCTGGGTACAGTACTGTTTTATTTGATAGATATGTAACAGCTAATGGGGGTTCTGTTCATTCAGTTGACATCAATCCTAAAGCCACAGAACTTTGCCGTGGTTTGGTTAATGGTAATACGGTTTTATATACTCAAGATAGTATTGAGTTCTTAAAGAATTCAAGTCTAAACCCTGATTTGCTCTACCTTGATTCTTATGATCTAGATGCAACAAGACCATTGGCTAGTGAAGCACATCATCTTAATGAGCTTAATGCTGCGATGCACCTGATAGATGATGAGACGTTAGTTGTGGTTGATGATTCCCCACTTGTAATCAATGAGTTTGGTTATGTTGAAGTTACGGGGAAGGGTGGGTTGGTTGCTAAACATGCCTTTGAAGTTGCTGCCGACCTGAAGTTTTGTGCTTATCAAGTTGGCTGGACTGGTATGAAGCAAAAGGAAACATCATTAGAAACTATTACATCGGACGACAATATTAAGAAATTAATTAATAGAGCCCGCGAATCGTTTGAAGGCAATCGAGGTATTAATGCTTCTAACCTTTATAGGCTTATTTTAAAACTAACTGATAAACCAAGAACTGTGATTGAATGTATAGGAAACGGTGAGGCTTGTGTATTTTTTGCTAGGTCGGCATTAAGGAAAAATAAACATGGCTTGGCTTTAGATTGGTATCGTAAAGCATTAGAAGTTGATCCGAAAGTAGTTGAATACAGATTAGAACTGGCAATTAAAGTTCTTAAACCATTAGGTAATCTCAAAGAAGCCAGACGAGAGGCACTAATTTCTACTAAAATAGAACCGAATAATGCCAAAGCATGGGGAATTCTTGGTGATTTGGAACGTGACATTGGTAATGAGAAGGCTACAATAGCTTGCTATGAGAAACAAATTGAGCTAGCCCCTGATTTGCATGCCCTAATAAATGTCATATCAGTATTACTTTTTAACGAAGATTATGAAAAGGCTAAGAAACTAGCTAATAAAATCATTGAGACCGATCAAAAGGGTGAAGGCTACTATTGCCTTGCACTAATCGCCTTTGATGAAAGTAAGCATGAAGAAGCCATTGAATTATTTGATAAGGCATTAGAATATGGAGTTAGTGCTCCATTTACAGTCAAATGGTGTAAGAGCCAATCACTCCACTTGATTGGTAGGGGCCGTGAAGCAAGGTTAGAATATAATTGGGAGATTTTAAAACAGTCTCAGGCAGTTCTTCCGGAACAAATTAGACGTTTTCCTTTGCCGCTTTGGAATAATGAACCACCCCCTGCCTCTATTCATATCCACGCTGAGGCAGGGCACGGTGATAATCTTCGTTGCTCACGATATTTAAAGCTTTTGATTGATAAAGGTTATGATGTTAGATATGAAACTTATGAAGATATGGTAGGGTTAATGTCCCGTAGTTTCCCTGAAGTTAAAATTATGCCTCAATCTGTAGATTATCCAGGCATTATAGATATTCCACTATCCGATTATCATCAGCCAATCGGCTGGCTGCCTAGAATATTTGAAACTGACATAGATACAGTTCCATGGTTCGGTCCATATTTGAAGCCTGATCCTGAGTTAGTAAAGAAATATAGTGATCTTCTTCCTAAAGACAAACTTAAAGTAGGACTCTGTTGGTCATCAGGCACCTACGATGATCTAGGAATGATTAAATATCAACGATTAAGATCGATGAATTTGAAAAATCTTAAATCATTGTTTAATCATGCTAATAAGGTTTATTTCGTATCTTTGCAAGTAGGTCCTGATCGTAGTCAAAATAATGAGTCGTGTGTTTATGATTTACTACCCGATAAACCCGATTGGGATGAGACGGCTGCTTTAGTTGAGAATTTGGATTTAATTATATCAGTAGATACTGCAATTGCACATTTGGCAGGCGCTATGGGGAAGCCCACATGGTTAATGTGCCTGCGTGATGCGCAATCGTGGTGGTTAATGTGTTACCGTGATGGGGCCTCTTGGAATGAAAGCTCACCATGGTATCCCTCAATGAGAATATTCAGGCAACACAGATTTAATGAACCTCATTTCTGGGACGAAGTTATAGAAGATATATCTAAGGAGTTGGAGAGTATGACACGAACGAAGGTTTCTGAGAAACCAGTTCTAGTATCTTAAATGGGCAAAGTTAATAGTTTATGATACGCAATGCTTTCATTCTTACCGCTACTGATTTTGGCCCTATGATTGTCAACCGTCTAGATTTTGCTGCTATAAAAATGAATGGAGGCGTGCTGTATGTCGATGGCGTAGGACGTGAACTTTTAGAAACGAATGCATATAGACGACCTGAAATTGATGAGTGTTTTAGAATAATTGAATCTAGATTTTACGAGTTTGGTAAAGGTGTCGTAGTTTTAGATATAGGAGCAAACATAGGGACTTACGCCCTTGGGTGGGCACACCGAATGCATGAATGGGGTGGCATACTTGCCATAGAGGCACAGGAACGAATATTTTATGCGTTAGCAGGCAATATCGCCATTAACAATTGCTTCAATGTACAGGCAATATGGGCCGCTGTAACAGAAAAATCAGGTTCTATGATAATACCTGTACTTGATCCCTGTGAACAAGCTAATTTCGGGGGTCTGTCTTTGACTGGTAAAGTTTTAGATGATATGAATTATGAATCGATAGGTGAAGCAAAAGTTCAGGCTATTGCTATTGATGATCTTAGACTTCAACGCTTAGATTTTATGAAGATAGATGTACAAGGCATGGAACCAGAAGTACTTAAGGGTGCCAAAGAGACGATTTCAAGATGTCGCCCAATTATTATAATTGAAAGAAATTTCAAGTCAGAAGATTATTGTCGTATTATTCCTAACTACCGTTGCCGTATATTTGGTGATCAGGATTTTATAATGGAACCTTTATTTTAAATTTAGCCTTTAAAACTAAGCGTGCTTATCTTGATAAGCCAGTAAATCTGTAGTAAAGTCAACCCCAACTTAAGGACGACTTAAATGGCAAATTACGAATCTCCTCTCTTAAACGCAACCGTAACAACTGCGTTTCGTTCAGCTGGCGTTCTGTATGTGAATACGGTCACTGCGACACAGCGGCGTATTCAAGTTTATGAGGTTGAATTCGGCCAAGCAGGTGGCTTGGCATCAACCGATGTTCAGGTTCAGTGGGACTTAAGTAGATTTGGTGCTACAGCTGGTCTTGTTGGAACAAGCGTCGTACCAAATTCAATGGACTCAGCCGACGTTTCCCCACTTAGTATATTTCAGAACAATCTCACAACTGATCCGACCTACACTACCGCTGGTTTCGGACTTTCGCTGAAATCCTGGGGAATCAACCAGCGCGGGAGTTACCGCTGGCGTGCACTTGATGATGGTGATAACATCATCATCCCAGCGACAGCCCAGCTTGGAATTGGTCTGAGGCAGCAGACAATTACTGGTGCCAATGCTAACCAGTCAGCGATAGGGAATCTTTCATTTATTGAAAGGTAATTCTTAATACCATCAGTATATTAGTAATATGATGGAAAAAGTTACTAAAGCAGAAGCGATTGAATGTGGCTTATGGTACTACTGGTCTGAAAGACCGTGTAAAAAGTATGGTCACATAGGATTTAGGCGGGTTGATGCTGGCTCTTGCTATGAATGTGGTAAGGCTGATTGCCGAAAGTGGTCAGCCGCTAATAAAGAATATGAACGAGAAAAAAATAAACGTTTCAAGGACAATAATCCAGATTATTGGAACGAATATGGCAAGAAAAATCCCGAAGTAGGTGCAAGAGCAGCAAAACGTTATCGTCAAAAATTTCCGGAAAAGCATGTTGCCGAAGTCAGCCGTTATCAGAAAAAATACCCTGAAAAGATCAGGGCCTATTCTAAGAAACGACGGCAAGATCCAGCAAAACGAATCAGGGCTAATCTTGCCAGTAGATTAGCAATGGCAATACGAAACGCTTTAGGAAATAAATCAGCAAATACAATGAAATTGGTCGGCTGTACAATATCAGAACTAATGAATTACCTAGAAAATAAATTCTTACCGGGAATGACTTGGGAAAATTATGGCTTAGGATCAAATAAGTGGCATATAGATCATATTACCCCTTGCTCTTCATTTGATTTGACTGAGCCAGAGCAACAGCGTAAATGTTTTCATCACACTAACTTGCAACCTCTTTGGCAGCCTGATAATCTTCGTAAAGGTAATCGGGAATTGGGACATGTCGTTACGGTTTAAACCTGGGGGTGTTTCTACATATTTTAGTCCCTATGAAATAAAGGAAGTACATGCTTCAACCTGTGCTCACTGCCAAAGAATTACTGAATTTCCTTCAATGCGGAAGATGCATGAGCATGTAGATATTTGTAGGGGCTGTATGAAACTGATTTGCTTGGAATGTGCAGCTAAGCCATGTAAAACGTGGCTTAGCAAGTGTGAGATTGAGGAAAAATTTTTTAGACGTCACCAAAGGGATAAGGAGTGGGGGTAGTCCTGTGAAGTTCCTCCAAGTTCGTTTGGAAGGCAATAAAGATGCACTTCAATATGCCCCTGAATTTTTCTTTAGGGAAAGTATTGCTACTGCAAAGGAAGTTATTTTAACCCCAGGTGATGAATTAAATACAGATGAAAGATGGGAAAAAGAGACAAAGTGGTTAATGGAACAAATAAAGTTTAATGATGACATTGGGCTTGTAATTGATTTTGGTTGCGGAATAGGTAGATTATCTAAAGAAATTAAAAATCCTGTCTTAGGGGTAGATATTTCTCAGTCTATGCGTGTCCATTCTGAAATTTATGTCAAAAAGCTGGAATTTTCATGTGTCAGACCAGAGACACTGCAAATTTTATCTGCCAACGGATTAAGGGCAGATGGAGTAGTTTCAGCGTGGGCGCTTCAGCATGTTTTATATGTTATAGAAACAATTCATTTACTTATGGAGATATTAAAGCCACGTGGTGTTTTTTGGCTGTTGGATACACTTCAGCGTCATGTCCCTTGCAGATGGCCCAGTGATTATCTTGATAGCAAGCCTAGCGATTATTCTAAATTTGTTATGTTTGATGATGAAGTTAATATTCTTAAAGTGATCGAGGAATGGTGTGACCTTGAGGAGGAATACCCTATACCGATAAATTTGGCGCAGCGTGCTGATACTAAACTTAGAAAGTATCGAAGGAAAGCAATATGAAATGCCAAGACTGTGGAAATTGGCTGCTAGTAAAAAAGACAATCTATAGTGGTGGACCTGAAATAATTAATTGGTCTGCCCCTGAAGGTAGGGGGCATTGTAAGGTATTAGATGTTGACACAGCACCCGAATTCGGGTGCTTATCGTTTATAGCTGGTGAACATTTAGAAATCACTCTTAAAGATGGTGAACCGTGGCAGCATTCACATTGGGGTAAATGCCCCGAGTGCAATGGTAGTGGTGCCACAACGTACAGTGGATGTGGTCGCTGTGTTGGGACTGGAAGGGTGCTTTACTATGATGATGGTTATATAGGTGAAGAACGATATAGAATGCACCCAAAAGAAAAGGAATTAAGGGAGCGAAAAAACGAACCAAAAGAGCCTGAACCTAGTATTAACCTTAGAAAGAATGAAAACTCAGTTAGTGGTGCCTTAACATGAATGAATTCTGGTCTTGGTTTGAATCTGAAGCACGGCCTAAATTGGCAACCTTTCCAAGGGCCAATCGCTCAGCTACTTTTGCTGAGATGTTTAAGTACCTAGATAATCTTAAACGTCCGGTTTGCATTGTAGAAACTGGTTGTATGAGGAAGCTTGATTGGGGTGGTGATGGGTGCAGCACTCTTCTGTTTGATAAGTATGTGGGCATTAATGGTGGTCAGGTACACTCAGTTGATATAGACCCTAAGGCGACTGAATTTAGTCGTAATTTGGTAAACGGGCGGACAACTATCTCAACTTCAGACAGCATTGAATTTCTTAAAAATTTGAACCAAAGACCTGATCTGCTCTATCTTGATTCTTATGATTATGATGCAACGGCACAACTTAGCAGTCAAGTTCATCATATCAATGAATTAAACGCAGCAATGCACCTAATTGAAGACGATACCTTAGTTGTTGTTGATGATAGTATCTTTCATATAAATGATTTTGGCTATCCGGAGATTCTGGGTAAGGCAGGTTTGATTGCAAGACATGCTATAGAAGTAGGTGCTGATATGTTGTTCTGTACATATCAGATCGGTTGGACTGGCATGAAAAAGAAGGTGATGCCGTTAGAAACCCATGAGTCTGATGAAGATATCAAAAAACTGATTTTAAAAGCTAGGGCCTATTTCGAAGCTGATAAAGGTAACAATGCATCAAGTATATATAGGTTGATTTTGCAGCTAACAGAAAGACCAAAAACTAAAATTGAATGTTTAGCACACGGTGAAGCGTGCATATTTTTTGCACGGGCTGCACTTGCCAATCAGAGATTTGGAATTCAAAGATATGGAACAGCATCCGATTGGTACCGCAAAGCTTTAATAGTTGATCCTAAAGCTGCTGAATACCGTCTTGAATTTGCTACTAAAGTTTTGCGTCCTTTAGGTTACATTAAAGAGGGCCAACGAGAAGCGATGCTTGCAACAAAATTAGATCCAAAGAATCCTTTTACATGGCGAATATTAGGGGGTTTTGAGCATGACCTTGGCAATGAGGGCAATACCATTCATTGTTATGAAAAAGAATTAGAATTAGATCCAAATGACCCCCTCTCCATCCTTGATATGATTTCAATTTTGCTTGACGTTCCTGATTACGAGAAGGCTAAGAAGTTAGCTAATAAAGTTCTTGAAACAGATCAAAAGGGTGAAGGCTATCATTGCCTAGCATTTATTGCACAACGTGAAGGACGGCATGAAGAAGCAATAGAATTATTTGATAAGGCATTCGAGTTTGGCGTCAGTCAACCGGCAACAGTGCACTGGAATAAGAGTTTATCTTATCATGCTATTGGGAAGTACCGCGAAGGTTGGGTGGAGCATGATTGGCGTGCTTTAGAAAAGACTCAAATTGCGCTTTCTATGCCTATGCTAAGGTTTTCTAGACCCGTATGGAATAATGAACCACCCCCAGCTAAGATTCATGTTCATGCAGAAGCAGGCGCTGGGGATAACCTGTGCTGTGTACGTTATCTGAAACTGTTAGTTGATAAAGGTTATGATGTTAGATATGAAACTTATGAAGATATGGTAGGGTTAATGTCCCGTAGTTTCCCTGAAGTTAAAATCGTCCCAAAATCAATTGATTACCCAGGTGTGATTGGAATAGAAGATTTTGATTATCATCAACCAATT
>WNFL01272403.1_pt1 | contig 10562 bp, 6 predicted proteins | sample 5400361 | NCBI WGS metagenome assembly WNFL01 (sample SAMN13153351, study PRJNA577476) | soil metagenome | isolation source: 40 cm soil on Douglas fir-dominated hillslope | place: USA:California | collected 2013-09-17 | reverse complement strand
CGAAAGTCGGCCTATTCGACGGTCACGGATTTAGCGAGATTGCGCGGCTGGTCGACGTCGGTGCCCATGATGACGGCCGTATGATAGGCCAGCAACTGCACCGGAACGGCATACACGATCGGCGCAAAGGTCGCAGCCATGTCGGGCAGCACGATCGTGACCAGGGACTCGACGGTGGCCTCCGCGGCCCCCTTGGCGTCGGTCATCAGAATGATCTTGCCGCCCCGGGCCGCCACTTCCTGCATGTTGGAGACGGTCTTCTCGAACACCCGGTCGAATGGCGCGATCACCACCACCGGCATGTTCTCGTCGATCAGCGCGATCGGCCCGTGCTTGAGTTCGCCGGCGGCGTAGCCTTCGGCGTGGATGTAGGAAATTTCCTTCAGCTTCAGCGCGCCTTCCAGCGCCAGCGGATAGCTGGTGCCGCGGCCGAGATAGAGCACGTCCTTTGATTTCGCGATGTCGCGGGCGAGTTTTTCGATCTGCGGCTCGGTGGCAAGTGCCGCCGCCATCAGCCGCGGGATTTCAACCAGCCCATGCACCAGCTTGGCCTCATCGGCATCGGACAATTCGCCGCACGCCTTGCCGGCGGCGACCGCGATCGCGGCCAGCACCATCAGCTGGCAGGTAAAGGCCTTGGTCGAGGCGACGCCGATTTCCGGACCGGCCAGAGTCGGCAGCACGGTCTCGCTTTCGCGCGCGATCGTCGAGCTCGCGACGTTGACCACGGAGAGCGTATGCACCCCTTGCGCCTTCGCGTAGCGCAGTGCCGCCAGCGTATCGGCGGTCTCGCCGGATTGCGAGATGAAGATCGCCAGATCGCCCTTGCGCAGCGGCGCCTCGCGATAACGGAATTCCGAGGCGACATCGAGTTCGACCGGCAGGCGGCTCAAGCGTTCGAACCAGTATTTGGCGATAAAGCCGGCATAGCTCGCGGTGCCGCAGGCGACGATCGAGATGCGCTGGATGTCCTTGAAGTCGAACGGCAGTTTGACGGGCAGCGCCACGCGCTCGGTCGCCATGTCGACATAGCGCGCCAGCGTGTGACCGACCACCTCCGGCTGTTCGTGAATTTCCTTGGCCATGAAGTGGCGATAGTTCGCCTTGTCGACCAGCGACGTCGCAGCGGTGTGCTTGATCGCGTCGCGATGAGCGAGCGCATTGTTCTTGTCGTGGATAACGGCACTGTTGCGCGTCAGGACGACCCAGTCGCCATCTTCGAGATAAGCGATGGTGTCCGTGAACGGGCCGAGCGCGATGGCGTCCGAGCCGAGATACATTTCGCCTTCGCCATAGCCGATGGCGAGCGGCGGCCCATTGCGGGCGCCGATCATCAGATCGTTGTCGCCGGCGAAGATGAACCCGAGCGCGAAGGCGCCGCGAAGCTGTGACAATATCGCCTTGACCGCATCGACCGGCTTCAAGCCCTGGCCGAGCAGGTCATCGACCAGGTGCAAAACGATCTCGGTATCGGTCTCGGTTTTAAAAACCGTGCCTTTTTTCTGCAGAGCTTCGCGCAATTCGCGGAAATTCTCGATGATGCCATTATGAACCACGGCGACGCGATCAGTTGCATGCGGGTGTGCGTTGTTCTCGGTCGGCCTGCCGTGGGTGGCCCAGCGCGTATGTCCGATGCCGGTATGACCGGCGAGCGGTTCGGCCTTCAAACGCACTTCGAGGTTTTTCAATTTGCCTTCGGCCCGACGGCGCTCGAGATGGTCGCCCTCCAGCGTTGCGATCCCTGCGGAATCGTAACCGCGATATTCCAGCCGCTTGAGCGAATCCACCAGCAGCTCCGCGACCGGACCACGTCCGAGAATGCCGACTATGCCGCACATGCGGATCAATATCTCCAAATCGTCGAAAATTTTCGAAAACGGCGCGCACATCTCTTAACGAGAAACGCGGGTCGCCAGATACTCAATAATTATTGCCGATTGAGACAGCGTTAAACCAAAAGTTTAACAGTGCCTGCCGTCAGCCGCCTTTCGGTGTCTTGCTGCGCGTTTTCATCTCGCGATATCGCTTGGCCCCGCCCTCGCGCGTGGTCTGCTGACTGCGCTCCACGGCAAGCGCATGGTCGGGCACGTCGCGGGTGATCACTGATCCAGATCCGACATAGGCGCCGCTGCCGATTTTCACCGGCGCCACCAGCGACGAATTCGAGCCGACGAACGCGCCGGCGCCGATCGTGGTCTTGTACTTGCCAAAGCCATCATAGTTGCAGGTGATGGTGCCCGCGCCGATGTTGGCGCCGACGCCGATGTGAGTGTCGCCGATATAAGAGAGATGATTGACCTTGACGCCCGCTTCCAGCGTCGCGGCTTTGGTCTCGACGAAATTGCCGACCTTGGCGCCCTCGCCCAGCGACGTTCCCGGCCTTAAGCGGGCATAGGGGCCGACCGAGGCTTTCCTGCCGATCGATGACTGCACGAGGTGCGAAAAGGAGTGGATCACCGCGCCGTCGGCGATCGAGACGCCGGGGCCGATCACCACAAACGGCTCGATCGTCACATCGTTGCCGAACGTGGTATCGGCGGCGAGGTAAACCGTCTCGGGCGCGATCATGGTCACGCCGGCCTCGAGTGCCGCCTTGCGCAGGCGCGCCTGCATGACTTGCTCGGCCTCGGCGAGCTGGGCCTTGGTGTTGATGCCGCGCACTTCATCCTCGCTGGTTTCGATCACGACGGCCTCTAGTCCGAATTGACGAACGATGCCGACGGCGTCGGTGAGATAATACTCGCCCTTGCTGTTGGCGTTACCGATTTTTTCGATGATTTCCAGCGCCTTGTGGCCGTCGAACGCCATCACGCCGGCGTTGCAAAGCTTGATCGCGCGCTCCGCAGGCGTCGCCTCGGCCTGTTCGCGGATCGCGACCAGTCGGTCGCCCTCGACCAGGAGCCGGCCATAGCCGGTGGGGTCGGCGGCGCGAAAGCCGAGCACGGCCAATGCGGCGCCGTTTTTCAAGGGCGCGCGCAGACGGTCGAACGTCACGGCCGAAATCAACGGCGTATCGCCGAACACGACCAGGAGATCGTCGGCGCCGCGGGCAATAGCGTCGCGGGCGGCTAGCACCGCATGCGCGGTGCCGAGACGCTCGCGCTGAATGAACGTCGTCGCATCCGGACGCAGACGTTTTGTCTCCTCGGCGACAGCCCGGTGGTCCGGCCCAATGACCACGGCAAGCGAGGCGCCAGCGCCCTTTGGGGCAGCCCCCAGCACATGCGCCAGCAGCGATTGGCCGGCGACGGGATGCAGGACCTTCGGCATCGAGGACTGCATGCGCGTGCCCTCACCGGCGGCGAGCACGATCGTGAGGCTGGTTCTGCCGGTCATTCGAATCCCTGGTCGTTGCGGCAAAGGTTGCGCCGTCGTCATAAAGTGTTTTTGCCGGAACCACCACACCGGTGGAAACTGGTTTCGTCCCGACTCAGGATGCAGGCACGATTCCTGTTAATGTTTGGCGTGTTGATTCGGCGAAGGCCTCAGGAGGGCCGAGAACGTCCTATGGCAAAGGATTCCGACCATCTGGCCGGCGGCTTCGAAATCGAAAACACCGGCGGCTTCCTGAGCGGTCTTCTGGCCGAGGAAGATCAGTTCGACCGCCGCTCGCTGTGGCGGCTCGGATCGTGGGGTGTTGCGTCGGTCGGCGCCGTGATCTTAGCGCTGCTCGCCAACCAGTCATCGATCGGATTGCGCCGCGAACAAATGGCGGCGGCCGATCAGGCGCGCCAGTCGCAGCAAATCCAGTCCGTCGCCAAGGAAAGCCAAAGCGAGGCGCGGCGGCTGGCATCCGCCATCGACACGCTCAACGGCGATCGTGACCGGCTGTACGCTCGCGTCACCGTTCTGGAACAGGGACTGGATTCCGTGACCGGCGCCCCCGCGGCATCGCCGCAAGCCGCTGCGAGCGCGTCCGCGACAACCGATTCGTCCCAGCCGGCGCCGCAAAATCCGGCCCCCGCTCCCGCCGTGTCCCCGGTGGCGGCTGCGCCAGCGACAACCACCGAAAAGCCATCGGTGGATACCGCCACCGCCACGCGGGATTCAAGTCCGGCTAAGGTCTCGTCCACTGGACAGGCCGCCTCAAATTCTCCGGCGGCGACGCCGGCAACGCCGCTGATGCCCGCGAAATCGATGCTGGCTCCGCCCGATGCCGCGGCCGGCAAGCTGATCCAACCCGAGGCGCGGGCGAACGCCGTCGTCTCGGCGCCGATGCCGGAGGTCGTTGCGACGGTTTCACCTGCCGATGCCGCGCAACCTGACGCGTCCAAAGCCACGCCGCCTCAAGCGACGCCCCCTCAAGCGACGCCTAAGGTCACACTCCAGCGAACCGAATTCGGGGTGGATGTTGGTGGCGCGAATTCGGTCGGAGGCCTGCGCGCGCTGTGGCGCGGCCTTCTCAAGTCGAAGTCGAATGCGCCGCTGGCGACGCTACGCCCGATCATTGTGGTGAAGGAAAGCAACAGCGGGCTTGGCATGCAGCTGCGGCTGGTTGCCGGACCGCTCGGCGATGCCGCGGCGGCCGCGAAAATCTGTGCCGCCTTGCTTGAGAGTGAGCGGACCTGCGAGACGACGGTGTTCGATGGTCAACGCCTTGCCATGACGCCCGAAGAGCCGTCCGCTGCGGTCAAACCTTCTGCCACGCGCAGGCGCGGCAGCGGAAAGCGCGCGGCGGCGGTAGTTGAGGAGCCGCCCCAAAAGCAGGAAAGCCCCTCCACGCTGTCGGCGCTGTTTGGAAAGCGCTAGCGCAGGTTCGACAAAGCTCCCGATCGCAGCGCCTTGCGACCGGCTTCTCAATCTTTTTTCGTGGGCCCCGCAGGGCTCTGATTCAACTTGAGTTCAATCAGACTCCGGCGTTATCTTTTTGTTTGAGCACGGTTTTCTCGAAAAGCCGGATCCCATTTTTCCGGATCATGCTTCAGGAGTCGCGCCTCGTCCGGGTTGTCCCGCCCTGCATTCCCGACCATATTCGCAGCATGAAAAAATCTCCGTTTCGGCTGACGCCCTACCAGGTGCAATGGCTGTTGGTGGTCGGCTTCGTCACCATCGGTTACGCCCTCTATCTGCGCTATCTCGCGATCGAGCTGTCGACGGTGGCGCTGGCATGCGACGCCGGCCTGCCGACCATGCTGTGCAAGACCCGCATCCTGGCGACCTACCTGTTTCGCAACTCGGTATTCGGCATCGTGGCGCTGATCATCGCGACGCTTCACGTCATCCCGCCGGATTCGGGATCGTGCTCTACAATATCGGCCTGTCGGGTCTGGCGATCGGCCTGCTCATTTTGGGATTTGGACGGCCCGCGCCCGCCACAGCGTAACCGCGAACAGAAAATACACCGCGCAGGTCCACAGCGATTGCCAGTTGTCCGGGCCTTCATTGAACGCCGTGTAGAACGCCGCGCCCGCCAGCAGGCCGGCGAAGACGGCCTCGGCGATTGGCCGCAATCCGTCCTGCGGGCGGTTGAGCAGCATCAGGGTCGTGAACGGCACTACCGCCATGGTCAGCGCGGCAAAGGGAAAATCGCGATAGCGTGGATCGAACACAAAGCCGAGCGCGGTCTCCGCGCCGATCAACGCGGTGACCAAAAGCGTGACCCCGAGGAGCATGGCCAGTGCCGATCCGGTTCGCGCATCGCGGGGCCCCAGCAGTTCCAGGAAAGTCGGCAGCGCGCGCCCCGACATCAGCGCGTTGGCGCAAAGCAAGGGCGAAGCGATCGCGGCCGCCAGCAGCGCGCCCCATCCGAGCCAGCCGCCGAAACCGTAGCTTTCGAAGAACATCTTGTCCGTGGCGACGCCTAACAGAATTCCGGCTGTCGTCGCGGATATTCCGACCGCGAGCCAGGATGCGAAGCGCGGCTTCCACGGCCGCCGGCGCAGGGTCAGCCAGGCCGCGCCGAACACGAAAAAGCTCAACGCCATTCCGCATCCCATCTGCAGCTTCCAGAACGGATAGTTGCTGATGGCTTCACCGGGCGGGTATTTCACCGCACGCCGTACCGAATCGATCAGCCCCCAATAGCCGCCGACGGTGCCTTCGAGCTCGCGTTTCCACGGCTGGTCGTAAGCCTCGATCAGATTGACGCGAAAGTTCTCCTGTTTCGCCAACCCCAGGATTTCCGAGACCACCCGTGCCTGATTGGTACGCGACGGCAGCGCGCCTTCGCGCATCCGCCCCGCGCTCGGCCAGCCGGTCTCGCCGATCAGGATTTCCTTGCCCGGAAACGCCACCGCCATCCGCTTGCGGATGGCGTCGACATGGGCGGCGGCATATTTGGCGCGGATCGGGAAGTCCTCCCAGTAAGGAAGGATGTGAATCGTGACAAAATCCACCGCTTCATAGACTTCCCGATTGCGAAGCCAATATTCCCACACATCCGCATAGGTGACGGGAACGGTAACCTGCGTTTTGACCGAGCGGATGACGGCGGCGAGGTCTGACGTGGTCATCTCACCACGCAACAGCACCTCGTTGCCGACCACCACGGCGGTGATGATTTCGGGATATGCCTTGGTCAGGCCGACCGCGGTCGATATCTGCGCAAGGTTCTTCAGGCGATTACTGCCGAGCCATATCCCCAGGATGACTTTCAGCCCGACCTTCGCGGCGAGTGCGGGCACCTGATCGAGGCCGTTTTCCATTGAATAGGTGCGCACGCAGTCGGAGATTTTGGCAAGTTGCGCCAGATCCTGGGCGATCTGTTCCGGAGCGATCTGCGTGGTCGGCACCAGCGGCGTCTGGCTGTCACGGAACGGTGCATAGGATACGCACAATAGCTTGGCGCTGGGATCGATCGGCGCGCGCGCCAGATTGATAGGCGTGGCCAGCCACCACCATACCGCAGCAATCGCACCCAGAGATATCAGGAGAAGCGCCAATGGCGTACGAAGAGAAATCGGTTCCATCCTCCGGGCGGGGGACCGTCGATTACCCGGTCACCGGCCGTCTGCCAAGAGCAGGCTGCCGCGTGAGCCGCGTGACGGCTTTACCACAGCGCGATAAAGTTGTGACTTTGCTGGACAAAATCCGAAATCTCGGTCATGGCATTTCGAAGGTGTCTCCGCCGCAATGGGGACCCATTTGAACGGCATCAAACCAGTGCGTCTGGGCTGGGCCACAGGCAACAATTCGGGGAATTTATGGGTCGACGACGGGTGCTTCAGCTTCAACATGCGGTTTTGCGCCACCTCGCCGTCCCCGGGCTCGCACTTCTGATCAGTTTTGGCAGCGCTATCGCCCAAAGCGGCGCCCAGGACCAGGGCAAGCCGGCCACAAGTTCGGCCGATGCCACCAAGGATAATCAGCGCAAGACTGACCAGTTTGTCGAGGCCTCGCAGGCCCTCAACGGCCCGGCTGGAAACCCGGAATGCGTCTGGCTTGGCCGCCGCATGGTCCGCCTGATGTGGCAAGACGATCTCGACACCGCGTTTCGGCATCTCGATCTCTACGACCGGTTCGGCTGTCCGGGCGGCCACATCCAGGCGACGTTCCGTTGCCTGACCCGTTTTGGCGCGGAAATCGACTCCAAGGTGCCGGAGTCGCTTGATCGCCGCGTTCATGCCTGCTGGATCAATCCCAACGCCCAGCCACAGGCCGCCGCGGTCGCCCAACCTGCCCCGCCTTCTGCTGCAGCGGCCGCGCCTGCCCCTGCGGCCGCGCCCACCAAATAATCCCTGACCACCGCGGAACAATGCGAAATTGTCGAGGTTTGGATGTCTGCCCTGAAAACGCCACTGCGTCATAACAGTTGTTAAATCGCGTGGCAGAGATATGTTTGATTAGCCGCTGACTCGGTCGGATCTTGGGGACGGATCCGCTTCCAGCAATACTGACCCCATTTGGTTTTTCGCGATGCGCGCCGTCGTCGCCGTTCTGTTGTTTATGACCGCCGTTCACGCTGCGATGTGGGGGGTGTTCCGGGACAAACAGGAGGCTCCGGACTTCAAGGGTATCCTGCCGAGTGTGTCCTATGCCCCGTTCGAAGGAACGGCGCATCCCGACGTCGACAATATCCCGAACGCCGAGAAGATCCGCGCCGACATGAAAAAGCTGTCGACGCTGACGCGGGCGATCCGGCTTTACTCCTCGACCGGCGGCGTCGAACTGGTGCCGCCGATCGCCGCGGAATTCGGCCTCAAAGTCACGCTCGGCGCGTGGATCGACAAGAACTCCGAGCGCAACGACCGCGAAATCGACGCCGCCGTCAATCTCGCCAAGCGCAACAGCAACGTCAACGGCATCGTCGTCGGCAACGAGACGGTGTTTCGCGGCGAGCAAAAGGTTGAAGACCTTATCGCGCTGGTCAAAAAGGTGAAGAAGTCAGTCAACGTGCCGGTTACGACGGGTGAAATCTGGAACATCTGGCGCGACAATCCGGAACTGGCGTCATCTGTCGACTTCATCGCCGCGCACATCCTGCCCTATTGGGAAAACTTCACCGACAAGCAGGCGGTGGACCAGGCGGTCTATATCTACGGGATGCTGCGGGACAAATTTCCGGGCAAGCGAATCGTGATCGCCGAGTTCGGCTGGCCGAGCGCCGGTTACAATTTGAAGAACGCCGTTCCCGGCCCGTTCGAGCAAGCCGTGGTGTTGCGCAACTTCGTCACCCGCGCCGAAGCCATCGGCATGGAATACAACATCGTCGAGGCGATCGATCAGCCCTGGAAGTTCTTTGAAGGCGGCGTCGGGCCGTATTGGGGCATTCTCAATGCCGCGCGCGAGCCGAAATTTGCCTGGACCGGGCCGATCGTCAACGAGAACTACTGGAAACTCGCCATCCTCGCACTTCTGGTTGGCGTGTTGGTGTCGCTGCCGATCCTGCGGATTCCCGAAGGCACCGTGATGCAGGCGCTGGTGCTGTCGGCGGCGGCAAATGGCGTCGGGGCGTGGGCCGCAACCGTATTCGCGTACTGGGATGGCCACTACTTCGTGTTCGGTTCGGCCTTTGCGCTGACGCTGGGATTGATCCTTTTGGTTCCGCTGGTGTTGATCGCGATGGCGCGGATCGAGGAAATCGCAGCCATAGCCTTCGGCCGAAACCCGCGCCGGTTGCTTGTCAAAGGGCAATCCACCGAGCCGGCCGTCGCTGGCGCGTTTCCAGCAGGCGCGTTTCCAAAGGTCTCGATCCACGTGCCGGCCTATTTCGAGCCGCCCGAAATGCTCAAGCAGACGCTCGATGCGGTCTCGCGGCTGGATTACCCGAATTTCGAATGCGTCGTGATCATCAACAACACACCCGATCCGGAATTCTGGCAGCCGATCCAGGATCACTGCCGCGCGCTCGGCGAACGCTTCAAATTCATCAATGCCGAGAAGGTGCAAGGCTTCAAGGCCGGCGCCTTGCGCATTGCCATGGACCGCACCGCCGCCGACGCCGAAATCATCGGCATCATCGACGCCGACTATGTCGTGCAGCCGGATTGGCTGAAGGATCTGGTGCCGGTTTTCGCCGATCTGCGCGTCGGTCTCGTGCAGGCGCCACAGGACCATCGCGACCAAAACCGTTCGCTGATGCACTACATCATGAATGGCGAATATGCCGGGTTCTTCGATATCGGCATGGTCCAGCGCAACGAGGCCAATGCCATCATCGTCCACGGCACCATGTGCCTGATGCGGCGCGCGGCGATGGACATGGCCGGCGGCTGGGCCGGCGACACCATCTGCGAGGACACCGACCTTGGCCTCGCGATCATCGAGCACGGCTGGCTGACCCATTACACCAACCACCGCTACGGCCACGGCCTGCTGCCCGACACCTACGAGGACTTCAAGAAGCAGCGCCATCGTTGGGCCTATGGCGGGTTCCAGATCGTCAAGAAGCACTGGCGGCGTTTTCTTGGGCTGGCTGAACTGGCTCGGCGCCGAGAGCCTCGGCGTGCTGGTCGCGATCCTCAACCTGATCTGGGTGCCGATCGTGGCGTTCGCCGGCATTGCCATTCCCGACAAGATCCTGACGCTGCCGATCATCGCCGCGTTCGTGGTCTCGCTGGTGCATTTCGTGGCGCTGTACCGTCTGCGGGTGCCGGTGAAATGGGGTCAAATGCTGGGCGCCATGGTCGCCGCGATGTCGGTGCAATGGACCGTGTCGCGCGCGGTCGCCAATGGCCTCATCACCGAGCATCTGCCGTTTGCCCGCACCTCCAAGGGCGGCCTGTCGCGAATGTCGATCGAATTCCAGGCGTTCTGGGAAGCCGTGATCGGAATCCTGCTGTTGGTCGGCGCGGCGGTGTTGATCGTCACCAACAAGAAGGAAGTCCGCGAGATCTACGTGTTCGCGGCCGTCCTGCTGCTGGAAAGCCTGCCGTTTCTATCCGCCGTGGCGATCGCCATTCTCGAGAGTTCGCGGATCAACGCGTTTTCGTTCTGGCGCCATACCAGCGTTCGGACTTTGGAACTGATCGGGCTGCGCCGGGTGGCGATGCCGACGGTGGTCCCGACCTCCCAGCCGGTAGCCTCCGAGATTCATCGCGAAGCCAGTTGACCGAGAACAGGTTTTGCCCGTCCCCGAAGGGGGTGAAGAATCTCCGCTAACAGGCGGGGCCGCCACGGAAATC
>WNFL01117442.1_pt1 | contig 10563 bp, 12 predicted proteins | sample 5400361 | NCBI WGS metagenome assembly WNFL01 (sample SAMN13153351, study PRJNA577476) | soil metagenome | isolation source: 40 cm soil on Douglas fir-dominated hillslope | place: USA:California | collected 2013-09-17 | reverse complement strand
TTGTCCTGCAATCCCTTCAGCCGCGGCGGCTACGACCCGGTGCCCGAGGCGCACGCGCGATGAGCTTCCTCCAAGAACCGTGGAACGCCTTCCTGGTCCACCCGCTCATGGCGATCGCCCTCGCGGCGTTCTCGCTGGTCCACGACTTCGGCCTCGCGATCATCCTCGTCACCGTCTCGATCCGCCTGGTGGTGTATCCGCTCTATCGCATCCAGATCCGCTCGCAGCGCGCGATGGCCGAGCTCGGCCCGGCGATGAACGAGCTGAAGGCCAAATACGGCAAGGACCGCGCGCGCTTCGCGGAAGAGCAGATGAAGCTTTACAAGGAATACGGCGTCAACCCGATGGCCGGGTGCCTGCCCCTGGTGCTGCAGCTGCCGATCCTCTTCGCGCTCTACTCCGCGCTGTTGCAGCTCGGCTGCGGCCTCGGCGGTGGCGGATCGAACTGTCCCGGTCTCACTCACGACGCCGCGGAAAGCATCATGGGCTTCCTCACCGGCATCTTCTCGAACCCGGTCTCGGTCGGGGGCACGCTCGACACCACAGCGCATTGGCTGCCGTGGCTCACGAACGGACTGCAGCATCCCGACCCGCTCTTCATCCTGCCGGTCCTCGCGGGCGCCGCGCAGCTCATCGCGTCGGTGATGGCGATGCCCGCGAAGCCGGTCGCGACGACCGACCCGAATCAGCGGATGTTCCAGTCGATGGCCTACACCTTTCCGCTCATGACCGTCGTGCTCGGCGCGCAGTTCCCATCGGGCCTCACGCTCTACTGGATCGCGACGACGATCTTCCAGATCGTGCAGCAGTACTTCGTATCCGGTTGGGGTCAGCTGCCGAAGTACCTGAAGTTCCTGAAGAACATCCCGACCCCGGCGGACAAGGAGCTGAAGCGCGGAACGCAGGAGGCGCTGAAGGAAGCGCGTGAGGACATGGCCCAAATAGGCCAGATGGGCAAGGGCGGTGCGTCGAAGGGCGCCCCGAGCGGCAACGGCGATCCGGAGATCGCGAACGGGAGCACGAACGAAGCACAAGGACGCCGGCGCGGACGGCGGAGGGGAAGGCGATGAGCCCACTGCGTGGCGAAGAGTTCACTGGTCGGTCCGTCGAGGAGGCCATCGAGCGCGGGCTGCGCTCGCTGGGTCGCAAGCGCACCGATGTCGACATCGAGGTGCTCGAGAAGGGCAAGCCCGCGAACGTGTTGGGCATGGGCGGCGAGGACGCGCGCGTCCTGCTCTCGTTCCAGGAATCTGACGTGGTCGAGCCCGAACCCGTGATCGATGAGGCCGAGGTCCCGCGCCGCCCCGATGTTGTGCGCGAGCGGCACGACGAGGACGAAGCGCCGCCGGCCTACGCCGAAGAGCTCGCGCTCGGCGCGACCGTGCTGCGCGAGATCCTCGTGGCGATGGGCGTGGAGGCCGAGGTCACCCTGGGGGAGCCGTCGCGCCAGGATGGGCTCGAGGTGCTCGGCGCCGATCTCGGCGCGCTCATCGGACGTGGCGGTGAGAACCTCGTCGCGCTGCAGCAGATCGTGAGCGCGATCACCTCGAAGAAGGTGAGCCACTCGGTCCACGTCGGCGTGGACATCGAGGGCTACCGCAGGAAGCGGGAGGAGCAGCTGCGGGAGATGGCCGGGCGTGTCGCCGCGCGTGTGAAGGCCACGGGGTCAGCGGTCACGCTCGAGCCGATGCTCGCCTACGAGCGCCGCATCGTGCACCTCGTGGTGCAGGAGCAGACAGGCGTGCGCACGGAATCCGTCGGCATCGAGCCGAACCGCCGCGTGGTCATCTCGTCGACCGCGCCCGGCGCGCGCGGGCCGTTCCGCCCAGCGGCGGGCGGCTTCCGCCGACCGATGGGTCGGCCGGGTGGCGGGTACGTACGGGCCGCGGCGCACGTTCGGCGGACCGAGACCGGGGGGCTATCGACCGCGACCCGACCGTTAGCGAAAATTCTCGCGTGACCGATCCCAACTGGCTCCCCGCTCGGGTGCGGCGCAACTTCGAGATCGACCTGTTCAGCGCCGTGTGCGCGGGCGTGTTCGTGTCGGTGCTCGTCACGTTCATGCCCATCGTGGTGCGGCGCATGGGCGGGTCGACGACCGATGTGGCCATCGTCATCGCCGCGCCGTTCGTCGGGCACTTCCTCGCGCCGTTCTTCACCTACCTCCTCGCGCATCTGCCCGCGGTCCGCGTCGTCGCCGGGACGTCGACCATCGCGCGAGCGATGTTCGTGATCGGCGTGCTGCTCGCGACGACGCCGCTCATGCTCGCGATCACGACCGTCGGGTTCTGGGTCATCACGATCTCGAACGTCGCGGCGTACACGGCGCTCATGCGTGGCATCTATCCGACGAGCGAGCGCGGCCATGTCATGGGGAAGGTGCGCGTTGGCGCGTCCGTCGCCGGCATCGCCGCGGCCGCGCTCGCGGGGACGCTCATCGACGCGGTCCCGGCGCAGTGGGTCTTCGCCGGAGCCGCGCTCATCTCGCTCCCCGGCTCGATCGCGTTCTTCCAGATCAAGCACGAGGGCACCGGCGGATTCGGGACCCGCCGCCCGGCGGTCCACATCGCCCGCGACGTCTGGCGCGACCACCGCTATCGGCGGCTCCTGCTGTCGTTCCTGATCTTCGGCTGGGGCAATCTGATGAACTTCGCGGTGTTCCCGATCATGCTGGTCGACCGCTTCGATGCCCCGAACACCTTCATCGGCATCCTCTCCGCGGTGCAGTCGGCGACCATGATCTTCGCGTACGTCATCGTCGGACGGCTCATCGATCGCGGGTCATCGCTCCGGCAGACGTTCATCGGGACGCTGCTCGTTCTCCTGGTCCCGGTCGGCTACCTCGTCTCACCGGTCTACGCCGCGCTCCTCCCCGTCGCGATCATCTCGGGGATCGCGCAGGCGAGCGGCGAGCTCACGTATCACACCAACGTGGTCCAGCTGGCCCCGCCCGATCGCATCGCCGAGTACGCCGCGGCGCAGTCGCTCCTGCTCGGCATCCGCGGCACCCTCGCGCCGTTCGCCGCGGCGTTCCTGCTCGGGCAGTTCGAGCCGCGGGTGGTGCTCGCGATCGGGCTGAGCTTCATGGTCGCCGGCACGCTCGTGATGGTCGGCGCGGTGCGGCAGCCCGCGGCGCCGATCCTCGAGGTCGCCGTCGCTTCCTGACCCCGCCGATCTCGAAGGGCCTGACCTAGGCCTTCAGCGGAACTCCGTTCGCGCGCATCGCCGCGGCGAACCGTTCGGCGATGATCTTGTAGCCCTCGTCCGACGGATGGAAGCCGTCGCCCGACACGGTCATCGTCGAGACGAGCGACGCGCTCCCGGTGAACAGGTCCACCGCGAATGCGCGTCCCGGCGCGGTCTTCACGACCGCCGCGATGACCTCGTTGTACGCGGTGATCTGCGCGAGGAGGGCGTTCTTGTCGACGTCCCTGTACGCGGGGACGCCGCGCACATCGGGAACGTTGCCGACGAAGATCTTCGCGTCGGTGCGAGCGACGAGCCCGTCAATGATCGCGCCGAGCGCGTCGCGATACGACGCCGGCTGGATCGTGGCGTTCATGTCGTTCACCGCGAGCCACACCGTCACGGCCGTCGGTCTCTGGGCGACCGCACCCGGGAGCTGCTGGTCCTTGGCCTGTATCGCGACCGAGCCGGACACGCCGAGGTTCACGTACGCGCTGCCCGGCGGAAGGAGCGCGGCGATGCGCGCCGGCCACGAGCCGGTCGTCGGATCGGATGCGCCGACGCCGACGGTGTCGGAGGCGCCGATCGCGACGTAACGCACCGCGGCCGATGCCACGGATGTTGGCGATGCAGTTGTGGGAGTGGGCGTGGGCGCAACGGTAGCGGCGGATGCGAAGCCCGGAGGTGTGGATGGCGGTCGCGACGGCGCGGCGGAAGGGGACGCGGTGGCGGGCGCGCCACACGAGACGGCCAGGGCCGCGAGAGCAGCAATGTGGAACAGCCCTGGCCGATGCATCGTTAGAATTGATGGTGCCTGATGAGGGCCACGGGGATGCGTGGTTTCGACAGGGCAGGCGACGGGATCGTCGCGAGCCGAGGATGTCGCTTCACACCTCGTTAATCCGAGCGGCAGCCATGTAAATGGCAACACTTCGTACGCTCTCGCTGCCTAGTCAGTGAGCGTCCTCCCGGTCTCCCCTTCGCGGGCCGGGAAGGGCGACGAAAGCGAAGGTGCGGTCCGCCGATCGGTCGGTGAGCGGATCTAAGTAAGCCGACCTGGAGGGACCCGGAGCGCGTCGGCGCGCGCTGGGGACCTCGAGAAAAAAATCGCCGACCACGCTCGTAGACGCGGTCCAGTCAAGCGCCTTGGACGGGGAGTTCGACCCTCCCCCATCTCCACAGGACGCGGAGCGGTGGCGGGTGCTTACACCCAGCCACCGCGACGATGTCATCCAGGCACTGCCGGGAGATGGCGAGCCGTTGATGACGGCGACCAGACGTGTGAACAGCAGTGCGGCGCCAAGCGGTGCTCACTCGCTCACTTCGGAGACGAGCACCCACGCGCTCCAGACTTGCGAACCGAACATCAGCACCATTGCCGCTGCAAGGAAATACAGACCGGTGGCCGAGCCGGCGATCAGCTGCGCCGCGCTCGCCAGGAGTCCGATGACCCATGCGATCCAAACCGTCCACTCGATCACCCAGTGCGTGGCCGACCGACGGTATTCGTACGACCGGCCGCGCAGGCGTGCGGCATTGCCGCGGATGTACGGGATCGCCCAGATGCTCCGTGCGAGCCAGAACACCGCGACGATGCCGACCTCGACCCCGAGCGCCAAACCCGGCTGGTCCGGCACGAGCACCGCGCCCGCGAGGAACACCTGCGTCATGAGTGCCACGATGGCTGCGAACGCGCGGTCGCGGTAGAGCGGGTGCGCCATGATCGCCTTCGCGTGCAGCGACAGCGCGACGACGACGAGTCCGGTGAGCGCGGCCGCCGCGCCGCCGGCCATGACGTAGAAATCGTGCCAGCCTGAAACGTCCATGCGGCGACAGAGTAGAGCGGTGCCGCCGGCGGACTAAGCTTCCCCCTCCCGCACAATGACCGCGTGCGGACCAGCCGTGTTGAAGCGTTCAGCGACGGCGTGTTCGCGATCGCCGCGACGCTGCTCGTCCTCGACCTCCGCGTCCCATCCGCCGATCCTGATCTGACCGGCACGCTGCTCCGGCTCTGGCCGGCGTACGCCGCGTACCTCGTGAGCTTCCTGACCATCGGGATCATCTGGGTGAACCATCACACGCTGCTCGAGCACTGCCGCCGCGTCGACCGGCGGTTCCTCTATCTGAACCTCTTGCTGCTGATCGCCGTGGGGATCGTGCCGTTCCCGACGTCGCTCGTCGGCCAGTACATCCTGTCGGAGCACGGCGCGGCCGCCGCGCTCGTCGTCTACGGGCTTGGCGCACTGCTCATCGCCATCGCATTCAGTGGAGTGTTCTTCTACGCGACCTATGACGGACGCCTCGTCGGCGACAAGCCTGCGGCGCGCAGGATCTGGGACGAGGGTAGGCTCTTTCCGATCGGCCTGGTCGCGTACACCGCGGGGATCGCGCTGGCTTTCGTCGCGCCGATCGCGAGCCTGGTCATCTACGGACTCACCGCGCTCTTCTACGCGCTGCCGATCCTGCCCGTCCGGTCGCATGAGGAGCGGCGCTAAGGGCTAGGCAGGCTTTCGCGCGCGTGCGGTCTTCTTCCTCGTCCCCGGCAGCATCCCCCGCTCCTTCGCCCAGGCGTGCCACTCGGGGACGGGCTGCTTTACCGACCACAGGAAGTGGTAGATGCCGCTCGGCCCGAGGAACTTGAAACGCTTGTGGAGGTCCTTCTCGAGCGCGTCGTAGTCGTCGAACGACCGTAGGTATTTCTTGAAGCCGGTCTCGCGCTCGATCGCGACGAGCGTCCCGGCGTTGTGCACGATCGCGGCGATCTTCGGCCGGCTGCGGATCACGCGCTCGTCCTTCACCAGCGCGTCGACGTCGCGGTCGCTCATCCGCGCGACGCGCTCCGCCTTGAAGCCTTTGAAAGCCGCGCGGATCGTGGGCCACTTGGCGTTGACGACCTGCCAGCTGATGCCGGCCTGGAACACGGGCTTTGACATGTGCTCGAGGTACTCGTCCAGCGTCTTGACGGTGTACTGCGGCGGCGCGCCTTCCATGTCAGTCCTCCCCTGTCGATCCGCGGAGAGGTTAGTCGAAGCCGACGACGACCAGCTCGCGACGGTCGGGGCCCTTGCGGTCCTCGACGCGCACGAACTCGAAGCCCATCACCGAATCGAGGTAGTCCGCGACCGCGGTCGCGGGGTCCTCGCTCGACTCGGCGACCGCGAGCGCCTGCAGCGCCTTCTGCCGCGTGAGGCCGTGGGGAAAAAGGCCGCCCACGATCGGAAGTGGGATCGGGATGCGCACATTGACCTTCTCGCGCTTCGGACCTTTGATGTCCAGCACGAAGACGCGGAACCAGACGAAGATGAAACGTCGCAGCGCGCGTGAGGCCGGTTGCGCGGCGAGCGCGCGGATGTGGTCGACGTCAGCCCGCATCGCGGCGACCGAGCGATCACGAGTCACCACCTCGACGACGCGCGTCGCGATCGGCACCGGGAGACGCTCGCTGGTCACCCGGGCAGCATAGGAGCCGACGAAAGCATCACCGGGCACACTCGTAGACGCCCCCAAGCGGCGTGCGCCGGCGGTCAGTGCGCGGCGCTTCCTCCGCGCAATGCCACGACGACGGCGGCGAGCACGATCCCCGCGCCGAGGTACGTCTCCGGCGATCGCGTCTCCCGCAGCACGAGCGCGCCGAGGAACACCGCGATCACAGGAACGACGACCCCGACGTAGGACGCGCTGGTGACGGACCAGTTGCCGACAAGCCACGTCCAGATGACGTACGCGCCAAGGGAGCCCGCGAGCGTGAGGTAGATCACCGGCCACACACCTGCGAACGTGCTTGGCAGCGCGTGATCCTCGCCCAAGATGAACGACGCGGCGAGGCAGATGACCGCACCCGCCGCGGCGCCGACGCTGTTCGTCGCGAACACGGATGGCTGCGCCGGTGCGCGCTTCAGCAGCACGCTCGAGAGCGACGCCGCGGTCGCCGCGAGGAAGATCGCGAGGAGACCGTCGAAGGGAACGTCGAGGCGCATCTCGCCGGCGAAGATCGTCCCCACGCCGGCGATCGCGACGAGCGCAGCGATCACCTTGCGCACGAGCAGCTTTTCCACGCCGACCGCCGCGGCGATGAACGAGGTCGACAGCGGGACCGTCGCATAGAGCACCGCGGCGATGCCGCTGGGCACGACGCGCTCGCCCCAGTACAGCAGTCCGAAGTTCACGCCGAAGTTGAAGATGCCGAACAGCAGCGCGCCCTGCAGCGCCGCACCGCGCGGCCACCGGTCCTTTCGGACAACGACGATGAGCGCGAGCAGCGGCGCGGCCAGGGCCAGGCGCAACGTGGCGGCCCACTCCGGCGGTATCGATTCGTTACCGATGCGGATCGCGAGGAAGGTGCTGCCCCAGATCACGCAACACCCGACGAACGCGGCGTACTGCACCGTTGCGAACGATACGGAGCCGACCCCTTGCCCGTGCAACGTCGTTCGTATTACTGTTTCGGTCCCCGAACCTTTCGGGTACCGAAAGGACTTGCGACAGATGTCACCCACCCGTACAGCCACAGAAGACGACCTCGCGCTCGCGGACGGACTGTTCCGCGCGATGCGGCTCTTCAAGGCCGTCGCCACCACGGCCGCGCACGCGTGCGACGTCGGCTCGCTCGAGCGCGCGGGCATGCTGTTCCGCCTCAAGGGTGGCGCCTGCCGGGCCGGCTGGCTCGCGCAGCAGGTCAAGCTCTCCCCGTCGGCGGTGACCGAGACCGTCGAAGGGCTCGAGCGTGACGGCCTGGTCCGTCGCGAGACCGACCCCGACGATCGGCGTGCGGTGCGCGTCGCGTTGACCGCGGACGGCCGCCGCCAGGTCCAGCGCTACGAGAACGCCGCGGCTATCGCGCTCGCGGACGTCTTTTCCTCGCTCACGCCCGCGCAGCGACAGCGGCTCCGCGCCGCATTCGCCGATCTGCGCGAGATCCTCCCCAACGACTTCATGACTCGTTCACAAGCGGACGCGACGCTGCGTCCGACATCCAAAGGCCACAAGGAGACTGCCAATGCCCGGTGAAATGACACGTAACGCCCGCATCCTCGCGACGATCGGAGTCGGGCTCGCGATGTTCCTCGCTGCGCTCGATCAGACCATCGTCGGGACGGCGCTGCCGCGCATCGTCTCCGAGCTCAATGGACTCGAGTACTACGCCTGGGTCGCGACTGCCTACATGGTCGCGTCGACGACGATGACCCCCATCTCCGGGAAGCTCGGCGACCTGTTCGGCCGCAAGCCAGCGCTCCTGGTCGGCATCGTCGGCTTCGTTCTCGCGTCGGCCCTCTGCGGTCAGGCGCAGAACATGACCGAGCTCGTCGCCTTCCGTGGCATCCAGGGCATCTTCGGCGGCGTGCTCTTTGCGAGCGTGTTCGCGTCCGTCGCCGACCTCTACGACCCACGCACGCGCGCCCGGATCCAGGGCGTGTTCGGTGGCATCTTCGGGATCGCCTCGGTGGTGGGACCGGTCATCGGTGGTTACCTCACAGACAACATTGGCTGGCGCTGGGTCTTCTACGTGAACGTGCCGGTCGGTCTCGCCGCCCTCGTCGTGGTGTTCGTCACGATGCCGGCGGTCGCGCATAAGGCCTCGTGGCGCGACATCGACTTCCTCGGCGCGCTCACGCTCGCCGGCACGCTCGTCCCAATGCTCGTCGCCTTCTCGATCACCCGCGACCACGACTTCGTCTCGCCCGAGGTGCTGGGCCTCCTTGCCATCGCCGCCGTCATAGGGGTGATCTTCTTTGTGATCGAGCGACGCGTGCAGCATCCGATCGTGCCCTTCGAGCTGTTCCGGAACCGCACGTTCGCGGTCTCGATGATCACCGGCTTCTTCGTCACGTTTGGCATGTTCGGGGCGATCCTCTACGTACCGCTCATCTATCAGGGCGTCCTCGGGATCGCTGCGACGAACTCCGGCCTGCTTGTGACGCCAATGATGCTTGGCCTGGTCGCCGCGAGCATCGTGACTGGACAGCTCATCACGCGCATCGATCGTTACCGGTTCGTTGGCACGGTCGGGATCCTCGTGATGATGGCTGGCCTCTTCCTGCTGTCGCAGGTCACCGTCAGCACGGCAGACTTGGAGGTCGTCCGTGACCTCGTCCTCGTCGGTATCGGCCTCGGCGTCACGATGCCCCTGTACATCAACGCGACGCAGAGCGCCGTCGCGAAGCAGTACCTCGGTGTCGTGAGCGCGCAGATCCAGTTCTGGCGCAACGTGGGCGGCACGATCGGCGTGTCGATCCTCGGTGCCGTGCTCGCGCACCAGCTGCCTGTGAAGATCCAGGAGAACATCGCGGCGCTCAATCTGGCACCGCAGGCGGTCGCAGCCATCCCGTCCAGCAGCAGCCCGCAGGCGATCTTCGATGCGGCGCGGATCGCTGCCACCCGAGCGCAGCTGCCTCCCCAGTTCCAGTCGGTGTTCGATCAGGTCCTCGTATCTGTTCGGGCCGCGCTCGCATCGACCATCCACGACGTGTTCCTCTACGCGACGGTCATCGTCGCGGTCGCGGCTGTCGCGTCCGTCTTCCTGAAGGAGGTCCCGATCCGCGGGCGCACGCCGCGCGAGCAGCAGGAGACCCGCGATGCCGAGGCGCGCGAAGAGGTTCCGGCCTTCAGCGCCTAGGCGGACGGATCGAGCTGGTGACTAGGCGCGTGGGACGCGGCGGCGCACAGCCGCGTCCATCTCGCGCTGGGCCTCGCGCTCCTTGATGACCTGCCGCTTCTCGTAGCGGCGCTTGCCGCGCGCCAGCCCGAGCTCGACCTTCGCGCGTCCGTTCTTCGTGTACAGGCGTAGCGGCACGAGCGTGTAGCCCTGCTGCGCGGAGCGCGCCGCGAGGAACGCGATCTCGTTCTTGTGCAGCAGGAGCTTCCGCGGCCGCAGCGGCTCGTGGTTGGTGTAGCCGGGGTGCGTCCAGGGCGAGATGTGGACGCCGCGGAGCCAGGCCTCGCCGTCCTCGATCTTGGCGTACCCGTCCCGCAGATTCACGTGACCGGCCCGCAGGGACTTGATCTCGGTGCCGGTCAGGCTGACGCCGGCCTCGAAGCGCTCCTCGATCGAATAGTCGTAGCTCGCCTTCTTGTTGTCGGCGAGCTGGGTGTCGCGGCTCTTCTTCTCGGCCGGCTGGGGCGTGCTGCGGGCACGTTCGCGCATACCGAGAGCGTAAGAGCGGGGACAAAACAGCCTTGAGCCCTCAAAAGCCTTGAGCCATCAAGAGCCTTGAGCCACAAAAAGAGCGGCGGCATCTCTGCCGCCGCTCTCTCTTATGCCGGGTCACCAAAGACCCCGCGGGGTTAGTTCGCGATCACCTCAGATGGTTTCATAAGCGAAAGGCTGAAGTGAGGGCCGTCTGGGTCTTTGGATTCCCACTGGCATCGCCCACTCCACAT
>WNFL01238617.1_pt1 | contig 10564 bp, 11 predicted proteins | sample 5400361 | NCBI WGS metagenome assembly WNFL01 (sample SAMN13153351, study PRJNA577476) | soil metagenome | isolation source: 40 cm soil on Douglas fir-dominated hillslope | place: USA:California | collected 2013-09-17 | reverse complement strand
GAGCTGCTCGATGATAACGTCCTCGACAAATGCGCGCAGGACAAAGATTCGGCATTGCGCGCCTGGGCCGCGCGGCTTACCGGCGAAAGACACCAACCAACGGAACAGACCCTGGTCCGCATGCAATTGCTCGCATCGGACACCGACCCATCTGTTCGCCTCGCCGTCGCTACCGCCGCCCGGCAATTCGCATCCGGTTCGTTGACCGTGGACACGCCGGGGACATCCGGCGCGGGCGGTGTCGGCCAGGTGCTGCTCCAACTAATTAGCGCGTCTCACGATGCCAAAGATCCCTTGTTGCCATACATGATCTGGCTTGCCGGTGAACCGTCATTCGCGAGAAATCCGCGGCCTGCTCTCGAGTGGCTGGCCGGAAATGGCAAAACCCTCGCACCGCTCGACTCAATCTTAATTCGGAAGGGCATGCGTCGGATTTGTGACACGCAGGATACGCGGAACCTGGATGACGCAGTGGCGTTTCTTGAGCGTGTGGCCGTTGAGAATGGCGATCTGGCGCTGGCGGCGATCGACGGCTTGCTCGAAGGCCAGCGAGCCAAGCCGTTCAAACCGCAAACCGAAACCTCCGCGCTATTCGACACGCTCGGGAAAAGCGAAAACCTGCAACTCAAGCAACGTGGCCACCAACTAGGCGCGCTTTGGGGTGACCTCGGTTCCATCCGAGCCACTCTCGCAGCCGTGTCAGATCAGAATCTGCCGACCGATCAACGCGTTCATGCGATCGACATCGCTCGCGAATTGAAAAGCGTTGCGGCGCGTGAGGCCCTGATAAAGGTGGTATCTCAGGACAAATCGGAACAAGTGCTGGTGGCGGCCATTCGCGCCCTTGCAACGGTTGGCGGAGACACAGTCGCCAACGATCTAATAAAGCAGTGGAGCGGATTCTCACCGTCCGTTCGTTCTGCGGCCACCGAGACGCTTGCATCACGACGCGAATGGGCTTTGGAATTATTATTCGCTGTCGAATCCAACGCCGTGTCGCGTTCCGAATTATCGCTGACGGTTGTGAGGGCGTTGGCCGATTCAAAAGACCAAACTGTTCGCGATCGCACGCTGGCCGTCGTCGGCCGGGTCCGGCCCGCAAATTCCGACAAGCAAAAGATCATCGCCGAGAAAAAGAAAATGATTTTGGCCGGCGGCTCTCCGGATGCGCAGGCCGGCCACGCGTTGCTGCAAAAGACCTGTCTTGTCTGCCACAAACTCTATGGCGAAGGCGCGGACGTAGGTCCGGATCTGACCGGTATTGGCAGATCCACGTTGGATGCCTTGTTGGCGAACGTGATCGATCCGAACCAGGTCATCGGCAAGGGGTACGAGAACGTCGAGGTCGAGACCCGCGATGGTCGCAGCGTCAGTGGCCGGCTCATTGAAAACTCGGCAACTCAGATTAAACTTCTATCGTCGGGACCAAAGGAAGAAGTTCTGGCAAAATCCGACCTAGCTTCAATGCGCACCAGCGAGCTTTCGGTTATGCCCGAGGGTCTTGAACAAATGCCCGATGCTGATTTTCGAAATCTAATTTTGTACGTGTTACATCCACCTCAGGAAACTTCCAAATGAAAACAATTGATCGCCGCACTTTTATCCAGCACATGGCTGCCGCTGTTCCAGCCGCCGCTATGCTGACGCCTGCCGTCTCGTTCGCCGTGAAACAGAAGCCAAAGGAAATTGTCTGGCCAATCGGCTGTTTCAACCGGCCATGGTTCGATAAACGAAAATCTGATCTCGATGAGGCGCTCGATGGCATCAAAGCCGCCGGCTACAAAATTGCCGGGCTGCTCACGCGCAACGATAAAGAACCCCTGATTGGTTCGGATGCCAGTCCCGCATATCTGGCCGCGCTGAAAAAGAAAGTGTCGGACCGCGGGCTCACCGTAAATGTCGCCGCGATACGAAATCAGGCTGAACAGCCGTTGGAGGCTCAAATAAAAGACATCCGCCGCCAGATCGATAACGCAAAGACTCTCGGCACAGCATTCCTGCTCACCTTCGGCTCGGACCAGCCTGAGCATTACCAGAATTATTACAAGTTGATGAAGGATGCCGCAGCCTACTCGCATGAGCGCGGACTGAAACTGGTGCTCAAACCGCATGGCGGCGCCAGCAGTTCGTCCGATGAAATCACCACAACCATCCGGGAAGTTGACCATCCAAATTTCAAAATCTGGTTCGATCCCGGCAACATCATTTATTACGCCGACAAAAATCCGGTGGAAGAATTGAAGGCGGTCGTCGAGCATGTGACTGGAATTTGCGCCAAGGATTGTGACGGGCCAAAGGGCAACGTTTTTCTCGAATTCGGCAAAGGCAAGGTCGATTTCGCCGGCGTGTTCCAGGTTTTGAAGAAGGCCAATTTCAATGGGCCGCTAATGGTCGAATGTTGCGCTCGAGGCGAGAACTCTGCCGAGATCACCGCCAATGCCCACAAGAATCTGGAATATCTCGAACGGCTCTTCGACTCCTTGTGATGCCGCGATCGAGTCTAATCTGAACTGATGCCCCCTCGGGGCGTTTACAGCGCGCCGCCGAAACAGATCGTGAGGCCGCCAGTCACAAAAACAGCCTTTCGAGAAGTTGATCGCGGGTAGTCTGGAAATGTGTCGCAATGTCGCTGAGGATGCCGGACAACGTACCAACTTTGAGCGACTGATGATTCGGTATCGTGACGTGGTGCTGACCACGTTCATTGGTGGCCAGCCGCATATGGCTGCCGGTTTGTCGCGTGATTTCGTAGCCAAGTGGGCGCAAAGCTTTAGCCAGGTCCGACCCGGACAAGTCTCTTGGCAACTTCATATTACCAATATAGGCCGGACAACGATCAGCCGGCGATGACTTCTTCCCGGACGAAGTGAAGGCGAATGACCTTGGGCGCTTTTCCCTCCTCGAAGTGGCAGCGAGTGGCGTCGCGCACGGCCAAGCGCAACTCTTCCACTGTTTCGGCCTCGGTGAAGATGGATTCACCCAAGGCTCGGGCGGTGAGCCCGCCATCGGCGGCTTCCTCTACTAAAAAAATGAGTTCGTTCATCATTCGCGTGTGAGCAATGCCTTCACGTTCCCGAGAATTTCTATTATCCGCTGTTCTTTGGCAAGAATGCTCTGGGCCAGTTGCTCTGGCCTTAGTTAGCAAAAACTGATCAGAGCGAGGCGCGGCGCAACGTGAAGATAAGCTCAAAATTGATTCCTCCTCTTATCTGCCAATATTTCCGCCCATCAGCCGTCAATTGCTTCTTTTAAGGTTTCGTGTCTTCCTGTCTTGGTGTTTGACGCCGCGCGCAAGCTTGACTCGACCTGCTTTCTTTGCGTATTTTAACCGCAACGTGAACGCAAGCAGTTGGTATTTTAAAGGCAGTTTTGCCACCTGGTTTTATTTTACCAGGACGGCGGACTGGTGCTTGCTGCGTTAGGCTACAAAATCACCAACTCCGCCGCAGGTCCCACCTGCGGTTTTTTTGTGGAGACCTTCGGCCAACTGAAACGGAAGCATGATAATTGTCCTTAAACCGAATATCTCCCGAAAACAGGAGCGCGCGATTCTCCAGGAAATTCGCCGGCGCGGCTACAAACCGCATGTGATGCGCGGCGTGGCGCGAATCGTCATCGGCGCGATAGGCGACGAATTGACCCACCAATCACTGGAGACCTTGCTGACCGTATTTCCGCAGATTGTGGAGAGCGTCACCCCGGTGCAGCGCCGGTACAAGCTGGTTAGCCGCGAAGCGCATCCGCAAAACTCCACCGTTAAGATTCGCGACCATATTCTCGGCGGCAAAAAATTCCACGTCATGGCTGGGCCTTGCTCAGTCGAAAGCGAGAAACAGTTGCTCAAAACGGCCGAAGCGGTGAAAGCCGCCGGCGCCACAATTCTTCGCGGCGGCGCATTCAAACCACGGACATCCCCCTACGAATTCCAGGGACTGGGATTGAAGGGCCTAAAACTGCTGGCTAAGGCGCGAAAGGAAACCGGGCTTTCAATCATCACGGAGCTACTTTCGGAAAGTCATGTCGATATGGTGTCCGATTACACCGACATCATTCAAATCGGCGCTCGCAATTCGCAAAATTTTCAACTGCTCATTGCCGCCGCGAAAACCGGCAAACCGATCCTGCTCAAGCGAGGCCTTTCCATGAAAATCGAGGAATGGCTGCTGGCCGGCGAATACGTTCTGGCTCACGAAAACCCAAACTTGATGTTCTGCGAGCGTGGCATTCGCACCTTCGAAACTTACACGCGAAACCCGCTCGATCTCTCTGCCATTCCCATCATCAAAAAGGAATCTCACTTTCCTGTGGTCATCGATCCCAGTCAGGGTGCGGGGCGAGCCGACCTGGTCAGGGCGATGTGCAAGGGCGCCGTGGCGATGGGCGCTGACGCGTTGCTCATTGAAGTTCATCCCAATCCTGCCGAAGCCTGGAGCGACGGCACTCAGCAGGTCTCGCTTGAAGTCTTTGCGGAATTAATGCGCGAGCTGCGGCCGATCATTCTCGCCGCCGGCCGCGAGTAGAATCACCGATCGATCATGGAGCCAAGCGCGAAGCCGGACAGCTCCAGCAGAACGCAATTCGATCCGGCGCTTTTGTCGCGGCTGCGTGCCGCATTGAAAAGCACTGCGAAGGATTTGCTGGCGGAACGCAATCCGGCCGGCCATTGGATTGGCGAACTCTCGAGCAGCCCCCTTTCAACTGCCACCGCGGTGATTACGCTGGCTACGGTGGATCGACATTCAAGCAGCAAACGGTTCGGGCAACAAATCGCAAATGGCCTCAAATGGCTGGAGGAAAACGTCAATGAGGACGGGGGGTGGGGTGACACCGGCAGTATGGCTGCTTGTGCTCAAGCTGAAGGCGGCGCTCAAGAAAGCACGTTAAGCAACATCAGCACCACCGCGTTGTGCTGGGCGGCTTTTGGCGCTGTGCAAGGCGCCGATGCTCAATATCAGCGCCTCGTCGCCAATGTATTAAAATGGTTGCGAGCGAAAGTTCAGGCGTCTGTACCGGATGCAAACGTAAGCTCGGATTTCACGAATAATCCGGCACCGCTGGTTGACGCGATCGTGGCGCGCTATGGCAAGGACCGCACGTTTTCGGTACCTATTCTGACCGCTTGTGCTTTGTCGGGTCGCCTGGGCTCAGGCAAGGATGCGTGGAAATGGGTCCTGCCTTTGCCCTTTGAACTGGCCGCATTTCCGCCATCTACTTTCGCCGCGTTACGGCTACCGGTCGTCAGTTACGCGTTGCCGGCTCTCGTTGCAATCGGCCATGCGCGCCATTTTCATGCTCCTTCGCTGAATCCTATCGCTCGACTTGCCCGCGTTCTCACCCGTTCGCGCGCTTTGAAAGTCCTGAACAAAATCCAACCTCACGGCGGAGGTTTCCTGGAAGCAACTCCGCTAACAAGCTTTGTCGTCATGAGCCTGGCCGGCAGTGGTGAGGAAAAAAATCCGATTACGGCGAAAGGCGTCGATTTCTTAATCCGCTCGCAGCGGCCGGATGGCAGTTGGCCTATCGACACAAATCTTTCAACGTGGGTGACCACCCTTTCAATCGACGCGCTGGCGGATGATCGTGGCGAGACTCCGGTTGCATCCGATGATGTAAAACGAGTATGTGGCTGGTTGCTAAGTCAGCAATACCGATCGTTGCATCCCTATACTCACGCAGCACCTGGCGGCTGGGCCTGGACTGATCTTTCCGGCGGCGTGCCCGATGCTGACGATACTGCGGGTGCCCTGCTGGCGCTGTCCTGTGGTCTCGAGATGAAGTGCGGCCTCGATCTCAATGAGGTGACGACGGCTGCGATTGCTGGCGTTACCTGGCTGCTCAATTTGCAAAATCGTGACGGCGGCATTCCCACCTTCTGCCGCGGTTGGGGCAACCTGCCTTTTGACCGCAGCAGTTGCGACATTACCGCGCATGCCATTCGAGCCTGGACTGCGTGCCTCACTTACATGCCCAAAGATTTGCGTGTCCTGGCAATTCAAGGTATTGGGAACGCAATCGGCTTCCTGGCTAGAAACCAAGCCGCTGATGGCTCCTGGGCGCCGCTCTGGTTCGGGAATCAGTTTGTACCTTCGGAAGAAAATTTCACGTATGGCACGTCTCGCGTGCTGCTTGCACTCGCAATTGTCACGAACGATCCGCAAATCCGTTCCAGCCTCCCCGCTGGAATTCGCGAGAAAGCCTGCAACTGGCTCATCGATGCGCAAAACGGGGACGGCGGTTGGGGCGGCGGTCGCGGAGTGATTACTTCGGTCGAAGAAACCGCTCTCGCTGTGGAAGCTCTCAGCGTGACCGCCGATTTACTCGATGCCAGGGGCAATGCGGCGATAAAGCGTGGCGTGGTGTGGCTGCTCGGAGCCGTCGAATCCCGTGCCTGGCATAGACCGTCACCGATCGGATTTTATTTTGCGAAGCTTTGGTACTACGAACGATTATATCCGAGGATTTTCACCGTGGCCGCCCTCAAGCGGGCGGCGAAATGGTGCAGCGGAAGTTTCAACCAATAGAAGCTCGCCCCATTGCCGAATTGAATCACGTTGACGGTTTTAGCGGCTTGCTCTCATTATGCTGCGAGTGGAGGCAGCCAGGATATGCCTGCCAAACCACCGCTGTTAGAACTTTGAAGCATCGAAATTTGAATCATGAATTTGGACCAACTTTATTCTGAACTCACCTTAAAGACAGACGCAAAGCTCGCGCTCGTCGTGTTGGACGGACTTGGCGATATTGCGACCCGGCAACAAGGATATCTAACTCCGCTGGAAGCGGCGGCGACTCCGAATCTCGACGCGCTCACCAAAGGTTCGGCGCAGGGCCGCATGATTCCCGTCGCTCCAGGCATCACTCCGGGCAGTGGCCCTGGTCATTTGGCGCTGTTCGGTTACGACCCGCTCGAATTCCAGGTCGGCCGGGGTGTGATCGAGGCGCTCGGACTCGGGCTTGAGTTGAAAGCCGGCGATGTCGCCGCGCGCGCGAATTTTTGCACGCTCGATGCCAACGGCACGGTGACTGATCGCCGAGCCGGACGCATCGAGACAAAAGTTTGCGAAGAGCTTTGCGATCTGCTTTCGCAAAAAGTCAAAAAAATCGGTGATACGCAGGTAATCATAAAGGCCGGCAAAGGCCACCGTTTTGTCGTTCTCTTTCGCGGCAAAGGATTGGAAGGGCCGCTGACCGACGCGGACCCGCATCGCGAAGGTCTGCCGATCCCGAAAGCAACGGCAGTGAATCCGAAATCGGCAAAAGCAAAAAAAGCCGCAAAGTTGGTAGCCGATTTTTACAAGGCAGCGCTGCCCGTTCTCGCGAAAAAGTCTCCGGCCAATGGCTTTCTCATGCGTGGCATCGCGCATCAGCCGGAGATTCCAACTTTCGAGCAGCGGTATGGTTTGCGAGCGGCCTGCATAGCGGTTTACCCGATGTACAAGGGCCTCGCGCAGTTGGTCGGCATGGCCAAGCTCGAAGGGCCTCAGACCATTTCAAAGCAGTTGGAACGTTACATCGCCGAATACGACAACTACGACTTCTTCTTTATTCATTACAAATACACCGATATGTACGGCGAGGACGGAAACTTCACCGCGAAACGAGTGGCCATCGAGGAATTCGACGCTGCGTTGCCGATTCTGTTGCGAAAGAAACCCGACGTGCTCGCGATCACCGGCGATCATTCGACGCCTTGCGTGGTTAAAGGCCACTCGTGGCATCCCCAACCGGTGCTTTTGAATTCCGCGTGGTCAGGCTCCGACAAACTCGATCGCTTTACCGAAACCGGTGCCAACAGCGGCTCGCTCGGAATTTTCGAAGCGAAGTTTCTTATCCGGCAGATGCAGGCCAACGCAAAAATGTTCGACAAATTTGGCGCGTGAGGTTGCTTTCTCGCGGCGATCTGAATTTTCCCCGCCAAGCCGATCGCGCGATTGTCAAAAAAAATACTGGTCACAACAAAAATTCATGTCTTAATCAGGTCGAATGAAAACCACTACAAATTGATCGGAGGTGATTAACGTGGCAGCCAAGAAAAAAGCTAAAAAGAAAGCCGGTAAGAAGAAGTAAATTCCTGCAGACAACACCAGGATGGCAAATCTGTGCCTCCTCGGCAGGTCTCCCATCCTGGTGCGCACTGATACACGATGGCCAAACTTGTTTTTGACATCGAAACTTCCGGTCTCCCGCTGGACCATTTCGACGATGTCCAGCAGGAGTACCTCTTCCGTGAATGTGAGAAGATACCCGAGGAACTGAATCGCGCAGTCCGCCGCGCCGAAATTCAACAGTTGTTCAGCCTCTGGCCGCTTACCGCGAAAATCATCTGCATTGCCATGCTCAATGCGGAAACGTCCCGGGGCCAGGTTCTTTTTACCGCCGATGATTATCAGGAAGACCCCGCCGAAGCCGGCCCGGTCGAATTCGTCAGTTGCGTTGACGAGACGGAGATGCTCACCGCGTTTTGGGATGTCGCGCGGCATTACGATACGATCATCACTTTCAATGGCCGGGGCTTCGATGTTCCCTTCCTGTATCTTCGCTCAGCGGCGCTGCGAGTCCCGATTAGCCGAAAAAATTGGCTGGGTTATCGTTTTCAAACTGATCCGCACTGCGATCTGGCGGAACAGCTTACGTTTTACGGTGTCAGTGGCCGGGATGGCGCGGCACGGCGGTTCAACCTGGATTTCTATTGCAAGGCATTCGGTATCGAATCGCCAAAAGCCCAGGGCATTACCGGCAGGGACATGAAAACTCTCCTCGAGGAGAAGCGCTTTCGTGACATCGCCGAGTATTGTTTGCGCGATGTAAAAGCCACAGTCCTCCTCTATCAGATTTGGAAGGAGCGCCTTGCGGGCATAGGCTAAGCCAGTGCTGGTGTGCTTCGATGCCGCTGAAATGCAATTCTCGACGCTTGTCTGCTTTGCGGTAGAACAGGAAGCCGTTCCGTTTCGGAAAATCGTCCCGCGTTCGGCTGGAGTTCAAGTGCTGGTCACGGGAATGGGCCGGCGCAATGCCGGGATGGCCATTGCAAAGTCTTTGGAAGATTTCGCCCCCGAATTAGTGCTGACCTGCGGCTTCGCCGGCGGATTGAATCCAGCTCTCGGTTCTGGCACAGTCATATTTTCCGCAAAAACCAATGACGCGCTGGCGCAGCGCCTTGCGAGCAAAAAAATCCGAGCCGGTCGTTTTCACGAACTGGACCGCGTCGCCACCACAGCGGCCGAAAAACAGGCATTGTTCGAACAAACCGGCGCTGACGCAGTGGAAATGGAATCGGGATGTATATCAGCGATCTGCGCGGCAAAGGGATTTCCGTGCGCAATCGTCAGGGTGATTTTGGATAGCGCGGAAGAAGATCTTCCTTTGGATTTTAATCAATTGATGAATCGCAATCAGGAAATGGATTACTGGCGTCTGGCTTTGGCTCTCGCCCGCTCACCAGGAAACGTCGGGAGGCTGTTAAGACTCCAAAAACAGAGCAAGCTCGCCGCCGAAAACCTTGCCCAGGCCCTTATTGGTTTCCTTGAGCAAGATGCCGTGCCGTGATTCGGCGCCTGGAAATCATGGATTCGACGCAGGCGCCGACGACGGGATGGTTGGCGTCTCAGGTTTCCCTTTTACATGCTCGCTGTAGCTGATCAGCGCGGCGCCGACGACAATGAAAACGACGCCGCCCCAGCGAATGGCGGAAACCTTTTCCCCCAGGAAAATCAACGATGCGAATGTGGTCATGACAAAGCTCAGCGCCGTCAGCGGCCAGAGAAAACTGACGTCAGCTTTCGAGAGCAGGATCAACAAGCTTGCGAAGAAAAGCGCCTCGAACAAAACGCCTGCGAGCAAATTGGCATTAGTCGCTCCCGTCCGGACGACTCGTCCAATTTCCGCAAGGCTGATTCGTTTTACCTCGCCAATCTGGGTAATCCCCTTTTTTAGCAGGACGACGCCCGTCGCTTCAAACGTCAGGCCGATCAACAGAATCAATAATAGTTTTCCCATGTCACAAATCCTGGTAGCGAATCAGTTCAATGCCCTGCTTTTCAATTTCTGCCCGCGTGCGCGGGCTAATTAAAGCGTCAAATTCATTTCTAAACTCGTCGAGCGACGGGTGGGAGTAAAGCTCGGAATCCCCAGCCGGCAATCGGCGCAGCAGCTTCAACACATAATTCTCGTCCACGCGGGCGTTTTGCAGCAGTCCAAAAACACGCTGTGTGCAACGGATGCCCCGCTGGCGAAGGACAGGCCTGGCTCGGCCCGCCAGCGCGTGATGAATGACTGCATGGGACGCGCGATAGAACCATCGTCCTGATGAAAGCCGCGCGTTGAGAAAAAAAGGGTCGAACGTCAGTCGAATGCGTTCAATGCCAAAACGTGACAAATCCTCCACCAGCAATCGAAAAACGATCGGATGCAGGTGCATGTGCAAATGGCCATTCACATGATCGAGAGTCAGGCCAGTCCGTTGGAACTTTTCAAATTGCGCGCGAATTTCCGCTTTCAACTGCGGGCGTAAAGATCGATTGAAAAAATATCGGAAGCCACTCGCGGCCGGGTTGTCGCTAAATCG
>WNFL01065163.1_pt1 | contig 10564 bp, 10 predicted proteins | sample 5400361 | NCBI WGS metagenome assembly WNFL01 (sample SAMN13153351, study PRJNA577476) | soil metagenome | isolation source: 40 cm soil on Douglas fir-dominated hillslope | place: USA:California | collected 2013-09-17 | reverse complement strand
CTCGCGACGCAGGAGTTGGCCAGCTCGAGCAGCTTGGCGACGTCCTTGCCGGCCGCGGCGATCCTGGCCTCGAGTGCCGGATCCTGCGCGGCCGGGGTCGCCTGGTCGGGGAGCGGGGCAGCCAGGGAGGAGGGCCAGGAGAGGAGACAGCAGGCGAGCGAGGCGATCATGGCGCGCATGGGGTCCGCATAGAGTAGCGGACCGGGGCATCCGCCGGGTACACGCGGGCGCAGGATCGAACTCAGCCAAGCTCGGCGGTGCGGGGCAATGCGAGCTCCGCGACCGGCTCCCGGCGGCGCCGGCTCACTTCGGCTTGCGCGCGGCGACCACGCCCGAGACGATCCGTCCCAGCGCATCGTCGCGCGTGCACTTGCCGTCCAGGAAGTCCTTCCAGACCGGGAGCTCGATGTCGGCGACGGTCCGGACCTTGTCGTAGTAGTGCGCGACGACCCCGTAGTGCTCGTGCTGCGGGTCCACCAGCCTGCGGATGGTCTCGCCCGCCTGGACGAACATCAGCGTGTGCGGCACGTCGCGCGATTCACGGTCCTTGCCCGTGAAGCCCGCCTGCTCCAGCCGCGCGCGCAGCTCGTCGAGCACCCCGCCGCTCGAGACGGGGGTGGCGGCCGGCGTCGCGATGTCCAGGGCGTGGGTCGACTCGTGCAGCAGCGTCTCGAGCAGCTGCGTGCCTTTCGCGTTCTGCACGCTCACGAAGCAGACCCCCGTGCCCGCCGGACTCGCGTGCGTCACCGCGCCGGGCGCGGGCTGGGCGAAGACCAGCCGGACCGGGATCGCGCGCGCTTCGGGCGAGAGGGCCAGGCTGCGCGCCATGTAGGCCAGGCACTCGCTCTCCTTGCCGCCGAAGCCCTTCGCGATCTGCGCCGCGACCTCCTCGATCGCGCGCCGGTGCTCGGGCCAGAGCTTCTCGAGGAACGCGGGCTCGGCCTGTTCGAGGGCTGCTGCCAAACGCAACGCGGCAGCGCGCAGCGCGACCGTCTTGCCCGAACGCAGCGTGATGCTCTCGCGCGCCTTGGCCAGCGCCGCGCGGGCCTCCTTCGCGGTCGCGCAGTCGCCCAGCAGGCCTTCGACGTAGCCCCAATCGAGCGGGCCGCCGAGCTCGGCGTCGAGGGCGCGCGCGGCTTCGACCGCCGGCGCCAGCCCCGCGAGTTCGGGCACGGGATCCTTCGAGGCCGCGAGCGTGCGCACGTAGAAGTGCAGGTCGAGGTAGGGCCTGGTCGCGATGTCGAGCCGGACGCCGTCCGTGCGCGCGGCGGTCGTGCTCAGGGCCAGGATGCAGGCGAGGATCATCGGGCTAGGCAGGGCACGGATGGGTCACACCCCGAGCGCCTCGCTCCTGAGCCACCTGGATCGCCTGGACCGTCGGTCCACGATGCGCAGCAGGAGCGCGTGCAGCACGGCCAGCGCGGCGAACTCCCCCGCCAGCATCAGCCAGAGCAGGCCCTCCTTCTGCGCCAGGTAGGCCAGGAGGCCGAGCAACCCGGCCGGGATCATCACCAGGAACGTGATCGCGGTCTGCACCGTGCGCTGGCCCGTGCGCGTCCCGGCCGAGAGCGGCAGGTACTCGCCGGTCAGCCCGGGAAGCAGCGAGAGCGTCGGCATCGCGAGCAGCGCGGGCAGCGCGAGCCAAAGGCGCGCGGGCTCGGCGCGCAGCACCCAGATGGAGACCAGGGTCAGGTAGGCGAGCAGCGGCGCCTGCACGTACGCGATCGCGGCCTTGCGCACGCCGTGGAACAGGCGCGCCCCGCCTTCGATGGGCGCGTAGAGGAAGAGGTCCGCCGCGGCCGGGTTGGACGAGATGCGCAGGCTCTCGAGGACCGTCAGCGGCACGAGCGCGCACATCCAGACCATCAACAGCGGCAGGAAATCCGAGCCGCGGTTGCCGGGCAAGAGCGCCAGCACCGGGAACACGACGTAGAACGAGAGCGCGGAGGCCAGGCGCACTTTCACCGAGCGCTCGCGCAGGATGTACGCGCGCGCCAGCCGGAACGTGGCGCGTTGGACCGGATCGGAGAGCCAGGGCGCGAGCAGGCGCTCCACCCTTCCGCCGCCGGCGGCCAGCGCGGCCGGCGCGGGCGCGCGCTCGGGACGGACCTCCTCCTGCAGGCTGGCGACGTCGCCGCCCGTCGCGGGCAGGCGCAAGAGGCCCAGCCAGGTGCAGAAGACGGTCACGCCCAGGCCTGCGAGCGCGAGCTGCGCGAAGCGCGGATCGGAAGCGGTCGATCCCAGCCAGGCGTCGAAGCCCGCGAACCAGCAGGGCGGGACGAACCAGACGAGGTACGAACCGCGCAGCAGGCCCGCGAGGTCGAAGCCGGTGCGCGTGTCCAGGAGGCGCGGCACGACCTGGAAGCCCACCGCGAGGAAGACGGCGGAGCCGATCTGGGCCCAGGTGATCACGCGCTGCAGCCGCTCGCGCCCGAGCAGGCGCGCGATCAAGCCGTAGAGGCACACGACGGATGCGCTGGCGAAGACGGTCGAGAGGAGCACGCTGGCGATGTGCGCGAACGGCGCCGCCGGCCGCGCGCCCTCCATGAAGAAACCTAGTGCGATCGTCGGCCCGAGGTTGATCGCCGCCGCGATCAGCAGCGTGAAGGCGATGATCGTCAGGGCCTTGGCCACGACCAGCGTGACGGGCTGGATGGGCTTGTGCCCCAGGACGTCGTTCTCGCTGGTGTTGAAGAGCACGTCCGAGGCCTCGCTCATGGCCGCCGTGCCGACGACGAAGAGCGTCATCACGTGCACGGCGAAGGTGCCCAGGAAGACGTCCTTGGTGAGGGCCAGGACCGGGGCCATCAGCAGGCCGAAGAGCGCGTAGATCGCGACCAGGAAGACGATCGGCCCCAGGCCGCCGCCCTTCTTCTCGCCGCGCATCGTGCGCAGCGGCATCTTGCGCACGCTGATCACCAGGAACGCGCGCACCAGCGCACGCACCTGACGCCAGTCGACCCTGCTGCTCGCCGGCGCGTTCATCGCTGCATGGCGCGCGCCATGTCCTCCGCCCGCTGCGCCTGGTCCTGCGTACTCGTCAGGCGGTTGAAGGCCTGCTCGAGCGAGGTCGCGCCGCTGCGCTCCAGGATCTGCGGCACCGTGCCGTCCTCGAGGATCCGGCCCTGGTGGATGATCACCACGCGCTCGCACATGCGCTCGACCACGTCGAGGATGTGCGAGCAGTAGACGATCGTCTTGCCCTCGCGCGCCAGCGACTGGATCAGCGTCTTGAACTGCAGCGCGGTGTTCGCGTCGAGCCCGTCGAGCGGCTCGTCGGTGCAGCAGCGCCGCGGTGAGCACCACCTTCTGGCGCATGCCCTTCGAGAACGAGGCCAGCGGCTTCGAGCGCGTGTCCTGCTCGCCCAGCTCGAAGAAGGCCAGGAAGCGCTCGATGCGCGTCTTGACCTCCGCGGGCGGGATCGAGTGCAGCGCCGCCACCAGCTCGAGGTACTCCATCGCAGTCAGCGCGTCGAAGACCGCGCCCGACTCCGGCACGTAGCCGATCTCGCGCTTGGCCTCGAGCGGGTTCCTGACGACGTCGAAGCCGGCCACCTCTGCGGTGCCCGAGGTCGGCGTGAGCATGCCCGTGAGCATCTTGATCGTCGTGCTCTTGCCCGCGCCGTTGGGGCCCAGCAGGCCGACGAGCTGGCCGGTGGGGATGTCGAGGTCGATGCCGCGCACGGCGTCGCGCGTTCCATAGCGTTTGACGAGCTGGCGGGTGTGGATCATGGGCCGAGCAGGATACGCGAGATGCCTGGATGCGCCTCCCGTGTCTCGCCACCCCGGCGCCTTCAGTTGCCGATCTGGATGTGGACGGCCATGTGCTCCCGTCCTTGCGCGACGTCGATCCCCACCGGGGGGGCGAAAGAGGGCATCTTCGGCTCGTGCACGTGTTCCCAAGCTGCCATGCGCGCATGCCATACGCACTCTCTCCCCCACCTTATGCCCCAAAGTCCGACAGCCGCGCATGCGCCAAAGGACTAACCTCGTGTCCAGGAGAGCACTTGAAAATCCTCATCAACCTTCCCAACGCACCCAATGGCCGGGCCCTCGACGCCGACCACGCCATGAGCATCGCCTTCAGCTCCGCGCTCGCGACGGAGCTCGACGCGGGTCGGATCGCGGTCAGCCTGGACGGCGGCCGCAAGACGTTCCTGTTCCACGCGGCCCCGTCCGAAGCGAGCCATCGTCACGCGCTCGGCCTGGCCGACACCGTCGGTTCCTGGCGCGAGCCGCGCTACGACGTGCTGCGCGACGACTACGGCTGCACGCGTTTCCAGGTCCAGCTGCTCGTGCGCGACTCGTCGAAGATCCTGGCCGAGTACGAGTTCAGGGACTCGCGCGAGCAGTCGCTGACCGAGCAGGCCCTGGCCTTGCTCTGGCAGAACGACCGCCTGGTCGACCGGCTGGTGCACAAGGTCTACCTGCGCGGGCGGACCGAGCACGACCGGCGCTGGAAGACCATCGAGCTCCTGCTCGGCCAGCAGAACTAGCGTCGCGCGCGCGCCCGCTCGACGACGCGCCGCGTCGCGCAGCCCTCGAGGTGGTCGTTGACCAGGCCCGTCGCCTGCATGAACGCGTACATCGTCGTCGGCCCGACGTAGGTCCAGCCGCGGCGCTTCAGGTCCTTCGAGAGCTCCTTGGAGGCGGGCGTCTCGGGCATCCTCGCCAGGACCTCGGAGCTCAGGCGCTTCGGCCGCGTCTCCGGCGCCGGCTCGAAGCCCCAGACGTAGGCCGCCAGCGAACCCTGCTCCTCGACCAGCTCGCAGGCGCGCCGCGCGTTGTGGATCGCCGACTCGATCTTGCCGCGGTGGCGCACGATGCCGGCGTCCTCGAGCAGCGCCTCGACCTTGCGCGGCGTGAAGCGCGCGACCTTCTCGAAATCGAAGTTCGCGAAGGCCCGCCGGAAGTTCTCGCGCTTCCTCAGGATCGTCAGCCACGAGAGCCCGGACTGGAAGCCCTCGAGGCAGAGCTTCTCGAACAGGCGCTGGTCGTCGCGCTGCGGGAAGCCCCATTCCTCGTCGTGGTAGGCGCGGTAGAGCTCGTCCGAGGCGCACCAGGAGCAGCGCACGACGCCGTCCTCGCCGCGGACCAGACCCTTTCCGGCCACGCTCACCCGCCGCCCAGATCCGGTGCCTCGCCCACCTTGCGCAGCAGTACCTGCGTGAACGAGGTCGAGCCGAACCAGGTCGTCTCCAGCTGGAATCCGATCTGCGGCGCGATGTTGCGCAGCAGCGTCAGCGAGCCCAGGTGCATGCAGCCGAAGATCCAGTTCACGCGGTTCGCCTTGTAGATCGGGATGTGCTTGTTGAAGCTGTCGGCCACGTCGTGGAGCTTGAAGCGGTCCCCGTCGTTCATGTCGAAGTACACGAGGCCGCCCAGCTCGAGCACGCGGTTGCACTCGACGAGGTAGTAGAGGAAGTCGAAGCAGTTGAAGTGGATGAAGAGCAGCAGCGAGTAGATCTTCGTCGCCCGCTGCGGGATGTGCTTCGAGAAGTCGCTGGTGGCGCGCGATCGTGCGCTCGAGGAAGGACGAGCTGATGTCGACGCACACGAGCGAGCGCACCTTGGGCGCGACCACCTCGGCCAGGTAGCCCATCCCGCTGCCGAGGTCGATCACGCGGTCGTTCTTCGAGAGCGCCAGTCGTGAGCTGACCTCCGGGAGGCGCGCGTGACGGCTCCTGACGACGGCCTCGTCGTCGTTCTCGCCGTCCTTGACCCCGGCCACGCCCAGGGCGAGCCGGCGCCGCTTGTCGTCGTCGAACTCCCACTTCTCGTTCGCCATGCAGTACCTCGGCGACAGCCTAGCCTTCGGCGAGAGCAGGAACCAAGCGCCGCCCGTGCGTAGAATGGCACCCAACCGGAAACCAGGAGACGATCATGATCCGTACCAGCAACGCTGTTTGGCAAGGCGACGGTCCCAAGGGCAAGGGCACGCTGACGACGCAGAGCGGCGCGTTCCGCGATCAGCCCTATTCGTTCCAGACCCGCTTCGCGAGCGAGGACGGCAAGGCCGGAACGAACCCCGAGGAGCTGCTCGCCGCCGCGCACGCCGGCTGCTTCGCCATGGCGCTCGCCTTCGCGCTGACCGAGGCGGGCAAGCCGCCCGCCGAGCTGCGCGTGGCGGCCAAGGTCGACTTCGTGAAGCTCGAGGCCGGCTGGACGATCCGCGGCATCGCGCTCGAGGTCGAAGGCCGCGTGCCGGGCGTCGACGCCGCGAAGTTCAGCGAGCTGGCCGAGAAGGCCAAGAAGAACTGCCCGATCTCGCGCGCGCTCTCCGCGACGCCGATCACGCTGGCGGCGAAGCTCGTCTGACGAGCGCCGGTAGCGGGAGAGGGAACCCTTGGGCTACTTCAAGCGCAAGCTCGACCGCAGGCGCTCGCGGCGTCTCGTGCGCGCGCTCAACGACGCGGCCGTCGACGGCAAGGCCTGGCAGGCGATCCCGGACGGGCCGCCGCCGGCGCCCGGCTTCGTGCGCTTCTCCGTTCACGACCTGCACAAGGAGTCGGGCCGCCGGCGCGGGATCTTCTCGGTGGCCTATGACCTGCTCGATTCGGCGCAGACGGATCCGCACCACGCGAAGGCGATCGACGACGCGCTCGACTGGTTCGAACGCGAGCTGCCCGTCCCCGATCTGCGCAACAAGCGTGCGATCTTCCTCTTCAAGACAGAGGCGAGCGCTTGCATGAAGCAGATCTGGACGCTCGCCCACGCGCTGCGCGAAGCCGGTGTCTGGGTCGAGATGCAGAAGATCTCCCGTCCGGGACGCATCGTCTACCGGGACGAGCAGCAGGTCGCGGTCCTGCCCTGGGCCGACGCGAGCGAGCTCTAGGCTGCCGATCGCAATTCCAGGATTCCTGACGCAAGGCGGCCGGCCGTGGCAACGATTCAAGCGTGGCCACCCAACGCGAGCCCGAGGATCTCCGCCAGGTAGCAGCCCAGTCGGGCTGGGTGCGGCACCTGGCCGTCGAACTCGCACGCGACGTTCACGCAGGGGAGGACATCGCTCAAGATGCGCTCCTCGCCGCGACACGCAACCAGCAACAGCGTGGTTCCTTGCGCGCCTGGCTCGCGGGCGCCGTATGCAACCTCGCGCACCTGCGCCGCCGTGCCGAGGATCGCCGCGTCGCACGCGAGAGAATCTCCGCGCGACCGGAGCGCTGCGATGACCCGCTGATCGCGTTCGAGCGCCTCGAACTTCAGGAGGCGCTGCTCGGCGCCGTGCGCGAACTCCCCGAGCCCTACCGCACGACCGTGCTCCTGCGCTGGTTCGAGGAGCTCGAGCCCGAGGCGATCGCACAGCGAACGAGCACACCCGTGCGCACGGTGCACACGCGGCTGCATCGGGCGTTGGCGCTCCTGCGCGAGTCGCTCGACCGACGCTCGCAAGGCGATCGCTCGCGCTGGCTCGCGGCTTGGGTGCCGCTTCTGTCCAGGTCAAACGGCTCCTCGACCTGGCTGGTCATGAACCTCAAACTCGGACTGGCCGTCGCGGGCCTCGCTTGCGCCGGGGCATTCACGTTCTGGGTCACTTCGAAACCCGCACTGGTGCACGAGCCGGAGCAGACGCTTGCGGCCGGACTCTCAAGCGAACCCGTCGCGCCAGCGGCCACGAGGCCGACTGAGCTGGAGAGCGTCTCCGCCGAATCCAGTCGTCTCGAGCCGGCAGTCCCGAACCGGACCCGGGATAAGGCTGCGGGCTCCGATGGGCGCGTGCTGCACGGCCAAGTGATCGACGTCTCGGGGGCGAGGCTTCCCGGAGTCGAGGTCGTCTTCCGGGCTGCTGACGCCGCGCCCGGAACCGCGGGGCCGCGCGCGATGAGCGACCGTACAGGACGGTTCGAACTGGCGCTCGACGCGCAGCGCGGAAACATCGGGCTAGCGACGAGCGAGTGGATCGTGGTGCACGCGCCGGAGATCCCGCTGCCGGATCCGCAATCGGATTGCGTCCTGGTCCTGGGCAAGCCGCGCTCGATCGAGGGCCTCGTCGTGGATCCGTCGGGCAAGCCGTTGCCTGACATTGCTGTGCTCGCGCTCGATCCGCTGATCTCTACCGAGGTCCAAGGAAGGCTCCAGGACATTTCCTCCGAGGGCGGGAGTCCCTGGAACGACCTGCTCAGCGCCCATCCGGTCATGACCGATGTAGCCGGCCACTTCCGGCTCGAAGGTCTCGTCGCGGAGGGGTACCGGCTGCTGGCGAAGAGCGACCGCACGCTGGAGCGGACCGTCAGCGAGCCCATCCGTGCCGGCGCCACCGAGGCCCTCATCGTGCTCGGGGATGCAGGCGGACTGTGTTCCTTCGCCGGCCGAGTCGTCGACCTGCAGGGCAACCCGATCTCGGGCGCGAGCCTCGCCGCGATGCGCACGGTCACCCGCAGGTGCCAGGACACGCCCCTGCACCTGGAGGCCGACCGCGTGACGCCGGACGAGAGCGGGCGCTTCGAAATGCCGGGCAAGAGCTGCGAGTTGGAGGGGTTCATAGTTTGGCCGGAGCCCAGCGCACCCGCGAAGATCGTCCTCATCGATCGAGGCGCGAACCGCAGTGCGCTGCTCCTGAGGGTCGGGCACATCACCCACGTGCAGGTGGAGCTGCGCACCCCCGGCCTGGTGGCGGACTCGGTCGAGTTCCTCGACGCGGCTGGTGTCGTTTGCCAGACGGGCGTCAAGCGTGGCGGAGGCGGCTGGGTCGGAGGCGGCTCGATGTCGCTCTCATCCGAAGGGAGCGGCGTGCGGATGGTCTCGGAAGAGGCGACGACGCTCGTTCTGCTGCTCGGGGGCAAGGAAGTGAAGCGCGTGCCGATTCATCTCGACCGGGAGACGGTGAACACACTGCGATTGTGACCGCCCGAGTGCTCAGGGCTTCGCGAGCTTCAGGTCGAGCAGGTACGCCATCACCGCCATCGCCGTCGAATAGCTCTTGCCCTGCGCCTGCGCGTCGACGAACGAGCCGTCCGCCTCGACCTGCCTCTTCAAGATCGCGATCTGCTTCTTCGCCAGCTCCGCAGCCCTCGGCTTGGGCAGCTTCTCCAGCGTGCGCGCGACGTAGTAGTGGCCGAAGTAGTAGTGGTAGGCGTCCTGCAGCGGCTTGGGCGAGAGGAAGGCCTCGTAGATCTTCGTCACCGAGCGCGCACCGGGCTCGCCCTCGAAGAAGAAGTCGACGGCCGGCGCGAGGCGCGCGATCGCGCCCTTGTCGCCGCTCTCGAGCAGCGCGAGCTCGCAGAGGGCCGAGCGGCAGCTGGACGCACGAGGTTCGAACTGCATCGCCGGCGCGTAGTAGTAGTCGCGCGGGTCCTTCGGATTGCGCAGCGAGGCGAGGAAGGCCTGCGCCTTCACCACGGAGTCCTTCGGCACGTCGACGCCGAGCGACTGCGCCTCGGCGAAGAGCAGCAGCACCGGTGCCGTGTTGAAGCTGTGCACGCGCGGCGCGGTCATGTAGCTCCAGCCGCCGTCCTGCTGCAGGCCGACGAGCGTCTTCACGAGCTTCGCCGCGCGCTCGCGCGCCTTCGGCTTCTCGGCCTCGAGGTCGGAGCGCAGCAGCGCGACCTGCAGATGGAGGGCGTAGGTCGCCTGCCAGATCCAGGGCTTGGGCGCGTCGGCGAAGGTCCCGACGAGCTCGATGCCGGCGCGCGCGGCCTGCTCGAGCTCGGACTTGCGGGCCGGGAGCCGCTCGCGCAGCCCGAGCAGTGCGTCGACGACCAGCGCGCTGCGGGCCACGTTGTAGTCCCACTCCGAACCCGCTCCGCTGTTCGGGTAGACGTCGAAGACCGGGTTGTGCCAGCCGCCGTCGCTCGATTGCAGCGCGAGCAGCACGTTCGCGGCGCGCTCGAGCAGCACCTCGTCCTTCTGCTTCGTCGCGTCGGTCTCCGTGCTGCGCGCGAGCGGATCGAGCCCGATCGGAGCGCCCTTCGTCCACTCGGCGATCTGGATCCCGCTCTGCTTCAGGAAGGTCTCCAGCTCCGCGTCGAGCACGAAGGTCTTCGCCGGCGCGGCGGAGATGCCCTTGACGCCCGCCTTCGCCAGCGCCGCGCGCAGGATCGCGGGCGCGACCTCCGGCGCGAACACGCCGATCCGGCCGAGCGCGTGCACGAGCTTGCCCTCGGGCGTCGCGACGACCAGCGCGGGTCCGCCGACGTCGTCGAGCCTCGTGCCCAGCGGCGCCAGCGGGTCGTCGGGGAAGTCGAGGTCGAAATCCCAGGGCCGGCAGCGCAGGCGCACCGGCACGAAGTGCTTCTGCACGAGCGCCGCGACGTCGGGGTTGGCGAACCAGCTCGCCATCATCACGCGCTCCTTGCGCAGGCCGTCGTCGCGCGCCATCGCGATCTCGTCGCCACCCCAGGGCGCTTCCTTCCCGCTCCAGAGCGCCTCCGCGCCCGCGTATCCGGAGACCCAGTGGTCGTCGCTGACCGCTACGACCGTCGCGAGCACGAGCTTCTTCTCCGTCTTCGCGCGCGCGAGCGCATCCGCGAGCGTCGCCGCCCAGGGCAGCGCCTCGACGCGCGCCGGCCCGGTGTGGATCGGCGGCTGCTTCCAGTCGCACGGCGCGGCGAGCAGGGAGGCGCAG
>WNFL01444971.1_pt1 | contig 10565 bp, 13 predicted proteins | sample 5400361 | NCBI WGS metagenome assembly WNFL01 (sample SAMN13153351, study PRJNA577476) | soil metagenome | isolation source: 40 cm soil on Douglas fir-dominated hillslope | place: USA:California | collected 2013-09-17 | reverse complement strand
ACAACAAAAAAGGCGCCTGAGGCGCCTTTTTTGCGGGTCCGACCGCGATCAATCGCGCTCGCCGCCGAAGATGCCGAGGATCTGCAGCAGGCTCGAGAAGATGTTGTAGACCGCGACGTACAGCGACAGCGTCGCCGAGATGTAGCTGGTCTCGCCGCCGCGCACGATCTGGTTCACCTGCCACAGGATGACGAGCGAGCTGAAGACGATGAACGCCCCGAGCAGCACGAGATGCACCAGCGGGCTGGCGAAGAAGATGTTCGCCACCACGCCGAGCATGATCACGATCGCGCCGACCAGGAGGAAATTCCCCATCGCCGAGAAGTTGCGCTTGGCCGTCGAGGCCACGCCGGCCAGGCCGAAGAACACCGCCGCGGTGCCGATCGCTGCCATGCCGACCAGCTGCACGCCGTTACCCATGCCGAGCACGAACTGGAGCAGCGGCCCGAGCAGCAGGCCCATGAAGAGCGTGAAGCCGAGCAGCAGGCCGACGCCGAGGCCGCTGTTGCGGTTCTTCTCGATGGCGAAGATCCAGCCGTAGAAGATGCCGAGGATGGCGAACGCCGAGATGATCGGGCTGGTCCTCATGAACGAGAGGTCGAGGTTGGCGCCGAGCGCGGCGCCGATCGCCGTCGGGATGAGGCTCGCGGCGAGCAGCAGATAGGTATTGCGCAGGACCTTGCGGCCCTGATCGTGCAGCGCTATCTCCTGCGCATCGTAGGTGCTGCCGCGGGCGAACGTCTCGTCGCCGGTGCGTACGGGTCTCAGTTCCGGTTCCATGGCCCCTCCGTTGTTCTGCGTATGGTCATTAGACTACCAAAGCCCCCCCGGGTTTCAACCGGGTTGAGGCTAAAATGCGGTCCCGACAGGCTTTTTTCAAGGAGCAGGCAGGCCATGAAGCGCAAATATGGAGCGGCACGCGGCCGCGAGACCCTCGCCGAGCAGCGCATGCGCGAGGCGGCGAAGGCGGCGGGCGACAACAGCCACAACTACGGCTCGGTTTCACGCAAGGGCTCGCCCAATCGCGGGAAAAATCGGAGCAAGTAGGGTCTTTCGTACAGGAGAGTTGGCAGAGCGGTTGAATGCGGCGGTCTTGAAAACCGTTAGCCCGCGAGGGCTCGGGGGTTCGAATCCCTCACTCTCCGCCAAATAACGCACGCGCCGGCCGCGCCCGGAATAGACAAGGCCGCACGATGTTGGCTAGCCTGAGACCATGACTCGCCAACCCATCGCCTTTTTCGCCGCCCTGCCGCTTCTCGCCTTCGCCACCGGCGCGCTCGCCGATGCCGATACCTCGCTGGGCATCCGCGCCGGCACGCTCGGCGGCGGGCTCGAGCTCAGCCACGCGCTCAGCCCCCATGTGGGCCTGCGCCTCAATGCCGACGCCTACAACCGCAGCGGCTCCAGCAGCCAGCACGACGTCGACTACGACTACAAGCTGAGGCTGCGCACCGCAGGGCTCACCGCGGACTGGTTTCCCTTCGCGAACAACTTTCGCCTCAGCCTCGGCGGTTTGTGGAACGGCAACAAGATCAAGCTCCACGGCAAGCCGAGCGGCGGGGCGACCTACACCATCAACGGCCAGACCTTTGCGGCCGCCGAGGTCGGCTCCCTGGACGGCGACGTCGACTTCAACAAGGTCGCGCCTTATCTGGGCCTCGGCTACGGGCGTCCCATCAACCGCGGCCTGTCGGTCACCTTCGATGCGGGCGTGCTCTACCAGGGAAGCCCCAAGTCGAAGCTCACCGCGACCTGCGGGGCGGCGATCGCGGGCACCCCGGAGTGCACGCGGCTGCAGAACGCCGCCACTGACGAGCAGTCGAGCCTCGACGACAGCCTGAAGAAGTACAAGTATTACCCGGTGCTGGCGCTCGGACTCGCGTACACGTTCTAGTCCCGGCACGGCTTCCAAGCGGCGGGAAGGCTGCCATAATCGGGCCGTGAGGAAACGGGCAGCGGTCTTCAGCAGCTCGCAGCGCAAGCCGGTTTTTGACGCGCCGCCGCCCACGCCCGTTGCAACGGTTCCAACGCGTCCAACGGTCAAGCCCGCGCCGGCCAAGGCGAAGGCGCGGCCTCGCCGGCGGTATGCGTACGCCGCCGCCGCCGCGGCGCTGCTCGGTGTTTCGCTCTGGCTGATCGTCTCGCCTGCGCCTGCCGAGCAGACGCTCGAGGCGCCAGAGCCCGAGAAGCCCTCCAGCGCCGCGGATGCCTACGAGCGCATCCGTCCGTCCATCGTCCTCGTGCGCGGCTCGCCTTACGACGGCACCGAGGAGGTCGAAGGCGACAAACCGGATGCGACCGGCACCGGCGTGGTCATCGTCGACAACGGCACCATCCTCACCAATCTCCACGTCGTGAACGGCGCGAAGCGGATCCGCGTCATCTTCTTCGACGGCATGGAGGCGAGCGCGACGCTCCTTGGCTCGCGGCCGGAGCACGATCTCGCGGTGCTGAAGGCCGACTCGGTGCCCGACGACCTCGAGCCGGCGACGATGCGCTCCACCGGCGGTCTGCGCCCGGGCGATCCGGTGCTGGCGGTCGGCTTTCCGTTCGGCATCGGCCCGTCGGCCTCGGCGGGCGTGATCTCGGGCCTCGGGCGCGAGTACCGCTCGCCCGAAGGCAAGCAGATCCTCACCAACCTCATCCAGTTCGACGCGGCGGTGAATCCAGGCAACTCCGGCGGGCCGCTCGTGACGCTCGAGGGCGAGGTGATCGGCATCGTCACCGGGCTGCTCAACCCGACCGAGCAGCGAGTGTTCATCGGCATCGGCTTCGCGGTGCCGATCGAGAGTGCGGCCGGCGCAATCGGACTGTCGCCCTTCTAAAGGAAGATTCATGGACAGCCAGTTGATGGAGCGCCTGCTGTACGAGGTGAAGAAGACGGTAGTGGGGCAGGATGTCTTCCTCGAGCGCGTGCTGGTGGCGATGCTCGCGCAGGGGCACCTCCTGGTCGAGGGCGTGCCGGGCCTGGCGAAGACGCTCACCGTCAAGACCCTCGCCGCCGCGCTGCGCGGCACCTTCCGGCGCATCCAGTTCACGCCCGATCTCGTGCCCGCCGACCTCGTCGGCACGCGCATCTACAGCCAGAAGACGGGCGAGTTCTCCACCTCGCTCGGCCCGGTGTTCTGCAACCTGCTGCTCGCCGACGAGATCAACCGCGCGCCGGCCAAGGTGCAGAGCGCGCTGCTCGAGGTGATGCAGGAGCGGCAGGTGACGATCGCGGGCGAGACGCACCGCGTGCCCGAGCCCTTCCTGGTGATGGCGACGCAGAACCCGATCGAGACCGAGGGCACCTACGCGCTGCCCGAAGCGCAGGTCGACCGCTTCATGATGAAGGTGCTGGTCGGCTACCCGAGCGAGGAGGAGGAGTTCGTGATCGTCGAGCGGGTCACCGGCCGCCAGCAGCCCACGCAGGCGGTGACCAGCACCGAGCAGCTCGGCGAGCTGCAGGCACAATGCCGCAAGGTGTACGTCGAGCCGGCGCTCATCCAGTACGCCGTGCGCCTGGTCGCGGCCACGCGCGAGCCCGAGCGCTACGGCGTCAAGAACCTGCAGAAGTACCTGACCTACGGCGCGAGCCCGCGCGCCTCGATCAGCCTGATCGAGGGCGCGCGCGCCTTCGCCTTCCTGCGCGGCCGCGACTATGCCGTGCCGCGCGACGTCGTCGACCTCGTGCCCGACGTGCTGCGCCACCGCCTCGTGCTCTCGTACGAAGCGCTCGCCGAAGGACTTTCGGCCGACACGCTGATCGCGCGCCTCACCGACGTGGTGCGCGCCCCCGACAAGCCGCTGGAGAGCCATGTCCGCGCCGACGTCAGCGCCGCGCAATCCTGAGTTGCTGCTGCGCCGGCTCGAGTGGACGACGCTGCGTCGTCTCGACGGCCTGCTGCAGGGCGACTACCGCACGCTTTTCCGCGGCTTCGGCCTCGACCTCGCCGACCTGCGCGAGTTGGAACGTGACCGCGCGCCTGCAGACGCCGTACGTGCGCCAGTACCACGAGGATCGCGAGATCACCGCCTGGTTCCTGCTCGATCTCTCGGGCTCGGTGGACTTCGGCTCGCGCGAGGTGAAGAAGGCGACGGTGGCGTCGGAGTTCGTCGGCGTGCTTGCGCGCATGCTCACGCGCCGCGGCAACCGCGTCGGTACGATCGTCTACCGGCAGGGCATCGAGCGCGTCATCCCGGCGCGCAGCGGCCGTCGCCACGTGCTGCAGATCCTGCACGCCATGGCGCCGCGCTCGGTGCCGGCGACCGGCAAGGTGACCGACCTGCGCGAGCTGCTCGACGCCGGCGCGCATGCGATCAACCGGCGCTCGCTGGTCTTCGTCGTCTCCGACTTCATCAGCCAGCCGGGGTGGGAGAAGCTGCTCGGCTTGCTCGCGCAGCGCCACGAGGTCGTCGCGGTGCGCCTGCACGACCCGCTCGAGTCCGAGCTGCCCGACATCGGCATGCTGCTCTTCCGCGACGCCGAGACCGGCGAGCAGATGTTCGTCGACACGCACGACCGCGGCTTCCGGCGGCGCTTCGCCGCCGCGGCAGCGAAGCGCGAGGAGACGCTGCGCGCGGCGCTGCGCGAGTCCGGCGTCGATGCGATGCAGCTCGACACCGAGGCCGATCTCGTCGACGAGATCGGCCGCTTCGTCGAGCTGCGCAAGCGCCGCGGGCGCTCGAACGCGAGGGCCGCGGCGTGATCAGCTTCCAGTGGCCCGAGATGTTCTGGCTGATGGCGAGCCTGCCGCTGCTGGTCGCCGTGTATGTCTGGGTCCTGGCGAGGAAGAAGAAATTCGCCGTCCGCTACGCCAGCCTGAGCCTCGTCAAAGAGGCGATGGGACAGGGGCAGCGCTGGCGGCGGCACCTGCCGCCCGCCATGCTGCTCGTCGCGCTGGCGATCATGATCGCCGCCATCGCGCGGCCGGCGGCGACCGTGACGCTGCCCTCGCAGCACGAGACGGTGATCCTGGCGATGGATGTCTCGGGCAGCATGCGCGCCACCGACGTCGAGCCCAACCGCCTGGTCGCGGCGCAGATCGCCGCCAAGGCGTTCGTCGCGCAGCAGCCCGAGAACGTGCGCATCGGCGTCGTCGCTTTCGCCGGCACCGCGACCCTCGCGCAGGCGCCGACGCGCAACCGCGAGGAGGTCGTCGCCGCCATCGACCGCTTCCAGCTGCAGCGCGCCACCGCGATCGGCAGCGCGATCATCGTTTCGCTGGCGACGCTCTTCCCCGATGGCGGCTACGAGGTGGCGGCCTACAGCTACGGCCAGAAGCGCAACCAGAAATCGGCGCTGAAGCCGGTCCCGCCCGGCTCGTACACCTCCGCGGTCATCATCCTGCTGACCGATGGGCAGCGCACCACGGGACCCGATTCGATCGAGGCGGCGCGGCTCGCCGCCGAGCGCGGCGTGCGCATCTATACCGTCGGCGTCGGCACGGCCGCCGGCGCGACCATCGGCTTCGAAGGCTGGTCGATGCACGTGCGGCTCGACGAGGAGACGATGAAGACGATCGCCGATCTCACGCGCGGCGAGTATTTCTACGCCGGCACCGCGGTCGACCTGAAGAAGATCTACGAGAGCCTGCGCTCGCGCATGGTGCTGGAAACGAAGAAGACGGAGATCACCGCCCTCTTCGCCGCCGCCGCGGCCGCTCTGGTGGCGCTGGCGGCGCTGCTCTCGCTCGCCTGGTTCAACCGGATTCTTTGAGGTTCTTCAGGTTCATCGCCACCATCTCGAGCTGCTTCGTGATGGCGCCGTGCTCCGACATTTCCTGAACCAGGTTCAGCGCGGCGATGACATTGGCGCCCAGTTGCCCCGAGCTCAGCGCAGCGACATCGCTGAACAGGGAGGTCAGGTTGGAGAGGCCGGCCTTCTCCGCGGCCTCGCGCACCTGGACGAGGCGTTTCTCGATCCCCGGGCGGTCGAGGTTCGTCGGCCATCGCAACGTCTCGTTTTCATTGGCCATTCGTGGAGCCTGAGGCCCCGATTGTAGGCCTAAAGATTTTCGACGACACGGTGTCGCGTGTAACACTACAGTTTTAGAATCGCTTTCAGGGGAAAAGGGAGCGATTCAGTGCCTCAGAAGAGCGTCGAGCACCTGCCGCTCGCCACAGCGGCGGCCGTGGTCTATCGCCAGGTCATCGGCGCCGCGGTGGACGAGGTCCGGTCCGGCGATGCCGAGGACATCCTCAACCACGTGGCGCGCGCGCTCTCCAACGTAGCGCCGATCTACGCCCTCGATCCGCGATCGGGCAAGCCCTCGCCGCTAGCGCCGTTCGATCTCATCGAGGCGACTTTCGTGCGCGGCGCGACGCTGCTCATCGGCCGCGGCGGCGTCGAGTACCGCGAGCTCTCGATCGAGCGCGAAGACATGCGCTCGGCGATCGCCATCCTCAAGGCGGCGAACATCAGCTTCCCGCGCGCTTCGCGCTCTTAGCACACTTCGTTTCGCTCAGTCTCCGGGCGGCTCATGCCGCCCGCGCGCAGGGAAGGAACGCCCGTTGCGGCGTCGGGTCGATCATAGATCGCAGCGATGAAACGCAAATCTCCCCTCTACAGCGCTCCCCGGGTTATGCCCGGGGTGTCGATTTCCGGTGGCGGGAAAATCCCGACCGAAGCGGCGCCGCCGCGTGTCGCCCGCAAGTGGCGCGCGCTGGCAACTCGACATGCAAGGTGGATGACAATCTCTGCCGCGGCGGCGCTCGGTGCGGCGATCGTCGCGACCTATGTCGCTCTCATGCCCGCCGCGAAGCCCGTCCTCTCGCAGGAGGACCTCGATGCCGCGGTTGTCCGCGTGCTGGAGTCGAAGCCGCTGCCTTCGCCGTCGGTGAAAGCCTATGGCGCGGTACGCAACTCCATCGTGCGGGTGCGCTCGCTCGCCGATGCGCTCGAGCCCGGCGAGTTCATGCAGCGCGGCGTCGGCACCGGCGTGGTGATCATCGACCGCGGCGTCATCCTCACCAGCCTGCACGTCGTCGCCGGTGCGAGCCGCATCCGCGTGCAGTTCGTGGACGGCATGGAAAGCGACGCGACGATCGTCAGCGCGCAGCCCGAGAGCGACCTCGCGGTGCTGCAGGCGAATACGGTCCCGGACGACCTGCAGGCGGCGACGCTGCGCTCGGCGAAGGAGCTGCTCGAGGGCGAGCACGTCACGGCGGTCGGATTCCCCTTCGGCATCGGCCCGTCGGTTTCGTCCGGCGTGATCTCGGGCCTGAAGCGCGAGTTCCGGCATCCGGAGGGAGGCCGCGTGCTCTCGAACCTCATCCAGTTCGACGCGGCGGTGAATCCCGGCAGCTCGGGCGGACCGCTGGTCAACGCCGCGGGCGAGGTCGTCGGCATCGTCACCGCCATCCTCACACCGGGCGGCGCCTTCTCCGGCGTCGCTTTCGCGGTTCCGATCGAAACCGCGGCTGCCGCGGCCGGATTGCCGCCCTTCTGATGACCTTCCTCTGGCCGCAGATGCTTTGGCTCATGGCGGGGCTGCCGCTGCTCGTCGCGTTGTATGGCTATGTGCTGAAGCGCAAGAACAAGCTCGCGCTGCGCTATGCGAGCCTCAGCCTGGTGAAGGAGGCGATGAGCGCGACGCAGCGATGGCGCCGGCACCTGCCGCCGGCGCTGTTCCTCGCTGCCGTCATCGGCATGCTGGTCGCCATGGCGCGCCCGGCGGCGGTGATCACGCTGCCTTCGCAGCACGAGACCGTGATCCTCGCCATGGACGTCTCGGGCAGCATGCGCGCCGACGACGTGAAGCCGACGCGCCTCGCCGCGGCGCAGGCCGCGGCGCGTGCCTTCGTCAACGACACGCCGCGCTCGACGCGCATCGGCATCGTCGCCTTCGCCGGCAGCGCCGCGCTGGTGCAGCCGCCGACGCACAACCGCGAGGACATCCTCGCCGCGATCGACCAGCTCCAGCTGCAGAACGCCACCGCCGTGGGCAGCGGCATCCTCGTGTCGCTGAAGGCGATTTTTCCCGACCAGGAATTCGAGGTGCGTCCGTCGCGCACGATGAGCGCCGCCGCGGGCGGCTCGCAGAAGCGGCCGGAAAAGTCGGCGGCGCCGGGCTCGTACAAGTCGGCCGCGATCATCCTGCTGACCGACGGACAGACCACCACCGGGCCCGATCCGGTCGATGCGTCGCGCCTCGCCGCTGACCGCGGCGTGCGCATCTACACGGTCGGCGTCGGCACGCCCGAGGGACAGATCCTTACGGGCGAGGGCTGGTCGATCCGCGTGCGGCTCGACGAGGATGCGCTCAAGGTCGTGGCCGACCTCACGCGCGGCGAGTATTTCTTCGCCGGCAACGCGCTCGACCTGAAGAAGGTCTACGAGGTGCTCACCGCGCGCCTGGTGATGGAGAAGAAGCAAACCGAGATCACGGCGTTCTTCTCCGCGGTGGCCGCCGCGCTCGCGCTGCTCGCGGCCGGGCTGTCGCTCGCCTGGTTCAACCGCCTGCTTTAGCGGGCGGCGCTGTCGCCACGAAGGACGCGCGCGCCGCGATCGGCTCGAACCACGACTCGAGCGTCGGCCGGCGCGGCCGCCAGCGGAAATCGGCATTGCGCGCTTCCATCCCGAGGGCGCAGGCGAGGGTGAGCTGCGCCATGTTCAGCGCGCCTCGCATGACGGGATGGGAAATCTCGCGCTCCCAGAGGTCCGCCATCCGCCGGGCACGGTCGGTCTCGTGCTCGATGACGGACGGCGAGCGCTCGTCCGGCGTGCGGGTCAGCTCGCGTCCCCAGACCGCGAGGCCATCCATCATGCTGCGCGCCAGCGCTTCGAGGCGGCGTGCCTCAAGGCCGCCCGGCAGCTCGAGCGCCGCGCTGCCGTCGAGATTGTCGAGATAGGCGCAGATCAGCGCTGACTCCTCGAGGCCCGCGCCGTCATCGCACACGAGATACGGGACCCGCCCGGAAGGATTGATGTCGTAGTAGGAGCTGCCGATCACGCGGGTCTTCGCGGTGATCACTTCCACGCGCCGCGAGAGCCGCTTCTCCAGCACCACGATCCGCGCCATGCGCGCGTAGGGCGAGCCGGGCGTGACGTACAGCTTCACGCCGCTAGCCCTCGAGCACGCTGCGCAGGAAGCGCACACGGTCATCGAGCATGTTGTTCTGCTCGTCTGCCGAGCGTCCCGCTGCGCCGTCCTGGATGCGGTCCCTCCCGGATTCGATGGCCTTGATCGCCTCGCGCAGCCATTCCAGATACTTCGGCCGCTGCGCGCGCGGATAGAGGCGGTCGGTTTCGGTCACGAGGGATCTGAACTGCTCGAAGTCGATCGAGCCGCTCAGCATCTCGTCGCTCGGATGGTCGAGGTTCTGAAGCGCGCGGTCGAGAAAATACTTGCGCACGGTCCACGCCGGCTCGGACTCGCCGGGCGCCTCGATCTCCCTCAGGCGCGCGAGCGTCGGCGCGCAGTAGATTCCCGCGTCCTGCACCCAGGCTACCGCCCACGGATTGCCGTGCATGGAGAGCTCGATGTCGAAGTACGCCGCGTTGTCCAGGACGTACTGGAAGTCGGGGGAGGCCGAGTTCGGCGAATCGCGCAGCAAAGTCTGGAAGCGGTGCGGGTCCTGGCCGGCTTCCCCGCGGAAGGACTCGACCAGCGCCCGGTCGTCCTTCATCGCCTTGGTGATCGACGCGCAGACCGAGAGGTCCTTGGTGAAAGCGCCGAGGATCGCGGTCGCCGAAGTCTGCGCCGCCGCCTGAAAGGATCCCATCATCAGCAGAAGGCAGGCGACGAACCTCACGGGGCGCACTCTAGCGCGAATCGAGGCGCGAGAGTGCCTGCGGTAGAATCCGCGCCTTCCTTAGCGGTCTTTGCATGGCGCTCATCGTCCAAAAATTCGGCGGCACGTCGGTCGGCTCGGTCGAGCGGATCCGCAACGTCGCGCGCCGCGTCGCCAAGTGGAAGGCCGCGGGCCACGATCTGGTGGTCGTGCCCTCGGCGATGGCCGGCGAGACCAACCGGCTGCTCGCGCTCGCCTGCGAGGTCCAGGCGCATCCGGACCCGCGCGAGGTCGACGTCGTCGCCGCCACCGGCGAGCAGGTGACGATCGGCCTGCTCGCCATGGCGCTCATCGAGCTTGGCGTCAAGGCGCGCAGCTATACCGGCTGGCAGGTCAGGGTGCTCACCAACTCGGCCTTCACCCGCGCGCGCATCGTCGCCATCGACGAGCGCAACATCAAGAAAGATCTTGCCGAAGGGTACGTGGTGGTGGTCGCCGGGTTCCAGGGCATGGACGAGCAGGGCAACATCACCACGCTCGGCCGCGGCGGCTCGGACACCTCCGCGGTGGCGCTCGCCGCGGCGCTGAAGGCGGAGGAGTGTCAGATCTATACCGACGTCGACGGCGTCTACACCACCGACCCGCGCCTCGTGCCCGAGGCGCGCCGGCTCGCGAGCATCACCTTCGAGGAGATGCTGGAGATGGCCGGCGCCGGCTCCAAGGTGCTGCAGATCCGCTCGGTCGAGTTCGCCGGCAAGTACCGCGTGCCGACCCGCGTGCTCGCCAGCCTCACCGATCCGCAGCTGCCGGTGAAGGAGGAAGCGGTCTCCGGCACGCTCATCACTTTC
>WNFL01238396.1_pt2 | contig 10566 bp, 9 predicted proteins | sample 5400361 | NCBI WGS metagenome assembly WNFL01 (sample SAMN13153351, study PRJNA577476) | soil metagenome | isolation source: 40 cm soil on Douglas fir-dominated hillslope | place: USA:California | collected 2013-09-17 | reverse complement strand
GACATCGCTTTCGCCAGCCGGTCGTAGAGCGCGCGCACGGTCTGGGGATCGCTGTTGCTCTCTCGCAGCACCGCCATCGCCGCCTCGGGCCTGGTCTTGAAAACATAGATGCCCTCGGTCAGCGCCTCTAAAAACCGGCGCACGTTGTCGCGCTGGTTTTTGAGCATCGCGCCCGAGACCACGACGCCGTAGTTGGCGTATTCGATCGGCAGCTCGGAGAGATCGGCCAGCACGCGGCAGCAGCCGGTATCCAAAATTTTCTGCACCTGCGTCGAGCTGACCAGCGCGCCGTCCATGTGGCCGGCGACCAGCGCGGCGATCCGGGTCGGCGTATTGCCGGACTGGAAGTAGGTCACGTCCTTGTCCGGGTCGAGCTTCCAGTAGCGGAGCGCCACGCGCGTGATGATGTCCGAGCCCGAGCCGAAGCGGCTGATGGCGATGCGCTTGCCCTTCAGGTCGGCCGGCGCGGCGATCGATTTCTGGACCACGAAGAAAGGCTCCAGCCGGTCGATCATGACCGCGACGACGCGCAAGTCCTTCGCGCCCGAGACGCCGAGGCCGAGCATGGCGGTGACGTCGAAGCCGGCGAGGCCGATCTCGCCGGAAGAGAGGGTCTGGGCCATCAGGCTGCCGCTGGTGAGGTAGATCGGCCGCACGTCGACGCCGTGCTTTTGCCAGAGGCCGGCGCGGCGGATCAATTTCAGCATGTCGGCGCCGACGCCCGCGCCGCTCCAGCCGAGCTTGACGACCGGCTCGGCGCCGAAAGACGGCCCGGCGAGGCTCGCCCATAGCAGGGCCGCGGCGAGAAAAAGGCCCGATTTTTTTGCCATGCGCCGCTCCTTGAATCTTCTGGCGGCGGGATTCAAAAAACCGCCTCTGCCGGCATCTTTACAATACCGGGCGCCAGGTTGAAAGACCGGGGCTCCCGGTTTCGTTTAGGCACCGGTATATGCCCATATTGACAAGACCGGCTTTTTTGCTAAATTTGGGTGTTCCTCGGTCGAGCCGCCCGTAAAGCGGGCGCTCCCCAGGGGGACGATGCCTTCGGGCCTTATGCCTGAGGTTGTTGCCAGCCGAAAGTTTACGGCGGGCCGCCGGCCCTAACGGGCGGAGCTATATCCGCCTTCGATAAAATCCTGTCTTTTCGCCGACTTTGCCTTCCGGCCGGATCCTGCGCTCGCGGCCTGCAGGGCGCTTTTTTACTTGCCAAAGAATACTTGATTATGCTAGCTTGCGCCGACGACTGTGTAGCGAATCCAACTCCGGGAGTTCAACGATGCAAAATCTCAAGCCCGTTGGCCCGTCGGCAAAAGTCTCCTTTCGGCGCTCGCTGCTCTGCGCCGGACTTCTCGCCGCGGTTTTATTTTCCGGCCTCGTCGCGGCGGACCGGGCGGGGGCGGCGGTCGCGGGCGGCTTATCCATCGGGGTGGGCGAGGAATACAACGACAACATCTTTTTCAACCGCACGTCGAGAAACCTTCTCCACCCGCTCCAGCCGAACTGTCCCAAGTGCAACGTCAACGACTGGATCACGCACATCGTCCCGACTTTCACGCTTCTGTACGCGTCGCCCGGAGACCCGACGCCGGTACTGACGGCGACCTTGAGTCCGGAAGGCCAGATCTACGCGCGCCACCCCGATCTCAACAACTTCGGCGACAACACGACCTTCAACTCCATCTATACGTACAAGGCCACGCCGACGTTCGATATCAACTTTACCGACAACCTCGTCCGCCAGGGCGTCACCCGGACGATCGGCCTCGATGCCCTGGGGCCGCCGCCGCTGATTCCGCAGACGCCGACCGAGATCGGCTCGTTCGGCTCGTTCGTCCCGCTGCCGCTGGCGCAGGGCATCGATCAGCTGGTCACCCGCGGCCGCAGCATCACGAATTCTTTCACCATGCAGCCGGTCTGGCGCTTCTCCCCGACGGTGACATTCTCGGGCGGCTATGCCGCCGGCTTCAACAAGTCGCACGGCGTCAACGACTTTACCCATTCCGCGGGTATCCGGGGCGTCTATAACTGGCGGCAAGAGCACAATTTGTTCGCCGGCTACACCGTCAATGTTTTCGATTCCGCGGGAAAGACCACCATCGTTCACAACGTCGATTTCGGCGACGATTTTTTCAGCGGCTTGAAAATCCGCCTGGCGCCGACCTGGACGCTGTCGGGCGCGCTCGGCTTCGCCTTCAACACCGGGAACACCGGGCCCAAGTTCGTCAACAACGTCAACCTGACGCTGATCAAGCTCTGGGAGGACGCGATTTTAAACTTCAGCATTCGGCGCGGCCTCACCACCAGCCTGGGGCTCTTCTCCGGACCGTCGACGGCGACCATCTTTTCGACCGGCTACGGCGTCCGTCTGACCGAGCGGCTGACCGGCCTCGCGGGCGCGGATTACTCGATCCTCGACACCGACCCGGTCAACGTGCACGTTTTTCGCGCCTCCGCCGGCCTGCAATACTGGCTCACCAACTGGCTTTCTTCCAACCTGTGGTACAGCCGCCGCTGGCGGCACGCCGGCGCCGGAAGCAAGGACGTGGGCATGGGCAGCGTCAGTGGCAACAGCGTCATGATGGGCATCTCCGCCCATTTCGATCTCTATCCCAATCTCGGGTTGGCCCGGGCCGCGCAGCGGCCCTTGTACGCGCCGATGGGGACGCCGGTTTACGAGCGCACCGAGCTGCAGCAGCCGCTCCGGCCGCCGCCCGGCGCGCCGGAAATGCGCCAGCAGATCCAGGAGCCGCTGCGGGAGCCCGCGCGCCCGACGCCGCCACCGCCGCCGCCGCCCGATCAGCAGGCTCCGGAGTCGCGCTAAGCCGGTTTTCCCGACCGTCCGCTCATACCGTTCGCTCAAATCTTAGATTAGCGGTCTAAAACGGCCCCGCTCGCGCGGCCATTTTTCGGACTCGCGTCGAAACGCGCCCCGGACTCGCCCCCGTTCCACTTCAATCTCAGGCCCAAAAATAAACCGGAGACCCAAACAAGGAGGAAGCATGAAGATGATAAAATTAATCTGTGGTGTGTCGGTGCTGCTGTTCGCCGTCTCGTGCGGCACGCAGCAGCTCCGCGTGCAGGAGTACCAGCTGGCCGGGGACGTTCCCAACCCGGCGAAACCGCAACCCGAGTCCTATCGCATCGGTCCCGGCGACGCCCTGGAGGTCGTGGTGTGGAAGGAGCCGACCCTCTCCGGGCCGGTGAAAGTCCGCCCGGACGGGTTTATCACCCTGCCGCTCATCAACGAGGTCCCGGCCGCCGGACAGACGACGACGCAGCTGAGAGCGACCCTGGAAAATAGATACAAGAAGTTCGTGACCAGCCCGTCCGTCACGATCCGGGTGACGGAGATCACTTCCAGCGAAGTCTTCCTCGTCGGGCAGCTCACCAAGCCGGGCGCCTATCCGTCGACCGGCCACGACACCGTCCTGCAGCTCATCACGCGGGCCGGCGGCCTCACCATTTTCGCCGATCGGCACAACATCAAGGTCGTGCGCCGCGACGGCCCCAAGGTCACGCAATATCTGGTCGATTACGACGCGATCGTCCGGGGCGACCTCAAGCAAGACCTGCTGATCCGGCCGGGCGACCGCATCATCGTCGACTGACGGCGGCTTTATCCGGCCATCCGTGCTATAATGCGCCCCAAACCGTGGACCCCGGAGGCCGGCCCCGCAGGGGGCGGGCTTTGGCAGGTAAATTGCTGAGAATTGCCGAAGTCGTAACCGTCGGCCTCCAGACGGGCGGCGGGGGCAAATTGCGGAGCAAAAGGGCTTGAAAACTCAAGGGAACCGACAAAGCGCGGCGCTGTTGGAGCGCCACCCGGCCGCCCGTGAATTGGCCAAAAAGATCCACGACCGCACCGCCAGGGCCGGGGTCGTGGGGCTGGGATACGTCGGCCTGACGCTCGCCGTGGAGATGGCCAAAGCGGGTTTTCAGGTCACCGGCATCGACGTCGACCAGCAGCGGGTCGACGCGATCAACGACGGCGTCTCCTACGTCCTGGACGTGCCGGGCGCGGCGCTCCTGCCGCTGGTCGAGCAAAAGCGGATCACGGCGACCGCGTCCCCGGCGGCGGTCGAAAACCTGGACGCGGTGAGCGTCTGCGTGCCGACGCCGCTCAAGAAAACCAAAGAGCCCGACCTGTCCTTCGTCGTCGCGGCGGCCGAGGCCGCGCGCGATCACTTGCGGCGCGGGCAGCTGATCGTCATCGAGAGCACCACCTATCCCGGCACCAGCCGCGAGCTGGTCCAGCCGATCCTGGAAAAGTCCGGGCTCAAGGCGGGCGAGGATTTTTTCCTGGCCTTTTCCCCCGAGCGCGTCGATCCCGGGAACCTCACCCATTCGACGCGGTCGATCCCCAAGGTGGTGAGCGGCGCGACGCCGGTCTGCGGCGCGGCGGCCGCGCTCTTCTACGGCCAATTTATCGAGCAGCTCGTGCCCGTCTCGTCGCTCGAATGCGCCGAGATGGTGAAGCTCATGGAGAACACTTTTCGCAGCGTGAACATCGCGCTGGCGAACGAGATGGCGCTCATGTGCCACAAGTTCGGCGTCGACGTCTGGGAAGTGATCGAGGCGGCGAAGACCAAGCCGTTCGGCTTCATGCCGTTCTATCCCGGCCCGGGCCTCGGCGGCCATTGCATTCCCGTGGACCCGTATTACCTGACGTGGAAGGCGCGGCTGAACGGCTTCGAGCCCCGGCTGATCGAGCTGGCGGCGCACATCAACGACGAGATGCCGGCCTTTATCGTCCAGCGCGTGGCCGACGCGCTGAACGAGCGGCGGCGGAGCCTCAAGGGGTCGAAGATCCTGGCGCTCGGCGTCGCCTACAAGCGCGACACCAGCGACATCCGCGAGTCGCCGGCGCTCGAAGTGCTGAAAGGGCTGGCCGAAAAGGGGGCCGCCGTCGAGTATTCCGATCCCTACGTGCCTTCCCTCGATTTCGGCGGCAAGGTTTTGCAGTCGGCGGCGCTGAAGCCGGCGGCGCTCGGCGCGGTCGATTGCGTCGTGCTGCTCACCGACCATTCCACCTTCGATTACAAAATGATCGCCGCCCACAGCCCGGTCGTGCTCGACACGCGCAACGCGCTCAAGAACTATTCCGGCGCGAATATCCTGAGTCTGTAGCCCGCGCTCAACTTCCCCGCCGGTTCATCCAGCCGAAGCCTTTTGAGTCATGCCCGCGAAAGCGGGCATCCAGTCTTCGATTCTTTTTTTGACGGAAAATAAACCGGGTTCCCGCTGGCGCGGGAATAACGCAAGAGGTGTGTTGGAAATGCTCGGAGAAAACCGCTGCTCTAAGCCTGGAAAGCGGCTGTTTCAACTGTGCAGAAGTCTGTTGAAAACTGACTCCGCCGCGCTTTCGATGAACCGCGCCTGCCGGTAGTCCCCACAAGATATCCACAGGTTATCGACAGCCCCGCCCGTCTCCCTGCCGTTTTACTTCGATATCCCCAGCTCTTTCCGCGCCCGATCCACAAAAGAGAAGTCCACCACCTGGGCCGCCGGGACCGGGCGGGAGACCTTCGCGCTGTCGCGCGCGAGATCGACCAGCACCTGCACCGATTCGAGCTTCACCACGGCGTCTTTGGTGAGCACGCGGCTCACGTGCCGGAGCGTCTCGGCGGCCATCTTCCGGTCGGAGAGCTTCCACTGCTTCATCAAAATATCGATCACCGCCTCGCGGTTTTTGGGATCATGAATGAACATCAGGCCGCGCAGCGTGGCGCGCACCATTTTGTAAACCTCGTCGGCGTTCTCACGGATGCGCTTCTCGGAAGTGCCGAAGCCGTTCTGGGGAAACTCGACCACGTCGCCCAAAAAGATAAGCTCGTGGAAGCCGCGCTCCTGCGCGATGATGTTTTCCGGCACGGAGAGCAGCGAGGCGTCGACGACGCCGGACTCGAGCACGGCGTAGCGGCTCGCCGCGTTGCCGGCCATCGGCAGCACCGAGACGTCGCGCCCCGGCTCCAGCCCGAAGTGTCTCAGCGCCTGGGTCGCGAGCAGCGTCGCCGACCCGCCCGGCGAGCTGCCGGCGACTTTTTTGCCCCGGAGCTGCTGCGGCTCCTTGATCTCTTTTTTGCCCATCAAGAACAAGAGCGGCTTGGAGACGGTGAAGAGCAGGACCTTCATCGGCTGGCCCACGACCGCCGCGCCGATGGTCCCCGTCACCGCGCCGTTGTAGTCGAGGTCGCCGTTCAGGACGGCGGTGCTGGCGAGGTTGGCGGGCATGAAGATAATCTCCAGGTCGATCCCCTCGTCGCGGAAAAAGCCCCGGTGCTGCGCCGTGTAGATCGCGAGAAAAGAGACGTTGGCCGACGAGCTGCCCATGCGGACTTTCTTCGGCGCCTGGGCGCCGGCGCCGGGCGCGAACAAGAAGAGTGCCGGGAGCAAAAAGGCAAGCCATCGTATCGCTCTAGAGTTTCTAGTTTCCTGTTTCAAGTTTCTAGTTAAAGACGGGGCCGTCATCGAAACTTTCATCTTGATCCTCCGAACAAACCGGAAACCAGGAACTCGAAACCAGAAACTATTATTCTAATCCGCCGCCGCCCACATCACCCGGTCCGCCGCCAGCTCGATCGGGAGCTCGCGCCAGCTTTCGCCCCGGTCCCGGCTGAGGAGGATCTGTCCCTTGCCGCCGCTGCCCGAGGCGTGGCCGCGCGCCACCAGGCCGGTGCCGGCGAAGATCGAGTTCGGGTCGTGCGGATGGTGCACCAGCGCCCAGAACATCGGGTCGCAGTCGTCCGGGAGCCCTTCCATGACGCGCCGCCACGACTTCGCCCCGTCCCCGCTTTTAAACAGCGCCGCGCGCGCGCCGCGCCCCTCGCGCCGCCAGAAGCCGGGCGAGCCGTCCGCCGTCGCGACGAGCATCTCCGGGCCGTCGCCCGGCCGCGCGGGCGGCAAAAAGATAAAATCGTGGAAGTAGTTCCGCGTGAGCCCGTTCTCGGCCCGCACCCAGCCGCTCTCCGGCTTCTCGCTGGTGAAAAAGCCGCGCGCGCTGGCGACGAAATAGCGGTCGAAGCGGCGCGGCAGGTTGGCGATGACGTGGATGTCCAAATAATCGATGCCGCCGCTCACGTCTTCCCAGCTCGCGCCGCGGTCGAAGCTCCGCACGATGCCGCCGTGCTCGATGCATAAATAGATCGTCCGCGGCGCGTCGGGATGGATGAAGATATTGCGCACGTGTCCCTGATGCGGCGGCTGGGGAAAGCGCCAGTTCTTTTTGACCTCGTCCGGCAGGGCCTTGAGCCCGCTCAATTCCTCCCAGCTCTCGCCGCGGTCCTCGCTCCTAAAAAGCCCGACCGGCTCGACGCCGGTATAGACCACGTCGTCGTTCGTCGGGTCGACGGCGACCGAGCGGATGTCGCCGTCGAGGACTTTTTTCCACGAGCGGCCGGCGTCGTCCGTGCGATACAGGCCGTCGTGGGTCACCCCGACGTAGACGCGCTCGGGAGGCGCGCGGCAGCCGTGGATCGAGTCGATGATGCCGTCCTTGACCCCCCGGCTCGTCTCTTCCCAGCCGCCGTTTTGCGGGCGCCAGACGATCAGCCCGTGCTGCGTCCCCGCGTATAGCCGCACCCCTTCGCTCATAAATCACCTCTAAACAGGCATGAGGCGTGAGGCGCGAGTAAGAAAAGAACATTCAATGTTTGTCCTGCTCTCGCCTGTCGTCTCTCGCCTTCTTTTTATGGAAACAGCTCCACCCTTCCCGATCCCGGCTGGCGGTCCCAGCGGGCCTCCAGGCTGGCGAAGTAATCCCAGGCGCGCTGGGCGCGGCGCTCGAGCGCCATCTCGGCGTCGAAGGCGCGGCATTCCTCCGCGCTGAGCGTGCCGACCGCCCCCAGCGCCGCCGCCTGCATGCTTTTTTTCGCGTCGTCTTCCAGCACCAGCGAGGCGTAAAGCACCTCGGCGATATTTTTTCCCACCACGACGGTGCCGTGGCCGCGGAGGAGCGCGGCGCGGTGGCCGCCGACGACCTGCACTAAATCGCGGCCGCGCTCCGGCGTCGTGATCAGATGGGCCCGGTCGTAGAGCGGCACGCCGCCGCCGAACAGCGCGCCCTGGAGCGTGACCGGCCGGAACTCGCGCTTGGCAATCGTAAACAGCGTCGCGTGCGGCGGGTGCAGGTGCGCGACCGCCAGCGCGTCGGCGCGCGCGGCGTGGAGCGCGGTGTGGATCGGCCATTCGACCGGCGGACGGCCGTCGCCCTCGGGCCGGCCGTCGAGGGCAGTGGGCACCATGTCCGCCGCCTGGAGCTGCGCCTTGTCGGAGCCCATTCCCGGCGTTATATAGACCCGCTTTTTATCCGGGTCGTAGACGCTCAGGTGGCCGAACAGGCCGAGCATTCCCTGCATGGCGAAGATGCGCGCCAGCGTGGCGAGCTTTTCTCTCGATTCGGTTTCGTTCATCGTCTCTCGATCTCCTTCTTACCGGTTCGCCCGCTTGGCCTCAAACTCTTTTTTCGCCTCCTCGACGAATTTCAGGTTCAGCACCTGCTCGGGCGGCACGGGCTCTTTGATGTTCATCGGCAGCCGGACGTCGTACTCGAGCATGTTCTTGATCCCTTCCGGGGACGGCATGCCGGGGACTCCCTCCGGCAGCGCCCGCGCGTAGCGCTTGACCCCGTCGACGAGCAGCGCCGCGCTCACGTTGCCGAGCTGGAGCTTTTTGACGGCAATCTGGGCCGACTCCTCGGGCCGCTCGCGGAGAAAAATCAGCCCCCGGATCATCGCCCGGAGCCAGCGCTTGATCTGAGCCGGATTGTCGGCGATTTTTTTATCCAGCGTGGCGAAGCCCTGGAACGGAAACGGGAACAGGTCGCCCAGGTAAGCGATGGTCTTGAGCCCTTCCAGCTCGGCGGCGATCGCCCCGCCCGGGTCCACCGTCGCCGCCTGGACGGCGCCCGTCTTGATCGCCAGAATGCGCGCGGTCGTGCTGGTGCCCATCATGATGCGCGTGATGTCGCCCGGCGCGAGCCCGGCGCGCTCGACGAAGAGCGTCGTCAGCCGGTCCTGCGTGTCGCCGATGGTGCCGACGGCGACTTTCCTGCCCTTCAGGTCCGCCGCCTTTTTGATGCTCGCGTCGGCGATCATGTACCAGGTGACTTTCTCGGTCTGGAACATGACCACCTTGAGCGGCGCGCCCTTGGCCGCGGCGCGCATGCCGCTGCCGCCGGCGCCGCTGTAGTCGACGTCGCCGGAGAGGAGCGCGGCGGTCGCGCGCGGGCCGGAGATGATGATCGTCTCGTTGTCGAGCCCCTCGTCGTGGAAGAAGCCTTTCACGTCCGCGGCGTAAACCGATAGGTAGTTGAGCGTCCCCTGCGGCACCGCGGTGCGGATTTTTTCCGCCCCGGCCGGGCCGGCGGAAAAGACCGCGGCGATAAACAACGCCGCGGCGCTCAGTCCAGCTGCGCCCATTCTTTGAACTCTTCCAGCCCCAGCCGCTCGAGCGTGTCCATGAAAGGCCGGCCGGTTTTTTCGTGCCGGCCCGAAAGCCGGTAGTATTCGTAGACCATGCCGGGGATCCATTTGCCGATCGTGAATCCCGCGAATTTTCCGTCCGGGATCGGCTCCAGAAAGCGCGGGCCGACCTGCTGCCAGTCGTGCTCGGCGATCCAGCCGCGCTGGGTGCCGAAGAGCGTCTGCAGGATCATGCTGCGATGGCCGGCCGCGAGCGCCTCGTCGAGATCGAAATCCCAGCCGGTGGTCGCGCTGAGCGAGTCGGCGATGCTTTGAAGGCCGTCGGGCCGCATATGGATCTGCGCGAACCAGCAGCCGCCGCTGAGGCCGCAGAACTGCCGGTACTGCTCGGACAGGACCTGCGACCAGGGCCAGCCGGCCGGGTCGTCGCGGTCGAGCGGCCCCCATGTTTCCCGGTAGGCGAGATCGGGCGGCGGCTTCCGGCTGGCGCCGCCCTGCGGCTTCATGCCGCCGGAGGCGACGATCTCGCGCAGCATCTGGCCGAAATGCGGCCGCCAGTCGTGCAGCGCCGGGGTGCCTTTTTTCGTGTGCACGACCCATTTATGGGCGTCGCCGCCGATCGCCGCCGCCACCTGGGTCGGCCCCTCGGCCAATAAATTGCCCCATTTGCCCTCGCGCCGCGCCGCCATGTCGAGCAGCCGGTCGATGGTCGCGACGTTGCCCCACTCGAAGGCGAGGCCGCCGGTGTCGCCGGGGCCGAGCAGGCCTTTCTCCCACGCCTCGAACGCGACCGCCGCGCCGCAGGAGAAGTGGCTGCACTCGATGCCCAGGTCGTTGATCCGCTCCGCCAGGTAGAGCGCCTCGTTGCCCTTGACGCCCAGGTTGAAAAACGTGTCGAGCCATTCGCTGCCGGCGTTGTAGTGGCCGACGGCGCCTTTCTTCGGCCCCTCGCCGATCTCCACGTCCCAGGGGCAGAGCCGCTGGCACTGGAAGCAGGGGCGGAGCGTCACGCGGTTCTGCTCGAAGCCGCGCGCGTGGTCCTGGATCAGCGAGCTGCGATAATTCAAATTCGGCAAAGCGTGCAGGTCCTCGGCGTGGCCGGCGGTTTTTTTCTCCGCCACGGTGCGCACGGCGAGCGTCTTCCGCC
>WNFL01409240.1_pt1 | contig 10567 bp, 9 predicted proteins | sample 5400361 | NCBI WGS metagenome assembly WNFL01 (sample SAMN13153351, study PRJNA577476) | soil metagenome | isolation source: 40 cm soil on Douglas fir-dominated hillslope | place: USA:California | collected 2013-09-17 | reverse complement strand
CGATAGCAATGAAGTGTATGCACTTTACGATAAAATCTTCAACAGCAAAGGCCATGGCTGGAGCAATCTGCAAAGCACGCATTTGAATTTGCCTTTTTACGATGATGAAGAGTTTGCAAAACTTCACGCAGCTGTTCGAATTGTTTTGCCGTTGTTGCCGGCATTGTGTGCAAGTTCACCTATCCTGGAAGAGCGAATTGCTGATAAGCTGAATAAGCGTCTTGATTTTTATAAAACCAACCAAGCCAAAATTCCTTCCATCACAGGGAAAGTGATTCCGGAAGCAGTCTTCTCCAAAAGAAATTATACCACAACGATTTACGAACGGATACGTGAGGACATTGAACGATTTGATACGGAGAAAATTCTTGATCCGATTTGGGTGAACTCACGAGGAGCAATTCCGAGATTTGATCGCGGCTCCATTGAAATTCGCATCATGGATGTTCAGGAATGCCCAGCAGCCGACCTTGCCATCATCACATTGGTGATTGAATTGCTTAAAGCGCTCGCCAATGAAAAGTTTGTAAGTTTGGACCATCAGATGAAAATAAAAACAGAAACACTCGTTCCGATCTATGAACTCGCAGTTGAGCAGGGCCAGGAGGCTTATGTTTATGATCCTTCCTTTCTCGAAATTTTTGGAGTAACCCGAGCGGTGACGATGCAAGAACTTTGGAAAATAATTTTAAAACGCCTGAAAGAATTGAATCCGTCCCTGAGCTCATGGGAAAAGAGTGAATATAAAATCATTTTAGACCAGGGCTCCCTTTCGCAAAGAATTCTCAAAGCAATGGGTAAGGATCGCTCTACCCAAAACATCAAAAAAATTTATCGTCAATTGAGCGGATGCCTTGACCAAAACAAGATGTTTATTCTGTGAGTCGCATTAAATCTTGGGTCAGGAGCTTCTTTGGGTTTTCGCGTGCGGAGACGAATGCCTTTCTTATTTTACTTCCATTGATGCTTGTGTTGATTTTCTCGGAGCCTGTTTACAGATATTGGTTTGTGCGCCAGCAGAATGATTATTCTAAGGAGACGAAAAGGCTAGACAGCCTTATGGCTACATGGAAATGGGAGAGCGATAGTGTGATAAATGAATCAGTAACGCCAGTAATCAAATCATTTTCTTTTGACCCGAATCAATCTACAAGAGAAGAGTTAGCTGATTTAGGATTTAATAGATCGCTGGCTACTCGAATTGTCAATTATAGATTAAAGGGAGGGAAGTTTTTTGTTAAACGAGATCTAATGAAAATTTATGGAATGGATTCAATGCATTATCAAAGACTAATTCCGTTCATCAGTCTTCCTGAAAAAATTTCGAAAGAAAAAACCAGTAAGAAATTTGATACTAAAGAAAAGCCAGCCGTTGCAAAATTTGATTTGAACCAGGCAGACACTTCTCGACTCGTAAAGATCTATGGCATTGGCCCGAAACTCTCTTTGCGGATTGTTTCCTACCGCGATAAGTTGGGCGGGTTTATTTTCCAATCGCAATTGCAGGAAGTTTATGGTCTTGATTCTACAGTCGTTAGAGAATTGATTTCAAAATCTTTCATCGAGGAAAATTTTCAGGCACGACAAGTCAATATTAATTCTGCGACCGAGAAAGAGTTGGGTGTTCATCCTTACATTAAATACAAACTTGCCAGGGCAATTGTGGCTTATCGAATGCAGCATGGAGCATTTACTGCCGTTGACGATCTAAAAAAATTGACAATTATAGACGAAAACACTTTTTTACGGATGAAGCCTTACATCATCGCGCAGTAGAAATTAGTGGCTGCTGTAGATTCATGTAAAACTCGCTAGATAATTCCACCAACAAGAGTTACGAAATGACCAAGGAAAATTCACTTTAGTCTGCCCACAAATTTGGACTTCGAGCTTATGGATACATGTCCGCACTGACCTCTTCCGAACGCTTTTGCAACCTTTCCAACTGAATTAAGTAATATAAGATGTTTAACTAGCGTTAAAGTTCGAACCAACCCATTTCACACCATGCTGTTCAACTACATTCTTCTCACACTGCGAAACCTTAGGAAGCAACGCAGGTATGCTTTCGTTAACCTGGCAGGTTTGGCAATTGGCCTTGCATCTGCACTATTCATCCTGATGTACGTGCAAGATGAGCTGACCTATGACAAGGCACACCCATACGCCAGCAAGACTTACCGAATCGGTTATAAGCTTGAGTTTCCCAATGGCGATGTTGAATCCTATCCTGCGTCACCTGCCGGATGGGATAATTATATTAAAGACAACTATGCAGGTGTTTCCGGAATAACCAGCTTCACCAATACAGGGATGCCCACCAGCATAAACTATCAGCCTAAGGATAGGATAATCCTTACGGAAGATATCATTTGGGCCGAACCTAATCTCGGTAAAATTTTGTATTTGCCAATCGTGAAAGGGAATCCTTCATCTCCCCTAAAAGAGATCAACAGTATCATTCTTTCTGAGTCAGCAGCTAAAGATTTATTTGGCGATGAAGACCCCATCAATAAACAAGTGACTCTCACGCACACGTATATGACGCGAGGTCAAAAAGTAGAGCTCATCGTTTCGGGCGTTTATAAGGATCTGCCGGCCAACGTTCATGTCAGGCCGAAATACATTGTGAATATATTTTCACTCAAACCATTCATCAAAGACCTTGAACAGCTAATGGTCTCGTGCATGGGTGATGGCAACAATAATTTCTGGACCGAAAATCTTTTTGTTATAGATGATGACAGCAAGATTCCTGTGATCCAGCAAGACTTACAAAAGCGTGCGAACGCAGTAATTGCCAAATTCAATCTTCAATTCAAATTCAAACCGATCATTCGTAAAATCACTGACGTGCATTTTGATCAGGAGATTGACTGGGCCATTCAACACAAGGCTGCAGACAAGAGGTATATCTATGTGTTCGTTACGATCGCCATCCTGATCCTGACGGTAGCATGCATCAACTATGTAAACCTTTCAACTGCCAAGTCGGTGTCACGCGCCAAAGAGATCGGATTGCGCAAAACTTTTGGTGGTGTTCGAACACAATTGTTCAATCAATTCATGACAGAGTCGTTCATTCTGGTTCTGTTATCCACACTGATTGCTGTTCTTCTCGTTATTATTCTCACTCCGCAGTTCAACAACCTGACGGGCAAAACATTTTCAGTAACGAGTTTACTGAACCCTGCCATGCTCCAAATTCTTGGAGGGACTATCGTGCTTGTCACGGTGTTGGCAGGAAGTTATCCGTCTTTTTTTGTTTCTGGTTTTCAACCTGCTAATGTGCTGAAAGGAAAATTTGCATTTCGCAAAGGCTCGAATGTATTTAGACAGACGCTCACAGCAATTCAATTTATAGTTGCGGTGACACTGCTCACAGGTACCGTAATTATAGTCAGGCAAATGAACCTGATGAGAAACTCCAAACTCAATGCCGCAGGAAAACAAATTGTGTCCATCCGCTATGGAGGTTTTACCGGTCAAGCAACAGATCAAAAATACCTTACCTACAAGAGCATGATCATGCAAGACCCGGAGATCGAATCGATGACATTGGCAAACCATTTGCCTCGACTTGATTTCTTCGGACCAATCAATATGCGCATGCAGTTTCCCGAGATCAGCGAGGAACAACACGAGTGGTTTCAACTTAATGGCGATTATGATTTTCCGAAAACATTTAAGCTTAACCTCATTGCAGGCAGAGACTTTGACACTAAAAATGTAGCTGATTCAAGCGCGGTTCTGCTCAACGAATCTGCCGTGAAAGCTCTTCGACTTACTCCGGCTGAAATGATTGGTAAGTCGATTATCAGGCCGAGTTTTGTCATGGGTTACGGTCCACGCGATACCACGCGCAAACCGGTGAGCGGCCACGTCATCGGAATTGTTGAAGATTTTCCGTACAAATCGATGCATAAGAAAATAGATCCGCTGGCCATTGCACCAAAACCACACATCGATGATCGCATCATCCATGTGCGGCTTCCTGCACAAAAAATGGGAGAGAAGATCGCCATGCTGGAAAAAGTGTGGAAGCAAAATTATCCCGGCCTCGGCTTCGACTTTTGGTTTGTAGATCAGGAATTCGGCAGGATGTATGAAAACGAAACCAAGATTGCTGAACTGACAGAGAAGTTCTCTGCCTTGGCAATTCTGATCACGTGTGTGGGGTTGTACGGTCTTGCGGCATTCATTTCCGAGCAGCGAACAAAAGAAATTGGTATTCGTAAATCACTTGGTGCAAGTAGTGGCCAGATACTGAAACTGCTGCTGGCCGTTTTTGGAAAACTGTTGTTAATCGCATGCTTGATTGGGGTGCCCGTTTCATATTATCTAACTGACCGATGGCTGCAAGGCTTCGTGTACCGAACCAGTACTTCGGCTTTTGTCTTCGGAGGAGCTGTTGCGCTGATTGCTATCATTACCATTTTGACTGTCGGGTATGAATCGCTAAAGGCATCGTTTGCCAATCCGGTTCAATCGTTAAGAAGCGAATAAAGAATTCCTTTCTGAATTTTTTTGAGGATATTGAAAATCACAAGCCTGACTTGTGCGAAAACCGTTTAACCTAATTTCAACGGGGGTCAGAAAAAAGTAAATACCTTGCAATTTCTTATTGTTTAACTAAGAAAAGAACTGCGTTCTAACAATCTTCGAAGTTTACCGGGTATACTTATGATCTCTTTACTAAGTCAGCGTGCTTTTGATAATTCATATGTCAAGGATGTGTTTTACACCATTCTATTTGGTATCCTTTCCGGAGTACTGAGTAAGGTTGGTGTTGGTGACAGTAATCTCAGAGAAATCCCCTTGCTCATAGGTTTATTTCACATCGTCAATCCGGTTTTTATTATTGTACTATGCTTATTTACCCTGATTAACGCACCATCGGAAGTTCCTTATTGGGCAGTGTATGGTGTACACCTCTTGCCTTTATTCCTTGCATGGCTATCTTTTAAACTGGTAGGAAAGAAAGACTGGCCAAATATCTTCTTCGGGTTGGCCTCAATGGTAATCACCATTGGTTACTATCTCTTGTTGTTGCTTCCTCTGGTGTTGGTAGTGCTTCAACTGGTTTCCAATGATGAGAAAAGTTTTTTAGACTCTTACTTAATATTTCTGCCACCCAATGCATTTGAAATTATTACGACATCACTGGTCACAAGTTTTTATTTGATGCAATTTGAAATCAGAAAAACACTCGAGCACAGTAATAAGAACTTAGAGCAAGTAGTTAAAAAAAGAACAATAGAATTAACGTCAGCTAATAATGAATTGCAAAGCTTAAATGAAGAACTCAAGGCCTCGAATGACAGCATAAAGGAATTAAATGAGAACCTGGAGAAAATGGTAAAAGAGCGTACCGACAAAATCAATGATCAGCTCAGCCAATTGACGAAATACGCTCACATGAACTCGCATGAATTACGTGCACCACTGGCCCGCATGCTTGGGCTTTTGCATTTGATCAGGCGTGAAGAGAAGGTAGAGCAGATGAAAGAACTCCTCGATTTGTTATACATATCTTCCGCTGAGCTTGATACTGTAATAAGGGAAATGAATCGTCTTCTGGAAAAGGAAATTCCTTTCAATTAAATTAAGCGGATCGTTGTTGATCTTTAACACAGGCAATTGAATCTTGTTATATTCCTGACAATGGAAACTTTTTTTGAACACATCCGCCAGTATGGTCGACTGAGCAACACTGCTTTAGATGGTTTAAGTGCTGTGTTAAAAAAAGTAGAGTTGCCCAAGGGCGCTTTCTTAATCAACGAAGGAAAAATTTGCCATCATATTTACTTTCTTGAAAAAGGCTGCCTGCGCGGATTTTACAATTTAGATGGCAAAGAGATCAGTTACTGGTTTGCGTTTGAAAACAATTTTGTTACTTCTTTCTTCAGTTTTATTTCCAGGAAACCCAGCATCGAATGCATTCAACTGATTGAAGATTGTGTGTTGTGGGCCATCTCTTATGATGACCTTCAGGAACTGTACGATAAGCATCCTGATGTTGAGCGACTCGGGCGACTAATGAATGAGCGATATTATGTTATGCTCGAAGATCGTTTTGTCAGCAATCATTTCAAAGAAGCCAAGGAGCGTTACGAAAATTTAGTCTCCCATTCGCCACATATTCTTCAGCGTGTTCCATTAGGGTACATCGCGTCTTACCTGGGCATTACACAAGAGACCTTAAGCAGAATAAGAAACAAATCCTGATTGTTGATTCGCTTTTTGACATATGTCAAAAGGAGATAAAGTATGCGTGCATACTTTTGATTCATCATTAAATCAACAAAAAATGGAAGAGAAACAATTTCAAAAACCCTCCAATGCATTTATAGCTGCATCATGGTTTGCCTTGATAACAGGAGTTCTTGCATTCATCATTGGCTTATGGAATGCAGAGATGGAACTCAATGAGAAGGGATATTACTTCACCGTACTTATGTTCGGCTTGTTCACGTCCATCTCTTTGCAAAAAGCAGTGCGAGACCAGTTGGAAGGAATTCCGGTGACAAACATTTATCACGGACTGGCCTGGTTTTCAACGTTACTGTCCATAGTGTTATTGGTGGTGGGCTTGTGGAACGCCACACTTCAGCGAAGTGAAAAAGGTTTTTACGCCATGTCATTTACGCTGAGCATTTTTGCGGCCATCGCAGTGCAAAAAAATACAAGAGATAGCCAGCAGGGAAAACAACAAGGAAATCAGCAAGGTTAAGGAAAAAGGATTTAGTTAAAGTTCACTTTATCGCGTTGGCTTATTCGGCCAACGCGACTTTTATTCGTGCGAATGATTCGATGATTAGGCTCTTCTCATTGGAAAACTCTCCAAAATAGTGAGCCTTGTTTGTTTGTTACAGTTTTAGCTCTCCCCAACCCTGACGGTACGGTCGCTTCACGAATTGATTAGCTGCTTCGAAGTTGGTGATCTTCATGTTGATTGCATCCCACGTATGTGAAATATACCTGCCTGGATAACTGAAGGCAGTTTGTTCACCATAAACCGGATCCTTGCGCGTAATTTTTTCGCGCATACTAAATGTTCGCAATAATAAATTACCCATCAGTACGGTTTCAGTGAGAGGTCCTGCATAGCCGACAAACGGAGACGATACTTCCATTTTTCCGTAGCCCGCAATGCAGGCGTCTACCCATTGCCACCAGTGGCCATCCATATCTCCTGGCACGCGAGTATATTTTTTTGGAACATTTATTTCTTTGTTCAATGAAAGGGGAAGAAGAATCGGATTGCGTCCGCCCCAGCCGCATGCTGCTTTTCCTTTTGTACCAATGAATAATGTGCTTCCTTCAAAATCATTCAGACTGGGCCAGTCGCCTAAGATGCTATTCATATGTTTGAGGCTGGATCAAGCTCCTTCGGACGTTCAGGAGTAATTCCACCGTCCATCCAGTATAGGTCAAGGTCTTTTCCATTTTTCAATTTGAATTTGAAACGGATCGAACTTGAAACAGGTCCGCTTTGCGGGAAGTCCGCCTCAGAAAAAATTCCATCATAAACGGTGCTTGCACTTCCGGAAACTTCCGTTGGATAGCCGAGGTCAAGCAGCTTGAAGGGCGGGCCGATGATGTGGCATCCCATATCACCAAGAGCACCAGTACCAAATCTCCACCAGCCGCGCCAATTGAACGGCACTAAGTTGTCAATGTATTCTGTTGACTCTGCTGTACCCAACCAGAGATCCCATTTAAGTTCTTTCGGAACGACCGGATGTTTATCGGGCCAGGAGATTCCCTGCGGCCACACCGGGCGATCGGTCCAGCAATACACTTGTGTTATTTCTCCCAGCAGTCCGGCTTCAATCCATTCTCGCAGAGTGAACATGCCGTCACAAGATGCGCCCTGATCGCCCATCTGTGTAACTACCTTATATTTTTTTGCTGCCTCCGTTAAAATTCGCGCTTCCCAGATGTCGTGCGAGAGCGGTTTCTGGAGATAGAGATGTTTATTCAGCTGCATCGCGCTCAATCCAACAATTGCATGATTGTGATCGGGGATCGCTACCGAAACTGCATCGAAATTTTTACTCTCCTTGTCAAACATTTCGCGCCAGTCGTGATAGAATTTTGCTTTGGGAAATTCTTTAATCCGCGGTGCAGCCATTCGGTCATCGACATCGCATAACAAAGCGACAACTGCATTTTTCTTGGGCGCTGTTGCGTAATGATGAATATCGTTTTCTCCCTCTCCGCCACACCCAATAGCTGCGATGTACAGTTTATCGCTTGGTGCAACGTGGCCCAAACCACTTACTGTAAAATTCGGAATGATGGAAAAGGCGGCCGCACCAGTGGAAGCCATCGCGATAAATTTACGTCTGGATAGCTTGGCTGATTTCTTTTTATCTCTTTTCATAATTCAAGATTTTAACTTACGCCTATCAACTCATTTTTTATCAAGTGGTTTTACAGAAACCTCTTTGAAGAAAACGATATCGTGTTCACCATGATTTTGCATTCCAATGAATCCGAACTGGGGTCTCGTGCCGGGATAAGGCTCAAAATCAAATTTGCGAGGAGGAACAGGATCTCCTTCTTTATAGTCCGTTACTTTCACTCCATTAAGAACGACCACCGTGTGATCACCATCAAGCGTGATTTCGAAGGTGTTCCACTGCGGTCCGGGTTTCCATGCAGTTGCCAGCGGTTTGGTAAATGCGTACAGCATTCCGGTCGAGTGATATTCGTCTTCGCCTGAAGTTTCAGGATGATTATCTATCTGCACTTCATAGCCATAAAAAACGGGCATCCATGCTTCTTTAGGCTCGATTGGAATTCTTATAAAAAAGCCGGCATTGCTGTTTTCTTTTTCCATTCTGAACACAATCCTGATCTTACAGTTTCCAAACTTTTCTCCGGCCCAGTATAAAAGGCCCATTCCTCCGTGTGTCCGGATAATGCCATCTTCCACGGTCATGTTACCATCGCCAACGTGCTTCCAGCCGGTAAGATCCTTTCCGTTAAATAATGGTCTCCAGCCCTTGGTGCTGTCCGAGGACTTTGCACTTTTTGCTTGTTTTGACACTTGGGCGCGGCACGGAACAGAGAGAATGACTACGATTGCTAAATAAAGAAATGTTTTCATGGTTCTGATTTGTTTTTATTTCTGATTCTTTTTTTCAACTAGTTCTACCTCGATCCCCAACTTCTGTTTAAGTTAGCAAAGACTAACTCAAAAATAGTAGGTCATAGTTATTGAAAATACCGTTTATGAAAGGAAACTATTATTTAGTCGGTTTGATCTTCGTGATTTTTTTTGCCATTTCTTTTTTGACCAACATTCTCGGAGCGATCAACCCGAATGTCAGCGATAGTTTTTCACTGAACGGCACAATGACCGGGTTGCTTCCCTTTTCTTTTTTCATTGCCTACGCTCTCATGTCAATTCCGGCCGGGATGATCGTGCAGCGCTATGATGAAAAGAAGAGTTTGATTTTCGCTTGGATAGTTGCATTCTTCGGAGCGCTGTTGTTTTCACTCTTACCTTCCTTTCCAGTTTTTTTGTTTTCACTTTTTCTGATAGGTTGTGGGATGGCCCTTTTACAAGTCATCATCTATCCGTTGTTGCGGGTAGCCGGAGGTGAGGAGCATTTTGCTTTCAATTCGGTTTTCGCCCAACTGGTTTTCGGAGCGGCATCTTTTGTGAGCCCGTTTGTCTATTCGTATTTGGTTACACGTTTGGGCGATCGCCAAATTTCAAAAACAGGTTTCATCGGTTTGATCTCCGTATTAACCCCCGATGCACTTTCGTGGGTATCCATCTATTGGATTTTTAGCTTTGTAAGTTTTTTGATGATCGCGATCATTTTGTTTTCACGCATTCCCAAAGTAATTCGCAAGGACGATGAAATTGTTGGTGCCTGGGATACACACGTTGATTTATTCAAACAGAAAACTGTTGTTCTATTTTTCCTTGGAATATTTGCCTACGTGGGCACTGAGCAGGGAATCGCGAACTGGATATCTGAATTCCTCAGAACGTACCACGGATTCAAACCTGAAGCCGAAGGCTCGGAGACAGTGGGATTGTTTTGGGGAATGATGACGATCGGATGTATCCTCGGCATGGCTTTGCTGAAAGTGATGGACAGTAAGTTGGTGCTGCGGATTTTCACTTTCGCGTCTATTTTTATTTTAATCATTGCTCTTTTCGGCAGCGCAAGAGTTGCGCTGTTTGGATTCCCGGCATTGGGCTTTTGCTTGTCGGTGATGTATGCTATTATTTTTTCTCTAGCCCTTAACAGCGTCTCAAAATTTCATGGTTCGTTTGCGGGTATTTTGTGTACAGGAATAGCCGGAGGTGCAATCGTTTCCCTGTTGATTGGAAAATTGAAGGACCTGATCGGACTGCAGTCTGGGATGATATTTTTATTTGTACCATTGCTCTACATACTCAGTATCAGCTTCTGGGCGAAGCCTTTGGTGAAGAACGCAACTTTGACAAAACAAAAAAGCTAGCTTAATCTTCTTGATTAGGCTCGACATAACTGTAACTCAACGGGTGTGAGCCTTCAGTACCGCTTCAATACTTTTT
>WNFL01225795.1_pt1 | contig 10567 bp, 11 predicted proteins | sample 5400361 | NCBI WGS metagenome assembly WNFL01 (sample SAMN13153351, study PRJNA577476) | soil metagenome | isolation source: 40 cm soil on Douglas fir-dominated hillslope | place: USA:California | collected 2013-09-17 | reverse complement strand
TGGAGCGATGGATGAACGACATGTTCGTGCTGAAGCCCCACGGCCCCGACTCCCAGATGTTGCCGTCGCGGTCGAGGCGGAGGAGCGGCTCGCCTTCGGTGCGCTGAGGGTCGGCGACGGTCGCGGGCGCGAAGCGCGCGTTCCACGCGCCGTAGGACGGAATCGGGAAAACGGTGACGGGATTCGTGAGCGAGCCGGGCGCGCCGACCGGCGGCAGCGGGAGGTCGGAGATCGTCACCACCCCCGAGTAGGGCGCGGAGACCGTGCCTCCGTCGAAGGGGCAGACCTGAACGCCGTACGTACCTGGATCGAGGACCGCGCCCGTCGCGTAGTGGATCTCCTCCGGGCTCGTGGCGGTGTCCGCGCTCTTCAGCACGTAGCCGTTGTGCGTGAGCTTCAGGACGATGTCGTTCGCCGGGACGTCGTTCCCCGCCACGACGTCGATCGTCATCGTGGCGCCGCCGACCGTGAAGTCGAAGGACTGTCCGCAGGCCGGGGGCGTGTACTGGCCGCTGAAGCTGAAGACGTTGTTATCGGCCGACGCGGCGGCGGATGTGAGAAGGACGAGAGCGAGCGCGCGAAGCAGGCGTTTCATGGCGTCTCTCCTGGTCCTCGCGCGGGTCCGAGGCCCGTCGCGAAGCCTCGGCCGTCACCGTACGGCGCGGGGGAGAGATCCCCAATGAGGGACGCCCCTCATTTTCCGGGGCCGAACGCGATAATCGCCGCCTCCCGCGGGACGTTCTCAGCGCCTCTTCTCTTTCACGATCGTGACCTTGAAGCCGTCGGGATCCGTGAGCGCGAAGGAGCGCCCCCAATCCTGGTCGGTCGGCTCCTGATCCAGGACGGCGCCGCGCGCCTTCATCTCGCCGGCGAGAGCGGAGACGTCCTGCACGGTCGAGCAGTAGACGCTGATGCCTTCGCCCTTGCGGCGGTCCCTGCCCTTCTTCCAGTCGTCCTGCGAGACGTAGAACTCGACGTCGCCGGCAAGGAGGATCAGGCCGCGGAGCTTCCCGTTCTCCTCCCAGCGATCCTTCACGGTGAACCCGAGCACGTCGCGGTAGAACGCGAGGGTCTTCTCGACGTCGTTCACCGTGAGGCTGGGCGAGGAGGATTTCAGCCGGAGAGTCTCGGGCTTCGCGCGTTTCGGCCTCTTCGCCTTCGCGGCGCTCGCGGCCTTCTTCCGTACCGTCTTCTTCGGGATCCGCTTCGCGGTTCTCTTCGCGGTCTTCTTCTTCGCGGCCATCGGTCCCTCCTGTCGTCGAGAGTAGGGTCGCGGTAACGTGCGGTCAATGGACGAACGCTCCTTCGACCTCGTCGTTATCGGCTCCGGCCCCGCGGGGCAGAAGGCGGCCATCGCGGCCGCGAAGCACGGCAAGCGCGTGGCCGTGATCGACCGTCCGAGCATGATCGGCGGCGTCTCCCTCAACACGGGCACGATTCCCTCGAAGACGCTCCGCGAGGCCATCCTCTACCTGACCGGCTTCCGCCAGCGGATGTACTACGGGCGCGACTACTCGCTGAAGGACGAGATCTCCGTCCCCGACCTGGCGTTCCGAGTCAACGCGGTGAAGGCTCGCGAGCTGGAAGTCATTCGCGCGCAGCTCAAGCGCAACCGCGTGACGATCGTGGAGGGGACCGCGACTTTCGTCGACCCGCGCACGCTCGAGGTCAAGACCGCGTCGGGTCCGGCGCGCGTTCGCGGCGACTTCGTCCTGATCGCCTGCGGCACGCGCCCCGCGCACCACCCGGACGTGGCGATCGACGGCAAGACGATCCTCGACAGCGACCAGCTCATCAACATGGACCCACTCCCGCGCGAGCTGATGGTCGTGGGCGCGGGGGTCATCGGTCTCGAGTACGCGTCGATGGCCGCGGCGCTCGGCATCAAGGTGACGATCATCGAGGCCCGTCCGACCGTCCTCGACTTCGTCGACCGCGAGATCGTCGACGCGCTCCTCTACACGATGCGGCGCGCGGGCGCGATCTTCCGGCTCGGCGAGAAAGTCGTCACGGTCGGCAAGGACGAACGGGGTCGCGTCGTCGCGCGCCTCGAGAGCGGCAAGGAGGTGCACGCGGACGGGCTCCTCTACGCGGTCGGGCGACAGACGAACGCGGACCGCCTCGACCTCGCGGCCGCGGGGCTCGCGGCAGACGCGCGCGGGCGCATCTCGGTGAACGAGCACTACCAGACGGCGGTGCCGCACATCTACGCGGCCGGAGACGTGATCGGCTTCCCGGCCCTCTCGTCGACCTCGATGGAACAGGGGCGTCTCGCGAGCTCTCACATGTTCGGCTTCGGGCGCGAGAGCCGCGCCGAGCTCCTCCCGTACGGCATCTACACGATCCCGGAGATCTCCATGGTGGGGAAGACGGAGCAGGAGCTGACGGAGGAGAAGGTGCCGTACGAGATCGGCGTCGCGCGCTACGAGGAGCTCGCGAAGGCGCAGATGCTCGGCGCCGACACCGGGCTGCTGAAGATCCTGTTCCATCCGAAGACGCTCAAGGTCCTCGGCGTCCACGCCTTCGGCGACAACGCGAGCGAGATCATCCACATCGGGCAAGCGGTCCTCGCGTTCGGCGGCACGATCGACTACTTCCGCGACACCACCTTCAACTACCCGACGCTCGCGGAGGCGTACAAGGTCGCGGGGCTCGACGGCCTGAACAAGGTGTGAGGATCCGCTCGTCGGCTCCTACAATCAGGCCCGATGCGTGTCCTGACGCGGCGTCGATTCCTCGGCAGCGCGGCGACCGCATCCGCCGCGCTGATGGCGTCGGCGCGCGGCGCGACGGCCCCGACAAAGGGACGGGAGGCGATGGAGGCCGCGCTCGAGATCCTGGCCGCGACGGGTCCCGAGTATCACGGCGGGCTCGCGAATCACGGCCCGATGGCGGCCGAGGCTCTCGTCACGCTCGGGCGTCCCGAGGCCGTCGTGCCGTGGGTCGAGGGATATCGCCGGCGACTCGACGCGCGTCCCTCGGGCACGCGCCCGATCGTGCCCGAGGCGTGGAAGGGCGCGCGGAGGAGAAGCCGTGGCGCGAGCTCCTCGGTGAGTGGGTCCCGCGGTTCGCTCCCGGAGTCGTGGCCGCCGCGTTCCACGGCGCGATCCGGACGGCGCACGCCGCTCGGAGCCTCGCGGCCGCGGAGACGCCGGCGCGACTTCGCGAGCTCGCGGACGGGCTCGCGTATTGGGCCGCGAACTACCACGAGCTCCCGGCGTCCACTGGTGCCGCGCCTGCGGGACGTCTGCCGTCCCAGGCGATCACGCGCGTGGCTCACCTACCGGCGGAATCCGCGGTGAATGCGGGCTTCATCCTCGACAGGCTCGCGCCCGTGGAGCGCTTCGCCCCCTTCGCGAACGTAGCGGAGGCCGTGGATGCCACGGGCGATGCCTCGGCCTTCCTCTCCGATCTGACGGAGACGTTCGCCGGCGTCTTCCTCGCGAGCGTGCCGCCCGGCGGCCTCATCACGTTCGTACATGCGGTGACCGGGCCCAGCGCCGTCAGGCTGCTCCTGCCGCATCTCTCCGCCCCCGCGCGCGCCTCGATCCTCCGCTTCGCCTGGCAGGGCGCCGCCGCGTTCTACTGCGGCTTCGGCGGCGTGCCGCCCGCGCCCGGATCGACGTCTCCGCCGCTGGATCGCGAGCTCGTCGACCGCGCGATCGCCACGAGGGACGAGCACGCGATCAAGTTCACGGAGGCGTGCCTTCGCGAGCACGCGATCCGTCCGAGCCCCGTCTTCCTCCGCGCGGCGCACCACGCCGTCGAGCAGTTCGGCTGAGGGGCCAGGCCCAGCTATAACGAGCGAAGCGCGCGGGATGCGTCGAGGCGCGCGGCCTTGAGCGCGGGAAGCCCGGAGGCGACGAGGCCGACGGCGCCGAGCAGGAGCAGGACGCCGAGGCCCGTGAGCGGGTCGGTGGGGGTGACGCCGAAGAGCAGGCTCGACAGAAGCCTCGTCGCCGCAAGGGCGAGCACGAGACCCGCCAGACCGCCGGCCGCGATCAGTCGCGCGCCTTCGCCCGCGACCAGGAGCACGACGCGCGACGGGCTGGCGCCGAGCGCCATCCGGATTCCGATTTCCCGCCGCACGCCGAGAGGAAGCACGCGAGCGCGGCGAAGGACACGAGAAGCTGCATGGCGTGCCGCTCGCGCGCGTACGTCGCCCCGACGAGATCGCTCAGCCGGTACACGCCGTGAGGCGGCTTCGCCGCGTCGAGGTCGTGGAACGCCGTCCGGACGGCGGCCGCCGCGGCCGTCTCGTCGCCCTCGACGCGAATCGCGACGTTCAGGATCAGGTACGAGCGCTGCGCATGCGGAAAGTAGATCTCCACGCCGGGCGCGCTGCGCGGTCCGCGAAATCGCACGTCCTCCACGACGCCCACGATCTGGTACGGATAGATCCCGGACGTCGAATAGTCGACGACGAGGCGCTTGCCGACGGCGCTCTCACCGGGCCACAGCGAGCGGGCGAGAGACTTGCTGACGGCGACGACCTTCGGCGCGTCGGGACCGTCCTCTTCGCCGAACGGCCTGCCTTCCACGAGCGGCACGCCGAGCGTCTTGAAGTAATCCGGCGTCACCATTCGAATGGCGGCCCGCGGGACCGCCTTGTCGTCCTCGTTCCGACCCTCGGGCCAGACCGGGCGCTCGAAGTCCGGGCCGAGCCGGCTGGCGGGCAGCGTCGTGGCCCCGCCGACCGACGTCACCCCCGGCACGCCGCGGAGCCGCTCGAAGAGCTGCGCGTAATACGCACGGGTCTTCGCGCCGGAGCCGTAGACCTGCGTGTCGAGGAAGACCGGCGCGACGAGGACTCCGCGGGGGTCGAAGCCGCCGTCGGCGGTGCCCAGCAGGCGCACGCTCCGGACGAGGAGACCGGCGCCGGCCAGGAGTACGACCGTCAACGCCACCTCCACGGCCACCAATGTGTCGTGCGCTCCGCGTCCGCGCGTCCCGGCCGTCGTGCGGCCGCCGCCGTCCTGAAGCGCAAGGCGGGGCTCGAGCCGGGCGGCGCGGAGCGCGGGCGCCGCGGCGGAGACCGCGGCGGCGAGAAGCGTGGCCGCGACCGCGAACCCGAGCGCGAGGCCGTCGACCGCGATCTCCTCGACGCGCGGCAGCTCGGGTGCGATCCTCCGGACCGCGGCGATCGCCGCGACGGAAAGCATCCATCCGAGAGCTCCTCCGACGCCCGTCATGAGAAGCGCTTCGAAAAGCAACGGGCGCACGACGCGGCCCCGGCTCGCCCCGAGCGACAGCATCAGGGCGGTCTCGTGGGCGCGGGAGATGCCGCGCGCCAGGAGAAGGATCGCCACGTTGCTGCACGCGATCAGGAGCAGGATGATCACCGCCCCCATCAGCGCCTCGAGGGCCGGCCTCACGCCGGACATCCGCGTCTCCTGCAGGGGCACCAGCCGCACTTCCCAGCCCCGGTTCGAGTCCGGCGTCTCCGCGGCGAGCGCGCGTGCCACGGTGGCGAGACGATGCTCCGCCTGCTCGAGCGTCACTCCGTCCGCGAGTCGCGCGAAGGCCGTCGTATAGCGCTGGTCCCGGGGAAGGATCCCCTTCGACAGGCTCCAAGGAATGAAGAGGTCGACGCCGGGCTCGGGCATCGCGAAGCCCGATGGCATGACGCCGACCACTCGGAAGGAGATTCTCTCCAGGGTGATGGTGCGGCCCACGACGGACGGATCGCCGCCGAAGCGCCGGAGGAAGAGGCCGTGGCCGAGCACGGCCACCGGATCGCCCCCGGTCGGAGCGTTCGCCGTCGAGTAGACCGCGCGTTCGCATTCCTCCTCGGTGAACGGCCGCCCGTGGATCGGCGGGACGCCGAAAAGAGAGAAGAAGTCGGAGCTGACCTGCGCTGCGAGCACCACCTCGGACTCGCCGCCATGCGTCAGGGTCCTCCCCATCGTGTACGAGATCGCGAGCCCGTCGAGGGCGATCGCCGTCCCGGAACGGGCGCTTCCAGCGCGACGGCTCGCTTCGCGGCGCCAGGCCGCGGCGTTCCCGTGAGCCACGCCGACGCGGCCGACGTTTCGCTGCGGGCTCGCTTCCCACACGCTCACCAGGCGGTCGGGCGCGGGGTAGGGCAGCGGACGGAGGAGGACGCGCGAGAAGAGCGTGAAGACCGCGGTGCTCGCTCCCACGCCGAGCGCGACCAGGAGGACGGCCGTGAGCGCGAAGCCCGGGGCGCGCACGAGACCCCGCGCTCCCAGCCGCAGGTCCGAGAAGAGGTTTCCGATCGCCGTCGCGAGACGTCCGTCGCGGAGCTCCTCGGCGACGACGTCGGGCTCGCCCAGCTCGATCCGGGCCCGCCGTCTCGCTTCTTCGGGGCTCGCGCCTCCGCGCTCGAGCTCTTCGGCCAGCATCTCCAGGTGCTGCCGCAGCTCCTCGCGTCGCTGGTTCGCGAGGTGGCTGCCGAAGATCACCTCGCGCGCGAATCGGACCACGCCGCGCCCCGTCACGTGGCCTCCAGCAAACGCGCCATGGCCGCCGAAAGGCGCTCCCAGTCCCGGCGCTCGACGGCGAGGCGCTTCCTGCCGGCGCGCGTGATGCGGTAGTAACGCGCCCTCCTTCCGTTCTCCGTCTGCCTCCATTCGGCGTCGAGCAGGCCGGCGTCCTCCAGCCTCTGGAGCGCGGGGTAGAGAGACCCGAGCTTGATCCGGAAGATGCCGGACACCTGCTCGATCCGCTGGCCGATCCCCCACCCGTGCATCGGGGCCAGCTCGAGCACCCGGAGGACCAGGAGGTCGAGCGTCCCGGGCAGGACGTCCCGCGGAGTCGAGGCGCTGTCCTCGGTCGTCAATCGGTCTCTCCTACAGTTAAACTATAGGAACGGCACCGGGTCCTGTCAAGGCGTTCCTCCAGATTGCCTATAATGGCCATCATGGCTAAACAGTGGTTCCACAATCGGAGGGGCGAACGGGTCGCGATGCCGACGTTCACAGCGACGGACGCCAAGAACGAGTTCGGCCGCGTCCTCGACACCGCGGTCGAGAAGGGCGCCGTCGCCATCACCAGGCGCGACGCTCCGAGGGCGGTGCTCCTGTCGATCGACGAGTTCGACGCGCTGGTCTCGGCCGGCGAGCGCACGCTCGACACGCTCACGGCCGAGTTCGACCAGCTCCTCGCGCGAATGCAGACGCCGAAGGTTAGGAGAGCCATGGCCGCCGCCTTCGATGCCACGCCCGCCCGGCTCGGCGGGGCGGCAGTCGCAGCGGCGAAGAAGCGTGCCTGAGCGTCCCCCTCGGATCTACGTCCTCGCCGGTACGAACGGCGCCGGGAAGAGCAGCATCCTCGGCGCCTCGCTCCGCGAGGCCGGGGCGGACTACTTCGACCCGGACGAGGCCGCCCGGAGGGTCCGATCGGCCGCTCCCGGCCTGACCGGGTCAGAGGCGAACGGCGCGGCGTGGCACCAGGGGAAGCGGCTCCTGGAGCGCGCCATCGCCGAGCGGCTCGACTATGCCTTCGAGTCGACACTCGGCGCGAGCACGATCCCCCGTCTCCTCGCCGAGGCGGCCGCGCTCGGCATCGAGATACGCGTCGGGTACGTCGGCCTGAGCAGCCCGGAGCTGCACATCGCGCGGGTTCGCGCGAGGGTCGTCAAGGGCGGACACGACATCCCCGAGGCGGACATCCGGCGGCGCTGGGAGACGGGCCGGCTGAACGTGATCCGTCTCTTGCCGAAGCTGACGGAGCTGCGGGTCTACGACAACAGCGCCGACGCGGATCCGGATACCGGCGCCGCGCCCACCCCGATGCTCGCTCTCCACGTGAAACGAGGACGCATCGTCGCCCCGCGCGACTTGAGAGCCACCCCGGCATGGGCCAAGCCGCTCGTCGCCGCGGCGATGCGGCTCGACGCGGAGACGCGCCGGCGGCTTGACGAAGGCGACCATCCGATGGCGGCCCTGATCGAAGCCATCAGCATCAAGAAGAAGACGTTCTTCGAGCTCGAGGGCGCCCCTTACCGCTGCCTCGACGTCACTGTTTCCACGCCCACGGCGCGCGGGGGTCAGACGCTCGTCCGCGTCAAGATGCGCAACCTCATCACCCGGGCCGTCTTCGACAAGACCTTCAAGGCCGGTGACAAGCTCAAGGAGCCGGATCTCGGGATGGTGACGGCGACGTACCTGTATGGCGACGGCGAGGGGTACCACTTCATGGACCAGGAGTCCTTCGAGACCCTGACTCTCTCGACGGATCAGGTGGGCGAGAGCCGGCGGCTCCTCGTGGAGAACACGGTCGTGGAGATCAACAAGTTCAACGGAAACCCCATCGACATCGAGCTCCCGACGCACGTGGAGCTGACGGTCACGCACACGGAGCCCGGCTTCCGCGGCGACACGACGAGTGGCGGCGCGACGAAGCCGGCCACGCTGGAGACGGGCCTCGAGATCCGCGTGCCGCTCTTCATCAAGGAGGGAGAGAAGGTCCGGGTGCACACTGAGACGCTGGAGTTCGCCGGCCGGGCGTGATCTTCCGACAAGGTCGATCTCGTCCACCAGGATTCACTGCCGGCTCATCAGGATCGTGATCGCGTTGTCTTCACTGTCGGCCGTCACGATGTCCCCTCTACCGTCGCCGTTCAGGTCGGCGATGGCGATGCCCTGGGGCTTGCGCCCGACGCGAAGCGTCGGCCCGGGGCGGAGTCCGTTCTTGCCACCGAAGTAGACGGTCACGTCGTCGCCCGTGTAGTTCGCGACGGCGACATCGGCGATGCCGTCGCCGTCGAGGTCGCCGATCGCCACGCGCGCGGGCGCGTGTCCCGCCCGGAACGGCGAGCCGGGCGCGGGCGAGAAGCGGCCCTTGCCGTCGCCGAGAAGGACGTTCACGGCGTCGAACGAGGTGTCTTCCGGATGACCGCCCCAGTTGCCGACGACGAGATCGAGCTTCCGGTCACCGTTCACGTCTCCGATCGCGACGGCGAACGGGGATCCGCCCGCCGGGAACGGAGAACCCGCGGCCTCGCGGAAGCCGCGCTTGCCGTCGGGGACGAGGACCGTGACGCTGGCGCCGCCGAGATTCGTCGTGACGATCTCGGCCCGTCCGTCGCCGAGCAGGTCGGCCGCTCGCAGACGCTGGTACGGATGTCTCCCCACCGCGAACGTCGCGCCGGGCGACGTGAACCCGCCCTTCCCGTCTCCGAACAGGACCGTGACCTCGTCCTCTCCCCAGCTGTCGGTCGCGAGGTCGATGTGTCCGTCGCCGTCGAAGTCCGCGGCCGCGACGCCGTGCGGGTGGGGGTGGCTGTGGACGGCGATGGGCGAAGAGGGCGCAGGCGCGAAGCTCCCGTGCCCGTCGCCGAGAAGCAGAGTCAGGAAGCTCGTGTCGTGGTTCGCGAAGACGAGGTCGAGGTGCCCGTCGTGATTCACGTCCGCCACCGCGACGTCGTTCGGGTTCTTGCCGGCGGGGAACGGGGAGCCGGCCGCGGGCCGGAAGCGGCCGCGTCCGTCGCCCGGCAGAACGCTCACGTCTGCGCCTTCCGCGTTGGAGACGACCAGGTCCAGCGTGCCGTTTCCGTCGACGTCCGCGGGGACGACGGAGCTCGGCGACTTGCCGACGGGGATCCGCAGCCTCGCGTAGGGATCGGTGGGGCGATCGGCGGCGCCGGCGAGGACGAGGGCCAGTACGGAAGCGAGCGCGGCAAACCGGATCACGGCGACCTCCCCGGCGCGATTATCCCGGGGAGCCGCGCCGGACTTCTACAATCGACCGGTGATCCGCACCATCGTCGTCGGCGCGACGGACGGCCTCGGCCGCGCGCTCGCGGAGGTCTACGCCAGCCGCGGGTTCTGGGTGACGCTTGTCGGCCGGAACCCGCAGAAGCTCGACGCGGTCGTCGCCGACCTCAACGCGCGGTTCCCGGTCGCGACCGTGAACGGCGTCGTCGCGGACATGGAGGACGACGCGCGAGCGCAGCCGGCATTCGAGGAGGCGATCGCGAAGTCGGGGCACTGCGACGTCTTCGTCTACAACGCGGGGGAGATGCGGCCGGGCGACGCGCTGACGAGCGTCTTCGACGACGACGCGCTCGTCCTGAGGGTCAACGTCGTGGCGGCCGTCCACTGGCTCGGCCTCGCCGCGAACTACTTCCGCGCCGCGGGGAAGGGGAAGCTCGTCGGCATCTCCTCGATCGCCGTCTCCTCGATCGCCGGCGACCGCGGGCGGGAGGGGAACGTGACGTACTGCGCGTCGAAGGCGGCGCTCTCGACGTACCTCGAGGGGCTGCGCAACCGCCTCGCGCCGTTCGGCGTGCAGGTGACGACGGTGAAGCCCGGCTATATCCGGACCCGCCTCGTCGAGGGGAAGAAGGGCGTCTTCTGGGACGCGCCGGCCGACGTGGCGGCGCGGACGATCGCCGACCGCGTCGCGCGCGGGGACGAGGTGTTCTACGTCTATCGCCGCTGGGGGCTCGTCGCGCAGGTGATGAGGCACGTGCCGCGCTTCCTCTTCAAGCGGTTCGGCCCGCCGTGACCGCGAAGGAGAGCGTCGCCGGGTTCGGGCTCTACTGCTTCTCGGTGTCGGAGGTCATCCGTCCGGAGTCGGTGGAGGAGCTCGCGGTCGTCGT
>WNFL01367047.1_pt1 | contig 10568 bp, 8 predicted proteins | sample 5400361 | NCBI WGS metagenome assembly WNFL01 (sample SAMN13153351, study PRJNA577476) | soil metagenome | isolation source: 40 cm soil on Douglas fir-dominated hillslope | place: USA:California | collected 2013-09-17 | reverse complement strand
ATCGCGAGCCTACGTGGTACAGGAACCAAGCACAAATCACCCCACGCGAAGGCCAGGATGTCGCGACGCTTTCAGGATGCGGCACGCAGCGGGAAGGTCATCGGCCGCTCGCTTCCGCGGCTTGAGGATGAGGCCTTGCTGTTGGGCCGGGGGCGTTTCGCGGACGACATCGGTTTCCCCGATCAGCTTCATATGCGGGTGGTGCGTTCGCAACATGCCCATGGCGAGATTGTCGCCATCGACGCTACGGCCGCGCGCGCTTTTCCCGGCGTGGTGGCGCTGTGGACGGCCGCCGACATCAGCGATCTACCGCCGATCGATTTTCGCGACCCCGCCGCCGAGGCGCTGAAGCCCTACCGGCAGCCGACGCTGGCGCAGGGCGTCGTGCGCTATGTCGGCGAACCGGTGGCCGCGATATTTGCCACCGATCCCTATGTCGCCGAAGACGCCGCCGCGCTTGTGATGGTGGAAGTGGCGGAATTGCCGCCGCTGATGTCGGCGCGGGATGCGCCCGGCCCATTTGCGGCCGGGCTTTCCACCGAGCCGGTGATCTTGCGCAATTCCTATGGCGATCTCGACGCAGCTTTTGCTGCCGCCACGCATGTCATCGAGCTTGAGCTTTCTATCGGGCGCCATTCCGGTGTGCCCTTGGAGACGCGCGGCGCGTTGGCACGCTACGACGCCTCGCGCGACGTGCTCGAACTTTACGGCGCCGCGAAGGTACCCCATCGCACACGCGACAATCTCGCCCGGATGCTCGGCCGCAAGCCCGAATCCGTCCATCTCAAGGAGGGCCATGTCGGCGGCGGCTTCGGCATACGCGGCGAGCTCTATCCCGAAGATGTGCTGGCCTCCCTCGCGGCTTTGCGCCTCGGGCGCACCGTGAAATGGATCGAGGACCGGCGCGAGCATCTCCTCGCCGCCAATCATTCGCGCGAGCAGAATCATCGCGTGCGCGCAGCGGTAGACGCCGAAGGCCGCGTGCTCGCCATGGACGATGAGTTCTTCCATTCGCAAGGCGCCTATGTCCGCACCCATGGCGCACGCGTGCCCGAGCTCACCTCCGGCATGTTGTCGGGTCCCTATCATATGCCGGCGTTCCGCAGCACGGCGCATTTCCGCCTCACCAACAAGACGCCGGCGGCGACCTATCGTGCGCCCGGGCGCTACGAAGGCACTTTCGTCCGCGAGCGGCTGATGGATGCGGTGGCGGCAAAGCTCCATCTCGATCGCATCGAAGTGCGCCGGCGCAATCTGATCGGCAAAGAGCAGATGCCCTTCGCCCGCGGCTTGGCCGCGCTCGGCACCGATGTCGTGCTCGATTCCGGCGATTATGCCGGACTTCTCGACAAGGCGTTGGCAGCGATGAAATGGGACGAATTGCAAAGCACGCTGCGTCGCCGCCGCGCGAAAGGTGAAGCGGTCGGCGTGGGCCTCGCCTGCTTCGTCGAAAAGACGGGGCTTGGTCCCAAGGACGGCGTGCGCCTCAGCGTGGATGCCTCCGGTGCGGTCGAGCTCGTCACCGGCGGCGCTTCACTGGGGCAAGGCTTCGAGACCGTGATGGCGCAGATCTGCGCCGACGCGCTCGGCGTCGACTATCGCCGCATTTCGGTGATCCACGGCCAGACCGACCGCATCGCCGATGGCGTCGGCGCGCACGCCTCGCGCGCCACGGTGATGACGGGAAGCGCGACTCATGACGGCGCGCTCAATCTGCGCGCCAAAGTGCTGGCGCTCGCTGCCGAGCTGCTGCAGGCACCCGCGAGCGCCCTCGACATCGTCGACGGCGTTGTCGTGCGGCGCGGACAGGAATCGGGGCCCTCCATCGCGCTTGGCGAGATCGCGCATCAGCAAACCGGCGGCCTGAGCGCCGAAGGCTGGCACCACACCGACCACATGACCTATCCCTATGGGGTCCATGCAGCGCAGGTGTGCGTCGATCGCGAAACCGGCGCCGTGTTCGTGGAGCGGTTCTTCGTCGCTTATGACATCGGACGCGCGGTCAACCCGATGATGATCGAAGGCCAGATCGTGGGCGGCTACGCGCAAGGATTGGGCGGCGCCCTGTACGAGGAATTCCTCTACAGCGAGGACGGACAGCCTCTCTCCGTGACCTTCGCCGATTATCTCATGCCGACCGCATGCGAAGTGTCCGCGGTCGAAATCCTTCTGACCGAAGATGCGCCAAGTCCGTTGAACGCGCTGGGGATCAAAGGCGCCGGCGAAGCGGGCGTCACCGCCGTCGGGGCCGCCATTGCGTCCGCGATCGACGATGCGTTGGGCTTGCCGTTCGGTGTGACGGAGTTGCCGATAACGCCTCAAAGGGTGCTTGCGCTCGCACGGGGATAATCTCTTCCGCTTTGCTTTGCGCGGGCACCGCCATGAAGGCTCGCTTTCCAGGAGATGGTGTAACATTCTGACGATGCACTGGTTGCTGTTCGCCATCCTCGGCCCGCTCTCTTGGGCCATTTCCACCCACATCGACAAATATCTGGTCGATAAATATTTCCATGACAGCGACACGGCGGTCTTGATTGTTTTCACGGCGGTCGTGGCCGTGTTGGCGCTGCCCGTCATTTGGCTTTTTGAACCTCGCGTTCTTTCCCTGCCGCTTTCGGCAATCGCCGTCATGACGGTTTCGGGCATCCTCTATATGGGGGCGATGTTGTTTTACCTGCGCGCCCTCCAATCCGAAGAAGCATCGGCCGTGGCGCCGTTCTTTCAGTTTTCGACGATCTTCACGCTTCTGTTGGCCTATCTGTTCTTGCGCGAAGAGCTGGGACCCCAACAATTATCCGGCATTGTCCTCATCGTTGCGGGCACCCTCACCGTTTCCAGGAACGGCGGGGCCATGCTGCAGCGTTTCAATATGCGGTTGTTGTGTCTGATGGCGGGCGCCACTTTCATCGTGGCGCTGTCGGCTGTTCTCTTCAAATATTTCGCGGTCGAGGACAGCTTTTGGGGCACCACGTTCTGGACCTTCGTAGGTGAAGGCATCTTTGGAGCGGGCATCGTTCTTATTCCCGGATATTACCGGCAATTCGTGAGCCTCTTTAAACATAGCCCGGGCGGCGTCATCGGCATCAACGCTGCCAATGAGCTGATCAATCTCGGCGGCGGTCTGGGCGTCCGATTCGCCTCGCTCCTCGCACCGGTGGCACTTGTTTCGGCCGTTTCGTCCACCACCACTCTATTCGTGTTTGCCTTCGGCCTGTTGTTGACTTTGTTCTTTCCAAGATTCGGGCGAGAAGATTTGACGGCAGGCAATCTTTTGCGCAAAGGCGCTGCTGCCATTCTGGTGACAGCCGGTGTGATCCTTGCCAGTGGACAGTAAAGCCACCCAGAGTGCCACAAGTCGTGGGTCCATCTCGAAGGGCGACAACCGCTACCGCTTCTCCTTTTCTGAACCTTTGTTTGGGTCAGGGCTCGGATTCGACGCGTGGAGTACAAGGTAGGCGACGCTGTCCCATGAATTGCGAATGCCGATGAAGAGCAGGAACAGCGCGGAAGCTCCGACGCCAAACAAGGCATCGCGCGTGTGGGAAGAAGCCGCGAATGCCGATGCCGATAGCATCGCGTAAGCCACGAGCGGCAGTAAAACATGACACGACCAGTCCTCAAGGTCCGGTTGATATGCGCGTTGCTTGTGCATGCGGCCCGCGACGATCAGTGTGTACGCTATCCCGCTGAATCCTGTGAGGCCCCAAAGCGCGGCGACGGGGGTGATCGCGTGCCAGGGCGCACGCAATAGCGCCGATATCAGCAATGCGGCGCTGAAATGAACAATGGTGGGTGTTCCAAAGGCGCTATTCGCCTCCGCGGCGCGTATGGGCGGCCTGTCGGCAATGAGCGTCATGACGACGAACTGAAGTCCGATCAGCGCGCCCGCTGCGCCGCCGACGAGGAGGTAGAAGCTTTCCCATTCGTTGAATTCCGTCATGACGGTCCGCCCTTTTTCCAATCTGATTGATCCGGCGCGACAGGTTTTCGCACGCGTGCTGGGATACCGCTCTTTCCACGTCCACCAAGATTTGAACGACTCCCTGTCGCCATCGCGCATCGGGAGTCGGAACGGCCCGTACTCGTGATCGTTATAGGCCGAATACGCGGATCGAGCGCGAGATTGCGCACAGAGGAGAGCGACATGCAAAAGATCAACCCGTTCCTGTGGTTCGACGATAAGGCCGAAGAGGCCGCGAAATTCTATGTCTCTATTTTCAAGAATTCCAAGATTCTCAGCATGACCCACTACAGCGTAGAAGGGGCAAGAGCATCGGGACGACCAAAGGGTTCGGTCATGACCGTCGCGTTCGAGCTCGAAGGGCAGGAGTTTGCCGCGTTGAATGGCGGCCCGACATTCAAATTCACCGAGGCCGTATCGTTCGTGGTGAATTGCGACACGCAGCAAGAAATCGACGAGAAGTGGGAGAAACTCTCCGCCGGTGGAGAGCCGGGCCCCTGCGGCTGGCTCAAGGACAAATACGGCCTGTCATGGCAGATCGTGCCCAGCGATTTACCGGAGATGCTCAGCGACAAGACCCCCGGCAAAGCCCGCATGGTCATGGAGGCAGTCCTTCAGATGCGCAAACTCGACATCAAAACGCTGAAGGAAGCCTACGACCGCGGATAGCCGTCGAAACCCTATGCCTAGGAAATACGCCCAATCCCCAACGACACCATGGATAGCATCATCCAGATCATCGCTATGATTTGCGCAAAGAAGAACGTAAAGCGCAGCGCGATCGTCGAATTGGTCTCGGGCAGCAGCATATGGATGCCGCTCTGAGCTATGCGGCAGAGGATGACGGCAAGCGCCAGTACATCCATATGGACCGGCACAAGACGCGCAGTCTGCGCCGCTAGAACGATGGCGGCATAAACCGGGAGGTTCTCGACGCAATTGGCGTGCGCGCGCGTGGCGCGTCGATACGCAGCACTGCCATGAGCCATGTCGCCAGGAAAGCTCGTCAAAGCCGCCTCGCAAGAAAAAATCAGGTACCACCGCCGAATCCCCACACCGAACATCAATACGAACAATGTCCAAGCGGCAAAGGCGACGAGCGTCCATAAGGCCGTTGTCATAGCTCCAAACTCCCGAGGGAAGACGGCCGCCCATAGCTGTGAATGAGCGGCGTCCTCAATCACGAAAACATCGGAACCGTGTCCAAAAGCACGCGTTGCTTGTCCTTGTTCAACATGCCCATCATCTCGACGAATTTGGGATGGCTCATGCCCGAACCGAGGTAGGTCCAGCGATTTGCCTGGTGTTGAACATCGATGAAACGTTGGCGTTCTTGCCCATTTAGGGTTCTGCGTGCCGCCGCTTCCCATGCCGCCAGATCGAACAGCGTCTGCTGTTTGAGCCCATCATCGAGAAAACCGCCGATCTTCCAGTAGCCATCGATCGCAGCCTCGATCTCGGCACCCGACATGCCCGAGGCGATTGCCTCGACCATCAGCGTGTCGAGCTGGGCATGCTGCATTTCCTCCATCCAGTGATGTTTGAGGAGGTCCTTGAAGCAAGGATCGATGCGGCCGTCGTCATGCACGCTGTCGACAAAATGACGTTGCGTCATCCATTCGATGTGGAGAATGACCAGGGCCACCGATAGCGGGTGATGCGAGAGGATATGTTTGGCTATCGCCTCGCCCGGTCCGATGACGTCGCATTTCGTGCCAAAACCGGTGTCGAAGGCTTCGGCGAAGCGCCGGAAAAGGTGAATGTGTTTCGCCTCCTCGACGGCGAATTCGAGATATGCCCGAACGCGGTAGTCCTCGCCGTTGACGATCGACCGCGCGTGATCGAGCACGAAAGGCAGAATGAACTCCTCGACCAGCCCGAAGATGCACAGATAGGCGTGTCCGCGGATCTGATTGAGAAGCCTCTTCTCGCTCTCCGAGAGAAAATCGAGCGCGGCAACGCGCGCTAGGCTCTCCGGCATGAATGCGCGGGTGAAGTCGAGTGACTTCTCGCCGCCGATCAAATCTTCGATGCGCCACGCCACGCGCTCGGAGCGTTCCAGAAGATCCTTGAAAGTATGATTGTAGCCCATGTGCTTGCTCCCTGATCCAGGCGAGGCCTGTCCTCGCGACTATGGATGTACGGGAGCGTCGGCCGCGCCTGAATGGCCGCAGCGCCGGACCTCTTGACCGAGACGCCGGTACCATCAGAGGGTGCTCCATGGATGCGCTTTCAGACGCTTTGCGCGTTATGGGGCTGACAGGAGGGGTTTTCCTGGAAGCCTGCTTCACGGCGCCGTGGTGCACCGTGGGAAAGATCGGGACGGAGCACTGCCGGCCCTATCTCAGCGCGCCGACCCAGGTGATCTGCTTCCATTTTGTTGTTGAAGGACGTTGCCGGAGCCAAGTCGAGAATCAGCCGGTTTGCGAGCTCGCCGCCGGAGATGTGGTGCTTTTTCCCCGCAACGACTTCCATTTGTTGGGAAGCGAATTGGGGCTGAAGGCCATTCCCATCTCGCAGCTCATACAACCGACAACGGGGCTGGAGCTTCCGAAAATCGCGCATGGCGGCGGCGGTGAAACGACGCGCCTGGTCTGCGGGTTTCTGGGAGGAGAAGCTCTGCTGAATCCGTTGCTGGCAGCCTTGCCTCCGATGCTCAAGATGACGCTGGCGCAGATTCCTGGAGGCGATTGGATCGCGCGTTCGTTCGTCTACGCGGCTTCGGACCTTGCCAATGGCAGTGCCGGTGGCGCGACCATGATGTCCAAGATGTCCGAGCTCCTATTCGTGGAAACGTTACGCCATTTCCTGGCGCACGAGCCGCCGGAACGAACGGGGTGGTTGGCCGGCCTGCGCGATCCGGCCGTCGGCCGTGCGCTATCGCTTTTGCATTCGCAGCCCAAGCGTGACTGGACGACGGAGGAACTCGCCGAGCAAGTCCATCTTTCGCGATCGGCATTTGCAGAACGGTTCACGGCTCTTCTGGGACAGCCGCCCATGCGCTATTTAACGCAGTGGCGGATGCAGCTCGCAGCTCAAAGCCTGCGTCAAGGTCGACTTTCCATCGCACAGATCGCTTATGATTGCGGTTATGAATCCGAGGCGACGTTCACGCGCGCCTTCAAACGCGAATTCGGAACGCCGCCTTCCGCTTGGCGAAAGAACATTTCGAACGGCGAAGCCGTCAATGCGCCACCGTCCTGAGCATGTCTTACGAGCGGGGAACGCGCGCTAGCTACGGCAGCGTGAAGACGAGGTTCTCGGCGAGCAGCCCTTCCGCGCCGCAGCGCTCTATTGTGGGAAGAAACTATAGGCCCGCGGACAGGAGACTATGGCAAAGCGCCGCAGTATAGTGCGCGGACAAAGCCAATTGGGAGCCTTTGATGGTTCGCTCGATTTCTCGCGCATTGGGTCTCTTTGGCGCCGTGGCCGTCGTCGGAAGTTGGTCCGCGTTAGCCGCGCAAAGCGCGTCCGCCATCCCCGATCTCTCCGGCGTCTGGGGACGAAACACCATCGATTATTCCGCGCCGGCGACCGGCAAGGGCCCCATCAAGAATATCTCCGGCAGCCGCAACGTCATGGTGGGTGATTACAACGACCCGATGCTCAAGCCCTGGGCCGCGGAGATCGTCAAACGCAACGGCGAAATCGCCAAGACCGGCGATGCGTTCCCGACGGCGCACAATCAGTGCTGGCCGGAGCCGCCGCCCTATATTCTCGGCAATCAGCAATTGCAGGTCCTGCAGCAAAAGGATCAAGTCGCGCTGATGTACTCCCACGGCTCGCAGGTTCGGCACGTCCGCCTGAACGCAACCCATCCCGCCAAAGTCACGCCGTCCTGGTACGGCGACTCCGTCGGCCATTACGAGGGCGACGCGCTCGTCGTCGATACGGTCGGGGTTGCAGTTGCGCATTTGTCCTCGCTCGACCGTTACGGCACGCCGCACACCGAGGCGCTGCATGTCGTCGAGCGCTATCACCTGATCGATCAGGCCGTCTCGACCGAGCCTCGCGGCACGGGCGGTTTCCGCGGCGATGACGACGCAGTCGATCGCTCCTACACAGGCAAGGTGATGCGCGTCGATTTCACCGTCGAGGATGCGGGCACGTTCAACATGCCGTGGTCGGGCGTCGTCGTGTACAACCGCGCCAGAGGCCGCTTCATCGAGGACGTCTGCGCCGAGAACATCCACGATTACATCATGGATCGCGACAGCGCGGTCCCAACCGCGAAGACCACACGCATCTCGGGCGAGTGAGGCCCTTTTGCGAATATCGGACGGCGCGCGGCTCAGAACCCGCCGAAGCCGCCCTGGATGTCGCATCCCCCCGGATACCCGTTCGTCGCGCGCAGCACTTGGGGTTGCGCCACGGGCCCGCTCTCATTGCCAGCCGCGGTCCGCACCAGAAGCCTGCTAGCCTGCAAGCTCTCGAGCGCCTGCTTGATCTGCGACTCGTTCTGGGAGATTTCGAGAATCAATTTGTGCCGCATCGCAGCCCCGAAATCCTGGAAGCTTTTGACGACGACGACGAACGCGCCTTTTCCGCCGACCACGCAGCCCGCGTAATATTTGTCGAGACCGGGATAATAGCCGTTGGCGTTCTCGTCCATGATGGGAAGGCCGTTGACGACGACGCCGCTGGCGATCGTCTTGTCGTGGGTTTCCTGCAGCGCGTTGCCGTCATTGTTGGGGCCGTCGCCCGACACGTCGATCACTTTTCGGGTGGCGACGATGTCCTTGTCGCTGGCTTCGAGCAGCAAGCTTCCCAACTCGAGCGCGCCGCTGATCGATGTACGCCGTCCGGAGGAGCGTGGAAGAGCGCGGATTTTCTCGGCGAGGGCCGTGGCGCTGGCCTTGTCCTTCACGATCGTCCAATCCAGCACGACCCTGTCGAATTGCGGGCTCGACCAGTCGATCATCGCGATGGCGATCCGGCCTAGCGCACCGCTTTGGATCGCCTTGACGACATCGGGATTGAGAAACGCCTCGGCTGTGCCCTCCCGCTGAATCCGCGCTTCCTCATTGTTGATGCTGCGCGAGACATCCGTGGCGATGACCAGCTTCAAATCGACCTGGGTGACTCCGGGCGCAACGGCAGGAGCCGCCGGCGCCGGCAGCACCGCCAGCACCGCCATGGCGCTGCCTGCCAAAGCAGCCTTCATCCGTCCACGGAACATCGTTTGGCGAAGCAGCGCGGTCATCGCGGTTACCTTTTCACGAAACCCCTAAGAGAAGACGATACAACCCAACCTCGGAGGCGGCAAACTCGCTCACTCCTGTGCGGGTGTTGGCACAAGCCGCGTCTTCCGGGCCGCATTGAGATTGGGCAGCAAGGCCGCAAGCAGTCCGAGCGCGGGCAGGTAAGAGGTCAAGACGTAGACGAATTCAATGCTGGTGCGGTCGGCGATCCAGCCCAAGGCGGCCGCGCCCAGACCCGAAAGCCCGAAGGCGAAGCCGAAGAACAGGCCGGAGATCGTGCCAACTTTTCCCGGCACAAGCTCCTGCGCGTAAACCACGATTGCCGGAAATGACGAGGAAAGCGTAAGCCCGATGAAAACAGAGAGCACGCCGGTCCAGAACAGATTCACGTAAGGGAGCAGAAGCGAGAAGGGTAGGGCGCCAAGCACCGAAAACCAGATGACGTATTTGCGGCCGAACCTGTCGCCCATCAAGCCGCCTGCCAGCGTGCCCACGGCGACCGGCACCAGGAACAGGAACAGATAAAGCTGAGCGGTGCGAAGGGACACGCCAAAGTGATGAATGAGGTAGAAGGTGTAATAGGTCGCGATCCCCGAGAAATAGATCTGCTTGGAAAAGATCAGAGCCATCAGCACCAGGATCGTGCCGGTGATGTGAAGCCGCGACAGATCGGGCGGAGGGTGCAGCTTGGCGCTCGCTTTGATGCGGGCAAGCCCGTGATGTTTGTACCAGACGCCGACCTGATAGAGGATGATGATGGCGAGCAGGGCCATCAAGGCGAACCACGCGATGGACGCTTGGCCGAAATTCAGCACGATCGCCGCCGCCATCAACGGGCCGAGCGCCTGCCCGAAATTTCCGCCGACCTGGAATAGCGACTGCGCCAACCCGTAACGGCCGCCGGACGCCATGCGGGCGACGCGCGCGGATTCGGGATGGAAGATCGCCGAGCCCAGACCGACCAAAGACGAGGCAGCGAGGAGAAGCCCATAAGTGTGGCTGGCCGAAAGCGCGATCAACCCGAACAAGGTGAACACCATGCCGGTCGGCAGCGAGAACGGGATCGGCCGCCGGTCGCTATAGAGTCCCACGATGGGTTGCAGCAGCGACGCGGTCAGCTGATAGGTCGCGGTGATGAATCCCACCTGCGCGAAATTGAGCTCCAGAGTCGCCTTGAGCTGCGGATAGATCGCCGCCAGCAGCGACTGCATCATGTCGTTCAGCAGATGGCAGAAGCTGATCGCGAACAGCACAGCAAAGGTCGTGACATGAACGGAGCTATCCGCAAGAGCGGTCGAGCGGGATTGTGTCAATGCGAATCGCACCTTTGATCGTTGTTCCAATGTGCCGGTAAAATAACCTGCGCGCGGCCTGAAACAACAATTACCTGTTGGTAAATATGCGGC
>WNFL01280704.1_pt1 | contig 10568 bp, 12 predicted proteins | sample 5400361 | NCBI WGS metagenome assembly WNFL01 (sample SAMN13153351, study PRJNA577476) | soil metagenome | isolation source: 40 cm soil on Douglas fir-dominated hillslope | place: USA:California | collected 2013-09-17 | reverse complement strand
TCATTCTCGTCGATTTCGCCTTTGGGAATGGTCCACGCGCCCGCATCCTTCTTCGCCCAGAAGGGGCCACCGGGATGCACCAGCAGCACCTCGAGCCGGTCATCGCGGCGGCGATAAAGAAGAATTCCGGCGCTGCGGCGCGCGCGCGCCATTTCAACCGTCCGGCATCGGGCGGATCGGCCTTCGCGCGAGCAGCCCGGCTGCGAGAGTCGCGGCGTCGCCGAGCGCTTCCTCGATGCGAATCGCCTCGTTCCATTTCGCCATGCGCTCGGAGCGCGCGAACGAGCCGACCTTGAGCTGGCCGGCGTTCCAGCCGACGGCGAGGTGGACGATGGTGACGTCTTCCGTTTCCCCGGAGCGCGCGGAGACGATCGTTCCCCAGCCGGCGGCCTTCGCTGCCTGCAGCGCGGCGAAAGTCGCAGTGATCGTTCCGGCCTGGTTGGGCTTCACCAGGAGCGCGTTGCAGGCGCCCGCGCGCGCCGCATCGGCTACCCGCGTGGCGTCGGTCACGAGGTAGTCGTCGCCGATCACCTGCACGCGTGAACCGGCGGCGCGAGTGAACCGCACCATGCCCTCGGGATCGTCCTGGCCGAGCGGATCTTCGACGGAAACGATCGGATAACGGTCGATCCAGCCGAGCAGCAGCTCGGTGAGCGCGTCGCTGTCGAACTCGCGCTTCTCGAGGCCGAACCGATAGCGGCCGCCGGCGCCGAGCTCGGAGGCGGCGATGTCGAGCGAGATCGCCACGTCGTCACCGGGAATGAATCCGGCGCGCTCGATCGATTTGACCAGCATGTCGAGCGCTTCCTCGTTGCGATCGAACGCCGGCCAGTAGCCGCCCTCGTCGGCCACGCCCTGCAGCTTGCCGGCATCGCGCATGAGATCGCCCGCGGCACGGTAGACCTCGGCGGTCATGGCGAGCGCCTGCGCGAAAGTTCGCGCGCCGACCGGCATCACCATGAAATCCTGCACGTCGACGCGGCGGCCCGCGTGCGCGCCGCCGCCGAAGATCTGGATCTCGGGCATCGGCAGGGTGACGGATGCGCCGTGGGCGACGTAGGCATGCAGTGGCAGGCGGCTCGCGGCGGCCGCCGCGTGCAGCACAGCCATCGAGGTTGCGATCGCCGCATTGCCACCCAGCCTTGCGAAGTTGCGCGTGCCGTCGAGCGCGGCGAGCGCGTCGTCCACGTCCTTTTGCTCCGCCGCGTCCATGCCGGCGAGGCGTTTTGCGATCTCGCCATCGACGCTGGCCACGGCGCGATCGACGCCCATGCCGCCGAATGGCGCCCCGCCATCGCGCAGGTCGACCGCCTCGTGCGTGCCGCGCGAGGCGCCGGCAGGCGCGATCGCGCGTCCCATCGCGCCGCTCGCGAGCCGCACCTCGACTTCGACCGTCGGCCGCCCGCGCGAGTCCCACACGCGGCGGGCCTGCACGTGGACGATGCGCGTATCGCTCATCGCTCCAGCTCCCTGCGCCATGCGTTCTTGATATCGGCGATCCGCTCGACCGGATGGAGGAGGAGCTCGCGCGCCACGCGGCGCACGCGGTCCTTGTCGGTTTCATCGGTCAGGTACTCCACCGGCGATTTTCCGTCGACGCGGCCGAGGAAGAGTCCCGGAAGAAGCCTCGCGGTTCGCGCTTCCAGGACCTCGGGCGGTTCCCAGGTGACGAGCGCGCAGTAGGTCGCCGCGAGGGCTTCGAAGCATTCGAGATAACGCTCGCGCCACTGCGGACGCCACAGGCACTTGAGCAGCATGTGGTTGAGGCAGAAGGCGAGGTCGAATGCGGGATCGCCATGCCAGGCGCATTCGGCATCGAGGAGCATCGGACCGCACGGGCCGAGGAGGATGTTCTTCGGGCTCACATCGCCGTGGACCAGCGCGAGCTTCGTTGCGGCGGTGACGCTGGCGAGGCGGCCGAGCTCGAGCGCGCAGTCCGGATGCCGGGCGGCGGTCGCGATGAGGTACGGCTCGAGGCGAATCGCGTGGAAGATGGCGTCGGTCGCGAAGCGCTTCGCGATCGAAGGATCTTGCGCAGTCGCAGAATGGACCGCGATGATCCGCCGAGCGACTTCAGATGCAACCGCCGCGTCGATTTCTCCGTCGCGCAACTGCGCCTTCCACACCGGATGCGTTTCGGGCGGCAAGTACTCCATCGCGAATGTGCCACTTCCGGGATCGTGGCCGATCACGCGTGGGACGAAATCGGGCGCGATGGCGCGTGCCGTTCGCATCCATTCGACCTCGAATTGGTTGCGCTCGACCGGCGCGCTCCACTCGGCGCTCACCTTGAGCTTGGGGAGCGCGCGCTTGAGGCAAATGGAGCGTTCGGCGAGGTCGACGCGATAGATGTCGGACGACACTCCACCCGCGAGCGGCACCAATGCGGGCTGTTCCGTGCCGCCAATGAGGCGCATGCGCCGGAGCGCTTCGTAAAGCGTCGCGGCGGGGCTGGCGAGGATTTCGTGCATCAGACCGCTAGAATAGCGGAGTGAATGGCGCCGAATCCCTCGTCCGCACGCTCCTCGGGTGCGGAGTCGATACCTGCTTCGCCAACCCGGGTACCTCCGAAATGCACTTCGTCGCGGCGCTCGATCGCGTCGAAGGCACTCGCTGCGTGCTGGGGTTGGCCGAGACGGTGGTGACCGCGTGCGCCGACGGTTATGCCCGCATGAAGGGGCGTCCGGCCGCGACGCTGCTGCATTGCGGCCCCGGATTCGCCAACGGCATCGCCAACATCCATAACGCGCGCCGCGCCTTTTCGCCGATGGTGAACATCGTCGGCGACCACGCGACCTATCACAGCCCGCTCGATCCGCCGCTCGCGGCCGACACCGGGGGATTGGCGAAAGCGGTTTCCGATTGGGTACGGAAGACCCACTCCGCGCTCGAAGTGGGTGCGGACGGCGCGGCCGCGGTGCACGCGGCGCGGTCGGTCCCCGGGCAGATCGCGACGCTGATCCTTCCGGCCGATGCCTCGTGGAATGAAGGCGGCGTTGTCGGCGTGCCGCTGCCCGTCGCCCCGCCCGCGCGCGTGTCCACCGGGACCATCCGTCGCGTGGCCGAAGCGTTGCGGCGCAGGGAACCGACGGTCATCGTGCTTTCGGGCGCCGCGCTTTGCGAAGCGGGCCTCATCGCGGCGCAGCGCGTCGCCGATGCGACTGGAGCGCGGCTCTTCACGCCGAGCCAGGTCGCGCGCATGGCGCGCGGCCGCGGCCGTCCGCGCGTGGATCGCATTCCCTACGCAGTGGATCGCGCGATCGAGCTGCTCGCCGGCACGCGGCACGTGATCCTGGTGGCGGCCAGGCCGCCGACGGCGTTCTTCGCATATCCGGGGAAGCCGAGCCTGGTGTATCCGCAAGATGCGAAAGTGCAGACGCTCGCGAAGGTGACGGAGGATGCGGTGAATGCACTGGAGATGCTGGCCGATGAGGTTGGCGGAAACGACGGGAAGAATGGATCCCGGATCGCTGCGCCGGCCGGCGCGTCCGGGATGACAAGTGCCCCCCGTGGCGCGTTCGATCCTGTTGCCTTCGCGCACACGCTCGCCCCGCTTTTGCCCGACAATTGCATCGTGATGGAGGAGGGCGTGACTTCGGGACGCGCATTGTTCGCGCCGACTTTCGACGCGGCGCCGCACGATTGGCTGCAGATCACGGGAGGCGCGATCGGGCAGGGATTTCCGTGCGCGACCGGCGCGGCCATCGCATGTCCCGATCGCAAGGTGGTGTGCCTCGAAGCCGACGGCTCCGGAATGTATTCGCTGCAGGCGTTGTGGACGCAGGCGCGCGAGAATGCCGATGTCGTCAACGTGGTCTTCGCCAACCGCACCTACAAGATCCTCCAGGGCGAGTTGCGCGCGGTCGGAGCGAATCCGGGCCGCGCCTCAGAGGAGCTTTTCGACCTCGCGCGCCCGACGCTCGATTGGGTTCAACTGGCAGGCGGCATGGGCGTCGAAGCCGTCCGCGTCGAAAATCTCGAAGGCTTCGCCGATGTATTCACCGCCGCATGCGCTCGCCGCGGCCCGTTCCTCATCGAATTCGTCATCTAGGAAAGCCCGCATGGACACTCCCACCAAGACCTACGAAGACCTCTGTCTCTACATCAACGGCCAGTTCCTCAAGGGCGGCGGGCGCAAGGAGCAGGACATCGTCAATCCCGCCACCGACGAGGTGATCGGGAAACTGCCGCACGCCGGGCAGGCGGACCTGGACCTCGCGCTCACCAGCGCGCACACAGCGTTCCAGACGTGGCGCAAGTCCTCGCCCATCGAGCGGAGCCGGATCCTGCGCAAGGTCGCGGAGCTTTCGCGCGCGCGTGCGCAGGAGATCGGACGGAACATCACGCTCGACATGGGCAAGCCGCTGGCCGAAGCCGCGGGCGAGGTGACCGTGTGCTCCGAGCACGCCGATTGGGCCGCGGAGGAATGCCGCCGCATCTACGGCCGCGTCATCCCCGCGCGCACGGAGGGCGTGCGCCAATTCGTGCTGCGCGAGCCGATCGGTGTCGTCGCTGCCTTCTCGCCGTGGAATTTCCCCTACAACCAGGCGATCCGCAAGATCGTCTCGGCCCTGGGCGCGGGCTGCACCATCATCATCAAGGGTCCCGAAGATGCGCCGAGTGCGCTGGTCGCGATCGCGCGGCTCTTTCACGAAGCCGGCCTTCCGCCCGGGTGCTTGAACGTGGTGTGGGGCGTGCCGAGCGAGGTCTCGACGTATCTCATCAACTCGCCGATCGTGCGCAAGATCTCGTTCACGGGATCGGTCCCTGTCGGGAAGCAACTCGCATCGATGGCGGGCGCGCTGATGAAGCCTGCCACGATGGAGCTCGGCGGTCATTCGCCCGTAATCGTGATGGACGACGCGGACGTCGAGGCCGCGGCCGACATCATGGCCGGCTCGAAATTCAGGAACGCGGGCCAGGTGTGCGTCTCGCCCACGCGCTTCTACGTGCAGGAGAAGGCGTACGACAAGTTCGTCGCGCGCTTCCTCGACAAGGTGAAGAACCTGAAGGTGGGCCCGGGGCTCGAGCCCGAGACCAAGATGGGTCCGCTCGCCCACAAGCGGCGCGTGCCGGCGCTTGCGAGCTTCATCGACGATGCGAACCAGCGCGGCGCGAAGATCGTCGCGGGTGGCCATCGCGTGGGCGAGAAGGGCAACTTCTTCGAGCCCACCGTCGTCGAGGAGCCGCCGGACGATTCCAAGCTCATGCGCGACGAGCCCTTCGGTCCGATCATGGGGCTGAAGAAGTTCAAGACGCTCGACGAAGCGATCGAGAAGGCGAACTCCCTCCCATTTGGCCTCGCCGCCTACGCCTTCACGTCTTCCACGAAGAACGCAACGAGGCTGGGCGACGCGTTGGAATCCGGAATGATCACCATCAACCATCTCGGGTTAGCGCTCGCCGAGGTGCCCTTTGGCGGTGTGAAGGAGAGCGGCTATGGGAGCGAGGGCGGATCGGAAACCTTCGACGGCTACCTCGTCACGAAATTCGTGACGCAGAAGTAGGAGAGCGAGATGTCAAAGACCTATTGGGTCGCCACGTACCGCGCCATCCACGATCCCGAAGCGTTCGCGGCCTATGCGAAGCTCGCGGGTCCGGCCCTGCAGGCCGCCGGCGGCCGCTTTCTCGCGCGAGCCAATCCCGCGCAGGTCTATGACAAAGGCGTCATGCAGCGCGTGGTGCTGATCGAGTTCGACAGCGTGGCGCAGGCGCGGGCGGCGCACGACAGCGCCGGTTATGCGGAAGCGCTGCGGGCGTTGGGGAATGCGGTGGACCGGGAGATCCGGATCGTCGAGGGTGTTTGAGCCTCAACCGACCCCGTTCACTTCCTGTCGATCTGGATGTTTTCCTTGGAGCCGCTATTGGCGACCGAGATCATGATCCCGATGCCGATGATGATCGCGATTCCGATCAAGGCCCAGGTCGTGGTGATGCCAGCCAGGAGTCCCATCTTCCAAAGCGCGGCCAGGATGCCGCCCGCCAGGAAAATAAAACCCACGAGATACATACCGGCCCATTTCATAGCTGTCTCCTAGGATCCAGTTCTCCTTTCGACAGGATCTCGGCCTGACAATTCCCGTCGCAACGAAGCTCGCTAGGCCATCACCCGCAGCGCCGTGACGCCGGAGAAGTCGCGATCGTGGGTCACCAGCGCGTCAGCGCCGATCGCCAGGGCGCTCGCGACCTGAACCGCATCGGCGAGTTTCAGCTTGAGGGTTCCCCGAATCCTTGCGGCGCTTTCGGCGATGTCGGCTGTCAGGTCGACGACACGCCACGACTCCATGACCCCGCGATAGCGTCGGGCGAGCCCTTCTTGCCCCTTGCCTAGCGGCCCGGCGAGCACTTCCGCCATCGCTATGGTCGTTACCGCGAAAGCGATTTCTCCCGCCGCCTGGCGCTCGAAGATCGGACGGAACCGCGGCGCGAACTTCGGGTGATATTCGAGAAGATAGATAATCGGCGCGCTGTCGATCAGGACCAACGCGCCGCTCGGCAACGCGGTGCTGCTTACCGGCTCCATTCGTCGCGCAGGCGACGCAGCCGCTGGCGACTACTCGTCCCCCACAGCCCTTTTCCGGAGCCGATCAGATCGAGGAGTCCCTTTTGCCGGGGCCGTCCCATCAAACTCTCGATCGGCACAAGCGCCGCAACCGAGCGGCCGTGGCGCGTGATGATCGTCGCCCGGCCCCGCGCCGCTTCGTCCAGCAAGGAAGGAAGCTGGTTGCGCGCTTCTTCGGCCCCGGTGCGTCGTGGTTTCGCCATCCATGAACTGTACGCTCCGTACAGTTTATGGTCAAGCCACCGTGAACCCGTGCGGACTCTTTGCCGAGCGATAGGCGTGCGATCATCGCGCCATGGAAGCCGAGAGCTCACCGCTGCACGTCGACGACATCGACGTTTTCGTGGAGGGCAACGGAAACGAATCGATCGTCATGATCCACGGCTGGCCCGACACCTATCGGTTGTGGGATGCGCAGGTCGCCTTCTTCAAGGACCGCTATCGCTGCGTCCGCTTCACGCTGCCGGGATTCGACATCGACAAGCCGCGCCGCGCATTCTCGCTCGAGGAGACGCCCGCCATCGTCGGGAAGATCATCGAGCGGACATCGCCCGGGCGGAAGGTGATCCTGATGCTGCACGACTGGGGCGCCGTGTTCGGTTACCAGCTCGCGATGCGGCATCCGTCGCTCGCCTCGAAGATCGTCGGCGTGGATATCGGCGACGCCGGCACGAGGTCGCACGTGCGGTCGCTGAGCGCCAAGGCGAAGGCCATGGTCTTCGCCTATCAGATCTGGCTTGTCATGGCGTGGTGGATCGGCGGCGGCATCGGCAACTGGATGACGCTATGGATGGCGAGAGCGATACGGAGCCCCTCGGATCCGCGCTTCATCGACTCGCGCATGGACTATCCGTACTACATCGCGTGGATGAAGGCCTACGGCTCCTACCGGGACATGGTGCATTTCGAGCCGATGGTTCCGATGCTCTTCGTGTACGGCAGCCGGAAGCCGTTCCTCTTCCATACGCCGGCCTGGGCCGACGCCCTCGCCGCGCGACCGGGCAACCAGGTGGTCGCGCTGGAGACGGGCCACTGGGTCATGAGCCAGCAGCCTCAGCAGTTCAACGAGGTCGTGGATGCGTGGTTGTCGAACTAGAACATATTCGGCCCGGGAGTCAGGATATTGCCCGGATCGAGAGTCCGTTTTGCGGCCGACAGTCGCTGCCAGGTGTCGGGTCCGTAGTGCTCTTTCCAATCCGCCGGGGAGAGGAACGTGCTGTACGGTGAGTAATGCTTCCCGCCCATGGCTCGCATCCTTTCGAGGATTGCGCGATAGGACATCAGGCCGTTGGTGTATTCAGGCGCATCAGCGGCCGTCCTGCGAGATAGCCAGACCGAAAACGCGGCGTTCTCATCGGGAAGCTTCAGTAGGGGACGCGTGCATCGGCGAACATTGACCGGCAGCAGAAAAATCGCATTCAGCCCGGCCGTGTGCTGCGAAGACGCGAGAATTTCCGCCACAAACTCCTTGGCGGAGGAGATGGGAAGGAACATCGCCAGTGCGGCGCGTCTTCTGGGATTTTTCGTACCGTCCGTCATATCCACCGCGTTGCGGGCCGACTCTCTCAGCAAGTAATCCCAGTACGAGACCGATATGGGTTTGGTTGCTTCGTCGTGGGCCATCCCTGAAGTCGGTCCATCCAGCCGCGGCACTTGCGTTCCGGAATAGGCCTTTCCTGCTCTGATCGTGAAGGTCCAGCGGCCACCGGCGGGCGTGCGGGCTGCCATCAGTTCCTGATAGTCGAAGCGCCCGTCCAGAGCCACTCGTCGAGCGTCGGCAAAGAATGTGTCGAAGTCGTGATAGACCAGGTTCTGCCTGATCACGTTGTCTGGCGCCCGCTCGAGCCGCAGCCGGGCCCGCACGATCATTGCGCATTGGCCCATACCGGCGAGCACCATGTTGAACAGTTCACTCTCGCGCCGCGGGGAACAGGTGACGAGGCGCCCTTCGCCCGTCACGACTTCCAATTCATCGACGGCGTCGACGATGGCACCAAAGCGGTGGCTCGTTTCACCAATTCCGCCCGCGCTCAGGATTCCGCCGACGGTTACGGTGATCATGGTGTTAGGCATCACCGGTGGGGTACGGGCTGCGGCAAGAGTGACTTGATTGACCTCGCTCCAGGTCGCGCCAGCCTGAACGTCGACGTGCTCGCTCCCTGCGAGCGTGACTGCCCTGAGCGATCCGGAATCGATGACAAGACCGCCTTCGACCAGGGACTGACCCCAAGTCGAATGTCCCTGGCCGCGCATCGCGATCCTCAGCCGATGTCGATTCGCGTGCTTGACGGCGCGAACGACGTCGTCGATAGAGCCCGGCTTGAGGACCGCCAGCGGCACGTGTTGGATGTTGCGCCCGGTGTCGAAGGAAAACTTGTCGCGCGACGCGTCGTCGAGGAGAAAGGCTCCATCGAGGCTGGGAAATCCCTCCAGCGAAGCGCGATCGGCGGGCGTATTCGGGGTCGAACTGCGCGCGCGCTCAGGCAATCCAAGGGCGAGCGCAACTGCCGCGGCAACGCCCGATCCGATGAAGCGGCGGCGGGACGGCCGGCTAGCCACTGCCATTCAAATCACCCGAAATCCATGCACCTCATCCTCCCCCTCCTGAATCACGCCCCAGCTTGACTGCGGCACCTCCTGCCAGGCGCCCGGCAAGTCTACGAACGGTTCCGACACCACCATCCGCGTCTCATCGGAGACGGACTTGAACCGAGGAATGTCGGGATAGAGTTTGCGCAGCTCCCGAATGTCCGTGGAAAAGTAGAGCGTCGGCGCCTTGCCATCGCTCGCATAGCGGAAAGACCAGAGGCGCACTCCGTCCCCGATCGCGAGCGTCATGCACATCGGGCGCTCGACGCCGTGCGTCTTGCCGACTTTCTCCACGAGCCCGACCATCCGCGCGATCGCCTCGGGCACATTCTTCTCGAGGCCGAACGTGAGCGCGAGGTAGAACATCATCTCGGAGTCGGTCGTGCCTTCGATCGACGTGAAGAGGCCGGGCTCGACCGCCATCGCAAGGTCGCGTTTCACCTGGTGCCAGCCGCCGATCTCGCCGTTGTGCATGAAGAGGAACTTGCCGTATCGGAACGGATGGCAATTGGTCTCCTGAACCGACGTGCCCGTCGAGGAGCGCACGTGCGCGAAGAACATGGGCGAATGGACTTCGGCCGCGAGCTCGCGCAGGTTGCGGTCGCTCCAGGCGGGATGCGTCGAGCGATAGAGGAGCGGGCCCGGCGCGCGCCCGTACCAGCCCATGCCGAAGCCGTCGCCGTTCGTGGTGGTGACGGAGCTTCGCGCGTGAAGGCTCTGCAGAACGAGCGAATACGCGGGTTTGAAGAGCACTTCCTCGACGGGAATCGGAGTACCCGAGTAGGCTAGCCAGCGGCACATGGCGGAACTTCCTTTGCGTTAAGAACCCTAGGCAGATATGAAATATAAAGACTATTACGCGATCCTGGGTGTCGCGCGCGACGCGAGCGCCGACGACATCAAGAAGGCGTATCGCAAGCTTGCGCAGAAGCACCACCCGGACGTGAACAAGGAGAGCGGGGCCGAGGAAAAATTCAAGGAGATCGCCGAGGCGTACCAGACGCTCAAGGATCCCGAGAAGCGCGCGGCCTACGACCAGCTCGGCAGCGGGTTCCAGCCGGGCCAGGATTTCCGCCCGCCGCCCGATTGGGAGCGCCAGTTCCGCACCCAGGGCGCGGAGGGCGGCTTTTCCTTCGACGATCTCGACCTGTCCGATCTCTTCGAAAGCCTTTCGGGGCGCCGGGGACGCGGCGGGGCAGGACGGGCCAATCGCCCGATTCCCGGCGAGGACTACGAGGTCACGGTTCACCTGCCGCTCGAGGATGCATATCGAGGCACGCAGATCGACCTCAACCTCAACGTTCCCGAATACTCGGTCGACGGCAGCGTTCGCCACGTGCCGAAGACAATCAAGGCGCGCATTCCCAAGGGCGCGACAGACGGACAGCGCCTGCGCTTGCGCGCGCAGGGTGGCAAG
>WNFL01135676.1_pt2 | contig 10568 bp, 7 predicted proteins | sample 5400361 | NCBI WGS metagenome assembly WNFL01 (sample SAMN13153351, study PRJNA577476) | soil metagenome | isolation source: 40 cm soil on Douglas fir-dominated hillslope | place: USA:California | collected 2013-09-17 | reverse complement strand
GACGAAGCGGAACGTGTTCAGCGCGTTGTAGGTGGCGTCGGCGAATCCGGACGACACCTGCCGCGTCTTGATGATCTCGATGGCAGCGACGAATTCGGGATGGGCGGCAGCAAACGCCTGCATTTGCGCGGGATCGGGTTTGCCGGTCGCCGGGTCCGGCTTCGATGCGAGCAACTGTGCATAGAACGCCTGCGCGGTCATGACCGGGAACACAGGGATGTTGATCATCCCGGTGCGCCATTCCTCGGCGCCCGCGGGGAGAAAGCGAAGGGCGAGACTGCGGACCGTATCGGGCTCGTCCGGTATGAACGGCATCCCGCCTGCGAACGCGATCCGGCCCACCACCGGCACTTTGCCCGGCGTGAAGAGTGCGGCCTTCGACAGCGACGCCGCCTGCCCGTTGCTCTCGAACCAGCCGGTCGCGCAGACGCCTTTCGCGTGGTTGCGACGGAAGCCGGGATGGCGGCCATCCACCTCTTCGAAGGCCGTGACAATCCGCTTCTGCGTCAGCCGACCCGGCGACAGCCAGCCGCCGGTATAGGCGAACGCTGCTGCCACGCCCAGCACCACGACGCCGATCACGCCAAGCCTCACCACCACCGCGGTCGCGCTCAGCTTTCGCCGGGCGCCCGTCGAATCGCGCACATTGTCTGGCACTTTTCTGCTCCTTCGGATACGTCGAGGTTGACGTGCTGCTCCAGCGCCAGTCCGGTGACGTGGCGGCGCCCGCCCCGTTGCGGCGGATGCGGTTCTACCTGCAGGACGGTGGCGCTACGTTTCGCCGATGCCTGCGTGACGCGCTGCATTGTTCTGCTGCGGATGGTGCGTTGAACCAGTATCAGGGGAGGCAGGCGCAGCCTGCTTTCCCGATCGAACGGAAGTTTCCAGAATGCACGACGGCGCACGACTTTATCCGGCCGCCGGCGGCCCGGCATGTCGACGCCGCGTATCGCAGCGAGACAGAGCCGGTGACCGGCAATTCTGCGCCCGTTCACCAACGTACATCAAGAAAATCCAGGACGACAGCGAAGATAAACAGGCGGATGAAAGTGATGTTCCGGTCGAACGACGTTGGCGCGGACGCAATGACACTCACGCGCCCACGCGAATGCAGGCCACCCGCGAAGCCGACGCGCCACGCACTTCCGGCGCCGGCACTTGCTGCGCGCAGGCGTCGATCGCCTCCGGGCAACGTGTCCGAAATGCACAGCCCGATGGCGGACTGAGCGGCGACGGAATCTCGCCGCTCAGCAGCAGATGCCGGCGGGCACGCTCGATCGCGGGATCGGGCACCGGCACCGCCGACAGCAGCGCGCGCGTGTACGGATGCTGCGGCTGCCCGTACAGCGCGGCCCGCTCGCCGAACTCCATCACGCGGCCCAGATACATCACCATCACCCGATGGCTGATCGCTTTCACCACCGCCAGATCGTGTGCGACGAACAGCAGCGACAGCGACAGTTCACGCTGCAGATCGCGCAGCAGGTTCACGATCTGCGCCTGGATCGACACGTCGAGTGCCGACACCGGCTCGTCGCAAATCACCAGTTGCGGCTCGCTGATCAGCGCCCGCGCGATGCCCACACGCTGACACTGTCCGCCCGAAAACTCGTGCGGATAGCGCGCGAGGTGATGCTGGTTGAGCCCGACGCGCTCGAGCATCGTCCGCACGCGCAGCCGGATCTCGTCGCGCCGGAGGTCGGGCTGATGCGTCTTCAGTGGTTCCGCCACGATCTGCCCGATGGTCATGCGCGGATCGAGCGACGCGAGCGGGTCCTGGAAGATCATCTGCACGTCGCGACGCAGCACGGTCGTGTCGCGCCGTATGCCGTTGACGGTTTCAGCGCCGCGCCAGCGCACGCTGCCGTCCGTCACCGGCACGAGCCCGACAATCGCGCGCGCGAGCGTCGACTTGCCGCAACCCGATTCGCCGACGAGACCCACGGTCTCGCCGCGCCTCACGTCGAACGACACGCCGTCGACCGCACGCAGCGTCGCCTTCGCGGACCACGGCCACGAACGCCGCACCGCGGCCGCGACGCGGAAGTGCACCTTCAGGTCCTTCACGGATAACAGGGTCGACGCAGCGTCCACCGTTTGTTGCGGCGATTGATAGTCGACCGTCATGCGCATACCTCCAGAATTTCATGCACCGGCCGATGACAGGCGCGTTGCACGCCGTCACCCGTCTCGAGGACGGGGCGCGCGCGACGACACACGTCGAGCGCCCACGCGCAGCGCGGCGCGAACGCACAGCCTTCGCCGGCCTCGCCCGGCAGCGGCGGATTGCCCGCGATCGTCTGCAGCGGACGGTCGCCTTCGTCGGTGAGGCGCGGCAGCGCGCCGAGCAGCCCGATCGTGTACGGATGCGTCGGCGCGGCAAAGAGCGTTTGCGCGCTGGCCTGCTCAACCGTCTGCCCCGCGTACATCACCATCACGTCGTCGCACAAACCGGCGACCACGCCCATGTCGTGCGTGATCAGGATGATCGCGGTGCCGTGCTCGCGGTTCAGCTCGCGAAGCAGCTCGATGATCTGCGCCTGCACGGTGACGTCGAGCGCCGTGGTCGGCTCGTCCGCGATCAGGATGTCCGGCTCCGACAGCAACGCCATCGCGATCATCACGCGTTGCCGCATGCCGCCGGAGAACTCATGCGGATACATGCCGATGCGGCGCGCCGCATCGGGAATGCGCACCGTCTGCAGCGTCTCGATCGCGCGGCTGCGCGCTTCGCGGCGCGACAGCCCGCGGTGCTGCTGCAGCGCTTCGGTCATCTGCCGCTCGATCGTAAGAAACGGATTCAGCGACGTCATCGGGTCCTGAAACACCATGCCAATGCGTTCGCCGCGAATCCGGTTCAGCGCCGACTCGTTCATCCGCAGCAGATTCTCTCCCCTGTACATCGCCTCGCCCGACACCGCGCCGTTCGACGCGAGCAGCCCGAGCAGCGCCATCACCGTCTGGCTCTTGCCCGAACCCGATTCGCCGACGATGCCGAGCGTCCTGCCTTTTTCGAGCGAAAACGACACCTGCTGCACGGCTTCGACGGGCGGCCCGTCGCGGCGCGCAAAGCGCACGCTCAGATCCTTCACTTCAAGAAGTGCCATGTCAGCGGTCCTTCGGATCGAGTGCGTCGCGCAGCCCGTCGCCGACGAAGTTCACGCAGTAAAGCGTCACGCACAGCATCGTCGCCGGAGCCAGCAGCAGCCACGGCATCGATTCGAGCTTCTGCGCGCCGTCCTGGATCAGCACGCCCCAGCTCGTCATCGGCTCCTGCACGCCGAGCCCGAGAAACGACAGCACCGATTCGGTCAACACGATCGTCGGCACCGTCACGCTCGCGTACACGACCACCACGCCGATCAGGTTCGGCACGATGTGGCGCGCGATGGTCGACAGCTTGCTGACGCCGATCGCACGCGCCGCATCGATGAACTCGCGCGTGCGCAGCGACAGCGTCTGGCCGCGCACCACGCGCGCCATGTCGAGCCACGAAAACGCGCTGATCGTCAGCACGACCAGATAGAACGCACGGCCGAACAGCGTCATCATCAGGATCGCGATCAGCATGTACGGAATCGCGTACATCATGTCGACGATGCGCATCATCACCGCATCGACGCGCCCGCCCAGAAAGCCCGCGGTCGCGCCCCAGGCAACACCGATCAGGCCGGAGACGAGCGTGCCGAGCAGCCCGACCTCGAGCGAGACACGTCCGCCGTCGAGCGTGCGCACGAGCAGGTCGCGGCCGAGCTCGTCGGTGCCGAACCAGTGGGCGTTCTGCAGCGTGGGCGCGAGGCTGATCGCGGACCAGTCGCTTTCGGTCGGATCATGCGACAGCAGCAGCGGGCCGACGAAGCACGCGAGCGCGATCAGCACCAGAAGCACGAGGCTCACCAGCGCCGCGCGATGCTGCACGAAGCGCGCGAAGGCGTTCGCCAGCGGACCACGCGGACGCGACGGCGCCGGCGCTTCCGCCGGCACGCCGGACATCGAGGAAGAACGGTTCATGGAATCAGTACCGGATACGCGGATCGAGCCACGCGTAGGCGAGGTCGACCAGCAGATTGAACAGCACGGCGATCACCGTCGTCAGCACAACGAGACCCAGCACGAGCGTGTAGTCGCGATTGATCGCGCCGTTGACGACGAGCTGTCCGAGGCCCGGCAGCGCGAACACCGATTCGGTCACCACGGCCGCGGTGATCGACGAGATGCATACCGAGCCGAGCAGCGACACCACCGGCATCAACGAAGGCTTCAACGCATGACGCAGCACGATCACGCGTCCAGGCAGGCCCTTGGCCCTCGCGGTGCGAATGAAATTGCTCGACAGCACCTCGATCATGCTGCCGCGCATCACACGCGCGATCGACGCCATGTTGATGAACGTGAGCAGCGCGATCGGCAGCACGCGGTAGCGCCACTCGCCTTCGCCCCAGCCGCCTGCCGGCAGCCAGCCGTGACCACACCAGCACCGGCCCGAGCACGAACGGCGGCACCACGTTGCCGATGTTGCCGAGCATCATCACGCCGTGGTCCAGCATGCTGTTGCGGCGCACGGCGGCGATCGTGCCAAGCGCGACGCCCAGCGCGAGCGCGATCGGAATCGACACACCGCCGACGCCGAGACTCACCGGCAGCGCCTTCCACACCAGATCGTTCACCGACCAGTCGGCGTAGCGGAACGACGCGCCCAGATCGCCATGCAGCAACGCCCACAGATAATCCAGGTATTGCTGCCACAACGGCTCGTCAAGATGGTATTTCGCGTTCAGATTGGCCATCACCGCGACCGACAGACGCTTGTCGGTGTCGAACGGGCCACCGGGCGTGAGATGCAGCAGTAGATAGCACACGGTGATCACCGCGACGATCGTCGGGATCGCCCACAGCGTGCGACGCAACGTATAAACGAACATGTCGACCCCTGTGATCAGTGGCGCAGCAGGTACATGTCCTGCGACGCGCGCCGCCGAGTACTGGAACAGCGGGATCATCGGATAGTCGTTCATCGCGAGTTCATGCGCCTGCGTGAGCAGCGCGGCGCGCTGTTTGTCGTCGAGCTGCCGGTTGGCCTGCTGGACAAGCGCATCCACCTTGGGATTGCAGTAGTGCTGGTCATTCTGGGCGCTGCCGCAACGGATCAGATCGAAGAACGTCATCGCGTCGTTGTAGTCGGCGAACCAGCCGTCGCGCGAGGCCTGAACCTTGCCGTCGTGACGTTCCTTCAGCAGCACCTTGTACTCGACGTTCTCCAGTTTCGCGTTGACGCCCAGCTTGGTTCGCCATTCGGACGTGGCGAACAGCGCGACCTTCTTGTGCAGGTCGTTCGTGTTATAGGTCAAGGTGAACGTGAGCGGTTTTACGTCCGAGTAACCGGCGGCCTTGAGCAGGCCACGCGCAGTGTCGACGCGCTTCGCCATCGGCCAGGACGCCCAGTCGGGCTTGAACGTATCGGCGCTCTTCGTGCCCTTGACGATCAGGCCGTACATCGGCAATTCGCCCGCCTGCGTGAGTTTCGACGTGAGCAGATCGCGGTCGATCACCATCGACAGCGCCTCGCGCACGCGTTTGTCGCGAAACGCCGGGTCGTCGTTGTTCAGGCTGTAGTAGTAGGTCGCGATCTGCAGGCCGTTTCGCAGTTCGTGTCCGAACTGTTTGTCGATCTGCGCATAGAGGCCCGACGGAATCGAATACGTGTAGTCGAACTGGCCGGCCTCGTACATGCGCATCGCCGTCTCGTCGCTCTCGATCGGCAGATACGTGACCTTCGAGATCACCACCTTCGGCGCATTCCAGTATTTGTCGTTCTTTACCATCACGAGGCGGTTGTTCGGCTGCCAGTCGGCGAGCGCGTAGGCACCGTTACTCACGAAGTTGCCCGGACGCGTCCACGCATCGCCGAATTTGGCGATCACCGCGCGGTCGACCGGCGCCATCGTCGCCATCGCGGCGAGCTCGGGGAAGTAGGCGGCCGGCACTTCGTTCTTCACTTCGAGCGTGTACGCGTCGACGGCGCGCACGCCGAGGCTCGCGAGCGGCGCCTTGCCGGCGATGACCGCGACAAGCACCGTGTATTTCGATCCGGTTTTCGGATCGACCACGCGCTGCCATGCGTAGACGAAATCGGCGGCGGTCACCGGCTGGCCGTCGCTCCACCTCGCGTCGTGGCGCAATTTGAACACCCACGTGTCGGGCGCGGTGCGCGTCCACGACTGCGCGACGCCGGGCACCACCTGGCCGGCCGCGTCGATGCGCGTGAGTCCTTCGAAAAGATCGAGCCCGATCGTGTTGCCGATCCACGATTCGACGTGCGCGGGATCGAGCGATTCGACTTCGGCGGGCACCTGGCGCGTCAGTTCCTGGTTCGCCGCCAGCGTCACATTCGCGGGTACGGTCACAGCCGATGCGTGACCGGCAAACATCAGTGCAAGCGCGCTCAGCGCCGCGGTGAATCCATACGTCAGGTTCATTGCGTATTTCACAGGAGAATTCCGGTGGAGCAGTAAAAACCCGGCGGTGCACAAGGTTGAACAAGGCACCGCCGGCAATCCCCTTCGACAAGGACAAAGGGGCAAGAGGAGATCTACAACACGATGAAACCCGCTTCAGATACGACTAGAAGCGGTACGTCGCACCGACCTGGAAGAACCGGCCGATGTTGGTATAGAGCGACTGGTCGTAGCCCGTGATGTCCGGGTACGCCTGCCACTCGACGTCGAACGGCGGCTTGCGGTCGAAGATGTTGTTGATGCCGCCGTAGATGGTCCAGTGCCTGAAGCCGCGATACGTGGCCATCAGGTTGAACTGGCTGTACGACGCCACCGATAGCGTGCCGCCGTCGCCGAACTCTTCGGCCACCGCGTTCGTGTACGGACCCGTGTATTGCCAGGTCAGCGTCGTCGTGAACTTCTGGTAATCCCACGTCAGGCTCGTGTTGCCCTTCCAGCGCGGATTGCTCGCGCCGAACGGCTGCAGGAACGCGAAATTGTTACCCGCGAAGTCCTGGGTCGGCTGGCCCGGGCTGGCGAGCTTGAAGTGCCACACGTAGGTCCAGTCGCCCGCCAGCGTGAACGTGCCGAAACCCGTCCCGATCGACTTGCGGAAGGTCATGTCGAAACCGTCGGTATCGAGCGAGCCGAGGTTGACGAACTGCTCCTTGATGTAGGCGATCGTGCCGTCCGGATTGCGCACCACGGTCGACGGGTTGTTCGCCTGCAGCACTGCGTTCGGATCGTTGGTGCCGATCACGCCGTCGATGTGGATCTTGTAGAACGCCGCGCCGATATCGGTCGACGAATCCGGCGAGAGCTGGAAGCCGATGTTGTAGTTCTTCGTGCGCTCAGCGTGCAGGTCCGGATTGCCGTTGACCTGTTCGGTCGTGAAATGCTTCGTCGGCGTGCCGCTCGGATCGTTCGGGTCGGTCAGGTTCTGGTGCGCGAGATAAACGGCCTGCGAGTTTTCGACGAGCGTCGGCGCGCGGAAGCCACGGCTGTACGACGCGTACGTCGTGATCGCCTGGATCGGCTGGAAGCGCAGCGCGAAGCTCGGCGAGAACGCGCCGCCGAAATCGCTGTAGTGGTCGTAACGGCCAGCCTGCGTAAACGTCAGGTTATGGATGATCGGAATCTCGACCTGGTAGTACGCGGCAGCGACGTTGCGCGAGCCGTCGACCGTCTGCACGTTCGCCGGCGCGACGACGCCGAGTGCGGTTCCCGTGCGCGAATTGATCAACGAACTTTCATGACGGAACTCCGTGCCGAAACCGAGACCGACCGGCCTGCTCGTAGTCGCTCGTGAACACGCCGTTCAGACCGTTCGGCGTCGAAGCCGGATTGGAGAAGTTGTACACCCCGTTCTGCAGGATGTTCTCCAGGCCCGCCACGCTGAGCACGTTCGAATAGTGCGTATCGACGGTGCTCTGCGAATGACCATAGTCCGCGGACCAGTCCCAGTCGCCGAGCTTCTGCGTCGTGAACGAACCCTTGACGCCGGTCGACGCCTTCCAGAACGTCGAAACCGTATCCGCCGACACCACGCTACCGGGGAACGTGTAGTTGATCGTCGCCGGCACGCCGAACGGGTTGAACGGGTTGCTCGCCGGCACGGTGCGCGACAGCGGCAACGCGGAACCCGTCGCGGGATTGAACGCGTTGGTCAGGCTGCTCACCGCCGCCGCCCCCTGGTTCTGCACGGTCTCGTTACGGCTCAACCACAGGTCGGCATAGGCCTGGACGTCGTCGTTGATCTTGAACGTGCCGCGGACCTTTGCGTTCAGGCGCGTGGTGGAAGGCACAAGCGACGTCACGCTAGCCGGATTGGACTTGCAGGTGGTGCCGCCCGATGCCGAGGCGCTGCCCGGCGGGCACGGATTGATCGCGGTCTGGGTGCCGTCGGGCAAGGTCCAGAACGATTGCTGGTTCGGACCAAGCGGTCCCGCGAGGCCGCCCGGGAACTGGCTGAAGTCCTGGCTGGCCGTCATGTCGCGATCGCCGAGCGACGATCCCGTGTCGCGATACCAGCTCGCGGCGGCCGTCACGTTGAAGCGATCCGAGTTCAGATCGCCGATACCACCGAGCACGCTGAAGCTGCCCTGCGCATCGCCGGGATGCTGCGCCTTGCCGAGCTGGCTGTCGATCTGCAGACCCTGGAAGTTCTTCTTCGTGATGATGTTGACCACACCCGCGATCGCGTCCGAACCGTACTCGGACACCGCGCCGGTCTTCACGATTTCGATCCGCTCGATCATGTTGAGCGGAACCGAGTTGACGTCGAAGAACGTATCGGTGAAGTTCACCGCCTTCGCGTAGTTCGCGACGCGCTGCCCGTCGACGAGCACCAGCGTGTACTTCTCGCTGAGGCCGCGAAGCGCAAGGCCCGCGCCGCCAGGCGCCGAGCCATTCATCGTCGTTTGTCCCCAGCTGCTCGCCGAGTTGATAGCGGTGCCGCGCAGGAAGTCGGCTACCGTCGTGTAGCCGCTTTGCTGGATTTCCCTTGGAGTGATGGTCTGAACTTCGACGTGCCCGACCTTGTCGGATGTGCGGATCAGAGAACCGGTGACTTCGACTCTCTCGAGTTTGCTGACAGCCGGTGCGGTGGTTGCTGGAGCACTTGCCGCTGTGGGAGCGGATGCGCTTTCGGGTTGGCTTTGTGCGTGTGCCAGCGGGGTGAACGCCGCCGTCAACACGATCTCGGCTCCTATGATTGTCCTGATCGCCGAGACCAGTTTCTTCTGTTTCACTTGCGCTCCTTCTTGTCGTTGAGCCTTCTTCATTGAACGATCTGCGCATGAACGCGCGAGTCGCGCGTGCGCAGTCGTGCGATGTCATCAGCGAGTTCTTCGCTGCCGGCGCGTCAAGGCGTCGTCTCGCACGTTCCGTCCAGAGCGCTTCGCCGATCGTGTCGGACGCACCCTGGCTTTAAAGCGACCGCAGCGAACGCAGAACGCGTGCCAGGCACAACTTAGCGGAATGCGAAGTGCATAAGGCAGGTGAATTTATTCATGCACAGAGACTTGATTGATTTAATGAATCTCCAATTGATTAACGATCCTGAATAACCTGATCAAGCAAAGAGGCTTTTCCGGTCGCGCGCGTAACACATCGAAAGTTTTGAAATGCGAAGAATTCAGGATTTAGTGCTAATGCTCTAACTGCCCCGCTGGTGCAATTGCTGCACCGAATAATGGCGCGCCATCCGAAATAGTGCATCCGGCTTTAATGCGGCTTTTAACGTCTGAATTCACGAGAAATGGGCAGAATATATGGGAAGAAAGTTTTGTAAAGATTGGGTAAGTTGCCGGCAAGTCATTGCAGCGTCTGCAATCCAGCCACCCTTACCATGCAAACTTGTTGTAAAGTTTGCAAACAGATCATTCAAAACGGATTAATACTTTGCATTATCTGCATCTTTTCCTCGCTCCATAAAGCAGCCGGAATTCAATGCATGTTAATTAATCTGTAAGCAACTTGTCTAAATAAAATCACCCGATTGCACCAAGCCATTGCCAAATCCCGGCATGGCACCAAACCGGAACCGAAATCACCCAGGCGGACTCTAGTGGAACACCTCTAAACTGGTCTTACTGGCAGTTCCCGAAAACAATTTGGTTTGCTAATCACGTGCGCGAAGGAATGGCGGAATGAAGAAATTCACTTGTTCTTCAGCAGTGGTAAGCATTTGAAATCTCAATGAATTCAGCCCGGCGCGCATGCCATGACAGGTATAGCCGAAGCATTGGGGCAAGCGACCTGGTACGCCCTTTGCGTTGATGCCCGCGCTTTTTTGGCTGGCAACCCATAAGGAAACCGGCTACCAGAAACCCACCGTTATTCAACGGCCATCAGTGCCTGTACTAACCGGAGTCTGCAGTGCTGAATACCCTGATTACCTATTCGATCCAGTCGATGGGTCTTATCCCCCTCCTCGCCTTTATCTTCCTCATCGGTATCGCCATCATCATCGAGCGCTTCGTGTTCTTCTCGAAGGCGGTGCGCGCGGGCAGGACGCTCGAACACGATCTGAATCTCGTCGATGCAAGCAATCCCGACGATGCAGCGAACGTC
>WNFL01388868.1_pt1 | contig 10569 bp, 9 predicted proteins | sample 5400361 | NCBI WGS metagenome assembly WNFL01 (sample SAMN13153351, study PRJNA577476) | soil metagenome | isolation source: 40 cm soil on Douglas fir-dominated hillslope | place: USA:California | collected 2013-09-17 | reverse complement strand
GGCTTCGTTTGCCGATGATTTGGGATTCAGCCGCGGAGACGTGATTTCGACGGTCAACGGCGAAACGGTGAGTTCCGTTTCCGATTACCGCAAGGCCGTATCAAAACTGAAGCATGGCGAGGATGTCGTATTCAAGGTTCTTCGCCGGCAGGACAGCGACCGGATCCTGACGCTCTATTTGTCGGGCAAAGTACCGGCCGACAATCAGCAATAGCGACTTAGCGACAGCCAATACGGACACCTATGCGAGTGCGAAAAGCGACCCACCTAGGCCTGACGCTGCTCATAGCAGCGGGGCTCGGTGTGTGTGCAGCTCCGGCACAAACGCAGGGCGCGACACAGAAGAAATCCGCCTCATCCAAGGCTTCCAACTCTTCGCACCGGGCGAAGTCATCGAAAAAATCACGGCGCCGGGAGCGGGGGCAGAAAGCCCCTACTCCTGACCGAATTTCCGAGATTCAGCAGGCGCTCGCGAAAGACGGTTCGTTCGAAGGGACGCCGAACGGGAAGTGGGACGCTCCGACAATGGAAGCGACGAGGAAATTCCAGGAAGCGCATGGGCTGAATCCGACAGGGAAGCTCGATGCGAAAACCCTGCAGCAGTTGGGCCTTGGCTCTCATACCGCGGGTGTTGCGCCGCCCATGACTCCGATAAGCTCTTCTTCTTTACAGAAAACGCCATCCTCTCAGGCACCCCGCCGCCAGAAGTAATGCGCAGTTCTTCGCGATTGCATTCCATCGACAACTGAATTAGAAGACAGACGTTGCACAGCGTGTATCTGGGGAAATAAAGGGGTGAGTGCGCCATGAAATTGATGAAGATTCTCCTGGCGGCTGCTATCGGCGCGTCGTGTGTGAGTGGGATTTACGCGCAGGAAAAGCCGAGCACCAAGACTGTCAAGGCCGTGCGCTTCGGGAAGCTCTGGGATGCCAAGGGCAAGCTTTGGACGAATGCCACTGTGATCGTGGAGGGTGACCGCATTCGCAATGTGACGACCGATGCATCGGCAATCCCGGCCGGCGCGGAAATGATCGACCTGTCGAAGTACACAGGATTGCCGGGTCTGATCGATGTGCACACGCATATGACGATGTACACGGACGAGACTCCGGGTGAGCCGATGCTGAAGCAGTTGACCAACAACCCGCCGGCGGTAGAGGTGTTCCTGGCTCGCAAAGGCGCGATGCGCACGCTGGAGGCAGGCGTGACGACGGTGCGCGATCTCGGCGCGGATCAGTACATGGACATCGCCATGCGCGACTTGATCAACCGCGGAGAAATGATCGGTCCGCGCATGTTTGTGTGCGGGTACGGGCTGTACGTCACCAATACACCGTACAAAGCGGGGCTGAATCCACTGGCGGGCGGGATCGCCGATGGCGTTCCGGAAGTGTTGAAGGTGGTGCGGCAGCAAATCGCGGCGGGTGCGGATGTTATCAAGTTGTACGGATCGACCGGAACGGACGACGACGTTACGGGATTCGAGACGTACACCTACGAGGAAATGAAGGCGGCGGTGGAAATGGCCCACCAGTTTGGGAAAAAGATTGCGATCCATTCCTACGGCCCGGATGGAGCGCGGGATGCGGTACGCGCAGGGACGGATTCGCTGGAACACGCGACGGACATGGACGATGCCACGATTCAGGAGATGGCGAAGCGCGGAACGTTTTATGTGCCGACGATCGACCATAACCGCTACTACATCGAAAACGGCGACAAGATCGGGTACGCGGCGGGATACAAGGAGAAGCTGCAAGCGTTCATCCCAAGGAATCTGGAGACGGCACGCAAGGCATTCAAGGCGGGTGTGAAATTTGCGATGGGTTCGGATGCAATCTACACGATGTTTGGGCAGAACACTCGAGAGCTGGGGTGGTTTGTGAAAGCAGGAATGACGCCGGAGCAGGCGCTCCGCACGGCGACGACCAATGCGGCGGAGCTGCTGGGTAAAGAAAAAGAATTGGGGGCAGTGGGGCCGGGATATTTTGCGGATATCGTGGCCGTCGAGGGCGATTCCCTGACTGACGTCAACGTTGTGCTCAATAAAGTAAAATGGGTAATGAAGAGCGGAGCGGTAATCGTGGACAAGAGAAATTAGCCCGATCGGGCGGTTACTACCGGAGGCCTCGGAGCCCTGTTAAGCGTTGTGCTTGAACAGGCGGACGAGTGAGCCAACCGTGACTGCGATTAGGTAGAGGGACGCCTCTACGAGGAAGCAGGCAAGTCAACCGTTGAAGCGCGGTGCTTTCATACCAACCATTATATGCTTGTCGGAACACAAGTAATTCGCCGGGGTCGCTGGCGTCATCTCACTCCAGCGGGGGAAATGCCAGAAAGTGACGAAATTTGACCAGGTTGACGGGCGACGGTAGACTTTAATTTCCACGGGTAGTGTCTCGCGTTCAGATCCGCAGAGGACCAGACGAAAAGCAAAGCGGCAAGCTTCAGGGATTGAGGAGGACGTATGGCCACGGCAGTTGCACCCCGGATTTTTAAGAATTTCATCAACGGCGAATGGGTGGAATCGCGGAGCGGGAAAGCGTACGAAAACCGCAACCCGGCGAACACCGATGAATTGATCGGGATGTTCGTGTCCTCCACGGAGGAAGACGTGGACGCCGCCGTGGACGCGGCGAAAGAGGCCTACAAGAAGTGGCGCTTGGTGCCGGCGCCAAAGCGCGCTGAGATTCTGTTTCGCGCCGCAGAACTCCTCCTGCTGCGCAAAGAAGAGTTCTCAAAGGACATGACGCGTGAAATGGGCAAGGTCCTGGCAGAGAGCCGCGGCGACGTGCAAGAAGCCATCGACATGACCTACTACATGGCGGGCGAAGGGCGCCGGCTGTTTGGTCAGACGACGCCTTCGGAATTGCCAAACAAGTTCGCCATGAGCGTGCGCCAGTCCGTTGGCGTGTGCGGAATGATCACGCCGTGGAATTTTCCCATGGCCATTCCTTCCTGGAAGATGATGCCGGCGTTGATTAGCGGGAATACCGTTGTGTTGAAACCGGCGGAGGATACTCCGCTGTCTTCGTATCACCTGGTGCAGATTCTGACCGAGGCGGGCGTGCCGCGCGGCGTAGTGAATCTGGTGAGTGGCGACGGGCCGGGAGCGGGCGCGCCGCTCTCTCAGCATGAAGATGTGCCGGTGATCAGCTTTACGGGCTCAACGGCAGTGGGGCGAATCATCGCGCAAGCCTGCGCGCCGGACTTCAAGCACTACAGCCTGGAGATGGGCGGAAAGAACATCATTATCGTCATGGATGACGCCAATCTCGATTTGGCGGTGGACGGAGCGGTCTGGGGCGGCTTTGGCACGACCGGGCAGCGCTGCACCGCGGCGAGCCGCGTAGCGGTCCACAAGAGTGTCTATAAGGAGTTCGTGGAACGGTTTGTGGAGCGGGTGAAATCTCTGAAGGTTGGCGACGGCCTGGATGCTTCCACGGATATGGGGCCATGCATCAACGAGCAACAATTGAAAACGGTCATGAGTTACGTGGAGATCGGCAAAAATGAAGGCGCGAAATTACTGACCGGGGGAGATCGTCTGGACAGCGGCGCGCACGCGAAGGGCTGGTTCTACGCGCCGACGGTATTTGGCGATTGCTCGCCGAGAATGCGCATAGCGCAGGAGGAAATCTTCGGGCCGGTTGTGTCTGTGATCCCGATCGATAATCTGGAACACGCTGTAGATGTTGCGAATGGCGTGCCGTACGGATTGTCCGCTTCGATCTACACGCGAAACGTGAACCGCGCCTTCCAAGCCACTCGCGATCTGTACACCGGAATTGTCTATGTAAACGCCCCGACGATTGGCGCGGAGACTCACCTGCCCTTCGGCGGCACGAAGCAAACCGGCAACGGCCACCGCGAAGCGGCCATCGCGGCCATCGATTTTTTCACCGAGTGGAAGACCGTTTACATCGATTATTCCGACAAGCTCCAGCGCGCCCAAATCGATAACAATTAGTTCGGTTCGCAGCCAGGGAATTGACAAGAGTAGGTTTGGGGGCAGGAGAAATCCTGCCCCCTCTGTTTTTTGCGGCAATGCGGGAGGGGACTTACGTTGACCCCGCTTGACACGCTTTCTACAATATAGGTAGCGCTCTTTTGCACTAGGAGTACAGTGCTGCTATGAGGAATTCAGCGCTCCAAGAACGGCGGAACCGCCAGATCCTGGCGGACATCGTGCGCGCGTACATCGAGACGGGCGAACCGGTGTCCTCGCGCGTGATCTCGAAAGGCTTTGAAGAGACGCTGAGCACCGCCACGATTCGCAACGTCATGGCGGACCTGGAGGATGCCGGGTTTCTGTACCAACCCCATACCTCGGCAGGGCGCGTGCCAACGGCTGCGGCGTACCGGTTTTTTGCCCAAGAGATTGCCTCACAAGCTACCATCAGCGTGGTGGATCGCGAATGGATCCAGCGTGAAATGGGCGGCGCCAGCAGCGCAGCGGAAATCACCGAGCGCGCCGGACACGTGCTGGCGGAGGTCTCCAATGGCCTTGGCATTATTGTGTCGCCGCCGTTGGGCAAAACCGTTTTGGAACACGCGCGAATGTGGCTTCTCCCGGACGGACGCGTAGTAGTGGTGCTCATTTCTCCGGGTGGGAATACGCGGGACAAGATCCTGCGGCCAAGCAGGTTGTTCACCCAAGGGGAACTGGACGCGACAGCGGAGTTTTTGAACCGGCACTATTCGGGGTGGACCCTGGAAGCGATTCGCGGTGACCTTTTGCAGAAACTCGCGACGGAGCGTGAGCGGTACGAAGGCATGGCTCAGAGCGCTCTGACGCTATGCGACCCGGCGGTGTTGGGAGATGAATCCGCCTTGCAAGTCCACGTCGAAGGCACCGCGCAGATCATTGGCGCGGCCGAATTCGTGGATCAAGCGCAGTTGCGTGATTTGTTGGCGGCCATTGAAGAGAAGCACCGGCTCGTGACGGTGCTGAATGCTTGCATTGAAACGCCTGAACCCGTTCACGTGCAAATTGGCATCAAAGAGATATCGGAAGCCGGAGAGAACCTGGCGCTGATCAGCGCCGCCTACACGAGGAACGACTTGGTGCAGGGTTCGCTTGGCGTGCTGGGGCCGACGCGCATGCATTACGAGCGGGCCATGACCGCCGTCGCATACGTGGCGCAGCTCTTCAGCGAAGCGTTGAGCAAGCCTTGAGAAATTTTTGGCACAGGAGAAGTGAAAAAGTGAGCGACAAGGAAATGAAGATCAATCTCAATGCCAACAAGGACGAGGAAAGCGCGAACGCCGAACAATCCGCGGAAGCTCGGGCCGTGGCCGCGGATACGGCGAAAGCCGACGCCGAGATGGCCAAGCTGACAGCGGACCTGGAAGAATTGCGCCAGACGCTGCTGCGGCGGCAAGCCGACTTTGATAATTACCGGAAGCGCATCGAGAAGGAGCGTTTTGAGGATTCCAAGCGCGCTACCGCTCGGGTGATCGAAGGGCTCATTCCGGTGATCGACGGTTTTGAGCACGCTCTGGCGGCGCACCGCGAGTCCGAATACGACAATTACCGCAAGGGATTTGAGCTCATCTACAAGCAGCTTTTGGAAAACCTGACGAAGCTCGGAGTAGAACGGATCGATCCCGTCGGAAAGTCATTCGATCCGCACCTGCATCAGGCGGTGGATCGCTCTGAAACAAAAGACCACGCAGACGGCGCCATTCTGCAGGTATTTGAGCCGGGATATATGTTTCATGGGCGCGTGCTGCGTCCGGCAATGGTGCGTGTAGCTGTACATCCGAATCCCGCATCGAAAGAAGCAGCGAACTAAAGGAGATCGAGAGTTTCCATGGCCAAGGGGAATCAACGCGATTACTACGAAGTGCTGGGCGTGTCCCGCACTGCCGCGGTCGAGGAAATCAAGTCCGCGTACCGCAAAGCGGCGCTGAAATGGCATCCTGACCGCAGTCCGGAAAACAAAACAGAGGCGGAAGTAAAATTCCGCGAATGCACCGAAGCCTACAGTGTGCTGAGCGATACGCAGAAGCGGCAGGTCTACGACACCTACGGTCATGCAGGTCTTTCCGGCGCCGGCGGCGGTCAGGGGTTTGACAACACCGTCTTCCAGGATTTCCACGACATTTTCGGAGATTTTTTTGGCTTCGAAGATCTGTTCGGAGGCGGCAGCGGGCGGCGTGGACGCAGGCGCGCGCAGCGCGGGGCCGATTTGCGTTACGACATGTCGCTCGCGTTCGAAGAAGCGTCCGCGGGCGTGACCACCAAGATCAAGCTGCCGCGCCAGGAATACTGCGAGGCATGCAACGGCACGGGCGCCAAGAAGGGTACAGGCGTTCAGGCCTGCCAAACGTGCGCCGGCCGCGGGCAGCTGGCCTATCAGCAGGGATTCTTTACCATCACGCGCACGTGCCCGGCGTGCCAGGGCGCGGGTCAGATTGTGAAGGAGCGCTGCCCGGAGTGCCGCGGGCAAGGACGCCTCGAGCGCGAGAAGACCATTGAACTGCGGATTCCGCCGGGCGTGGATACGGGAACGCGGTTGCGTGTCGCCGGCGAAGGCGAGCCCGGGCCGAACGGCGGGCCGGCGGGCGATTTATATGTCGTGCTCGAAGTCAAAGAACACCCCTTCTTCGAACGGCGCGGCGCGGACTTGTATTGCACCATTCCCTTGAGCATCGCGCAGGCGACTCTCGGTACGGAATTACAAGTGCCGGGGTTGAACGGGGAAGAGAAACTGAAGATTCCCGAAGGCACGCAGAGCGGTGCCGTATTTCGCATCAAGGGCAAAGGATTGGCGGATCCGCGCGGCGGCGGCAAGGGCGATTTGTACTATCACGTGCTTGTGATGACGCCCACGAAGCTCACGCGGGACCAGCGCAAATTGATCGAGCAACTTGGCGCTACCATGAAAGTGGAAAACAAGCCCGCGGACCGCAACTCCTCGATCTTCGATAAGGTGAAAGACATCTTCGGGTAGTAACGCTCCTCCCGAGATAGAATCTCCCCGTGCGAAGGCGATTCTTCGTCGAACAATTTGCGGGCAAGACTGCCGTCATGGAAGGCGAAGCGGCGCATCACCTGGGACGCGTGTTGCGCGCCCAAACCGGCCAGCTCTATGAGCTGAGCGACGGCGAACAAGTGTGGTTAGGCCGGATCGAAAGTGTGGGGCGCGATCGCCTGCAATTCGCCCTGGTCGAGGAGTTGCCTGCGGTTCACCCCGGCGTGGATCTCACGCTGCTGCTGGCGGTAGTCAAGTTTGACGCGTTCGAATGGGCGATTGAAAAGGCCACCGAGCTGGGAGTGAGCACGATCGTGCCGCTCGCCGCGGAGCGAAGTGAGAAGGCCTTGCTCGCCGCGGCAGCGAAGCGAGCGGAACGCTGGAAGAAGATCCTGCTGGAAGCATCGCAGCAATCCCGGCGCGTCCGCGTGCCGGTGCTGGCCGAATTGGTAAGACCAGAAAGCGCCTTTGCTTCACGCAGAGACGGTTTGCGTGTGATGCTTTCAGAGCGAGCGGCTGCTTCGCCCCTGCGAAAAGTGCTGCAAGGCCAGGGGACGACAAAAACGGCCCTGGCGATTGGTCCGGAGGGGGGGTGGACCGATGCGGAATTCGCGGCGGCTCAGAGCGGCGGTTTTCTGGAAGCTTCGCTCGGCCGATTGATCCTGCGCACGGAGACGGCCGTCATTGCCGCGCTGGCGTCGCTGAATTACGCGCTCGACAGCGAATAATCGACTGCGACCCGGTTCCAAGAACCTTCGCCCCTTTCGACAAATACCCAACATTGGCAAGCAACAATGCCGGAGTTCGGTGAATCTCAGTAAATGTAAGCAAGCCAAGCGGCCTTCGTCCTCCCCAGGCACAGCGGTAAATCGCATCTGGCGCGGGCCGCGATGGCCATGCTATAAATACAAGGCAGCCAAAAATGGAAAGACCAGACGAGAAACAGCCCGCGACCGCAACCTCACTGGAAACCCGACTTCCGGCATCGTCTGCTTTTGCGACCGCCGAGCGGATGGCCCCGATGCACCCTTTGCGCAACGAAATTCGCGTCTGGACGCGCGACCTGTTGATCGCCATCGGTCTCGCGCTGGTAATCATCGTCTTCTTGTACCAGCCGGTAAAAGTCGAAGGCACCAGCATGGCCCCGCTGCTCTCCGACCAGGAACGCATTTTCATCAACAAATTTGTCTACCGCTTCGAGCCGATTCAGCGCGGAGACGTCGTCGTGTTCTGGTATCCGCTCGATCACTCAAAGTCATTCATTAAGCGCGTGGTCGGTTTGCCGGGAGAGGCGGTGGAAATTCGCCAGGGCGCCTTGTACGTCGACGGGAACATTGTGCCGGAGCCCTATGTTCCGCCGCAGTACGAGGACCTGAGCGATTTTGGCCCCGTGCACGTGCCAAAAGACAGTTACTTCGTCATGGGGGATCACCGCATCAGCTCCAACGATTCACGCGTTTTCGGCCCAGTCGCCAGCCGGTTCATTTACGGGCGCGCCGTCTTTGCCTACTGGCCCGTCGATCATTTCGGGTCGCTTTCGACCACGGAAGCCAACACCAAGTGAATGGCAAATTTTGATGAGAAATAGGGGAGGACCCACTGACCGAAGTTCAGCACCGACCCGCGATACTTGCGCTGGAGGACGGGCGCGTCTTTAACGGCCGCGCGGCGGGCGCCATCACGCGCCGCGGCGGCGAAGTCGTTTTCAATACCAGCCTCACCGGTTACCAGGAAGTTTTCACCGACCCCAGTTATGCCGGGCAGATCGTCTGTTTGACCTATCCGCACATCGGAAATGTCGGCGCGAACGTCGAAGATGAGGAATCCTCGCGGCCCTACATCGAATCGCTCATCGTGCGGGAATTCTCGCAGGTTTCTTCAAACTGGAGGTCGGCGGAGACGGCGCAGTTGTATATGAACCGTCACAAGATTCCCGTGATCTGGGACATCGATACGCGGGCGCTGGTGCGCCACATTCGAAGCGTCGGCGCGCTGCGCGGCATGGTATCGACGGACGGGACACCCGCGGAGCAATTGATTTTCGAAGCCAAGCAATTGCCCATCATGACGGGGCAGGAACTCGCCAGCCGCGTCACGTGCGGGAAACCGTACGGGTGGGATAAAGGATCCGTCGAGGTCGCGATTTCGCCCTGGTCCGAGCAAATGGGCGAATCGGATGCGCAAGCGGAGACGCGGAAACATCGCGTGGTGGCTTACGACTACGGAATTAAGCAGAACATTTTGCGGCTGCTCGTGGACCACCACTGCGAAGTGTACGTCGTCCCGGCGCAAACCTCCGCCGAGGACGTTCTGGGGATGAAGCCGGACGGAGTCTTTCTTTCGAACGGGCCGGGCGATCCGGAGCCGGTCACCTACGCAGTGGAGAACATTCAAAAGCTCATCGGCCACGTGCCGGTCTTCGGCATTTGCCTGGGGCATCAGTTGTGCGGCCTGGCGCTGGGCGGAAAAACCTTCAAGCTGAAATTCGGGCACCACGGTTCGAATCATCCGGTAAAAAATCTGCTGACGGAACAGGTGGAAATTACCGCGCAGAATCACGGGTTTTGCGTCGATCCGGAATCGCTGCCGTCGAGCAAAGTCGAAATCACGCACATCAATTTAAACGACGAAACGAACGAGGGCATGCGCCACAAGTCGCTGCCGCTCTTCAGCGTGCAGTATCACCCGGAAGCGTCGCCCGGTCCGCACGATTCGCACTATCTGTTCACTCAGTTCACCGACATGATGAAGGAATTCGAGCAGCCGGGCAGTTCCCGGCACTGAAAAAAGGTCTCACGGGAGATTATGCCGAAGCGGAAAGACATCAAGAAGATTCTGATTATCGGGTCGGGGCCGATCGTCATTGGTCAGGCTTGCGAGTTCGATTACTCCGGCGCACAGGCCTGCAAGGCGCTGCGCGCGGAAGGGTACCAGGTCGTCCTGGTCAATTCGAATCCCGCGACCATCATGACCGACCCGGAACTCGCGCATCGGACCTACATCGAGCCGCTGACCAAGGAATATCTCGAGGAAATTATCTCGCGGGAAAAACCGAATGCGCTTTTGCCGACGGTCGGCGGACAGACGGCGTTGAATCTGGCCGTCGAGCTCTCCGAAAGCGGCATCCTCGAAAAATACAAAGTGGAGATGATCGGCGCCTCGCTGCGCGCCATCAAAGTAGCGGAAGACCGTCTGTGGTTCAAGGATGCCTGCCGCAAGATTGGTCTGGAAGTTCCGGCGTCCGCGCTGGTGAACAACGCGAAGGACGCATTGCGGCTCTGCGATCAACTGGGATTTCCGCTGGTGATTCGGCCGTCGTTCACGCTGGGTGGCACGGGCGGCTCGATCGCCTACAACAAGGAAGAGTTTGGCGAAGCCATCGCCCACGCGCTGGACATGAGTCCCGTGCATGAAGCGCTGGTGGAAGAATCCGTGCTCGGCTGGAAGGAATACGAACTCGAAGTGATGCGCGATTTCCGCGACAACTTTGTGGTGATCTGCACCATCGAAAACTTCGACCCTATGGGCGTGCACACCGGCGATTCGATTACCGTGGCTCCCGCGCAAACTCTGACAGACAAAGAATTC
>WNFL01238285.1_pt4 | contig 10569 bp, 6 predicted proteins | sample 5400361 | NCBI WGS metagenome assembly WNFL01 (sample SAMN13153351, study PRJNA577476) | soil metagenome | isolation source: 40 cm soil on Douglas fir-dominated hillslope | place: USA:California | collected 2013-09-17 | reverse complement strand
CTGGGTGGCCGAGAAGCCCTATGGCACCTGCCAATTGCGGCCGCCTCTATCGGACGAGCAACCTTCAAGCTGGACGATTCCCGAGCGCGAACAGACCCGCGAGCTTCAGCCCGGCTTGGAGAATATCGGGCGGCAGATCGTCGAGACGCTGGTCGCGCTTTCCACCGGGAACGGCCCGCACAAGATCGGCCGCGCCCATCTCGAGGGCAACCCGTATTGGCCCGAAGGCCTGGCGAAGTCTTCGGAAGCGCTCAAGCGCGAGCGCTATCTCTTCTTGTCTCCGCTCGCGCTCGCAAAGACGCAGGACGACAAGGGCCGCGTGCGATGGACGTTGTTCGGCGGCAGCGAGCAAGGTCCGGCGAAAGGATTCTGGCAAAGCTTCTTTACGGGCGCCGCCGAAATCCCCGCCGAGCGCGCCTTCGATGCCTTGCGGGCGATTCTCTCAAGCGCATACGGCGAAACGCAACTCGGCGATCTGAAGAAAGCGGGATTGCGCATCTTGCCCACCGGCCGGCTTCCCGACCTGCCGCAGGCCGACGATGGCGCGCTCCCCAAATGGACTCGAGACTTCGCGCTGGCAAACGGCGAGCTTGACAAGGAAACGCGCTATCTCCTGACGTTCCGCCCGTTCGAATTGCTGTCCGATTCCATCAAGCGCGCCTATCTTTCCGGCACGCTGCAGCTCTTGCCCTCTCCGGGGAGCCTCGTCTTCTGGGGCTCGCCGCTCTATTTGAAGCTCGCGGCGACGTTGCCCTTGGCGCAGCAGATTCCGCTCTTGAGCGTGATCGCGCGCCATGAATCGCCCACCTGCATTCGGGTCCCGCAGGCGGGCTGGTTCCACGAGCCGCGTCCGGAGAAGCCCGCCCATGACGAGCGGCTGGGGGCCCAAGCGCAAACCGTGCGGCGCTCTCATCGCTGGGAACGCGTCCATCGCGACCAAGAGATACAGCCCACGCATGAGGACCATGTGCGGACGGTTCTCTTCAGCACCAAGGCGGAAGATGTCAGCCTCTATGGCAAGCCGATGGCGCGCAATGCGCAAATCTGGTCGAGCGATTTCCGCGCGCTGCTGCATGGCCCGCTCGCAGACGGAGAAGCGATCCGCAAAGCGAGCGAAGCGTTGGACCGCGGCGGATCCTTTGGCTATCGCTTCTTCTATCCGCCGATGCAGGTTGGGCGGTACGCGGTCACCTGGCACCGGCCGCTGGCGGCATATCGGGATCAGACCTCGGCCGAGCCAAAAATCATCGATTGCGGCTTGTCCGGATACATGACGGGCGCGGGCACACGGACATATGCGGTGGAGAGCGGCGCCGCATGGTGGCCGATCATGGCCGCACCCGTGGAGGCGGAAGCGGCGGATTTGATGCCGAAGCGATTGGGGCCACCCGCAGCCGATGCCGCGAAGAACACCTCCCCGCTCACATTCGTAAAGACGGCCACGCGTGAGTTCGAGCTCAATTATTGGAAGACGATCGTCGCCCTCGCGGAAGGGCGCTATCTGAACAAGAACAACGCCGATTGCGTGCGCGACCGCGCAACGGAAGCGCGCCTCAGCTACCCCGAGCGCGACCTCGAGCTCCTGGGCGGTTATCTCCTGAAATACTATCGCGATCTCGCGGCGAAAATGCGAATGGCGAAAGCCGCCTTAATCGGCGAGCACCGCTTTTCCTGGAAGACCGATTTCGATTTTCCCTGGATGGGCGGCTGGGCGGACAACCAATCCGGCAAAAAGCACGAACGCAACCTCGTCGTCGTGATCCCGGGGAGGAACCGCCGCGAAGCCGTCGTCATGGCGGACCATTACGACACCGCCTACATGGAAGACATTTACGGCTACGGCGACAACGCCCATGGCGACGGCTCGCGCGTAGCGGCCGCGGGTGCCGACGACAACCATTCGGCCACCGCCGCCCTCATGCTGGCCGCGCCGATTTTTCTCGAGCTGAGCCGGAAGAAACTGCTCGAGCGCGACATCTGGCTCGTGCATTTGACCGGCGAGGAGTTCCCCTCCGATTGTCTCGGCGCCCGCCACTTGGCGCAAAGCCTCGTCGAGCAAAGCTTGAAGCTCCGCACGACGGAGGGCCGCGAGCTCGATCTTTCCGCCACGCGCGTTCGCGGGCTCTATGTGCTCGACATGATCGCGCACAACAACGACCGCCACCGCGACATTTTCCAGATCGCGCCGGGGAACGACGAGGACTCGCTGTGGCTCGCCTATCAGGCGTCCGTCGCAGGCGCGCTGTGGAACGACGGGACGGCGGTCTGGAACGCGAAGCCCCCGAGGCGGACCTTGGCCCGGGCCCGACGCAGCCCGCATGGAGGCGCGGTGCCGAGAATGGGCCAGCATCTGGCGCTCAAGGGCGAGGTGCGCGCGCACGACAATCCCAAGAGCACGCTCTTCAATACCGACGGACAGATCTTCTCGGATGCCGGAATCCCGACCGTCCTTTTCATGGAGAACTACGACATCAACCGCACGGGCTATCATGACAGCCGCGACACGATGGCGAATATCGACCTGGATTACGGCGCGGCGCTGGCCGCGATTGCGATCGAGTCGGTCGCCCGCGCGGCGACGCTAAGGGGCCAAGGAAAACCCAAAGCGTAAATCCGCTCACATTGGGCCGTTTCGCCCTTCGGATCCGATCAAAAGCATTGTGTTCGCCGTCGTCAAATTGATAACTTATCGCCCATCAAGCGGCGAGATCGGGGGCCTCGGATCGGGGACCGTGTTCCTCCGGTTCAAAGAAAATCAGCCGGCGAAGGGTGTGTACGGTCAGCGTGGCAGAGTGAGGGGCGAGCGGGATTTACCCGAATAATTAAGACTGCAGCACCCGTGAGAGCTCATCCGGGATAGGGGGACTTGTCTAATGCACGTCATTCCTCATTCGTGGTCGCATCTGCACATCCTCATCAGCGTTTTCCCGTCGATTGGACTCGTGATCGGGCTCGGCTTCTACATCGCAGGATTGCGCGCGGGCAACGATTTCGTCAGGCGAACCGGCCTCGCGCTGTTCGGCGCGTTGGGACTCCTTTCCGTGCCTATCGCCGTCAGCGGCTTTGGCTCGATGGCGGCATTATCCGGAGACCCCAGGTTCTCCAGCGACGACATGAGAACGCACTATATTTGGGGGATCGCAGCGCTCATCGTTCTCCTGCTCGCCGGAGCGGCCGCCCTTTTCGCGCTATGGCGCGCCTGGCGCGCTCGCCGCGCCGCCACCGACCCGTTCCATCTCGTGCTGGGCCTCGCAGCCGTCAGTCTCGGCTTGACCGTCGTCGCGGACGAGCTTGGCTGGCAGCTCAATCACAACGAGCTGCAATCGACCAACTTCATCGCCGATATCTCGACGTCGCAGATCTGGTCGCATGTCCACATCATCCTAAACCATGTGCCCACGGCCGGGATCGTGTTCGCGATCGCGCTGTTCGTTGCGGCACTTGTGGCGGACAACGATCTGCTCAAACGGGGCAGCCTCATCCTTTTCGTCATCATCAGCATCATTGGCGTCCCGACCTATGTCGCGGGCACCGCCGCAATGTGGGCTTTGACCCAGCCCGCGTGGCCCGGTGTTTCCAAGGCGGTGATCAATGCCCATCGCGACATGGCACTGTGGACGCTGTTTGGCCTCGCCTTTACCGGCGCGGCGGCCTGGATCGAGCTGTGGCGGTCCCGCTCCGTCGGACGCTTTTCCAGCCTCTCGCTCTGGCTCGTTCTCCTCTTCGCAGTCGTGACGCTCGGCATCATGGCCGAGACCGGCCACCGCGGAGGACTGATCAATCACCCGGAGATCCGCACGGCGGCGGACATCCTGCCCACCAATCCCGACGCCGGGATAACCGCCGGACTCGAAACGACGATGAAGGAGATGATCTGGTTCGTGCCGTGGCAGACCGTACATTTCTTCGGTTACAGCCTGATCTTGGGCGCGGTCGTTGCGGTCGTGCTGCGCGTGCTCGGCTTCTGGAAATCCATATCGTTCGCCGCCATGCACCGGGTGCTGGTGCTGGGATTTTTGGGCGTCCTGATGAACGTCGTCAGCGGGATGCTGATGATGCTCAGCGACAGCTACCGTTACGTGGTGAGCGACGCCACCTTCGCGCCCAAGATCGTCCTGATCCCACTCGGCGCAATGGCGGTGCTCTATTTCTCGCTGTCCGACCGGCTTTGGAACGTCAAGGCGGGAGAGGAAGCGCCGGCGGCCGCCAAATGGGTCGCTGCCGTGGTGCTGCTGGCATGGGCGGGTGTGATCGTTTGCGGCCGCCTGCTGCCCTATCTCTGAGCGAAGGAAGCCACCGATGACGGAAGAGACTCAAATCGCTCTGCTGGTTTTCGCGCTTAATGCAGGTGTGCTCGCAATCGTTTTCTTGGCCGCATATCGGCTCAACAAGGCCGCGCGGCAATCCGGCCGGTAACTTCAATCAAGGGGGATCGGGCAGTGCTCGAAATGCTGGAAAGTAGCGACTTCTCCGCCTGGATTCGGACCGAGCTATGGGGCTGGCCGTTAGCGCTCACCGTGCACGCGCTGGGGACCGCGCTTGTCGTCGGTTTCGTCATCCTCATCGGCATGCGGTTGCTCGGGCTCTTCGAGTCGATTCCCTATAGCTCGCTTTACCGGTTGTTTCCCGTCATCTGGGTCGGGCTCGCGCTGCAGTTCCTGAGCGGCTTCATCCTGTGGGCGGCAAAGCCGACACGGTATGTCGCCGACGGCGCGTTCGTGCTCAAGTCCTTGCTCATCGTCGTCGGCATCGTCCTGACGCTGTACTTCTACGGCATGATCAAGCGAGAGGCCGCGTCATGGGACGCGAACGGGGCCATCTCTTCGCGCGCGGTAACGTTCGTCGCGGCCAGCCTTCTCGTCTGGTGCACTGTCCTCATCGCCGGCCGGCTGACGGGGTATCTGGGCGCGATCTAAGCCAACGCGGTTCGGCGCGGGAACGCGCCACACCACAAAGCAAGAGCGCGACCCGGTTTCCCGGGTCGCGCTCTTGTTTCGTGAGGCAATGATCTAAAGCGCGGGTTTCTTCGCAAGCCCGAGATTTTCATCGCCCGAACGCTGCAGCACCACGTTCACGCCGGACTTGTCGAGCGGCGTGGCGCCAAGCTTCAGAATCAGCTTCGCCGTATCCTCGCGGTATCTGCGCGGAATCTGGAGCCGGCGAGCGCCGATTTCCTTGGTCAGAACCGACAAGGAGATACTTAAGGGCGTTTGACCGAAGTCGTCCTTGGCATTGATGTTCGCGCCCTTGCTGACCAGGTAGGAGATGACTTCGTTCAATCCCTGGTAGGAAGCGGCGTGTATCGGCGTCCAGCCAAACTGGCCGCGGGCATTCACGTCTGCGCCATGCTCCACGAGGTACTTGGCGGTCTGGACCGCCATAGCCTGTTCCTCGGGCTCTCTTGCCCGCTGAACGTCGGTGCCGGCGCCCGCCGTCATGATCAGCGCCGTCGTACCCGAATCGGTGGGAATATTGGGATCGGCTTTGGCTTCCATCAACGCCTTGACCACGTCAAGGTTGCTGGTTTCCGAAGCCAACACGAGCGGCGTCGAGCCCGGAAGCAGAATCTCCGTAACGGTGACCGCAGTGCGCTTGCCGTAGAAGGCGTTGGCACCCTTCTTGATTTCGTCGGCCGCCTTCGCCTTGTCCTGGTGGATGCGGAGGTTCGGATCGGCGCCATGCTTCAAGAGCGACTTGACGACGACCAGAATGGCCTCTTTATGCTCGAAGTTGATTCCATAATCGGAATCCCGCACCGCGCGGTGCAGGGGCGCATAACCGTTGGAATCCACCGCGTTGGGATCGGCTTCGCTGTCCAAGAGCATATTGACAGTCTTGGCGTGCGCCATGGCGCTCGCGACGAGCAGCGGCGTCACACCTGTCTTCGGCTGGGCTTCATTCACGTTCGCGCCGGCCTTGATGAGAATGCGGGCGCTGTCCACGTCGTCCTGCTGGGCGGCGAACATGAGCGGCGTGAACCCGGTTTTCGAACCGAGATTTACGTCGGCCTTGTACTTCACGAGCTCGTCGACAACCGCAGGCTGCTTTTTCGCGATTGCCCACATCAAGGCGGTCTGGCCGCCCATGGCTTCCGTCGCGTTGGGATTGGCGCCACCTTTGAGCAACGCTTTCACCGTCTCGACATTGCCACGGCCGGCCGCTTCCATGAGCGGCGTCTCGCCCGACATGAGCGGCGCGCTGGGATCGGCTCCAGCCGCGATCAGCTTCACCGTCATCGCCGGATCGGCAAGCGCCGCCGCCGCGTAAACCGGTGTAGCGCCGAATTCGTTGGCGCCCTTCACATTTGCGCCCGCCTTGATGAGCAGATCGACCATCTCCGCGTCGTTGCGCGATGACGCCCAAACCAGTGCGGCGATACCATCGGCGCCCTTGACGTCCTTCTTCGCGGGACCATTCACAATGGACCGCACAGCCTCGCGGTCGCCCTGTTTGGCCGCATTCACCAGCGATACGGTATCTGCCTGCGCAGGAAGTGCCGCGCCCGCAAAGAACGGCAAGCCAACCACGCCTGCCAGCATCATGGCCCTGATCTTCATCGTCGTTTCCTCACTTGGACCCCTCTTGGGTCCGGGTTGATTCCACAAACGCTAATGCCTGTCTCTGGCGGCCCCTGATCCCCGCTTCAAGCGGGGACCAGAGGAACGCAGATTCAGATTCTCGCGACCGTCGTTTTGCCGCCCATGGGCAATTCAAGCTTCCCGGTGCTGTCGCCGAGCTTGCCGGAGTACGGCACATTCGCCTTGTCCAGCAGGGCCAGATGCAGATTGGCCATCGGCGTGCGCTTCGGATAGCGGACGTGCGTTCCGCCCTTGATCCCGGTGACATTGCCGGCGACGAGCAGGAGTGACAGATCGGTATAGAGGTGCAGATTGGCGTCGGAGAGACCACCGCCGTACAGGACCATCGAGTGTTCAAGCAGCGACGAGTCGCCGTCCTTGGTGTCGCGCAGCTTGCCGATGTAATAGGCCAACATCTTGGTGTGCAGGCCGTTGATCTGCGTCGTCTTGATCTGCTTCTCGCGATCGCCCTGGTGATGGGTGCAGGGGTGATGGGCATCGCCAAATCCCAACTCGGGGTAGGCGCGGCCGCTCATCTCATGGCCCATCTGGAAGGTGATGACGCGGGTCATGTCGGTCTGCCAGGAAAGAACCATCAGATCGGCCATCAGCTTGAAGTAATCCGTGAAGGCTTCCGGCGCGCCAACGGGGCTTCCGATCGGCAAGGCGTGGATGTCTTGCTTCTCCGCCAGCTGCATGCGCCGCTCGACGTCGCGGATCGCATCGACATACTGATCGACCTTGGCCCGGTCGGGTCCGGCAACCTTTCCGCGCAGCCGCTTGATGTCGGCATTGACCGCATCCAGGATGCTCTTGTCCTCGCTCCTGATCGCCAAACGGACCTTGGGATCTGTGCCACCGTCGCCGAATAGGCGCTCGAAGACGGCGCGTGGGCGGTTTTCCATCGGGAGCGGCGTGCTCTCGTTGCGCCATGAGATCGTGTCGTAATACGCGCAGCCATAGGCGGACTCGCAGGCGCCGACGATTTCCGAGGACTCCAGACCGATCTCGAGCGAGGCGAGCTGGGTCTCCTTGCCGAATTCCTTCGCCGCGATCTGGTCGACGGATATTCCGGCGTGAAGGTCCGCGCCGGAGGTCATCTTGGCGTGTGTTCCCGTCAAGAAGGCGGTGCAAGCGCGCGGATGATCGCCGCCCACTTCGCCGTCGTGGCCCGCGGCTTGCTGGTTGTCGAGCCCGGAGATCACCACCATACGGTCGCGGAATGCCTCGAGCGGCTTCAGCGTCTGGGTCATCTCCCAGTCGGTGCCCTCGGTCTTGGGCGTCCACTCGTTGTTCAAATTGAAGATTCCGTTCGGCACCTCCATGAACGCCATGCGGATCGGCCGCTTCGTCTCGACGGCAAATGCCGGCGTCATCGCGTCCAACATCGGCAGGGCAAGCGCCGCACCGGCTCCGCGCAGGAATGTCCGGCGAGGAATATGTCTCTTAAGAATTACCATTTCTGGATCTCCTCATCTGGAAGGGGGTGCTGTTGACGATATTGAGAATGATGGACGACCACCGGTCGTCGTTGGCGGAAGCGTCATGCACGATCTTACGGATAACGGGGCGGTCGTACTCTTCCACCCCGCGACCGAGCGCATAGGTCAGCAACCGCTCGGTGAACGTTTCAACGAACATATCCTTCTGTTTCGCGAGGATCTCGCGCAGGCCCTTGGGCCCGTGGAACGGCGTGCCGTCCGGGAGCGTCCCGGAGGAATCGATCGGCGGAGCGCCTGGCCCGGTGGAGTCGCGCCAGCCGCCGATGCCATCGAAGTTGTCCAGCGCGAAGCCCAAGGGGTCCATCATCTTGTGGCAAGCGGCGCAGGCCGGATTGGACCGATGCTGCTCCATGCGTTCACGCATGGTCAGCTTCTGTGTGGTCTGATCTTCCTTCAACGAGGGAACATTGGCGGGAGGCGGAGGCGGAGGCGTTCCCAAGAGCTGCTCCATGACCCACTTGCCGCGGATGGTTGGGGCCGTCCGGTTGGGATAGGAGGTCACCGCGAGAATGCTGGCTTGCCCCAAAAGACCGTAGCGGTTCGGGTCCTCGAGCTTAACGCGGCGGAACTCGTTGCCGTAGACGCCCTTGATTCCGTAGTGCTCGGCCAGGCGCTCATTCAAGAAGGTGTAGTCCGTGCTCAAGAGATCGGCGACGCTCTTATCCTCCTTGAGCGTATTGCCGACCAAAAGCTCGGTTTCCTTCTGCATCGCCTGGCGCAAATTCTCGTCGAACTTCGGGAAGGCCGTCGTGTCCGGCGATATTCTTTCGATATTGCGCAAGAACAGCCATTGGCCGACGAAGTTCTTGATCAGCGATTCCGAACGGGAATCGGCCAGCATGCGCTTGACTTGCGCCTGCAGGACCGACGGGTCATGGAGCTGTCCCTTCTCGGCAACGGCGAGGAGCTCGTCGTCGGGAATGCTGCTCCACAGGAAGAAGGACAAGCGCGACGCAAGCTCGACGTCGTTGACCTGGTAGACGGATCCGGGAGTGGCGCTGGCCGGATCGAGCTCCGCGCGGAAGAGGAAATCTGGCGACACCAGGATCTTCTGCATCGCCAATCTCACGCCGGACTCGAACCCGCCATCCTCGGCGCCCTGCTTATAGAGCGCGAGCAATTGGGGCATGTCGTCGGATGTGACCGGACGCCGATAGGCGCGGTGGGCGAGGTTGGCGAGGACTTTCTCCGCGCAAGCAACTTCGTCGGCGGCGCCGGACGGATGGCAAATGAAAATCTTGTCGCGGGTGGGCGTCTTACCCGGCCCCTCCACATTGAACGGCCCGGCAATCGTGACGCCGGCTATGCCTTCGAAATACGCCTGCACGTCGTCGCTCCGGACCGGGTCGATGATCCCTTCCCTGAGCAGCGTGTCTTTCAAGAACGTGGCAGCGATCTGTCTGGTGCCAGCCTTTACCTCCAAGCGCACTTTGAGAGTCGCGTCGGGAGGCGTTCCGCCGCCGAGCACGATCTTCTTCGTGCTCTTAGGAATGGTGAACAGCTTCAGCCTCTGATCATCGAGCCTCAAGTCCAGATTGCGGTCCCGCTCGAAGCCCAAATATTCGTCGTTCCTGTTCCTCTGCAGGGTGACGGAGATCTCATATTCGCCGTCGACCGGAAAGTAGTGATGAATGCCGGTGCCGCCGCGCGAGCCGACCGGAGCGTTTTCGCTTAACCGAGTGTCCTGAGTTAGCGCGTGAGGAACAGTGTAAGTCTGATAGGACGTGGGCAACGTCATGTCGCCAACGGCCTGGCGGCTGATCTTGCGCGCCGCCGAAAGGTAACGCTCGAGGAGTGCAGGCGACACCTGCAGCACATCGCCGATGTTGTCGAAGCCGTAGCCGATGTCGTCGGCCGGCAACAGGTCGCCGACGTCAACCTCCAGCGCCAGCAAATCGCGAATCGCATTCGCGTATTCGGTGCGGTTCAGGCGATGCAGCGTCGGACTTCCGGGATTGGGCCGGGCCTCCGAGACGCGATCGCGTTCGGATTCGATCGACGAAACGACCGCGTTGTAGGTTGCCTCCGTTGGCCGGGGCATGCCGACAGGCGGCATTGCACGGCTGCGGAGCTTGGTGATCATCTTCTCCCAAACCTCGCCGTGGGCGTCGAGATGGGCGAGGTCCAAGTTCTCGAGATTGAGCTTTGCGCGTGCCTTGGGACCGATATGGCAGGACTCGCAATAAACCTTCCAGGTCGACCAAACCAATTGCTGATCGAATGTCCCGTGATAGGCAGCTGCGGCAGCGGAGGCAGAGGTCGGTTTGTCCGTAGACGGAGTCGACGGAGTCGCGCCGGGCAATAGGATCATGCCCGCGAGGACCATGCCAACAGTGCCCAGTGCTCGGGTACGAATCATGTGTCGCTCCCTCCCACGTGCAAACAGGGCTTATAACAAGGTAAAGCTACACCCGCTAAGGCGGTTCTAACAAGCGAAGGTTGTGGTTTTCCGCGGAAATTCTGCTTTTTTCGCGGCTCGGGCGGCACTG
>WNFL01099631.1_pt1 | contig 10571 bp, 9 predicted proteins | sample 5400361 | NCBI WGS metagenome assembly WNFL01 (sample SAMN13153351, study PRJNA577476) | soil metagenome | isolation source: 40 cm soil on Douglas fir-dominated hillslope | place: USA:California | collected 2013-09-17 | reverse complement strand
AACGAAGGCGCCCGGATTTTGCATTTGTATGGCCGGTTGGTGCCGTCGGCGATCAGATAGACGCCAAATTCGCCTTTGGGCGCTTCGACGGCGGCATAAATCTCGCCGGCCGGCACGTGATGGCCTTCGCTGTAGAGCTTGAAATGCTCGATCGTTGCTTCCATGGAGCGCTTCATCTCCGCGCGCAACGGTGGAACCACCTTATTGTCCCTGGCCGCGAACGGCCCCTGGCCTTCGGGCCGACGAAGTTTGTCAAGGCACTGCTTCATGATGCGCACCGATTGGCGCATTTCCTCCATCCGTACGAGATAGCGGTCGTAGCAGTCGCCGTGCTTGCCGACCGGGATATCAAAATCGAGCTCCGAATAACATTCGTACGGTTGCGCCTTACGCAGATCCCAGGCCGCCCCGGAGCCGCGCACCATGACGCCCGAGAAGCCCCAACCCCATGCGTCGGCGAGCTTGACTTCAGCTATACCGACATTGCGCTGCTTGAAGATGCGATTCTCCGTGAGCAGGACCTCAAGATCGTCGCAGACCTTCAGGAACGGATCGCAAAACGCCCAGATGTCGTCGAGAAGCTGCGGCGGCAGATCCTGATGGACGCCGCCGACCCGGAAGTAATTGGCATGCATCCGCGCACCCGATGCACGCTCATAAAACGCCATCAGCTTCTCGCGCTCCTCAAAGCCCCACAGTATCGGCGTCAGCGCGCCGACATCGAGGGCCTGGGTCGTCACGTTGAGGAGATGAGAGAGCAGACGTCCGATCTCGGAATAGAGGACGCGGATAAGCTGCCCGCGCCTGGGAACGGTGATGCCGAGAAGCCTTTCGGCGGCCAGGCAGAACGGGTGCTCCTGGTTCATGGGCGCGACATAGTCGAGCCGGTCGAAATAGGGCAGCGCCTGCAGATACGTCTTATGCTCGATCAGCTTTTCAGTGCCGCGGTGCAAGAGGCCGATATGGGGATCGACGCGCTCGACGATCTCGCCGTCAAGCTCAAGCACAAGGCGAAGCACGCCGTGGGCTGCGGGGTGCTGGGGCCCGAAGTTGAGGGTGAAATTGCGGACAGCGGCTTCCATGGCGCATCAGGCCTGTTGCTGAGGCAACGTGGGGCGGTATCAGGAGTTCCGAACGGCGTCCCCTCCAGGATCGCCGCGGCACGGAAACCGGACGGTATTGATTTTGTTGGGAATTCCAAGATTAGTTCGTTTTGACTGAATCCGGCGCCGAACAGTCCAATACCGTACATAGTATTATCATACCTTCTTCGGCCGCCGTCGGCGTGCAGCCTTCCGGCGCGCCACGTCGAATGCGCGGATGGCGAGCTTGCGCCGCCACAGCGCGCCGCGTTCGTACCGATCGAGCCTGGCGAGCCGCGCACTGATGTCCGACAGGGTGGTAACGCGCTTGTCCGCGCCCGGGGCGCCGGCCTCGCCCGGCATCGCGATCGGCCCCGTCAGGCTGGTGACGGGGCGGTCGTCGGGGTCGGCCATTGCGGCCGAGATGATGTCGCGGCGGACACGTGCGACGCGCATGAGATCGACCTGCGCCTCCGCGATCCGGCGCGCCCGGCCGATCAGCTCGGGGTCCTGGCATCCCCGCGCGATCTCCTCCGCCATGAACGCGACATCCGCGCCGACATCGGGATCATACATCACCGCCACGTTGAGGCCGTGCTTGCGGGCGTTCTGCGCCGAGCGCGCCTTGCCGGCCGCCCTTGCTGATGCCGGCGCTGATTCCGGCGCCGATGCCGGCATTGCGGGCGCCGCCGCTGCAGCCGGCGCCGCCCGCCGCGTCGGGCGCGGTCATGCGCCGCCCGGTGCGGGCGCGACGTCCTCGAACTCGGCGTCGATGGCGTCCCCGGCGCGGCGCAGGGCCTGCCCGAAGGCTAAGCGGCGCGAGCGGATTTCGCGCAGCACGGCGTCGCGGCGCGCCTCGGCGATGATGACCATGCGATCGATGCGCTCGACATCGTCGATGCGGGCGGCGAGCGTCTGCGCCATCACGTCGTCGATGGTGAGGCCGGCCTGGCCGAGCAGCCGCTCGACCTCGCACATGGCTTCCTCGTCGCCCGAGGCCCACTTCCGGGAAAGCTTATCAGCTTTATCCCAGGCGGTGAGCGGCGTCAGCACCCGTTCGAGCCCCTCATGCGCCGCCGCGTGCAACAATTGCGATTTCAGACGGCGCAGCCGGACGCTGTCCCACACCAGATCGACGACATTGCGCACCCAGATCTCTTCCACGAAATCGGCGGGGGCGACATCGGCGGAAATCCGCTCCAGGATCACGTCGTAATTGGTTCCGTCCTCGCCGTCGATCAGCGGCCGCGGCCCGAGCAGCGCCAGGCATGGCGTGCGGGTGGGCGCAGGAGGCGACGCGAGCGCCGCGCCGGGAGCGGCGAAAGCGGCGGATGGGGCAGGAGAGACCGCGGACCGCGCAGAGGCCGCGGCGACAGACCGGAGATGCGGTTTTCTCGCCATGGAAGGGACTCCTTGGACCGCCCGAGGCCGTTTGTGCGGACCGTGGGCAAGTGGAGAAAGTGCCGCTCTCATCCGTCATTATAGGACTATTCCGCCGTTTGACAAGCGACGGCTCCTAATTTTTGTTTGATAGTCCGTAATAGCCCGTGGCCCGTAGGGCGCAATAAGCGCAGCGCATTGCGCCGCAGGCGCGAAAGCGGCGTGAGACCGATGTCTTTTGCCCCCTGCCAAAGGGCCCATCCCGTCGTGCTGCCGCGAGCGTGTTTGAGACGGAGCGGCGCAATGCGCTGCGCTTATTGCGCCCTACGGCAGTCCACTTTGAGCCGCAGGCGAACGATGTACCCGCGACCCTTTCAACAAACATCGGCAGTTATACGATCGGTCAACATTTACGCGATGGGCCATAGCAGACACATCTATCGCAGCTATGAATCACTTGAGGAGATGATCGCATCGAGAACGCGAAGTGCATCGACAGTGCCTTCCGCTTCGCCCTTCTCAAAGTCTTGTTCTGTCTGCGCCATCGTGTTTGTAACGTGGGCAAGACAGAGAACCTTTCTCTTGTTGCACTGTGCGAAGGCATATAGCGCAGCTGCTTCCATCTCGACGGCAAGTACTTCCCGTGCTCGTGCTGCTGCAATCGCCTCGGCGGTCTCACGGAAGGGCGCGTCGGTCGTCCAGCTTGAGCCAACCACAGCATTCAGACCCTTGCTCCTGAGCGCGGCAGCTGCCTTCGCCACCAGATCGGCGTCCGCCTCGCTGTAATCCGACGGCGCGAGATAATGATAGCTGGTTCCTTCGTCGCGCAGTGCGCGCTCGATAATCACGAAATAAGGAGTTGGTCCGACCGGCCTGATCTGGCCTGCAGATGTCACACTCACCAGAAAGCTACAGCCACTCGCGAACAATTGCTCCGCGATCAGGACGGCAAATGGAGCGCCCACGGCGCAGCCGACAATTCCAACCATTCGTCTGCCAAGTTGGAACGTATCGAGTGTCGTATGGTAGCACGGCCAGCCTGCAAACGGCTTCGCTTCGCCAGTATCACGCAAGCGTCGTACGATGTCGCCGTCGGGATCGAGAATGCAGATCGCCGGCACATCGATCGCCGCAAGATTTTTTTGCCGCCGCGCTTCTCGTAAGAGTGCGTCGGGCCGGAAGACCGACGGCGAAGATGGATTCTTGTTGTCGAGCAGCGGCGGCATGGTGTTCTCAGGAAGGAGCGCGTTCGAAGACAGCCCCGTAATGATAAGGCGGCAGTTCGACAAGTTCCGCGAGCCTAAGTTCGCCCGCTTCGACAGACTGAATCGTCTGCTCCGGCGACATCCTCAATTCCGTCTTTGGGCCTCGCGGCTCTCCCAGGATCGCGGTCTCCTCGCGCGGCCGCTGATGCCAGTTGACGATTGCAAAGCGGCCCCGTGACTTCAACGTCCTGTGGACAGCTTGCGCCAATCGATGCCGATCTGGAACGCCGTGAAAGGCATTCGCCATGAACACGAAGTCAACAGGCCGTGGCGCAAGCTTGTCGAGACCGTAGGCATCACCTTCCACGAAGTCGCAATTCATCGCCCCGGCCGACATCAGGCGATGTCGCGCAAGCTCCAAAACTTGCCGGTCGATGTCGATCGCGAGGACGTGGCGGGCGACCTTCGCCATTGGCAGGGTGAACCAGCCGTCTCCGCAGCACAGGTCGACCGCGTCCATGTCTCGCTGGAGTCCGACGGCTCGAAGCACCGCGGTGGGGTCCGGCCACAGGGTGTCCCACCATCCGGTGGTCGGCATTTCGGTGCCTTCGAAGAATCCCGGAAGACGGTCTGACATTGCAAAATCTCGAGCCAGCTTGACGGCAGAGCGTCATTCAATTATTCAATTGAGTGATTTAAGTTGGCGGAGAGCCCGGCGTCAATGCAGAGTCCGAAACAGCTGCTCTTCGGCCATTTCGCGGCCATTGCGAAGAACTTGGGTCACGTGCACCGGCTTGAGCTGCTGGAGCAACTCGGCCAAGGTGAGCGCACCGTCGAGATTTTGGCGCAGAAAGCCCGTTTGTCGGTCGCCAACACCTCCCAACACCTGCAGCATCTGCGGCGCGCTGGACTCGTGACCGCGCGGCGCGCCGGTAAGTTCGTTTGCTACCGCCTCGCCGATGACGCAGTTCTCGATGTGCTGGCGGCGCTCGGAAAAATTGCGGAGCGCAATGTCGCGGAGGTCCAGCAGGTGATGCGCCGGTATTTCCACGAGCGCGACAGCTTGGAACCTGTCTCTCGCCGAGAACTACGTAAGCGCCTGCGGTCGGAGGCCATAACGCTTCTCGATGTGCGACCCGAGGATGAGTTCGCGTTGGGACATTTGCCGAGGGCTGTGAACATCCCACTGAAGAGTCTTGAGGCGCATCTTTCGGAGCTAGACCCGTCTAAGGAGATTGTTGCTTACTGTCGCGGGCCCTACTGCGTACTCACCTATGAAGCTGTAGCAGTGCTGCGAGCGCGTGGCTTCAAGGTTCGTCGGCTCCAGGACGGGTTTCCGGAGTGGCGCGCGGCCGGATTGCCCGTCGTGTGCGGGACGGGCTGATGGTTCGCAGATATGGGCGCGTCTTGTTGAAGAGCCCATAGCCCGTAGGGCGCAATAAGCGTAGCGCATTGCGCCGCGCCGGCGCGAAAGCGGTGTGAGGTCGATGTTCTTTGCCCCCGCCAAGGGCCGTAGGGCGCAATAAAGCGATTGCGGCCTACTCTTGCTACAAATCCGTGGGGCGCAAGCCAGTATGGCGCGCGATACGCGCAAGCATTTTCGACCCAATTTCTTCTCCGTCGTGAAATGCAAAGACGAAGTTGGGTCACCCTTCCTTGACCAGAACGCGATGCGATCCGCGTTGCCGCGCGATACGCCATCCTGTTTCGCTGCAAGGCCGCAAGTACCCGACGCGCGCGGAAGGCCGGCCATTCTTGTCATGCTGCGGAAAAGATCTGCGGGAATCCTGGGACCGGTTCACCGTTTTCTACCCGATCCGCCAGGACACGTAGCGCCAGCGCCTCGACCTTCACAATGGCTTCGTCGCGGCTTTGTCCGTAGGCCATCACGCCCGGCAGGTCCGGCACCTCGGCAATGAAGCGCCCATCGGTCTCTTCTTCCACCTCAATCCTTAGCATAAGATTGCCATCTCCAAATACGTGCGAACCATTTCCATCATAGCACGCAAGATAGGTTGAGCTGAAGGGCTGGCAGGTCATTGAATGCTGCCCAGCGGTTCCACACATAACAGGGCAAAATCGGGTGATCGATGTCTGAATTCTCCAGTGGTTGGATGTGGTCTGAAGCGTGTGAGATGCTGGCGCGGGCCGAGCGGCTGCATCGCGAGCTGTTCCGGCCGGCGCTAGGGAGCGGCGTTCCGACCTGGGAGCCGCCGGTCGACATGCTGGAAACCGAACGCGAGGTGCTGGTGCTGGTGGCGCTTCCGGGCGTTGAGCCCGATGAAGTCGAAACCGTGATCGAAGGCGCCCACCTGGTGGTGACCGGACGCCGCATATTACCGGCCGAGCTGGCGACTGCCGTGATCCACCGCCTCGAGCTGCCGCAAGGCCGGTTCGAGCGCCGCGTCAGGCTGCCGGGCGGGCAGTACGGAGCGGTGCGCCGGGCTGCGGTTCACGGCTGCGTGCTCATCACCTTGCAGAAAACCGGGACGTTCCGCGGTTGAATTGAACATGACCGAACTCTTCGAATCGCGCGCGCAGCGGGGCGAGACGCAGCAAGGCCCTGCCAATGTCGACAAAGCAGCCGGCGCGCTGCCGCTGCCGTCCGATGCGCTCGTCATCCTTCCGGTGCGAAATTTCGTATTGTTTCCAGGCGTCGTCATGCCGGTGTCGATCGGCCGGGCGCGTTCGGTCGCTGCCGCGCAGCAGGCGATCCGCGAACAGCGGCCGATCGGCATCCTGATGCAGCGCGATCCGACCACGGAGGACCCCCTCCCCCTCGATCTGCACCGCATGGGCACGATCGCCAACGTGGCGCGCTACATCACGGCGCCTGACGGCGGACATCATCTCATCTGCCAAGGCGACCAGCGCTTTCAGATCGTCGAGTTCCTGGACGGCTGGCCCTTCCTCGTCGCACGGGTCGTGCACATCCCGGAGCCCCATCCCTCAGGCCCCGAGGTCGAGGCGCGTTTTCTGCATCTGCAAAGCCAGGCCGTAGAGGCCATTGAACTTCTGCCGCAGGCGCCGCCGGAACTTTTGGCCGCCATCCAGTCGGTGACATCACCGGCGGAGCTTGCCGATCTGACCACCGCCTACACGGACATGAAGCCGGAAGAAAAGCAGGAGATCCTCGAGACCATCGATGTGGTCGCGCGGATGGAGAAGGTTTCGCGCTTCCTCGCACAGCGCATCGAAGTGCTGCGGCTTTCAGCCGAGATCGGCAGGCAGACCAAGGCGGCGCTCGACGAGCGCCAGCGCGAGGTGCTGCTGCGGGAGCAGATGGCGGCTATTCAGCGCCAGCTCGGCGAAGGCGAGGAAGGCCGGGCCGCGGAGGTCAAGGAGCTTTCCGAGGCGATCACCAAGGCCGGCATGCCGAAGGAGGTCGAAGAGGCGGCCCGCAAGGAGCTGCGGCGCTTCCAGCGCATGCCGGAAGCGGCTGCCGAGGCCGGCATGGTGCGGACCTATCTGGACTGGTTGATCGAATTGCCGTGGACCCTGCCCGAGGAGACCCCGATCGACATTGTCGAGGCGCGCCGCATTCTCGATGAAGACCATTTCGGCCTCGACAAGATCAAGCGGCGGATGGTCGAGTTCCTCGCGGTGCGCAAGCTCGCGCCGCACGGCAAGGCGCCGATCCTGTGCTTCGTCGGTCCGCCCGGCGTGGGCAAGACATCGCTTGGCCAATCGATCGCGCGGGCGATGAATCGCAAGTTCGTGCGCGTCAGCCTCGGCGGCATGCACGACGAGGCGGAGATCCGCGGGCACCGGCGCACCTATATCGGGGCGCTACCGGGCAACATCATACAGGCGATCCGCAAGGCCGGGGCCCGCAACTGCGTGATGATGCTCGACGAGATCGACAAGCTTGGCGCCGGCATCCAGGGCGATCCCTCCGCCGCGCTCCTTGAAGTGCTCGACCCCGAGCAGAACAACAGCTTCCGGGACAACTACCTGGGCGTCCCGTTCGATCTCAGCCGCGTGGTGTTCATCACCACCGGCAATCTGCTCGACACCATACCGGGGCCGCTGCGCGACCGCATGGAGATCATCGGCCTCGCCGGCTACACGGTGACGGAAAAGCGCGAGATCGCGCGGCGTTATCTGGTGCGCCGGCAGATGGAGGCCAACGGGCTCAAGGCGGGTGAGGTCGAGCTCACCGAGGCGGCGCTCGGCGACATCATCGTGAGTTACACCCGGGAAGCCGGCGTGCGCAATCTCGAGCGGGAGATCGGAAAGGCGCTGCGTCACGCCGCGGTGCGTGTTGCGGAGGGCGAGCGCGGGCCGATTCGCATCGATCGCGACGACCTCATTGCCATCCTGGGAGCGCCGCCGTTCGAGAGCGAGCTTGCGATGCGCACCAGCGTGCCGGGCGTCGCCACCGGGCTCGCCTGGACGCCGGTCGGCGGCGACATTCTGTTCATCGAGGCCACGCGCATTCCGGGCAACGGCAAACTCATTCTCACCGGCCAGCTCGGCGACGTCATGAAAGAAAGCGCGCAGGCGGCGCTGAGCATCGTCAAGAACGGCGCGGCAACGTTCGGCATCGACGCGGCCCGTTTCGACCGCATCGACATCCACATCCATGTGCCGGCGGGAGCGACGCCGAAGGATGGCCCGAGCGCCGGCGTCGCCATATTCATGGCCCTGGTCTCGCTGATGACCGAGCGGACGGTGCGCAGCGACACCGCCATGACGGGCGAGATCAGCCTGCGGGGGCTGGTGCTCCCGGTCGGCGGCATCAAGGAGAAGGTGGTGGCGGCGCACGGCGCTGGCATCCGGCGGGTCATGCTGCCGGCGCGTAACCGCAAGGATTTCGACGATATTCCGGAGGAGGTCCGCAAGCAGGTGGAGTTCGTCTGGTTGGAGCGCATCGAACAAGCCGTTGCGGCGGCGCTCGATCCGGCTGATGCGGAGAAGCCCTTGCTCCCCGAGAACTCCCTGAGATGGTGATGCTTCTCGATGGTCAGTGCAGAACACTGTAGTCCATGGAGCTGATCTAAGACGATGCGCGAGCCGATCCTCGTGATCAACGCCGGGTCGTCCAGCATCAAGTTCTCGGTGTTTGAAACGGCTGCCGACCGGTCTCTTGCGGCCGGCGTGCATGGTCAGGTCGAGGGTATCGGGACATCTCCCAGGCTGAAGATTGCGGATGCCCAAGGTCGTAGCGTGGCGGATCAAACCCCAGCCGGCAACGACCACCGCGCCGCGATCGCGGCCATTCAGGGCTGGTTCACGGACCATGTTGGCGGCGAGGCCGGATTTGGCGGCGTCGGCCACCGCATCGTCCATGGCGGAACGGCCTATTGCGAGCCGGTCGTGATCGATGAGCGCGTGATATCCAGTCTTGAGGAGCTGGTGCCTCTGGCGCCGCTGCACCAGCCTCATCACATCGCCGCCATCCGCGCCGTCGCTGCCGTCGCGCCTGCGGTGCCGCAGGTCGCCTGCTTCGACACCGCTTTCCATCGCGACCAGCCGCCGCTGGCCTTAGAATTCGCATTGCCGCGCGAACTCACCGCCAAGGGCATCCGTCGCTACGGCTTTCATGGCTTGTCGTATGAATACATCGTTTCGAAGCTTCCCGAGGTGGCGCCTCAATGCGCCAACGGCAAACTCGTGGTGGCGCATCTCGGCAACGGCGCCAGCATGTGTGCCATCGCGGAGCGCCGCAGCATCGCGACCACCATGGGATTTACGCCGGTCGATGGTCTGCCGATGGGAACCCGGACCGGCGCGCTCGACCCCGGCGTTATCCTGTATCTCATTGCGCACGAGCGGATGGATACCAATGCCGTCCAGCATCTGATCTACGAGGGTTCCGGCTTGCTCGGGGTTTCGGGCTTGTCCGGCGATATGCGCACCCTGCTGGCGAGCAACGCGCCGGCCGCGCGGGAGGCCGTCGCGCTGTTCGTCTATCGCATTGGCCGCGAGCTGGGCTCGCTCGTCGCCGCGCTCGGCGGCCTCGATGCCCTCGTCTTTACCGGAGGCATCGGCGAGAATGCGGCCGAGATACGGGCGCGGGTGTGCCGGCATGCCGGTTGGATCGGCGTAGCTCTGGACGAAGAAGCCAATGCGCGAGGCGGTCCGCTGATATCGCGGCGGGGCTCGGCCGTGTCGGTGTGGGTCTTGCCGACCAATGAAAACCTGATGGTCGCGCGCCATACGCGGCGGTTGATCGAAGAGACTGCCCGAGCAGGAATTGTCCGCACTCGTTGATCAGCTCCAGTAGAGCGATTCGATGAAAACGATCATGTGCGCGGCCTGGTCATTCCGGGGCGCCACCGAAGGTGGCGAGCCCGGAATCCATAGCCCCGGCCGGTGGTTATGGATTCCGGGCTCGCCGCTTCGCGGCGCCCCGGAATGACGCCGCATATGATTCGAACTTCGAAATCGATCCACTAATCGCCAGCCCCGGCCGCCGGTCCATGGGGCCAGCTCCAGACCCGAATTTCCGGCATGTCCTCGCCGTGCTCGTCGACGTAGTGCCTGTGCTCGATCAGCTTGTTGCGAAAGCGCTGCTTGGTGTGTGCGGCCCGGCTCCCGAGTCCAGGCACGCGTTCGATGACGTCCATCGCCAAATGAAAGCGATCGAGCCGGTTGAGCACGGCCATGTCGAACGGGGTGGTCGTCGTCCCCTCTTCAATGAACCCGCGAACATGAATGTTGTCATGGTTCCGGCGATTGTAGGTCAACCGATGGATCAGATGGGGGTAGCCGTGATAGGCGAAGATCACCGGTCGATGGGTGGTAAAGAGGCCATCGAAATCCGCATCGCTGATGCCGTGGGGATGGACATCCCTGGACTGCAACGTCATGAGGTCGACGACATTGACGACCCGGATCCTCAGGTCCGGAAGGTCCCCGCGCAATAGCCCCACCGCGGCGATCGTCTCCAATGTCGGCA
>WNFL01076149.1_pt2 | contig 10571 bp, 9 predicted proteins | sample 5400361 | NCBI WGS metagenome assembly WNFL01 (sample SAMN13153351, study PRJNA577476) | soil metagenome | isolation source: 40 cm soil on Douglas fir-dominated hillslope | place: USA:California | collected 2013-09-17 | reverse complement strand
GCCTGCGGCAATCACCGGACCATCGTGATGGGTGGTCAGGCGCCTGGCTTCCGCCTCGATCAAAAGATCGCGCCGCGCCGCCGGCTCGATCTTTCCAATTTCCTCAAGATGCGCGGGCCATGCCTGTCGCGCAATCCGCAAGAAGTCCAGCGAATGCTGCCAATATTTGTCCAGTTGGTCGGGCACCAACCCATCAAGCGCCTCCCAACCGACGCCGCGGGTGACCATGTCGTCCATCAGGCGCGCCAGATCGCCCGCCAATGCCAGCGTCGACGCCGGGCCGCCAACCACGAGCGGCGACGACACGGGACTCCTGGCCCAGGCCGCGACCAGTCTTGCCAGCGTGAACCTGCGGTCGAGTTCGCCAAGTTTTGGCGGAATGTCCAACGGCGGCGCGCCGCCATATTGTTCGGCCTCTTCGGCGAACGCCAGCTCGTCTTCGTTTTCAGCACATCGAGAAAAATTTCCCGCGCCATACGTCCGGCGCGCCGGGTCGGCAAATAAAGCGTCGCCTGGGCGAGGTCAGCAGGATGCGCACGGGCCTCGAAGCCGTCGACCAGCCTGCCGTCGACCAAGGCGGCGATGACGGTGCGCAAGAACGGCACTGAAACGGGAACACTGAAAACGCGCATGGGGATCCTGATTCGCGATCAGGCTGTATCATGGCATGGGCAAATTTGGGGTGCGATTTCTAAATCGTAACCTCGACTTGATCGAGGGTGACCCGCGCATCCATCACAAAGATTCCCTTCAAAAGGAGATGGATTGCCGGGTCAAGCCCGGCAATGACGGCGAAGAGCCCGCGCGCGCTTACGCGACGCTTTCGAGAAAGGCTTCTTCCGCCGCGTGGACCGCGTCGGGGGTTCCGACATGCATCCACACGCCGTCCAGCCGCAGGCCGAACAGCCGTTCCTGCTCGTTGGCAGAATCGAACATCCTGGTCAGTGAGAATTCGCCTGATGGCGCATCGGTGAACAAGGATGGCGACATGATCGCGGCGCCGGCATAGACGAACGGGACGCGCCGTCGGGCAGCATCGCGTAATCGCCGCGCCCGCCATAGCCAATGCTGCTCGTCGTCGGCGCCATCAGCAGCAGGATATCCATGCGCGCGGGGTCGAAGGCTTCGGCCAGCCGCGCCAGGTTAGGACGCACGCCGTCGATCCACAGCGTATCTGCATTGACAAGGAAAAACGGCGCATCGCCAAGCAAAGGCAGCGCCTTGACGACGCCGCCGCCGGTGCCGAGCACCTCGTCGCGCTCATCGGAAATGATCACGCGGGGGCGCACGCGCGCGGCTGTGTGATCAATGATCTGGTCGGGCAAATAGTGCACATTGACGACAGCTTCCGTCACGCCGGCGTCGCCGAGCTTATCGAGCACATGATCGAGCAGCGCCTGGCCTGCCACGCGCACCAGCGGCTTTGGCATCCGGTCCGTCAGGGGACGCATGCGCACGCCGAGACCGGCGGCGAGGACCATGGCTTTGGTGGGATTGACCGACATTTTTCGTAAATTCTCGAACCGTTGTTCTTGGAAGCGCTGGGTGGCGCAGATCATATCACGGCGATTGGTGCGCCGCATCGATCGTTGATGCCATAACCGTCCGAGATGACGGCCATGCGACGAGCATCATACTGGCGAGATCAGACCTCGACGTCCAGCGCATCACGCCGTGCCTTTTTCTTCTTGTCGCCCGGCCTCAGAAAATTGACGCCGATCTGATCGCCATTGACCCAGGACAGCTCGCAGCGGCGGTAGGCGAGGCCGGTGGAGGACAACAACAGGAAGAATTCCTTCAGATGCAACCCTTCGACGGATCCTTCAACCGTCAGCTTCGCGCCAGTCTCGGAAACGTCTTCCATCGTGCAATCGCGCCGCCAGGTACCATCGATGCCCATCATATGCGCACTGATGCCGCGTTCGAATGTGACGCGATCGCCCTTGCGCCGTTCTGCCACCATGGTTTAGCTCCCGCTCAAAGCAGCCGACCCGCGCCCATGTGGGGTCCGCCGCAGATTTTAAAGGGGGGCTAGCTAACAAGCGGTAAATTTACGGAGTCGGCGGGGGGACATGGACCGCATACCAGGCCCGAACGCCGGAGAGCAGGGGATGAGCCAGCGAACGGTTGAGATAGGTCCAGATTCGGGGCTGATGGCGCAAATATTGCGGCTTGCCGTCGCGCCGGTTGAGCCGCGCAAAGGTGCCGAGCAGCCGGGTGTTACGCTGCGCCGACATGATGGCGTAAAGCTCGGCGAAGCCAGCCGGATCGAAGGCGTCGTCGGAGGCGCGCCGCGCCTTGATGTAACGCGCCAGCAACGCAAGTTCGAACTGCTCGGGTACGTCGATGCGCGCGTCCTGCAGCAAAGACACCAGGTCGTAGGCGGCCGGTCCCAGCACGGCATCCTGGAAGTCGATGATGCCGACTTTCGCAATTCCTGGCCGTTCGTCGAGCCAGATCAGGTTGGGCGAATGAAAGTCGCGCAGGACCCAGGTCCTTGGCGCCGCCGCGGGCTTGCTCAGCAAATTACGCCACATCGTGACGAATTCGGCGCGCATCTCGTCGCCCGGTTCGGCCCCGCGGTCGGGCAGATACCATTCGAGCATCAATCCGGCCTCGACCAGCAACGCATCGGTGTCGAAGGTTGGTATGGCGTAGGTGCTGTCGGGCACCAGAGGCAGGATGAAAGGCAATACTTCGCGGTGCAGCGCCGCCAGCATGTCAGTGGCGGCTTGATAACGCTCCACGATCGGTCGGGGTGGATCGCCTTCGACAAAGCCGGCGCTGCCGAAATCCTCGGTGATCAGGAATCCGGCGTCGAGGTCGGCATGATGGATCGATGGCGTCGAGAAACCGCGCTCGCGCAGACCATTGGCAATGGCGACAAACGGCTTGACGTCCTCGGCCAGATGAACCGCAGCACTATATGATTTTCCATCATAGACCGCCGGCCCGTCGGGCCGCCGCGGCGAGTTCATCAGGATGACAACGCCATCGTCGCGGTTGAGCCGCGCATAGGAACGCGTCGACGCGTCGCCGGCCATGCGCTGGAACTGCCGCAGCAGCTTGAGCCTTGCGACTTGAGCGGCCGCTTTTCCGTAGCCGGTGACGTCGACGGCGCGGGCCGTCGGTTCGAGCTCCGGACGATGACTGAGCGCGATGTCGATCCGGTCCTCGGGAAGCGCGTCCGGTGCGCGTTCCGGCCATTCGATCAGCACCACCGTGGCCTCGGGCAATGGCGACAAGCCGATCTCTTCCAGTTCGGCGGGATCGTCGACGCGATAGAGATCGGCATGAACCAGCGGAAACGGCGGCAGATCGTAGCTTTGTGCGAGCGTGAAGGTCGGGCTTGGCACCTCGAGCGCGTCGTCGCCGGCGAGATATCGGATCATCGCGCGGGCCGCTGCGGTTTTGCCGGCGCCGAGGTCACCGGAGAGAGTGATGATGTCGCCTGGGCTGATCAGCAATGCGAGGTCGGCTATCAAATGCGCGGTCGCCGTCTCGTTCGCAAGCACCAGCGAGAATGTGGTGGGATCGGTCATTCCGCGGCGTTGCGATGCGCTGCCTGATCGATCGGAAAGTCGCACGTGACGGTCGTGCCTTTGCCGACGATCGAATCGACGCGCACCTTGCCTCCGTGCAGTTCGACGAAGGAGCGCACCAGCGACAGGCCGAGGCCGGCGCCGCGATGCCGCGACCCGTTGGAATGACTCTCGAACCAGTCGAACACCTTGTCCTTGACGTCGGGCGGAATTCCCGGGCCGGAGTCGGTCACGGTGAAAATGATGCTGTGCTCGGTTCGTCCGGCGCTCAAGCCGACGGTGGCGTCCTGGGGGGAAAATCCGACGGCATTCGCGAGCAAATTATACAGCACTTGCACCACGCGGCGTTCGTCGCCCATGAAGCTCCCGATATTGGGATCGACGTCGACCTTGAGTTCGATACGGTCGGTTGCGAGCCGGTCCTGGATGCCTTCGGCCGCGGCTTCGATGGTCTTGCGGATATCGACGGAGCCTAGACTGAGCGACATCGCGCCGGCGTCGATGGTAGCGAGATCGAGGATGTTGTTGATGATGGCGAGCAGCGCGTTGGTCGAAGCGGTGATGTAGCCGAGATATTCGGCCTGTTTCGGCATCAGCGGACCGGTCACCGGATCGCTCAGGAAGTGGGCAAATCCGATGATGGTGGTCAGCGGCGAGCGCAGTTCGTAGGAAACGTGGTGGACGAAATCGACCTTCATCTGGTCGGCGGTCTCCAGCGCCTCGTTCCGTTCGCGCAGCGCGCGCTCGACGTTCTCGGTATCGGTGATGTCCTGGAAGGTCAACATGGTGGCGCCGTCGGGCAGCGGCATGGTCATGCAGTCGAGCACGCTACCATCCTTGCGCTCAAGCTTCAGCGGCACCTCGACCCGGTTTTCGATCGCGGTAATGGCCTCGCGGAGCGCTCGCCAGGTGACGGCGTCATCGAGCAAGGGTCTGCACCAGGCTTCCACGGTCTCGATATGCGGCTGTTCCCGCAGCGCCTCGGGCGACAGCTTCCACATTTTCGCGAATGCCGGATTGAACAATTGCGCGCGGCCGTTGCTGCCGAACACCGCGACGGCTTCGGCGAGATTATCGAGCGTTTCGCGCTGGACGCGGATCAGGCCGTCAAATCGCCGCGCCAGTTCCAGACTTTCGGTGACGTCGTCGAACAGATAGGTGACGCCGCCTTCCGGATTTGGCGTGGTGACGACACTCACCGCGCGGCCGTCGGGCAGATACCAGGTATCCTTTTGCGGGTCGACGGCGCGATAGGCCTCATGCAGCTTGGCCTTCCACGCCCGGAAATCCGGCTGCTCCGGCACTTTGCGCGCGGCGCGCAGTCGATCGAGCACGCTCGAATCGTCGGGGTTGCTGTCGAGAAACGCCCGGTCCAGATCCCACAGGCGGCGATAGGAGTCGTTGTAGAACGCCAGCCGCCGCTGGGCGTCGAAAACCGCCACGCCGGACGACAACTGATCGAGGGTGCGGCGATGCGCTTCCGCCATTCGCACCAGCGCCGCGCGCAACGCGGTAGCTTCGCTGGCGTCGATCGCGATGCCGGCGCTGCCGTCGCCGAGGTTCAGCGCGTGTACATCGTAGATGCGCCGCTCGCCCCCGACCACGATCGGCAGCCGCGCCGTGAAGGCCGCCTTTTCGTTCAGCGCGCGGTCCATGTCGTTACGGTCGCTGCTGTCGAGCAATTCGAGATCGCGATCGATCGCCTCCGCGACGCTCGGGGCGTCGGTCGCCCGCGCATAGGCGGGATTGGCGTAGCTGAGACCGCCATTGGCACGCTTGGTCCAGATCGGCCAGGGCGCCGCGGCTACGAAAGCGCGCAGTATTTCGGTTTCGTCCAGCAGCGCCTTATGCCGCAGGTTCATTTCGGCGAGTTCGCGGCGCAATCCGCTCAGTCCGCGAATCCGTACAATGGCCTGGCCGCCGATGGCGCGGCCCATGGCCTCGATGGCGTGTCCGCTGGATGTCGTCAGGTTGAGCAGAAAGCCCTCTCCGGCGTCGCGCAGGGCGTCGACCGCATGATCCATCTGCAGCGCCGGTTCCGGTGGCAGCCAGGTTCCGAATGCAAGGATACGCTGTGGCCGAGGGTGCTGGGAGTCCTGCGACATCACGAGTGAAACGTCGCCACTGATTTGCGGGCGATTGTCGCCTGCAGCCCACGAAATCAGAATCTGCGGTTCGGCGAACAACAATGCGCGTAACCGGTCGGCCTGAACTTGGAGGTCCTGGACGTCCGAGCGTAGCCGGGCCTCGTTTCTGGTCGCGCGCACCCGCGTGCGCATCAACAGAACCGCCGCCACCACCGAAAAGCTGAGCAGCGCCAGTGCCGTCGCCAGTACAGCGATTTCCTGGCGGTTGAAATCGAAGAACGCCGAGATCGCTTGTTGGAAAGGCAGATCGCCGGCGTAAGCGGGCGCTATCGACGTCAGTGCGGCCGAGCCAAGGCCGATCAGGCCGTTGCGCGCCAGTGATGAGCACGACAGCAGGGTCCGACGCATCGCTACGATCACGCCCGACATGGTTTGCCCCAAACCGCACGACTTCACGCCCGGCGCTTCACCCCGCCGTTCGCTCGCGAATCGAGTAACAATATCCCCTAATGGGACTGGGTGGGTAAGAGTCCGAACCGTGAACGCCAACCGCGTTGCAAAAAAATGCGGCATCAGACTTTATCGGTCGGAAATGAACGGCTTTTTACTCGAATTAGCGCCCGGTCGAACCGAAGCCGCCGCTGCCCCGATCGGTTGCCGAAAGCGACGCTGCGGGAACCAGTTCCGCCCGGACCACGGACGCAATCACCATCTGCGCGATGCGCTCACCGCGGCGGATCGGAAACGGCGCGTCGCCATGGTTGATCAGGAGCACGCTGATCTCGCCGCGATAATCGGCGTCAACCGTGCCGGGCGCGTTCAGCACGGTGACACCGTGTTTCGATGCGAGGCCCGAGCGCGGGCGGACCTGCGCCTCATAGCCTGATGGCAACGCGATCATAAGGCCGGTGGGCACCAGCGCGCGCTGCCCGGGCGGAAGAATCAGGGGCGAACCTTCCGGAACCGCGGCCAGGAGATCGAGCCCCGCCGCGTGTTCGCTTTGATACGCCGGCAGCGCCAGGCCCTCACCGTGCGGCAATTGCCGGATATCGACTTTGATTGCCGCGCTCACGAGGCCTTCTCCACGGTCAAGGCAATGCGCCGGACCAGCGCGGTAGCAACTTCTTCCTTCGTCATCGCCGGCCAGGATTCGACGTCGATGTCGGCGCTGATTTCTCCGCCACCGCGGGTCAAAAGATGAACCGTGTTGCGGTCGCCGCCCATCACACCGGTCGCCGGTGAGACGTCATTGGCAACGATCCAGTCGCAGCCCTTGCGCGCGAGTTTTGCTTTCGCGTTGTCGATCAGATGTTCGGTCTCGGCGGCAAAGCCGATCACCAGCCGCGGCCGCCTGTCCTGCAGTTTCGAGATTGTGGCCAGGATATCGGGATTTTCGATGAGCTGCAGCGGCGGCATGCCCGCGGAGGTCTTTTTCAGTTTCTGCTCCCCTTCATTGGCGACGCGCCAGTCGGCGACGGCGGCGGCGAAGATCGCGATATCCACCGGAAGGGCTGCCTCCACCCGGTGCAGCATGTCGCGCGCGGATTCCACGTGCTTGACGGTTACGCCGGGGGGATCGCCGAGATCAACCGGGCCCGAAATCAAGGTCACGTCGGCGCCAGCGGCCTGTGCCGCAGCCGCGATGGCAAAGCCCTGTTTGCCGGAGGAGCGGTTGGCGATGTAGCGCACCGGATCGATTGGCTCGTGCGTCGGCCCTGCTGTGAGGCCGGCAAGCGGGCGCGGTTGCGGTGGACGCAGGAAGCGTTCGGCGGCGGCCGCTATCTCCAGAGGCTCCGCCATCCGGCCGACGCCCGCCTCGCCGGCTTCGGCCATCTCGCCGGCATTGGGTCCGATCATGGCGACGCCGTCGCGTTCGAGCTGCGCGACATTGCGGCGGGTAGCGGCATTGTTCCACATCAGCGGGTTCATCGCCGGCGCCAGCAGGATCGGCCGGTTGGCCGCGAGCAAAATGGCGCTGGCGAGATCGTCGGCATGACCGTGCGCCATTTTCGCCATCAGGTCGGCGGTCGCAGGCGCCACCACGATCAGATTACAGTCGCGGGCGAGACGGATGTGGCCGGCATCGAACTCGCTCTCGGGATCGAACAAATCCGTGTAACAGCGCTCGTTCGACAAGGCGCTGGCGGCAAGCGGCGTGACGAATTGCTGCGCGGCCCGCGTCAGCACGCAGCGGACGTGAATGTGCCGCTCTTTGAGCCGCCGGATCAGGTCCAGCGCCTTGTAGGCGGCGATGCCGCCGCCGATGATCAGGGTGACGCGCGGGAACATGGTGCCGGCGCCACGATGGACGCGCGGAACTTCGGAAGCAGCGGAGGAGGCGGGTGCAGCGGCCGGGGGACGCTGCTGCGAGGCGTCGCGCAGGATCACCCGCACCTCGTCTTCGACCGAGCGGCCGTTGCGGGCAGCGCGCAGCCGCAGCTCGTCCCGGATGGTGTCGTCAAGCTTTCGGATGGTAAGGCTGGCCATGAGTGCTCTCCACTCAAACTCGATATCAATGCTATCACAATGTGAAAGCACTGCAATCACAATTGCCGGATCGCCCACAGAATCCCGATAAAGGTCACCGCGATGATCCAGAGCGCCAGGGTGCGCCACCGGCTCTTGCGGCCTTCGGTGCGGCCCATTGCTGCGATCGTCTCCGGTGACAGCGTTAGCCCCTCCCGGGTCATGGTCTCCAGCTGCTCCAGCACGGCGACCGATCGCTGGGCGATCGCCGGAAGCCCCCCCAGCACGCGGCCGAGTTCGCCAGCGCCGGACATCGCGCCTTGAATGCGCCCGATGGGGCCGAGATTGCGCTCAATCCATTCGCGCACCACGGGATCGGCGACCTTCCAGATATCAAGCTTTGGATCGAAGCCGCGTGCGACGCCTTCGACCACCACCATGGTCTTCTGCAGCAGGATCAGTTCGGGCCGGGTCCGCATGTCGAACAGGCCGGTGACCTCAAGCAACAGCGTCAGCAGCTTCGCCATCGAAATCTCTTCGGCGGTGCGGTTGTGGATCGGTTCGCCGATGGCGCGGATGGCCTGTGCGAAATTCTCGACCGAGTGATGCCCCGGCACATAGCCGGCCTCGAAATGCACCTCGGCGACGCGGCGATAGTCGCGCGTGATGAAGCCCAAAAGGATCTCGGCCAGAAAACGCCGCTCCTTCATGCCGAGCCGGCCCATGATGCCGAAATCGACCGCCACCAGCCGCCCGGCATCGTCGAGGAACAGATTGCCGGGGTGCATGTCGGCATGAAAGAAGCCGTCGCGCAGCGCGTGGCGCAGGAAACTCTGGATCACCTTGCGCCCGAGTTCGCGCAGATCGACCTGCGACTGCTCGAGACGGGCGTGATCGCTGAGCGCGATGCCGTCGATCCATTCCATGGTCAGGACATTGTGCGTGGTGCGATCCCAGTCGACCATGGGCACGCGAAAATCCGGGTCGTCGCGGGTGTTCTCGGCCATTTCGGAAAGTGCGGCCGCTTCCAGCCGCAGATCCATCTCGATCGCCACCGAGCGCGACATCGTATTGATGACCTCGATCAGCCGCAGCCGGCGCGCTTCGGCGGAATGGGCCTCGGCGTTGTGCGCGACAAAGAAGAAGTCAGCGAGGTCGCGGCGAAAGCGCGCGGCGACATTGGGCCGCAGCACCTTTACCGCCACAGACTTGCGCACGCCGTCACGCTCGGTTTCGCCGCGATGCACCTGCGCGATCGAGGCCGCAGCGACCGCCGGACCGAAGCTCGCAAATGCCTGCGCCAAGGGGCGTTCCAGCGAGGCCGCGATCACGGCTTCGGCTTCGCTTTGCGAAAACGGCGGCAGCCGGTCCTGCAGGCTCTCCAGATCGCGCGCCATTACGACGCCGACCACGTCGGGTCGGGTAGCGAGAAATTGTCCGAGCTTGAGATAGGCGGGCCCGAGCCGGGTCAGCGCACGCGACAACCGCGGACCGGATTTGGCGCCGGGGCGCTCGATAATCCGCGCAAGGCGCAACGCAAGTTGCCCTGGCGGCGGCACCAGGCTCGGGTCGACCACGCCGAACACACCCTCGCGCGCGAACACGAAACCAGCGCGGGCGAGCCGCGCGATGTGAGTCAGTGCAGAGATCACAAACGCCAGCCCGAATGCAACGCGACGATGCCGCCGGAGAAGCTTTGCCAGTTGGCGCGTGAAAAGCCGGCCGCGCGCATCATTTCGGCGAACGCACGGGGCCTGGGAAATTTTCGGATCGATTCGACGAGGTATTGATAGGATTCGGCGTCGCCGGTCACCGCGCGGCCAAGCGGCGGGATCACCTTGAACGAGAACAGATCGTAAATTCGATCAAGGCCGGGCACATCGACGGTGGAGAATTCCAGGCACAGGAAACGCCCACCCGGCTTCAACGCGCGATACGCTTCGCTCAAGGCGAGATCGATCCGCGGCACGTTGCGGATGCCGAACGCGATGGTGTAGCCGTCGAAACTGTTGTTGGGGAAAGCCAGCGCTTCGGCATTGCCTTCGACAAACGACACCCGGTCGTCGAGATGCTGCGCCGCCGCGCGCTCGCGGCCAACGTCTAACATATCGGAATTAATGTCGCAGACGGTGGCCCGAAAGCCCAAGCCTGCCGCCTTGGCGGCGCGAAACGCGATGTCGCCGGTGCCGCCGGCGACATCGAGCAGCGCAAACGGCGTATCGCTGCGCGGCGGATTGAGCGCATTGATCATCAGGTCTTTCCAGACCCGATGCAGGCCCGCCGACATCAGATCGTTCATCAGGTCGTAGCGCTGTGCCACGCTGTGAAAGACGTCGTTCACCAGCGTCTGCTTGTCCCCTAAGGGGACGTCCCTGAAGCCAAAATGCGTGGTTTGGTCCGGCCGATCCATCAAGTCATCTCCATCGCGCAGACCATAGCGCGCCCGCCGCAATGGCGCTATCACGTCAATCCCTCA
>WNFL01051758.1_pt1 | contig 10573 bp, 11 predicted proteins | sample 5400361 | NCBI WGS metagenome assembly WNFL01 (sample SAMN13153351, study PRJNA577476) | soil metagenome | isolation source: 40 cm soil on Douglas fir-dominated hillslope | place: USA:California | collected 2013-09-17 | reverse complement strand
GAGCCGTAATTGAGGCTCGCGCCCTTCTGCTTCGCGAGCGCGACGAACTCGCCCACGGTCTGCACCCCGAGGCTCGGATGCACCACCAGCACCTGCGGGAAGCGGCAGAGCTGCATCACCGGGGCGAAGTCCCTGACCGGGTCCCACTTCAGGTTCTTGAAGACGAAGGGATTCACCGCGAAGGTGTCGAAGGTGACGAGCAGCGTCTGGCCGTCGGGCGCGGCTTCGGCCACCTGCTGGGTGCCGACGATGCCGCCGGAGGTGACCCGGTTCTCGACCACGAAGGGCTGGCCGAGCTCGGCCGAGAGCGCGGGGGAGACGATGCGGGCGACGAGGTCGCTGCCGCCGCCCGGGCTCGCCGGCACGACGATGCGCACCGGCTTGGATGGATATTGCGCGTTCGCCTGTTCGCCCGCGAATATGGCAACCTGCACGACGGCGAATCCCAGCGCGATGCGCAAAGCCCTCATAGCCCTCATTATCACGTGCCTCATTCCCGCGGCGCGCGCGCAGGACTATCCGGTACGGCCGGTTCGCATGGTGGTACCGATCGGCCCGGGCGGCGGCACCGACATCCTGGCGCGGCAGGTCGCGGCCAAGCTGAACGAGCGGCTGCCCCAGCCGGTCGTGGTGGAGAACCGGCCCGGCGCCGGAAGCCTGGTGGGCACCGATCACGTCGCCAAGTCGCCCGCCGACGGCTACACGCTGCTCGTCGGCGGCATCTTCAACATGGTGATGAACCAGGCCCTGATGAAGAGCCTGCCTTACGACGCGGCGCGCGACTTCGTGCCGCTCGGCTACCTCTCGGCCTACCCGTTCGTGCTGGTGGCCCGCACCGATCTTCCGGCCGCCGATCTCGCGCAGTTCGTGCAGTTCGCGCGCCGCCAGGCGGGCCGGCTCAACTACGGCTCGGCGGGCCTGGGCACGCTGCAGCACGTGTGGGGCACGATCCTCTTCAAGAGCCTCGGGCTCGACCTGGTGCACGTGCCGTTCAAGGCCGCGCCCGCCGCGCACCAGGAGATGCTCGCCGGCCGGCTCGATGTCATGTTCGACAACCTCTCGGCGGTGAAGCCGCACCTGCAGGCCGGGCGGCTCAAGGCCTACGCGGTGTCGTCGGCGCAGCGCTCGGCGCAGCTCCCGGCGGTGCCCACCGTGCGCGAGACCGGCGTCGCCGATTTCGAAGGCGAGAGCTGGTTCGGCGTGTTCGCGCCGCGCGGCATCCCGTCCAAGGCGATCGTGGTGATGAGCGGCGCGCTCGCCGAGGTGGTGCGAGATCCCGAGTTCGTCGCGCGCGTCGAAGCCGACGGCGGACGCGTGCTGTCGCTGGCGCCCGCCAGCTATGAAGCCTTCCTCCAGGGCGAGATCCGGCGCTGGAGCGCGCTGGTCAGCGCCTACGGTGTATCAGCCGAATAGGTTTTGGTAGAGTGGAGGCTGGCAACCATTGAAAGGAGGTGATCCCGTGAGAGATGACCAAGGCATTACCGGCCGGCAGGACTCTAACGGTGGATCAACCCGGACGTTGCGGGGGAAATCCTAGGCATCAAGAGTCAGGCCAAGAAGTTTCTCCCAGCAGTCGGGAGAAAGGCCGGCTGCCTCAGACGCCCTGGAAGCGCAAGCTTCCGGGGCGTTTGCTTTAGTGGAGGTCGATTCCCAGGCTTTCCACGACCGAGACGAAGCAGCCCTTGCGGATCAGCTCCGCGGTCACTTCGATCTCGTCGGACATGAAGCGGTCCTCGCCGAGGGTCGGGATCGACTCGCGCACGAAGCCGTGCACCGCCGCGCCCGCGGGCGAGAGCTTGGCGGCGCCGCCGATGAGGTCCACCGCCTGGCACGCCGCGAGCAGCTCGATCGCCAGGATGTAGCTCGTGTTGTTGATGATGCGCTTGGCGTTGCGCGCGGCGATGAGGCCCATGCTCACCACGTCCTGGTTGTCGCCGTTCGCCGGCACGCTCTGGATGCTCGCCGGCGAGCAGATGGTGCGGTTCTCGGCGACCAGCGCCGTCGCGGGATATTGCGCGCCGGCGAAGCCGCAGCGCAGGCCCGGCTTGCTCGACACCAGGAACTCAGGCAGCGCGCGGTTGAGATGCGGGTTGAGCAGGCGGTTCAGCCTCCTCTCGGAGACGACGCCGACCTGGGTCGCGGCGATCGCCAAGTAGTCCATCGCGAAGGCGACGTGCTGGCCGTGGAAGTTGCCGCCGTGGAAGACGTCCTCCGCGCCGAAGAAGAGCGGGTTGTCGTTCGAGGAGTTGAGCTCGCGCTCGACCACGGTGCTGCAGAAATCCAGCGTGTCGCGCACCGCGCCGACGATCTGCGGGATGCAGCGCAGCGAGTACGCCTTCTGCATGAAGACGTTGGTCGCCGAGTTGCCGCCGCTCGCCTGGCGACGCATCGCCTCGGCGAGCGCCGCGTGCGACTGCGTGAGCTTCGAGCCCTCGGTCAGCCGGCGCAGGTTGGCCGCGGTGCGGATCTGCCCCGGATGCGGCTTGCCGAGGTCGTGGCCCTCGGCCATGAACGCGCCGGTCGAGGACTGCAGCGCCTCGACGGAGAGCGCGGCGACGATCTCGGCCTGCGCCACCTGCGCCTTGAACTGGCTGAGGAGCAGGCAGGCGAGCCCGGTCATCGCCGAGGTGCCGTTGATGAGCGAGAGGCCTTCCTTGTACTTGAGCTTGACCGGCGCGAGGCCCTTCTCATGCAGCATCTGCTTCGCCGGCACGCGCACGCCGTCGTCGTCGAGCGCGTAGCCCTCGCCCATGAGGGTGATCGCCATCGCCGCGAGCGGCGCGAGATCGCCGCTCGCGCCGAGCGAGCCGACGTGCGGGATCGCGGGCGTGACGCCGTGATTGACGAAGTCGACCAGGCGGCCGAGCACTTCGGCGCGGATCGCCGAGTAGCCGCGAGCGAGCGAATTGATCCGCGCCACCATCATGGCGCGCGCTTCGTCGCGGGCGAAGGTCTCGCCGACGCCGGAGCAGTGGCTGCGCAGCAGGTTCTCCTGCAGCGCGCGGTCGTCTTCCATGTCCACGTAGTTGTGGACCATCTCGCCGAAGCCGGTATTGACGCCGTAGATCGGCACGCCGCTCTTCGCCAGCGCCTCGAGGCCGGCGCGGCTCGCCTTCACGCGCGCGACCACGGCGTCGTCCAGGCGCACCTGGGACTCGCCGCGGCTGATAGCCGCGACGTCGGCGATGCGCAGGCTTTGCCCGTCGAGCAGGCGCTCGTCGGACACCACGATGTCCTTGGGACTATTCACTGAAAACCCCTCCCCGCTAAGACCCGACTCCCCTGGGGCGAAACACTATCACGGCGCCGCCTGAAAGCGCTCTAACTGCCCGACAATAGGAGGAAATATGCCGCCTGGCGGCGCGGTAATTCTTACAGCCTGGAGCGCCCTCGGCGATGGCGCTCGAGTGACCGGCGTCGCGGACGGTGTAAGTTATCTCGATGCTGGCGGGCGCCGAAACCCTCACCACCGTGGCGAACCATTGGCTCGCGCGACTGGCGCGACGTCCTGGCGCTCACCTGGGACATCCGTACGCTGAGCGGCGCGGACGCGATCGTCCCGGCCCTGAAGGAGGTCACGGCGCTGCCGAGCGGATTTCGCACCGATCCGCAGCGCACCGCGCCGCGACTCGTCACACGCGCCGGCGAGAAATGCATCGAGGCGCTCTTCCGCTTCGAGACCGCGCAGGCCCTGGGAAGCGGCGTGGTGCGCCTCTCCGGCGACGACGCGAAAGCCTGGACGCTGCTCACCGCGCTCGAGGAGCTGAAGGGCCACGAGGAGCAGACCGGGAAGCTGCGGCCGATGGGACATTCGTATTCGCGCGATTTCGCCGGGCCGAACTGGCTCGACCTGCGAAAAAAATCCGCGCAGTACGATGATCGGGAGCCGACGGTGCTCGTCGTCGGCGGCGGGCAGGCGGGACTGTCGATCGCGGCGCGCCTCACGCAGCGCGGCATCGACACCCTCATCGTCGATCGCTGGCCGCGCATCGGCGACAACTGGCGGCGGCGCTACCACGCGTTGACGCTGCACAACCAGGTGCACGTCAACCACCTGCCGTATCTGCCTTTCCCGCCGAGCTTTCCCGTCTACATCCCGAAGGACAAGCTCGCCAACTGGTTCGAGGCCTACGTCGAGGCGATGGAGCTGAATTACTGGACGAGCACCCAATTCCTCGGCGGCTCCTACGACGAGCGCGAGCGGCGCTGGAGCGTGACGTTGAAGCGCGAGGGCGTCGAGCGGCGCATGCATCCCCGCCACGTCGTCATGGCGACTGGTGTCAGCGGTATCCCGAGCATCCCGGATATCCCGGCACTGAAAAATTTCCGCGGCAAGGTGATGCACTCGAGCCAGTACGAGGACGGCGAGACGATGAAGGTGAGGCGCGCCGTCGTCATCGGCACGGGCAACAGCGGCCACGACATCGCGCAGGATCTCTACTCGGCAGGCGCGCAGGTCACGCTCGTGCAGCGCAGCCCGACGCTCATCATCAACTGCGACCCGAGGCCCGCCGCTCGAGGACTGCGACCTCATTACCGCTTCTGTTCCTTTACAAGTTTCCCGGCGCAGCCATCAGCTTGCAACCGCGCATGCACGCGATTTGGATCGAGGCTTGCTGGATTCATTAGAGAAAAAAGGCTTCAGGCTCGATTTCGGCGAGGATGGAACCGGCTGGCAGTTCATGTACCTCACTCGCGGCGGCGGCTACTACTTCAACGTCGGCTGCTCGGACTTGATCGTCGAGGGAAAAATAGGACTGGCGCAGTTTTCTGAATTGGAAGCCGGCGGACGACGTCGTCAGGGGCGCCGTGATCAAGGAGCGCGAGCCGGTGGTGGCGCCGGAGAAGCCGCAGAGCGATTCCGACCGCGCGATCACCCGCTGCAACGCGCTCTCGGGCGCCTTGCGCGAGGATTGCCTGCGGCAGGAACAAAATGCCGGCGCCGGCGCCACGCGCGCGATCGAGCCAGCCACGGCCCCGCCGCCGCAAAATCCCCGCTAGGCTTTATCCAGAGCTCGACACCACGACGCGGATCGGCGTCGGGTTGTAATCGTTCACCGGATTGTTGATCTGCGGGCAGTTGGAGATCACCGCCAGCACGTCGCTCTCTGCGCGCAGGTCCACATAGTCGCCCGGCTTCGAGATGCTCGGGCCCATGTCCATCTCGCCGTTCTCGCCCACCGGCACGTACATGAAGAAGTTGACGTTGGCCACGAGGTCCTTCGCGCCCATGCCGTGCTTCGCCAGCTCGCGCAGGAAGTTGTCGCGGCAGTTCGGCTGGTCGCCCACGCCGTAGCGGAATTTGTTCAGCGCAGCGCTGCAGCAGCCGCCGATGGTGTCGTGCCGGCCGCAGGTGTCGGCAATTATTGTAAAAAGCGGAGTGAGGTTGACGCTGTAGAGCACCGTCCCGGTGGTGAGGAAGATGCCGCCGGGATTGATCTTCATCGTGTCGGCCGCGGCGTAGCGGTCGGCGGGGTCGCGCGCGTTGTAGCAGAGGAAGTCGACCGCCTGCTTTCCCTCCAGGTCGACGATGCGCAGCCTCTGCCCCTGGTCGATGCGCCGGCTCCACGAGCCGCGCGCCGGGATCACGCTCTCCTCGAGGATCAAGCCTTGGCGTATTTCCCGGTGAGCTGCGGCGTCGTGCCCTTGAGGCCCTTCTGCTCGCGCTCGAGCCGCGTCTCGCGCGCCCAGCTGCGCTTCAGCTCGTCCTTCACGCCGACGACGAGGCGGCCGAGACCGTCGACCTCGAGCTCGACCTTGTCGCCGTCCTGGAAGGCCGAGAGGCCGCGGTGGTTGGTGCCGGTGGCGAGGATGTCGCCCGGCTCGAGCTCGTGGATCGACGAGATCCACTCGATGCAGCGCGGGATCTTGTTCGCCATGTCGTCGGTGTTGTAGCTCTGCTTGAGCGCGCCGTTCACCCACAGGCGCACCTGCAGCTTGTGCGGGTCCTTCACCTCGTCGGCGGTGACGAGATAGGGCCCGATCGGCGCGAAAGTGTCGCGCGACTTCATCTGGTAGAACGAATTGCCGAGCGAGGTCACCTCGCGCGCCGAGCCGTCGATGAAGTTGACGTAGCCGAAGACATGCTCCATCGCCCGCGAGGCGGGGACGTGCTTCGCGCGCTTGCCGATCACCACCGCGAGCTCGGCCTCGCCCTCGAAGATCGACATGAAGACATCGGGCATGAGCATCGTCTCGCCGTGGCCGATGATGCAGCCGGGCGACTTGTGGAAGGCGTTGATCGGCGCCGGTTCCTTGCGCGTGCCGTCTTCCATGTAGTTCACCGCCATGCAGTCGACGTTCACCGGCTTGGGCAGCGGTGGGCGGATCTTGACTTGAGCCACAGGAACGCCGTTACCGGCGTTGGCGGCACGCTCGATCGGCGCGCGCAGGTCCGCCCAGCCCTCGATCACGCCGATGATGAGATTCCCGGGGCCGGTATGCGGGACGTTCTTCACCGCGGCGGTGACGTCGACGACGCTCTCGCCCTTCAGCACGCCGAGACGGTAATCGTTGAAGTAGAGGAGTTTCATAAGGACCCGCGGTATGATGAGGCCGCTATGGTATCGCTCTCGCGCAGGCAAGTGCTCATCGGCGGCGCCGCGGTTTTCTTCGTCCCGGCCGTCAGCTTCGCCGCGCCGGAACGGCTGATCCTCTCGGGGCGCATCACGGGTGCGGATGGCACGCCGCGCGCCGGGGTCGGCTTCAAGGGCGCGACCACGGATGCCGACGGGCGATTCATGCTCGTCGCAGACGGGTATGTCCCAGGCGCGCGCCGCGACAGCGACGGCGTCTGGCGGGCGACGCTCAGCCTGACGCTATAGCGCCGCGGTCGATCCGCACCACGCGATCGACCATCCGCTCGGAGTGCTGCAGGTCGGACTCCGAGAGCATCACCGACATCCCCTCCTTCTTCAGCCGCGACACGACCTCGGCAAGGCGCTGCGCGAGCGCCGGCGCCACGCCTTCGAACGGCTCGTCGAGGAGAAGCAGCTTCGTGCCGCACATCAGCGCCCGCGCGAGCGCGGCGAGCTTCTGCTGGCCGCCCGAGAGCTGCAGGCCCTTTCGCTCGCGCATCGCCGTCAGCTCGGGAATGTATTCATAGATTTTCTGCAGGCGCTCGTCCGGCCGGGCGATTCCGGTCGACCACGCCGGCACGAGGATGTTCTCCTCGACCGTGAGATCGGGAATCAGGCGGCGGTCCTCGGGCATGTAGCCGATGCCCATGGCCGCCCTTTTATGCGTTTCTGATTTTGATAAATCAAAATCGTTAAAGCGAATCCGGCCGCCGGACGCCTTCAGCAGGCCCATCACGCTCTTCATGAGCGTCGTCTTGCCCGCACCGTTGCGGCCGATCAGGCCGACCATCGCGCCGCCGGGCACCTCGAGCGACACGTCGCGCAGGATGCGCATCGCCGCGATCGAGACGCTGAGATTCTCGACTTTAAGCACGGGTACCTACGACATAGCGCCTGACCTCGGGGTCGGCGAGCGCCGCGTGCGGCGCGGCGTCGGCGATGATGCGCCCGTCGTAGAAGGCGAGCACGCGCTGCGCGAAGCGGCTCACGACCTCCATGTCGTGCTCGACGAACATCACGGTCGCGCCTTCGGCGCGCGCCGCGTCGAGCACCATCTGCATGATGCCGAACTTCTCCTCGGCGGAGACGCCGCTGGTGGGCTCATCGAGCAGCAGCACGCGCGGCTTTGCCACCATGGTGAGCGCGATGTCGAGCAGCTTCCTCGCGCCGCCGGGCAGCACCTGCGCGTTGCGGCCGCGATCCTCGAGCAGGCCGAAGCGCTCGAGGAGATGCTCGGCGACCTCGCGCGCCGGGCGGCCGAACCCCGGCACCGGCGGCTCGCCCCGCGAGAAATAGCCCGCCAGGCCGGCGTTGCGCAGCACGATGCCGATGCCGATCATCATGTTCTCGAAGACGCTCAACGAGCCGTAGAGCTGCGGGATCTGGAACGAGCGGCAGATGCCCAGCCGCGTGATATCGCGCGGCTCGAGATGCGTGATGTCGCGCCCCTCGTAGGCGATCGTGCCGCTGTCGGGCTTGAGGTAGCCGGTGATCATGTTGATGAAGGTGGTCTTGCCCGCGCCGTTGCTGCCGATCAGGCCGACCACCGAGTCCTTCTCGATCGCGGCACTGACCTGCGCCGCGGCGGTCACCGCGCCGAAGGTCTTGCACAGCCCCTGCGCGTCAAGAATGGCGGGCACGTTTGAAGACCGACAAAAGCCCTTCGGGGAGGAAAACGATCAGGACCAGAAGCGCGACGCCGAGGCTCATCTGCCAGGTGTTCGGCGAGAGGTCGTACGCCATGGTGTGGATCGCGCCGTAGATCAGCGCGCCGACGAAAGGCGCGATCACGTTGCCCGTGCCGGCGAGGATGGCGATGAAGATGAATTCGCCCGAGGTCGTCCAGTAGGCCATGTCCGGATCGATGTGCCCGACCGCGGTCGCGGCCAGCGCGCCGCCGATGCCCGCCAGCGTCGCGGCGATCACGTACTTGACGTGCACCGCGCGGCGCGCCGAGGCTCCCATGTATTCGACGCGGATCTCGTTGTCCTTGATCGCCGGGGCAAGCCGGCCGAGGGGCGTCTGCAGGTAGCGGTGCACGAGCAGCGCGGCGACCGAGGCGACTGCCGCCGCCGAGATCAGCACGGCGTAGCGCACCCAGTCGGCGCCCGGTCGCCAGCCGAAGAGCGTCGAGGGCGCGATATTGAAGCCGTCGGTCGAGCCGAGCGCCTCGGTCTTGACCAGCAGGCCGTACAGGATCATCGACAGCGCGAGCGAGAGCAGCCCGAAGAAGATGCCGCGGTAGCGCGCGAGCAGGAAGCCGAGGATGAACGCGAGCAGCGCCGCCGTCGCCGCGCCGGTCGCCATCTGCACCAGGATGTCGCTCACCTTCAGGTAGCGCCCGAGCGCGCCCGCCGTATAGGCGCCGGTGCAGTAGTAGAGCGCCTGCCCGAACGACACCAGCCCGGTGCGCAGCAGCAGCATCAGCCCGAGCGCGACCAGGCCGGTGGCGAATGACAGTGTGAGGATGAACAGGAACCACTGCGGCAGAAATGGTCCCGTTGTTAACAGTAAAAATAAAATAATGAAAAGAAGAAGCGGAATCCGATCGCGCTTCATATTTTTCTCGGCTCGGCGAGGCTGAACAGGCCGCGCGGGCGGAAGGCGAGCACGAGCGCCATGACGAAGTAGATGACGAACAGCTCGAGGTGCGGCGCGAAGTGCACCGACACCGAGCGCACCAGGCCGACGATGAGCGCGCCGAGCGCGGCGCCCGGCAGGCTGCCGAGGCCGCCGATCACGACCACCGCGAACGAGAGCACGATCACGTCGACGCCCAGGCCCGGCACCACCGACACGGTCGGCGCGGTGAAAGAGCCGGCGATCGCCGCGAGCGCCGAGCCGAGCGTGAAGGTGACGAGGTAGTAGCGCTCGACGTTGATGCCCATCGCGCGGCTGATCTCCGTATCGTGGATCACCGCGAGCAGGAGCTTGCCGACGCGCGTGCTGCGCAGCGTCCAGGCAAGCGCGCCGCCGAGCAGCGCCGCGAGGCCGACCAGGATGAAGTTGTAGGTCGGATACGCCATCCCCGCGACCTGGAAGCTGCCGAGCAGCGCGTAGGGCTGCGCCGCGAAGTACGGCTGCACGCCCCAGATCAGCTTGATCACGTCCTCGAGGATGAGGAACAGCGCGTAGGTGATGAGCAGGATCACCACCTCGTCGCGCGCGTACATGAAGCGCAGGATGCCGCGCTCGATGAGCGGCGCGGCGATGAGCGAGACCAGCAGCGCCGCGCCGAGCAGCACCAGATACGAGAGCGCCGGCGGGTAGCCCGCAGCGAACCACGCGCCGGTGAGCGACGCGCCGGCGTACGCGCCGAGCGCGTAGAAGCTGCCGTGCGTCACGTTGACGATCTTCATGACGCCGTAGATCAGCGTCAGGCCGATCGCCGCGATGAACAGCCAGCCCGAATAGATCAGGCCGTCGGCTGCGACCGCTAGAAGCTGATTTATTTTTTAAACCCGGCTTTGATCCAGTCGACGCTCTTCACGCCCTCGGGCGGGTTCACCTGCTCCGCCGGGTAGCGCTTGACGTTGACCATGGTGATCTTGCCGTCGACCAGCTTGGTCTGGCCGTAGACCGTCTCCATGATCGCCTGGTGGCCTTCCGTGCCGCCGGGCCCTTCGAAGGTCGAGCCCTTCAGCGCCGCGCCGCCCTGCTCGTTGGTCGGCCGCTTGCCGCCGTTGGCATCCTGCGCCTTCTCCCACGCCGCCTTCACGCCGAGGATCGCCTGCACCATCTGGTAGGAGGCGTAGTTCGCCTTCTCCTTGAACTTCGCCTCGTAGCCCGCGGCGTACCACTTGTTGAGGGCGTTGTTCGGCGCGTAGACGCCGAAGGGCCCGCGCGCGCCGAGGATCGTGCCGTCGGGAATCTGCGCCGGCAGCTTGTACATTGCGGTCTCGCCGGTGGTGAGCACCGTGAGGCTCCGCTTCATCAGGTCGCGCGGCTGCGCCTGCAGGAGCAGCGCCTCGAGGTCGCCGTCGAAGAAGCTCGAG
>WNFL01042586.1_pt1 | contig 10574 bp, 9 predicted proteins | sample 5400361 | NCBI WGS metagenome assembly WNFL01 (sample SAMN13153351, study PRJNA577476) | soil metagenome | isolation source: 40 cm soil on Douglas fir-dominated hillslope | place: USA:California | collected 2013-09-17 | reverse complement strand
AGGCTTATTGATGGAAAAATAAGGAAAGGTTTTGGAAATGGAGTAAAAAAATTGATAGCTATAAATAAGTCAGACTTTTTACTTCTATTAAATGATGATATTAAAATTAATGATAAATATTTCATCTCAAAACTTATTCGCATTGTTCGAAAAGAAGAAAATGTAGGTATGGTTTGTGGTAACCCGCAAGCGCTTAGTCCAAAGACATTTATTGACAAAGCTCTCACTTATAGATTAAAAGCTTCAGAAAATTTGAGTAGCTTAGTGAATAATGGAAGTAATGTTTTTTCCTGCGACGGGAAAATTATGTTGTTATCGCAGCAGCTAATTGAAAGCTTAAAATTACCTACAGACAATAAGTTATTAGGGAATGTAGATGCCTATTTATATTTTGCATGTATAACCTCTGGAATGAAATATAAATTTGCAAAAGACGCAGTTGTTTATTTCCGAAATCCTACTACGTGGAACGACTACGCGAAATGGATTAGCAGGAATAATGCTCAAAAATATTTATTGGAGATAACTTTTGGAAAAGAACTTGTTGATAAAGAATACGCCAAGCCAAAATTACTTTTACTTAATACTACTCTCACTCAATTTGTTAAAAATCCTGTAGGATTTCTATTCGTATTTTTATCCGAACCATTTTTAGTCTTTAAGGCTCGAAGCATATTCAAGGATTTATCAGAGACTTGGGACACCGTAATTACCACTAAAAATCTTTGAACAGAATAAAAATATAAAGTATGAAAGTAGCTATTTATTGCGATTCTTTAATTGGAAAAGGTGGATCTGAAAGGGTTGTTATTGAGCTGGCTAACAGACTAGGCGCAGATATTATTTGTTGCGGTTTTAATAATGATATAGAAAACTGGTTACCTATCAAAAATAATGTGTATAATATTGGAAATCTATCTTATAAATTTAGTATTCCTCTTAGTTTCTTCTTTGAAATACCAATACGTTTTTTGTTTTACAAGAATGAGAACTATGATGTAAATATTTTCTTTGGAATATCATCGATTTTTGCTGCAAAAAAAGGTAAAGGTAATATCTGGTTTTGTTTCACCCCAAATAGATTACTTTATGATTTAAAAGAATGGAAGCTGGAAAATTCCTCATTTTTAAAGAGAAAGTTTTTCCAAACACATATTCTTATATTTAAAAAGATTGATCAAAACATTATTAAAAATAACGTTACAACGATAATTGCCCAGACAGAGCATGTAAAAGAAAGAATTAAAAAGTATTATAAAAAAAATTCTCAGGTAATATATTCACCTATAGATACTACAAAGTATAAATTCAATAAAGTTGGTGACTATTTCTTGGCGGTATCAAGACTCATGCCTGAGAAGCGGATGGACTTAATTGCAAAGGCATTTACCAAGCTGAAGAATTATAAGCTTATTATAGTTGGAGACGGTCTTGAGAAAGGCAAGATATTTAATATAGTTAATGGCTATAGGAATATTACCCTACTCTCAGATGTAAGCGAAGAAAAACTTATTGAATTATATTCGAAATGCTTTGCCGTGATTTATATGCCAATTCGAGAAGATTTTGGGCTAGTTCCGCTGGAGGCTATGGCCTCAGGGAAAATTTGTATTGCTGCAAATGAAGGAGGATGTAAGGAAACTATAGTTGACAGAAAAACTGGTTATCTCATCAAAGCGACAGAGCGAAATCTTATTAAATTGGTCAAAAAGTTAGATAAGCAGCATTTGGTCAAAATGAAAAAAGATTGTATACAGCAGTCAAAAAAATTCGATATTAAAAATACTATAAAACTATGGGAAAAAAGTATTGACTTAGTAATTAAAAACCCAAATAAAGCACCCCTAAATCTCTATACTAACAGATAGATATATTCAAGTAATCAAACATGAAAAAAAATAATTTACAAAACCCTCTCGTTTCAATAATTATGTCTACGCGTAATGATGCTCTTTACATAAGGGAGGCAATCAGTAGCGTTAGGTTGCAAACATTCAAAAAATGGGAGTTGATTATTATTAATGATGCGTCCACAGATAACACTGATATGATAATAAAAGAATACATGAAAGTTGACTCTAGAATACGTTATTTTAGAAATAAAAACCGTCTAGGCACTACTCTAAATGCAAATAAAGGGATCGACATTGCCCGGGGTGAATTTATTGCAAGACTAGACGGAGATGATTACTGGACAAATAATGAAAAATTACATCAACAAATAGACTATCTGAAAAATAACCCGAGTTGTGGTGTCGTAGGTTGCTTTGCCATCGCCGTAGATTCATCAGGCAATAAGCTATTTGAGTTAAAGTATCCTTCTAAAGATAGCTTCATAAGGAAAATCATATTAAAACATAGTCCTTTTGTGCATAGTGGTGTTCTAACTAGAAAAGATATATTAATGAAAATAGGCAAATATAACGCTAGCCACACTTTTTCACAAGACTATGATTTATATCTCAATTTAGGTACTGTCTCTAAATTACATAATATCCCAAAGTTCATGGTTAATTATAGGATAAATCCATTGGGAGTTAGCAGGACAAAGTATTTAAAACAACATCAAGAAATTGTGAAAATAATAAAAAAATATAGAAAATATTATCCTGAATTTTTGTCTGGATTGTTGTTATGGAATTTACGCAAAATTTACCCTGTTTGGTTTAGAGGCTCATTATCTAGGCAAATTAAGGAAAGCATTCCTGTATTGAGTAAGATTTCTGGGATTTAAAGTTATTTTCTTTATGAGTAAATCTAATTTACATAATTATAGCGTAGTTAAAAAAGGACTTTTGGAAAGAAACATGAATTATATTCTTTTTTTATTTTTGTCTGAAATAAGTTTTTTTAGCTTTCTCTTTTATTTTATTAATGGAAGGATTACAACCTACGCAGATACTCAATCACGACTGGATCTTGCCAGAAAGATTATTGATAATCTTCATCCTGGATTTGCGCAATTTGGTAATGTGTGGCTTCCGCTTCCACAGATGCTTATGCAGCCATTTATTTGGAATAATTATTTATGGCATTCAGGGATAGCTGGATCCCTAATGTCTATGCCGGCATTTATTATAGGTGGTTTCTATATATTTCATACAGCAAAGTTAATTACTAAATCCTCTTTGGCCTCTTTTTTGGGAACATGTATCTATGCGCTTAATCTTAATATGTTTTACTTACAGACTACCGCCATGTCAGAGTCACTTTTTCTCTGCTGCACGGCTGCAGCAACATATTATTTTACTAAGTGGGTTAAGACTAGAAATGGCTTTAGCCTTATCCCGGCAGCAATAGCTGTTAGCGCTATGACATATACACGGTATGAAGGATTAGCTATGCTTTTTGCATCTATTCCTATGGTTTTTGTAATCTCGTGGATACTTAAGAAAAAGTTCTCTATAGCAGAAGGTGAAACCATTTTATATACCATGTTAGCAATTACAGGTTTTGCTGCCTGGTCCATCTACCTATGGGCAATTTTTGGAGACCCTTTATATTGGCTCCACTTCTACGCTGGTTCACTTGTTGTAAATACGCCTGCCGGTCAAGCCGTACAGCTTTTTTCACAACATAAAACAACTATTGCAGCAATATGGGAATACTTTACGGCATTTGTCTGGATGATAGGTATAATCCCAACCATATTTTGCGCATTTGGATTAATAATTATGGCATTAAAAACTGTAAAATCTCGTACACTTTATTTTCTCCCTCTCTTATTACCGTTATCAATGTATTTATTTATGGTCCTAACTCTCCAAAAAAATACACCTATTGTTCAGCCAGACCTCAACATTCAAAATATTCTTTCTCCAAAAACAAGTTATATGATAGGTTTTAACATTAGATACGGAATTTTATTACTACCATGGGTAGCAGTGATTTGTGCTTATTTATTTTCTTTTCGCTTTAAATTAATAAATTTATTATTATTTTCACTTTTCTTTATCCAACTTTATACATATTTGTTCCCAAATTATTCCGTAATGTATCAAATAACTTTTGTAAAACACACAACAAGATACTATCCTTATTTGGTAGGCTGGATGAAAACGCATTATAGTGGAGGGGAAATTTTAATGAGCTCTTCTTCGCATGAAGATCAGATGTTTCAGATGGGATATGATTACAGGACTTTTATCCATGAGGGTGCAGGTAAATACTGGAAAGAATCCCTAGATAATCCTTCGCGCTACGCAACCTACGTTGTTGTGGATGCAGGTCATCCTGATGATGCCCTTGCTAAGTATATTGGAAATAACCCGAATAGACAGGGAATTTTAGACAGAGATTACAACCTGGTTTTTGATGATAATAAAGAAAATGTTAAAATATATAAGAAAAAGACGCCACCCTATTTTCAAATATAATCTGCCAGCTATTAATATATGTTAAATACAAATCCTCTTATCTCAGTATTAATGCCAGTGTATAATGGCGAAAAATACCTTAGAGAAGCAATAGAAAGCATACTCAACCAAACATATAAAAATTTTGAGTACATTATTATTAACGACGGATCTGTGGATAACTCAGAACAGATTATTTTATCCTTCAAGGATCCAAGGATCAGATATATTAAAAGCGAAAAAAATCTAGGATTAAGTGATGCATTAAACAAAGGACTGGGATCAGTAAATGGAAAATATATAGCTAGGATGGACGCTGATGACATTTCGCATTTAAATAGGTTTGAAAAACAAATAGAATTTTTAGAAAATAATCCAGATTATGGAATCGTGGGGAGTATGTATGTAATGCTTGATGGAGAGAGGAAGATATATGAAATTGGTGGCATGAGTTTTCGTGAGGATGAAGAAATTAAAATTGCCTTGTTAAGTAATAATATGTATGTACACGGAGAAACAATGTTTCGTAAAGAATTAATTGATAAGTATGACTTTTCTTACAATAAATTATATAACCCATGTGAGGATTATTTTTTGTGGACGCAAATGAGTGGCGTCACAAAATTCCACTACATGATTAATCCAAATAGTATGTCTGGGACAGGAAAACAATGGAAAGTTATGAAGAGAATGGTAAAACAGATTGCCCTAGAGTTACAGGAGAAAAATGGATTGCCTAAGATAGAAAGAAATACTCTATTTAGGTTTTATAAAAATGGAAAAAAGAAAAAGGATACAAAAGTATGGTTTGATAACCAATATATAAAAACGTATGAAAAACTTAACTATCAGGAGTTCCTATTCCGCACAGGAATGGTTTATCTAAAACATATTAATCCTCAGGGACTAGAATTTCTCACAATAAGCTTTGTTATTAATCCAAATAACTGGGGTAAAAAAATTTATAGAATGTTTTTCAAAAAACACCCCAGATTAAAGAAGAGCAAGAAGGATTGAAGTTAGTTTTAATCTAATAAAAATGACAGCATATAATAAAACTAGTAAGGCCTGGGTCATTATGGCAGCAAAACCAACTCCTATCAATCCCATATGAAGTGTATTCAAAAATATGAAAGTTAAAGAAAGTAGTAATATGGTTGCGGTGAGATTAAGAATAATTAATAACTTTATTTTATGAAGAAGAGTGATTATTGTCCCAAATATATAGTTAGCTGCGACTAATATGCCTGAGAGCGCAAATAGCTGCAATAATTGCAGCCCTTCAATTGAATATTTTTTTCCAAATACTAAAAGTACATAATTACCAAAAAGTATCATGCCAATAATAGCTGGAATAAGGATAATTGCGAGTAATCTAGCAGCTTTTCTGACATGAGTTTTTATTTCTTTTTCATCATATGACCCCTCCACAAGTAAATTTTGTGTAATGATTGCAGGGACCATGAATAATACATTAGAGGTAGTCCCAACAATATAGTAATAAGCGGATGTTGTAGGACCAAGCATATTCGTAATAAAAATTGGCAAAATATATGTAGGTGCGTTAGAAGCAAGTCCTGCAATATAATTGCCAAAGGAGAAAAATGACATTTGTTTTATAGATGATTTATGGAATGTTGGCCTGAATTTTACTTTATGTATTACTGCCACAGCAATAAATCCGTAGATAACGGAAATTATTACAGCAAGCTCTAAGGACGCAAAAATACCATATGCACCCATAAATATTAAGGCAAAGGGAAATAATAGTTTAAGAGCAGAAAGGATGGAATTTTTTATCAAAACTTGATTTCCTTCCCTTAGAGCAATAAGTATTGCTTCAATTAGAAAATTTAATGTCTGCATGACCGTAAATATAATAAAAGATATTAAAAAGAGATTATTATGCGTAACAAAAGCTAGATGTGGAGATATTTTAGGTAGAGCAAAAACCGTGGCAGTTGTTAAAAGCAATGATGCACAGGCTGTAATAAGAATACTAGAATTAATTTTTTCATTCTTTGAATCAGATCCAGGTAAGAACCGCATCAGACCGCTGCCAAACCCGAGTACACTAAGGCTTGATAGCAAAGTTAACAAAGAGTAAAGAGAGGTAGCGATACCAATTTGTGCTGTATTATAAAGTCTTGCAGCAATAATCCAGAATATAAACCCAGTCCCCATCAAAACCATATTGCTCGCCATCAGATAAAATGAATTTTTATATAAAGGATTATCTTGCAAAAACTGGGTAATCTTCGCTTTCATAATGAGTCTGTATTATACATGATAAAACTACTATAATTTGAATAGCTATGAAAAGAAGAGTTAGAGCGTCTCATGTGAGACAAAGTGTGAAATCAGCAGGAAATAGAAAAATGGTCTATTTTCTGATTATTTTTGCCATTCTTTTAATTCTTCCCATTATTACAATCATGCATAAGTATGCCGGTGTCAAAGGAATAAAAAATACCCCTTTTCTCTCTACCTACAGCACTCAGCTAATTAGCCATGGAAAGCCATATGCTTTCACTGGATTCAATATCTTTAATATTGCAACTCTTCCTGGCCATAACGCAGGTTGTGGGAGTTACGTAAGTGATGTTAATTCCCTTTTTGCAACTTTCAGGCCAAATAGCATTGTTAGGATGTGGGCATGGCAAGGAAGTATGGGAATAAATCCTACTACAAAGTCTCTTGATTTTGCTGGTATAGATAGAGTGGTTGCTGCAGCTAAAAAAAATAATATAAAACTAATTGTTTCTCTAGGTACACAATCAGGGCAGTGTGATGACGGACAATGGAAAGGAAGTAGCTGGTACTTAGGTGGATACAAGACAGTATATAATCCCTCAGGCCTTACTCCCCTATCCTACATAGATTATGTTAGGCAAATAGTTAGCCATTATAAAACGTCACAGGTAGTAGCCATGTGGGAACTAATTAATGAGCCTGAGGCGTCTGAATGTACAGGATATACAGGAGTAGCTTGTTATGGACATCAGATGTGTCCTGACCATGCCAGTGCAGCTACAGCTCTGCGGCAATTTTTTGATATTGTAGGTGGAAATGTTAAAGCAATTGATCCTAATCATATTATAGAATCAGGATTAATAGGTACAGGACAATGTGGTTCTGATAACGCTAATTATACTTATCTTCACCAAAGCCCATCCATAGACGTTGCAAGTTACCATGACTACAACAGTGATTCTACCCCAATGCCTGGAGACTCCTGGAACGGGCTTACAATGCGTATTAGTCAAATGAAGTCTATAGGTAAGCCACTTATCATAGGTGAAGTTGGTATGACGGCACTTACTGGAGGCGGAGCATGCCTAACTCTTGATCAAAGAAAAGATTATATGAAGGCAAAAATGGATGCTATGATTCCAGCTGGAGTTGCAGGATTTCTTCCCTGGAATAGGACAGTAGATTTAGACACATCTTGTAATTTTGACATAGGAAATACAGATCCCGTGGTTAATCTCATCAACACCTACCCTCTATAAAAGCGTCATCCCACACAATTCTGTCATCCTGAACTTCCCAAACCCTGTCATCCTGAGCAAAGCGAAGGATCTCATTTTAAAATAGAGATTCTTCACCATTCTCCCGATTAAATCGGGATACGGTTCAGAATGACAATCTAAGGCAAACAGCACTAAGACTAGGCTTGACTATAATCTTATAGTATGATATACTCTCTTCTCTTTGGATGCATGTAAGCATTCTTCATTTAGATTATGTTTCCAACACTTATTGCTGCTTTGTGGTTTACTGTGATTACAACACAATTACCTATTACTTACGCTCCTAGCGAGCAGATTTTAGCCACGCATTCATTCTCAATGAACGATAGGTACGGAAATGAGTTTGTTAATAATGTCTTTAAAGACAATATTCTTTTGACTTTAAGCTATCTTTCTGGAAAGAGTAAGTCTACTGAAGAGGTCAATTGGACTAGCGTTGAAAAGCCTTTTACTTATTCCTTCACTCTAAAAAAAGGACAGATTTTTGCTTTCCATGACAGCGTACTGGCAAAATATCAAGGAAAAGTAAGTGTCACTACACATGCGCATTTTAGCTCTCTGGAAGGTTTTAAATCTGATGGAGACCTGGTGGGAGACGGCGTATGTCACTTAGCGTCTTTACTAGCATGGGCTGCAAAAGATGCCGGGCTTACAGTTGAAGCACCAACTAATCATGATTTTGCAATCATTCCTGATGTGCCTCAATCAGAAGGAGTTGCTATTTTCAATACGCCTCAAGATCTCACAGGTAGTCAGTTGCAAAATCTATATATTACAAATAATAAAGATAGTGATGTCACTATAATGTTTTTGTATGATGGAAAAACGTTAACAATCAGAGTTGAAGAACTTATTACTCCCTCAACCGCCCTCTTCTCCATCCAGAATGGGTAAGTTAGGTATGAAAAAATGTCATGCTGAATTCATTTCAGCATCTTTCAATAGTAGATCCTGAAACAAGTTCAGGATGACAGTAAATCTGTAGACAGTAGTCAGTAGTGGGTCAACAAGACAACATTGTTTCCGGAGCGTTTTTGATCTATAGTAGGGATATGAAAACAGACAGTGTTGATATGTCTGTACAAAGGTTAAAAAAAGTACATTCAATATCAAGCAATTCATCTTCAAATAATCTACCAATAGTTATTCCCGTTCCGTCCGGCAAAAAAACAATTTTTCAACCACCTGCTATTGTTCCCGAAATAATAAAAAACGAAGTTATAGAAGAGGTGGAGAAAGAAGACTTGCTCCATCAAGCAAAAGTACTTAATGCTCCAATAAATGCCAACAGGGTAATTTATTCCATTTCATCTGTATTCCCTTTTGACTTACTTCCTAATACATTAGTCATTGAAGAGACTAAAATCAACCTAATATTTTGGATTTTTCTAGGATCCAAACAAATTCATAGCGTAGATATTAGAGATGTTACAAATGTCTTTTTAGAGACTACGCCTTTTTTTGCAAATATAAGGATAGTTTCCAAAACATTTACAGAAAATGAGATCTCAATGAATAAACTTTGGAAAAAAGAAGCAACCAAGGCAAAAGATATTATAGAAGGTATGCGTTTTCTTAATAACAAAAAGATTGATACATCTAAATTAAGTAATGAAGAATTAAGGGATGTTTTATACTCCGTCTCCCGCCAAACCAACACCAAAAAATTTCTCTAATTGTAAAAAACTACCACCTGGAGGGTGGTTTAGCTTGGCACCTTCTCTTTGCAAGGATATAAAATGTTGGATACTTGATTTTTTCTATGAATTTGTTCTAATATGAGTGGTGAGCCCAATGGATAAATTTCACAGTAAAATAAGTCATTTACTTTGGGGTATTTGTCTAGTATTTACGTTTTTTGCTTTTTTTGCAGTAACTAATTATAACGCTCAAGCAGCTCAGGGGAAGCCTGAGAAAAAATTGCTCCCTCATTCTCAAAAACAACACCGTCAAGTGTGTTCTGTACTAGGTCAAAATGGGGAGGCTCGTTGTCACTCTCATGTAATTACAGATGATCAGGGAAACCCATTAGCTGGCAATAATCCACTGCCTGGAGGTTATGGCCCTGCACAGTTTCACAATGCATATAATCTTCCATGTACTCCTGGAGGAGTTACTCAGTCTACTTGTACTCAGCCAAATAGTTTTGGGCCGCAAATGATTGCAGTTGTTATTGCATATCATAATCCTACTATTGAAAATGATTTAAATGTTTTTAGTAATACTTATGGGTTGCCATCATGTACCCGTGCAAATGGATGCTTAACAATTGTTAATCAAAATGGATCTTCCAATCTTCCCAAAACAGTTAATGGAAGTTGGTCACTTGAAGCGTCTCTGGATGTTGAGGTAACACATGAAATGTGCCAGACATGTAAAATTCTTCTTGTTGAAGCCTCTTCTCCTACCATGTTAAATCTAGCAACTGGAGTTAATTCAGCTGCTAAATTAGGCGCAACTGCAATCTCTAATAGTTATGGAGGGTCTGAATGGTCCAGTGAAACTTTATATGACAATTATTTTAATCATCCAGGTATTGCGATTACTGTCTCATCAGGCGATAGCGGATACGGACCAGAATATCCTGCTGCGTCTTCTAATGTTGTTGCCGTTGGAGGTACTTCTCTGCAACTTTTCGCAGATAATACATATGCAAGTGAAACCGTCTGGAATTCTGCGGGAAGCG